>Ga0187776_10000018_pt1 | contig 93400 bp, 91 predicted proteins | sample 0216_BV02_MP12_2_FD_132426 | JGI IMG/M metagenome (GOLD analysis project Ga0187776, IMG submission 132426) | Tropical peat soil microbial communities from peatlands in Department of Meta, Colombia - 0216_BV02_MP12_20_MG | ecosystem: Environmental > Terrestrial > Soil > Wetlands > Peat | place...
ACGGTGCCAATCAGGATTCCCAGCGCCAGGGTCGCCAAAACCATCAGAACTGAGCCAAAACGATGGGATCTTAGCTTTGCCCAGAAAGCGCTTGCGCGCGGGTTCATAACGTCTTTCCTCCACTTACTCTAAGAACTTTGGAATTATAGCTGGCAGGAATGCTGCCGAGGCTTGGAATCGGAAGATACACTGATCCTCACCCTGTTACTTTAGACGCGATTCGGCGGTAATACGTTTTGCGCTTCCTCCATTTTGTTCTTCAACTATCGAGGTGGAGGGCTCAATCTCACGCTCTGATTCCTCGCAAGGGCTTCTGAGTTCCGAAAGCAGAATCCCAGCCAGGATTAGCGCTGCGCCCAGCGTCGCTCTCAGTCCAAGGCGTTCCCCCAGAACCACATAAGACGTCAGCCCGGCAAACACCGGTTCCAGAACGAAAATGAGGGCGGTTTGAGCCGGCGATGTATATTGCTGCGCCCAGGCCTGCAGCGTAAAGGCCAACACCGTGCAGAGAACGGCGGTAACCGCAATTGCTCCGACTACCCGCGCCGACCAGGTTACATAAGTTTGCCTGGAGAGTGGGACGAGCGCAAACATTAAGATAGCGCAAGCCACGATTTGCAGCACCGAGATCTGCTCGAAGGAAAAGCGCTGCATGGCGCGACCCAAAAAAATAATGTGCAGCGCGAATGACGCCGCACATGCCAGTGTCAGCAGATCGCCGCCATTCACCCTTGACAGATCAAAGCTCCAGGTTCCTCCGCTACCGGCGGGGATGGTCATCAGATACAGGCCAGCCAAGCAAGCCATCACCCCCAATAGCGTCCAGCGGTTGGGAATCCTGCGCCAGCCAATCGCCAGGAAGATGGGCACCAGGATCACGTAGAGACCGGTAATGAACGCTGATTTGGAAGGCGTCGTTATACGCAATCCAGTCGTCTGAAATGTGTAGCCCAGACCGAGAAAGAAACCTACGAGCGAACCGGCACGAAGGGCATCCCAGGAAAGGCTTTTCAAGTGGCGTGCGAAGATCGCCACCAGCAGGCCGGCAGCCAGCACCATCCTCGCGGCATTGAAGAGGAGCGGCGAGATCGAGCCCAGCACACTCTTAACGATCACAAACGTCGCACCCCAGAGAAATGTTATGAACACCAGAAGAAGCTGGGCTTTGGCGGAACGCGACACTGCCTAGACTACCAGAGTGTGATGGAGTGAAGTGCATACTGCACCAAGAACTCACCACCGCTCGTGATGCTGGTCACTGCATGCTCCACGATGTCAGCAGGATGCTGTTGGCGCGTTGAACCTCTACTCCTAGGCCCCCGATCGCGGCCAATATTTGGGCCATCAATTCTCAATTCCAAATCAGGAGGAACATCAATGGTCGACAAGGTGGAAGCAGCACTCCGTCCGCCTGAGTCAGCAATGGTTCCCTATCCCGCAAAGGTCATCGACTTAAAGAGCGGCGAGCGCATGGTTGTACACGAGGTCGAACGGGAGGCGGTGCCTCATCTGCTCGAAGCTGTCAAGCCCCTCATAAGCGTGAACGACGATTACTACGACATCGTTGCCGCCCGCACCTATGCAGAGCTGCTGGGCTGGTACCGCTTTCGCGTAAAAGACGAGTTCTGTCTTGTCGGCACGGTCAATGGCGAGCTTGTCGGCCTCGTGAACAGCCGCAAGCTGACCGATAGGATCGGAATGTCATACCACACTCTCGCATTCCGTCGCGGTGACCGCATTGGCGCTCATCTCTTTGCCGCGAAGATGGAGCACCATCTCGATTTCCTCAAGCAGGAGGAGGTCTGGATAGTTGCCGAGAGTCCCAACGGTCTTCGGCGCTGGATGGAAGAGTATGGACTGATCTTTCGTCCAGAACAGTGGCACGAACTTGGCGGCGGCCCCACCTACGTTCTGACGCGGGAGTTATGGGAGAAGAGGAGAGCCGAGAAATGCAAAGGAACTCGTCCCGTGCCGCGGGAGCTTTTGCAAGCGGCACAGAAGATGTTTCTTCCGCAAACCTATGTGCAGATCCCGAATTTTCGCCGAGTAGCTGCTGCAGCGTAGCGAACTTACCTGCACCCCTGCTCCCCATCGTCGATGCGAATTTTCGTTCAGCCGGCAATGGGTCCGGTAAGGGGTGTCAGGAGCACCGATTCCGAGAAGTGAGGAGCAATCTATGAGCACTGCCGTCCCTAAACTCAAACCCAAACCGGATCTGCGTGTCGTCCCCGACAAATGGGCTGAGGCCTATGAGTCAGCCACCTTCAAGGAGATTTCACGCAAGCGGTTCAGTTTCGTCATTCCAGCGCTGCTGTCGTTCAGCGCTGTATTCCTTGTGCTTTGGATCATTCAAAGCATGTTTCCTGCAGTGGCCCGCTATCGCGTTTATGGATATGTGAATGTGAACTTCATTTACACCATGGCGATTTTCCCGTTTGTTTGGATTCTCGGTTTTCTTTTTGTGCGTTACATCCGCAGCAAGGTGTATCCGCTGGAGCGTGAGCTTAACCGTCAATTTGAAAGGGGGCCGAAACAATGAATCATCTGGCTATCGCCCTTTTTCTGGTCTTGATTGCAATCACCCTCTACATAACTTACTGGTCAGCCAAGCGGGTAAAGACCACCACCGACTTTTACGCGGCCGGACGGCAAATCAAAGGTTGGCAGAACGGCCTTGCGATTATTGGCGAATTCCTGACCGCTGCCGCCTTCCTGGGGATCGGAGGCCTGATCTCCTTCTGGGGCGTGGATGGGCAGATCTACTCGATCACCTGGTTCGCCTCATATCTCGTCGTGTTGTTGCTGGTGGCTGAACCGATTCGTAACTCCGGTAAATACACTTTTGCTGACATCGTTTCTTACCGTCTGGACGAGAGGGTCATTCGGCCCTTGGCGGCAGTCAATGCGTTTCTAATCAGTCTGATGTATCTCATCCCGCAGATGGTCGCGGCTGGAGCACTCAGCAAATTGCTATTTGGCGTGCCGGCTTCCACAGGGCTGGTTGTTGTAGGCGTGTTGATGATCATCTACATCACCTTTGGAGGCATGGTGGCAGCCACGTGGATACAGGTGCTCAAGGCCATGATTCTGCTGTGTGGCGCCTATATTCTGGCTTTCCTGGTAATGCGGCAGTTCCACTTCAGTATTAATGCCTTGTTCGCCGCCGTAGCCAATTCCAAGGACCTGGGAACCGCGTGGTTGGAACCTGGACGCTGGCCGATGGTGAAGACACCCATCGAGAGACTGTCGTTGGGCTTCACCCTGCTGTTCGGCACGGCCGCTCTGCCTCATGTGCTGATGCGCTTCTATACCGTACCGACAAAACAGCACGCTCAGGGTAGTGCGATGTGGAGCCTGACCTTCATGATGATGTTCCACATCCTGACCTTCATCTTCGGCTTAGGTGCTGCGGTACTGGTGGGCAACAAAGTCATCAAGGCCCTCGATGCGGGTGGCAACATTGCCGTGCCTCTGCTGGCCAGAACTGTGGCCGGCGGTCCGGGCACATTAAGCGGTGAGCTGTTCATGGCATTCTTGGTAGCGGTCGCGTTCATTACAATCATTGCGGCTACCTCCGGACTCTGCATTGCCGCCTCCAGCGCCTTCTCCTACGACTTCTGGTTCCGCGTGATTAAGCGTGGCCAGCAGGAGCATGCGGGACAGGTTCGCACGGCGCGTCTGGCGGCATTCGCCATTGGCGTCCTTGCCATTCTAGGCGGCTTGGCAGTGCAACATGTGAACGTCGCGTACCTCGCAGGCATGGCATTTGCCATCGCTGCGACGGCAAATTTGCCAACCCTGATCTTCTCTTTGTACTGGAAAGGTCTAACCACGAAGGGCGCCTTCCTGGGCATGTTAGGCGGAGCCCTGGTGGCCGTGCTCTGCGTGGTAACTGGACCGGCAATCATGGGCAAGAATGCCCTCTTCCCACTCAATAACCCAGGTATTGTTTCCGTGCCCATCGGCTTCTTGCTCACGTATCTAGGTTCTGTTTTCACTCAGGACAAAGCATCTGCCGTTAAGTTCCGGGAACTTGCCGTCCGGTCGCGCAGCGGCCTGGGCGCCGAGTCCTGAAGACCAAATCGGAGGCCTCAGTAACGCCACTGTTCGCGAGTCTGACAAATTCCGGCTCCGTACCAGCATCATTAGCACGTCGAAGGAGGACTTTGATGCCAGGCGACAAGTACCCTGTATTTAAAGCTGCCGCTGCGCAGGCGGCACCAGTATTCCTTGACCGGGACGCTACCATTGACAAGATCGCCCAGTTGGTCCCAAAGGCAAAAGAGAAGGGCGCAGATCTGGTGGTCTTCCCGGAATCCTTCATTCCTACCTTTCCCGTGTGGACGATCCTGCACGCACCGATTGATCAGCACGATTACTACAAGCGGCTCTTCGAGAATGCCGTGCTGGTGCCCAGCGCTCGTACTCGAAAATTGGGAGAAATCGCGTGGGCCAACGAGATTTTCCTGTCCGTGGGCTGCACCGAGAAGAGCGACTACAGCATGGGTGCCATGTGGTGTACGCAGCTCTTGTTTGACAGAAAGGGCAAACTCATTAACCGCCATCGGAAGCTGATGCCGACTTGGGCGGAAATGCTCGCCTGGACTCCCGGCGATGCTTCCGATCTGCGTCCCGTGATGACCGAGATTGGCAAGATTGGCACTCTGATTTGCGGTGAGAACACCAATACTCTCGCTCGTTTTTCTTTGCTTGCACAGGGCGAGCAGATCCACATCGCTACTTATCCGCCGGCTTGGCCCTTCCGCCGCAGTGTCGCGGCAGGTGGGTCCTATGACACGAAAGAAATCATCCGCCTACGCTCGGCCGCACATGCCTTTGAAGGCAAGGTGTTTGTGATTGCCTCATCCTCTTCGCTCGACGATGACGCCATCGAGCAGATCTCAGGTGGAGTTCCCGATAACCGGACGCTACTTGAGAATGCCACCAAATCGGCCTCGATGATCGTGGGACCCAATGGACAGGTCATTGGAGAGCCCATCGTCGGCGGCGAGGGCTTTGCCATTGCCGATATCGATGTCAGCGAATCAATCGTCCTGAAAGAAGCGCACGACATCATCGGCCGGTACAACCGGTTCGACGTCTTCCAGCTCCGTGTGAACCAGACTCGAATTAAACCGGTCCGCCTGTACGAGACCGCCAGCACCTTTGAAGACTACGTGCCTTCCCCGTGCGATTACGAAGAACTGACAGACGATGAGGAAGCAGCCGCTGCAAAGAAGGTGAGGGTCCGAGCCGGCTTGGCTGAGAGATAACAGTCTACTCTTGGAATTCGCAACTAACGGGCCGTCGATACGGCGGCCCTTTTTCTCGTCCCTACGCTGGGAAAGCAGACAGAGCCTTCAAGATTGCGCCCCCTCAGGGCAACCTCGCTTAACTCTGCTTCAACGCCGATCGCGCCGCGAACAAGATCAGCACGCTCACAGCAATCAGGATGAGCATGATGCGGTGGTAGAGATCGTTACTGGCGGTCCGCGGTCCCCTGCCTGCAGCCAGAGCTATCATCCCCAAAAAGACACCACACATTGCGATTAGATTGGTAATCAAAGACGTTCCCCAGGAATTCGACCAGCGCCTAACAAGCGCAGTCGCGCCCAGGAAAAGCGAAAGCGCACATATCGATTCCACAATTGCGGCGGGAATAATATGCGGCTCGTGAAATGGCCCAATCGTAAAGCCTACGTGCTGCACCGCTCCGAACACGAAGAGCGCAGCATTGGCGATCATGATTGCAGTAAGCAGATATTTCATAGTCGAAACCCCGGTCAGAACTTCTCATGCGTGCTTGGTACACAGTGCGCACTAACTCCATCGATGTAGCGCCGGCTTTTTCTGTCGCAAGAATGTCGTCAACCCCCCTCAAAAAAAGGATCAATACATTCAATCGCCTCAATGAAGACCATTAGGCGTTTGTGGTATCATAGGCGAATAAAAAGCGAAAGTGGGGCTTTGACCTATGGCTACACTTCCCCTCGTCCTTAAACCCTCAATGAAAGAATCGCAACCGCAAGGTCTGGTGGGAATTGCGCGTCTGGCGGCACAGGGTGAGTCGATTCGTGAGGGGCATGATGTCGAATACTTCACCATCGATACGCGGTCTATCCTGAATCGCTGCAGCGCACCCTACATGCCGTTCAAGTGGACCATCAACCCCTACCGCGGGTGCGAATTTGCCTGCAAGTACTGCTATGCGCGCTACACGCATGAGTTCATGGAGATGCGTAACGGCGAAGACTTCGAACGCAAAATCTATGTTAAGCAGAACGTGGCGGCACAGCTTCGGCGCGACCTGAAGAAGACCAAGCCCGGCGAGATGATCGCCATCGGCACGGCCACTGATCCCTACCAGCCCGCGGAGCGCCGGTATCAGGTGACGCGGGCGATCCTGGAAGAATTCGCTCATCATCTGGGGCTGGAGATCGGTATTGTGACCAAATCAAACCTGGTTCTGCGCGATGTGGATGTGCTGCGGCGAATCGCGGAACATAACCAGATATCCGTAAACATCACCATCACCACGCTTGACACGCAGCTGGCGCGAATTTTGGAACCACGCGCTCCGCGTCCCGACCTGCGGCTGGAGGCGGTGAGGACGCTCAGCCGCTACGGCCTCGAGACCGGAATCAGTTGTGCGCCGGTCATTCCGGGGATCACGGACAGCATGCGCAATCTCGCTCCGCTGGTAGCCGCAGCCAAAGAAGCCGGTGCCAGGCACATCTTCGCTAATCCGCTGTTTCTGAAGCCGTGCTCGGCGGCAGTCTTCCTGCCGTTCCTGGAGAGAGAATTCCCGCAGCTAGTGGAAAGCTATCGCAAGCGATATCAGGAGCGGGCATTCGTTCCCACGGCCTATCGCAAGCGAATATCGCAGATGATGTCGGCACTGAAGAAGAAACATGGGATGCTCTTACGAAGCGAACGCCTTGCGGAGCTAGAAGCGGAAACATCTTTGCCGGCATTGCCGGAGCAGATAGGCCTGTTCGGGTGAGGAGAGTAGTCAGCACTCTGCATCAGTCAGAAGTCAGACTTGTTTAGAAAGGACAAGGTCATGAACCGTTCGGCGACTATTCCCAGCGCCAGAGTTCGAGAGTGTTGTCCTTTGCAGTGGCAACCCAGATCTGATCCTTCGCAACGCCGCAACCAATCACTCCTTTGCCGTCGGAGATGACTTGAGACTTTTCCGTCGCAATGTCCCAATAAAGGATCGGCATCGGCTTAGTCAGACCGGTGGCATCGAAATAGGTCACGATGAGATGCTTTCCATCCGGCGCAGCCGTAATCGAGTCAACTACGCCGGGATGAGAGCCGAGTTTTCGTTTCGTTTTTCCTGTAGCTGGATCGAAGAACAGGATCGCCGGGTCTGCGCCTCCGACGACGGCGTAGTGGCCATCAGGGATGAAGGCCGTGCCAAACGATTCGAGCAGCAGATCCCGATTGCTCGCCAATTTCTTTCCCGAGTTCACGTCATAGAGGCGCACGACGGTATCGCCGTCCGCAGTCAGGAGGAGGTGCGCGTCGGAACTGAAAGCCGCCGACGTCAGCCCGCCGAATTCAGGATGAGTGGTAAGGCGCAGGGCCGGTTCACTTGCGGTATCCCAGACTCGACCGGGAAGATCACCGGCCCCGACCGCGAGTTTGCTTCCGTCAGCGGAGAGCACTAGGGTATCGATTCCCTTTTCCGCAGCTGTCCACTTCTTCGCCACTGAGCCACTCCTGCTGTCTATTAAGCTGACGGCTCCAGCGCGATCTCCGACCGCCAGCCAGCGGCCATCTCCGGAATAGGCAAAGGCGGTGATGCGGCGCTTATCCTGCGCATCGACAGCAAGCAGAACTTGCCCGGAAGGCAGATTGATGAGCCGAAGCTTGTCGTCTCCGGCAAGCACGGCGACCTGCTGCCCGCTTGGCGAGAACTGCACACTGCGCGGAGTGGCAGGCAGGGTAACTCGGGTTGCGCGACGAAGATTTTGCGCCCCGGCGGTCATCGCGAGAGCGACAGCAAATATCAGCAGGATATTTCGCATGCGAAAGCTGTCAGTCATCACTGCTATGCCTTCTCCAGAACTAGTTCGAAATGCACCGAGGCATGCACATCCTTGGGATCGCCCACGAGCATCACTGGACGGACCAATTCGCGGCTGCTGATCAGAGGATCGCGGTTGTAGTTCTTCGCCGGATCACCTTCGAACACGGGATCGGTTGCGAAGTAGAGCTGAGTGATGAGCGGCTTGTGTCCGGGAGCCGTGATCAGGTAATGGACGTGCTGGCAAACGCGGTCGGGATAATGTCCGGGAATGACCGACTCGGCCGCGTAAGCTCCTTTGGAATCGGAGTGCAGAACCGCGCGGTAGCGGTAGCCTTCCAGATCGTAGTGACCAAGATGATCGGTTTGCCAAAGTTCCAGAGTCGCATCGGGCAGGACCTCGCCGCGCATGTTGTACACCACCCCGGAAATTGAGAGCGGCATGCCGGGGTCTCCGGGATGCCGCATTTCGCCCGTATTGGGCGCCAGTCGCTTATAAAACGGACCCAATTCGCAGGCTGGCGTTGGAGACAGATTTCGTTCGTGTTGTTCCCACGCGGCTGCTGCGAGCGACGGCGTCAGCGAACCAGCCAGAGTCACGGCTCCAAAGGCAATGCAGCGTTCCAGCACTTCACGCCGGCTGAGCGAGAATTTGCCGATCATTCTTCACCCCACTAAGCGGGGGGATTGTAGATGATCTGGTCCGTGGTATCCAGCGCTAAGCACTAGCGCGAACGACGTCTTCTGCCAACCATGCTTCCCAGGAAAACGCCAACGGCTGCCGCCAACGCCAGTTTCCTGCGACTTTGGATAGGGATAAACCGAGTGCCCTGGTTTGAGACTTCGATAACCCCAACGGGCACAGCTACAATGCCGCCCCCACCTCCGCCCCCCTCACGGCTGGCGTCTTGGTTGTTCGATTGACCATTGGGTGCCTGCCCGAATCCACCGCCGAAACCGTAACGTATGCGAGCGACCGGAACAATGGTGCGGCCCTCGGCACTGATCGGTTCGCCATAGACGGTCTTGACGTGCGCTGAAGTGCGCAGAGTTTCCTGCAAAGACTGAAAATAGGACTGGATTTCCATGACGGACTCCTGAAAACAAAAGTCAGGAGTATGAAGAGGGAATAGCCTTTACGGTTGCAAGGTGAGCGGAGAATTCACACCTTCTAGTTCAACAGCGCGCATGCGCTCGCGCATCGCGAGATGCTTCTGGCGGAAGTGACGCATGGCACGTTCTCCCCAGACACGAACGAAGTAGTAGTTGAGGCCTGCACCGATAATGGAGCTGGCAAATGGAATTAGACGCGCAGACCACTTTTCAACGAATTCCGTGCTGGCGCGGGCAGCGATTCGTTGGATCACTTTGGGCACAAAACGATTGACCACCTCCTTTTCCAGCAACTCACGGCTGATGTCCACACCGGCGGCGCTGGCAGCGGCGATCCAGAGCTCCGCCACTTCTTCATCGGTATTGAACTGGAAGCCGTAGGTCAGGCTGAGCTTCTCGATCATGCGCAGAGTGATGACCGCGAGGATGCCAAGATCGGGCACCAGGGTCAGAATTCCACCCAATCCAAAACCCGCGCCTTCAGCAGCCGCGATTTTCATGCTGGCGCGAATGGTTCCTGCCGAGATATTGTCGAGCTGATCCAGGGGAACAGAAAAGAGTCCCTGAAAAGTGGTGACTGGCACGCCATGAGCGGCCTGCAAGTGCCAGAGATAATGCTGAGGGTCGACTTTGACGGTCTCGTAAGCTTGCTGAAATCCACGTTTGAGCACAGCTTCGATACGCGAGGTCAGCCAGGGATGCTTCAGTGGTTCGGCCATGAGACGACTCCAGTTTAACTCACACCGGCAGCCTAGCCGTTTGAGAAATAGCGGGTTCGCTCACCTATAGGGTACGGAGAATTTTTGACAAGCGACGTACGCCCTCCTGAATCTCATTCGGACCACAGGCTGCGTAGCCCAGAATCAAACCAGGACGCGGCGCGGGCCGCAGGTAACAGATCGAGAGGGGCATTACCGAAAGTCTTTCCCGCGCCGCCGCCTCAGAAACGGCCACGTCCTGAAATCGTCTCGGAAGCAAACCTACAAGGTGCATGCCTGCGTCGGCTTTGAGGATTTCCAGCAGACCGTCGAGTTCCTTGCCCAGGGCATCAACCAGTGCATTGCGCCGCTGCAGGTAAAGCATCCGCATTTTGCGGAGGTGCCGTGCAAAATGACCTTGTGTGATGAATTCCGCAAGAACGGCCTGGTAAACAGTGGAGGTAAACAGGTCGCTGGCCTCGCGCGCGGCAATGAATGCGGGCACGACGTCTTTGGGAATAACAAGATACCCCAGGCGGAGAGCAGGAAACAGTACCTTGCTAAAAGTTCCGATGTAGATGACTCGCTGACTGAAATCCATTCCCTGTAGAGCGGCAATAGGGCGGCTGGAGAAACGAAACTCGCTGTCATAGTCATCCTCAAGAATCCAGGAGCCGCTACGAGTTGCCCAGTTCAAGAGTTCCAGCCGGCGGGCTGCGCTCATCGTCATCCCCAGGGGATATTGATGTGAAGGAGTCACGTAAACGGCCCGCGGATTCCTGCAACCCCGTATGCCGGCGGCGACATTCAAGCCTTCTTCATCGACCGGAACCGGAACAAGGCGAGCACCTGCGCTTGCCAGCGCCAGCCGGGCCCCGCGGTAGCCGGGCTCTTCCATCCACACGGAAACGCCAGCGTTGAGGAGAACGCGAGATGCGAGTTGCAGACCCTGCTGCGATCCGGTTACCACCATAATCTGGCTCGGATCACAACGCACAGACCGTGAGGTCGCCAGGTACTCGGCAATCGCTTTGCGGAATGGAAGGTAGCCCAGCGGATTGCTGTAATCGAAGAGACTCAGGGAAATTTTTCGCGCGTGCCGCGCAACCAGGCGACCCCAGTCTTCGAACGGAAATTGATGCCACTCGGGCAAACTGACCCGAAATGCGCCACGAATGGGTGCCCATGGTTGTGCTCCTGCCGAAAGCAGAGTTTTGGCGTAGCTGGAAATTTTGCGTGCCGACCGCCTGGCAGAAATTGGCGAATGCACGCGCTGAGGGCGCGACAGATCATCGGGAAGGGAGCACGCGACGAAGGTCCCTGCGCCCACACGGCTATCGATGTAGCCTTCGGCAAGCAACTGCTCAAAAGCATTAAGGATCGGGATCCGCGAGACGTTCAGTTCCGCGGCCAGGGCCCGAGTAGAAGGGAGCCGTGTTCCCGGACGCAGCTGCCGATTGAGGATCGCCTCACGATACCACTCGTAAAGCTGACGATGGAGGGGCGCAGGCGAATTAGGGTCCAGCGCGGTCGGGGCGAACAGCAGCAAAGGTGCGCGCTTCATGGGGGGTGAGCATAATGGTAATACCAGAGTTCGTCAAAATGGCTATTGATCAAGTCCATTATGGGCGGTATCTCTAGGCTTGGTGATGGTTAGCCATGCTTCCAGCCAACCTTCGCAATTGGGAGCGACAGAAGTGACGGGACTCAAGTGGGTCTGCGTGGGGTTTGTTTTCTTGTTTCTCATGGCTCTTGCCGATGCCACCGGCATGGTGCCACGTGAAATGAACCGGCTCAGGCGACCCTCGCTTCGAAATGTCAAGGACTCCAAAGCTGTTGGGGCGCCGCTTTCTTCCGATCGTGAATTGATGTTTTCTGGTTTGCTTCGCGTACGGCTCTAACCAATCTAATACGTGCAACTTCAACGCTGCCTCTGTTGCCGGAGAAGGCTTTCCAACATCCCCGAAACGCGAGCCCGCAATAGCAATCCGCACCGTTCAGTGAACTAATGTAAATTGGGCGGGTATGGCACAAACCCCAATTACTGGCCGCAGCGAGGATTTTGCCGCGTGGTATCAGGATGTAGTTCTCGCCGGAGACATGGCCGAACCGGCCGAGATCGTCAAAGGCTGCATGGTGATCAAGGCCAACGGCTTCGCCGTGTGGGAGGCGTTGCAGCGAGAACTGGATCAGCGCTTCAAGGCTGCCGGACACGAGAATCTCTATTTTCCGCTGCTCATTCCGCAGAGCTTCCTGAAGAAAGAAGCCGAGCACGTCGAGGGCTTCGCGCCCGAGCTTGCTGTGGTGACGATCGCCGGCGGCAAGGAACTGGAAGAGCCCTACGTGATCCGGCCGACCTCGGAGACGATCATTGGCCATTTCTTTGCCAAATGGATTCGCAGCTGGCGCGACCTGCCCCTGCTGATCAATCAGTGGGCCAATGTGATGCGCTGGGAATTGCGAACCCGCATGTTTCTGCGCACAACCGAATTTCTCTGGCAGGAAGGGCACACTGCCCACTCGACGCACGAGGAAGCGCTCGAAGAGGTATTGCGAATCCTGGATATTTACGCAGAAGTCGCCGAACAGGTGGCGGCGATGCCGGTAATCAAGGGCATCAAGACCTCGGCCGAAAAATTCGCAGGGGCGCTGCGCAGCTACTCCATCGAAGCCATGATGCAGAACGGGCTGGCGCTGCAGGCGGGCACCAGCCACGACCTGGGGCAGAATTTCGGGAAAGCTTTCAACGTGCAGTTTCAAAACAAGGACGGCCAGCTGGATTACGTCTGGCAAACCAGTTGGGGCGTCAGCACGCGCATGGTGGGCGGGCTGATCATGACCCACTCCGACGACAAGGGGCTGGTTCTTCCGCCGAGAGTTGCGCCGGTCAAAACCATCGTGGTGCCCATCTATCGCAAAGATGAAGAACGGGCACGCGTGCTGGAGACAGCGCACAAATTGGCTATCGATCTCGGCGCCAAGGTGGATGGGCGCGAGGAGCACTCTCCGGGAGCGAAATTCTTTCATTGGGAGCGACGAGGCGTCCCGCTGGTGATGGAGCTGGGGCCACGCGACCTGGCCTCGGGCAATGTGGTGCTGAAGCGGCGGGATACGGGAGAGAAGGAGACAGTTTCGCAGACTGGGGTCAAGGAGCGGGTTTCGGTGGCGTTGGAGGCGATGCAGAAGGCGCTCTACGATCGCGCGCGAGAGCGGATGAAGCAGAACACGGTGCTGGCCAACTCGATTGAGGAAGTGGAGGAGATTCTGAACCCAGTGACAGCGGAGAAGGGGGGCGGGAAGTTCGTGATGGCTCACCTGAAGGACGACCCGGCCTGTGATGCGCGGTTGAAGGAATTCAAGGCGACGGTGCGGAACATTCCTTTGGTCGATGAGTACGATGGCGCGGGCAAGTGCATAGTCACAGGTGAGAGGGTGGAGCGGCGAGTGGTGATCGCGAAGGCGTACTAGTAAGTAAGAAGTCAGAAGTACGAAGTGAGAAGTAAGACAGTGATTTGATCCCGGCTTCGCTACCGCTCAGGAACACGCCCAGTGTCGGTTGCAAGGAGGCTCTCTTGTGCGGTCAATCTGGATTCAACGGCTGCACGCACTCAAGACCCTTCTTCGGCCGCATTACCCGGTTCGCGGTAGGGTGAAACGATCTGCACTAGCTTGTCTGGACGCACAGTAGCTGCGGCCAGGTTGCGCTCCCAGCGGAGCGCCTCGCGAACGCCGGGTCGGAAGTTTGCGGCGAATTTGCCCACACGGACCGACCCGCGTACCAGGTGGCCGACGGTGAGTGGCCCGGCCACTTTGCGGTGGCCGATCCAGTGGAGTGCGGAACTGATGGCGCATCCGCACCTGCTGCAGTCCGGATCGCCGCCAAAGATACACGGCTCCACGCGCGTCCGCAGATCGGCGGTGTAGTTCACCGACATCTTGGAAAAGATGCAGTCATCAGGGTCGCGAGGCGGAGCCAGCAAGGTGCGCGCGATCCCCTCATTGAAAAGGAACTTCGGGTAGCGACGGCGTAGTTCCGGCACCACACCGATGAGCCGATGGTAATGTTCGGGCCTCAGCATCTCTGCCGTATCCTCGCCCCTCTGAGGCGAATACGTGCTGACCCAGATGAAGTTCACCTCCGGACGTTCGCTCCAAAACCGTATGTACTCTTCCACGTAACCGTCGCGCTCCATCATGGGCCGCGTGATGGTCCAGTGCACATTGACGTCGCAGCCCGCGATATTGCGCAGGATGCGCTCATAGGTTGCGGGCTTGCGGCGGACGTCGTGATGCTCGGGCAACCCGTCGACGGAGATAGTGACGCGGAAGTCTTTGAACTTCATCCAGCGCTTTGGAATAGGGATGACAGCGCTCGTCACCAGCATCACGAAAGTCCCCAATGCGGTGATGCGCGGGATCATCGTCTCCAGTTCCCGGTGCCGCATCATGGGCTCTCCGCCGACGAGCGAGACATGCAGTGGCCGGTAGCGGCGGATCAAGTCCACAACCCGGTCCACTAGTTCGTCGCCCTTGAAGTCGCTAAGGTCGCGCAAGTTCGATTCCCCACCGATGTGATTATCTCCGTAGGCGTAGCAACCGGGGCAGCTCAGGGGGCACTCGCGGGTGATCTCGATGGACATCAGCGGCGAGCGGCCCGTCAAAATTCCACCCCAACCTTTCAACAGGTGTATGGCTCTAAGGCTGCTTTTCTTTTCCATGGGCAGCAATGCTCCTTGACCCGAGACTACTACTTTTTGACCTCAAGAACGGAAGACATTGTACAAGCATCCCGCGAAACCCAGTCTACCCATCGGATTCGCCTCGATTCGTGTCTTCTGTCCCCACTAGGTCGCATAGTTGGCGATAAATCGCCGCTACACTCGTTGACCCACTATCGTTTCGACTCCCGCTTTCGGTTCCGTAATCGCTTCCGTCCGCTCTGTCGCTTCCCCTCTAAAGGGGCGAGGGAGCGTTTTGCCGTCGGTATCACCAACCAGACCCCCTAGAGGTTCTCCTGTATAAAGCGCGGACTGAGGTGGACGTCCAGCTGCACAAGCAGCGAATCACCAATTGCTTTGAAGCTGTGAATCTCGCCCGCCTTGATGACAAAAATATCGCCCGCGAGCCCTTCGAAGGTGTTGCCGTTGACGGTCCAGACACCGCGGCCTTCGCGGATGAACTGAATCTCATCATAAGGGTGGCGATGTGGACCCGGTCCAGATCCGGGTTTGCCCTGGAAGAGGAACACTGAAACGCCTGTGTTACCCTCCTCAGCTCCGACAAATTGATGCGAGCTGCCGACGAAAGGCAGGTCATCCTGGCGTACGTGATACATCTGCATTCTCCTGAGCAATTGGATGAGCAACCGAGGCGGTTAGGACTTCTTACTTCCACCTTCTTACTTCCAACTTCACAATTGTCTTCGTGTTAGCATCGGAATTTACATGCCAGCGGCGAAGCTACATGTAGTGCCCCTGGGCGGCCTGGGCGAGTTCGGTATGAACTGCATGGCCGTGCGCTGGGGAGATGACATCATCGTCATCGATGCCGGCCTGATGTTCCCCGAGGCCGAGTTGCTGGGCGTTGACATCGTTGTTCCCGATATCACGTACCTTATCGAAAACCGGCAGCATGTACGAGCCATCGTGCTCACCCACGGCCACGAAGATCACATCGGCGGCCTGCCTTCGATGCTGCAGGAGCTCGATGTTCCCGTCTATGGCACCGAGTTCACGCTGGCTTACGTGGAAGGCAAGCTGGAAGAGCATGGGCTGCTGGACAATGCGCGGCTTATCGAAATCCGCGCCGGCGAGCGATTCAAGATTGGGCCGTTCACCATCCACCCCATCGGAGTAACGCACAGCCTGGTGGACTGCGTGTCGCTGGCGATCCACACCCCGCTCGGGGTCATCATTCATACCGGCGATTTCAAAGTCGATCCCACGCCGACGGATAACCGACTGTTTGATCTGCACAGCTTCGCGGAGTACGGCAAGGAAGGCGTGCTGGCGCTGTTTCAGGATTCCACAAATGTAGAGCGCACGGGATACACGCCGAGCGAGCGCGCAGTGCGCCGCAAATTCGATGAGATGTTCTCGCGAGCGAACCGGAGGCTGTTCATCTCGTGCTTCTCGTCTTCGATACATCGCATCAAGCTGGCGCTGGAGCTGGCGGAAGAATACCGCCGCAAAGTGGCGCTGGTTGGGCGATCGATGGTGGAGTCAGCGGAGATCGCGCAGGATCTGGGCTACGTGGATGTCGCGGACGGCGTGTTGATCCATCCCGGCGACATTAAGAAGTATCCTCCGGATAAAGTCTGCGTACTGATCAGCGGCACGCAGGGCGAGCCGATGTCGGCGCTATCGCGCGCCGCCGTGGACAATCACAAGCACGCCAAGATCGAGCCGGGAGATACGGTGGTGCTCTCGGCGCGCATCATTCCCGGAAACGAGAAATCGATCTACCGCATGATCGATCATCTGTTCCGCCGCGATGCGCTGGTGGTGTACGAAGACGGTTCGAGTCCGCCGGTGCACGTCAGCGGACACGCCAGCCAGGAAGAATTGAAGCTGATCATAAATCTGGTGAAGCCACGCTATTTCATTCCCATTCATGGTGAATACCGTCAACTGAAGCGCCACGCCGATCTGGCGCGCAGCATGCACGGAGCGGTCGGGCAAGTGATGATGATCGAGAGCGGCGACATTCTGGAATTCGACGAACTGGGAGCACGCAGGGCTGGACGTGTGCCGGTGGGGCGGGTGTGCATCGATTCCAACTCCATGGGAGATGTGGTGGAAGAGCTGGTCATTCGCGACCGACGTCATCTAAGCGAAGACGGGATTGTGCTGCCGATTATCGCCATTAATAAGCTGACCGGGCGTGTGGAGACACAACCGGAAATCGTGACCCGCGGCTTCGCTGCCATCGGCGAAAACGGTTTTATGGACGACGCCAGGACAGTGGTGGTGAACACCCTGGAGGCTTCCAGTGACGAAGAAAAAGCCGATTATGGTGTGATTAAGGAAAAGATCCGGCAGGATCTGAAGCGTTTTATCGCCAAGAATACGGCCCGGCGGCCGCTGATCATGCCGGTGATTCTGGAGATTTGAGTTAGGCGGGCGAGAAATTGCCCGTGATTTCCCGAGGAGTCAGGTTTCCTATCGTATCCCTCAGCGACATCAAACTGGCGCAGTCGCGCTTGCAGGGAGTAGCTGCGCGTACTCCACTCATTCCCCTTGCTAAGCCGATCGACGGGCGCAAGCTCATCTTGAAGCCGGAGAGCTTGCAACCGGTCGGCTCGTTCAAGCTGCGGGGCGCTTACAACAAGATTGCCAGTCTGGAAGATGCGGAGCGCCGCCGTGGTGTCATTTCATATTCCAGCGGCAATCATGCCCAGGCCGTCGCATACGCGGCCAAAACCTTGGGAGTGAAGGCCACAGTGGTCATGCCCCGGAATGCCCCGAAGATCAAGGTCGATGGCACTTCCGCCTGCGGCGCGGAGATCGTATTCGTGGGACCGGGAAGCCACGAGCGCAAAGCGCGAGCGGAAGAGATCGCAAAAGAACGCGGACTGACAATCGTTCCGCCATATAACGACGAGAAGATTATTGCCGGCCAGGGCACGATCGGCCCGGAGATCCTGGAAGATTTGTCACATGTGGAGTTGGTGCTGGTTCCTGTCGGCGGAGGAGGCTTGATCAGCGGAGTTGCCGCTGCACTGAAGCTTTGTCGGACACAGGTCAAAGTGATTGGAGCGGAACCGGAGTTAGCGAACGATGCCTTCCAGAGCCTGCGAGCAGGAAGGATCGTCGAGCTGCCTGCGGAACGCGTATCGCAGACTTTGGCTGACGGCTTGCGCACACAGTCGGTAGGGGAAATACCGTTTGCGCACATCCAACATTATGTGGACGACATCGTGACGGTCAGCGAAGCGGAGATCGTTGCTGCCATGCGGTTTCTCGCTCTGAACGCAAAGCTGGTAGCCGAACCGAGTGGCGCGGTGACCACCGCCGCCTTTCTGTTTCATGGGGACAGGCTTCTCACCATCCGCAACACGGTGGCAATCCTGAGCGGTGGAAATGTGGAACCGGATCTGCTGGCGAAGATCCTTATCGAGCGCTCCACATGACACGATGTGGCCCACTGAAGCCCTCTTCTGGCTTGAGTGGGAAATCAAAGCATATGAACCTCGGGGGAGGATTGGCAGTGAACAAGCGATGCTGGATGTTGCTGTGCTGCATTGCCGCACTGGTCTTTCCGGCGGCAGCAGAAGTGGAGCACGCCATCATGGTCAGGCCGGCGCAGATCTTCCTTTCCCCGGACTCGAGTTCTGCCAAGCTGGGCAATATTGATCGCGGGCGCGAGGTGGCGATCCTGGAAAAGAGCCGCAACTGGTTGCATGTGCTGGCGAGCGTATCGCAGGAACGCGACATCACCGGATGGATCGTGGACAAGGGAGTAGTGCGCGCGACGACGCCGGATGGAGACAGAGTCATGTTCGGCGAGGCTGCCCGTTGCGAACTGGAGGCCAGCCGTCGTGGTGGCCGCAGGGAGGCTGCGGCGGAAGCCAGACGCCTTTACTACCGCACCAGCGAGTACTTCCCCAATTCGCCTTTGGCGGGAGAAGGTCTGTACCGTGCTGCCGATATTCAGTGGCAGATCGATGCCGCCGACGTACGGACGCGTCCCTCGTCGAAGGAACGCGACCCCGGCCTGCACATACCCATCGATGAGCAGTTCATGAAAATGGTGATCAAGAAATTCCCGGGAACCAAATGGGCAGACCTGGCTTCCTATCATCTGATCGAGAACAAGCTGTGCGGCGACTGGGAGGGGCTGTCGAAGTGTCCGGAAAAAGAGTCCGAGATGTATGAGAAATATGCCGACGACCACCCCGGCTCACCGGCGGCACCTGAGGCGCTGTACAACGCGGCTTGGCGGCAATCAACACTGATTGAGATTTACAAGAGCGAAAACAAGAACAACAAAATTGAAGGCGCGCGCGCGAAAGCCAAGGCCTTGGGACAGCGGGTGATTGAGAAGTACCCACAAAGCGACTGGGCCTACCGCTCGAAGAGTCTGATATACATGATCGATCAACAGATTCCCACGTATGGAAACGCGGTGGAATGAACGATTACCTGCTGTCTCTGCTGCTGGGCGTAATAGAAGGTCTGACTGAATTTCTTCCCGTAAGCTCTACGGCGCATCTGAGAATTTCCGAGGCGGTCCTGGGTGTGGATCTGGGAAATGGCTATTGGAAGATGTTTTCCATCGTGATTCAGCTGGGAGCCATCCTCTGCCTACCGATATTTTTCCGCAAGCGCATCGCAGACTTTCTACGGACGTTCCCCAGAGGCGCCAACGGCGATAGAACTGTTCTTACGCACCCGCTATCGCTCATCCTCCTGGCATTCATTGTGACTGCTGTTCCGGCGTTTCTGCTGACCAAGGTGATTGGCAAGCACCTGGAAAGCCTGGCGATCATGGGCGCATCGTTGCTTGTCGGGGGTATCGTAATGTGGATCGTGGACGCCCTTTATGATCGCGGTATCCCCAGGCGGCGAACGGAAGATATCGAATACATCAGGCCGCTGCAGTCGATATGGATTGGCTTCTGCCAGATTTTTTCCGCGGTCTTTCCCGGGACTTCGCGATCCATGGCAACTATCGCAGCGGGACAGTTGGCGGGGATGTCGCGATCGGCGGCCCTGGAGTTTTCCTTCTTCCTTTCCATGCCGACCATGGCCGCAGCCACGTTATACGACCTGCTGAGATCGCTCCGGTCGCCCAAAGAAGGAGGTCATCCGATTGGGACGGCCCCGGCAAACCCTCACGAATGGGTGGTTCTGGCGATTGGGTTTGTGGTTTCCTTCATTGTCGCCTATGCCGTAGTGGCGTGGTTCATCAACTGGGTGCGCAAACGTGGGTTCGTTCCCTTTGCCGTTTATCGCATTGTGCTGGGGATAGCGGTGCTGGTCTGGGCAAGCCGGTTGACAGGATGAACAGGTAATCTGCAAGTTCCAAGTTCCCTGTTTTCAAAACATCCTCAGGGCCGGACTCAAAATGCGGGCTTGTGGTACAGTTTCCTTCGCCCGGACTACGAGGATGGCCAACCAGATTGATTCGAGAAGTACGTCTTTCCAGGCGGTATTCGCGTTATCTGCACCCAGTCACCTAAGCAGGCCTAACGCAGCGCGCCTGTGCCGAAATCATATCGTGACGCGAGCGGTCTCAGCCCTCACCGGCGCTCCGCTCCAGGAGGACAAACAGAAATGACCACAACTGCAACCGCTCCGGTTCAGCTGCAAGATAGCGTGTCGAAGTTCATCGCCTCAACCCGCAAGATGTTGATCAATGGCAAGTGGGTGGATTCAGTGTCGGGCAACACCTTTGCCACCTACGATCCCGCCACCGGCAAGGTTCTCGCCCACGTCGCCGAAGGAAATGCCGCCGATATCGACCTGGCAGTAAGAGCCGCGCGGCATGCGTTTGAAAATGGCCCGTGGCGGAAAATGACAGTCTCCGAGCGCGGGCGCCTGATCTGGAAGCTGGGGGACCTGATTGAAAAGAATCTGGAAGAATTTGCTGAATTGGAAAGCCTCGACAATGGTAAGCCCCTGACCGTGGCTCGTGCCGCCGACGTTCCATTGGCCGTCGACTTGTTCCGCTACATGGCTGGCTGGGCGACCAAGATCGAAGGCAACACGATTCCGCTTTCCGTGCCCTACACTCCCGGCGCGCGTTATTTTGCTTACAGCCTGCGTGAACCGGTGGGAGTGGTGGGCCAAATCATTCCCTGGAATTTCCCTCTGTTGATGGCTGCTTGGAAGCTCGGCCCAGCGCTGGCAGCGGGCTGCTGCGTCGTTCTGAAGCCGGCCGAACAAACCCCGCTCTCAGCGCTGCGGCTGGGCGAGTTGATTCAGGAAGCCGGATTCCCGGAAGGAGTCGTCAACATCGTTCCCGGATACGGTGAAACTGCCGGGGCAGCGTTGGCGGCACATCCCGACGTCGATAAGGTCGCGTTTACGGGGTCGACAGAAGTTGGAAAGCTGATCGTTCACGCCTCGGCCGGTAATTTGAAAAAGGTTTCCCTCGAACTGGGCGGCAAGTCGCCCAACGTTGTCTTCAAAGATGCTGACCTGAAAGTCGCAATTCCCGGAGCAGCCAGCGCTATTTTCTTCAATCACGGCCAGTGCTGCTGCGCAGGCTCCAGGCTCTATGTCGAGAAAGACATTTTCGACGAAGTAGTGAACGGTGTGGCCGAGCAGGCAAAGAAAATCCGCATCGGGCCGGGGTTGGATCCTAAGACGCAGATGGGTCCGCTGGTTTCCGAGGAGCAATTGCATCGAGTCTGCGGCTATCTGGAATCCGGCGTATCGGAAGGCGCGAAGGCTGTCGTGGGTGGTAAGCGCCACGGCCAGCACGGGTACTTTGTAGAACCTACCGTTCTGGTCGACACAAACGACAAAATGAAGATTGTGCAGGAAGAGATCTTCGGACCTGTAGTCGCGGCGCTGCCCTTTGAGCGGGCCGAGGAGATGGTCAACCGCGCCAACGACAATATTTACGGATTGGCGGCCGCGGTCTGGACGAAAGACATTAACAAAGCCCATTCTCTAGCTGCTGAGCTGCGGGCGGGCACGGTCTGGATCAACTGCTACAACATCTTCGACGCTGCGCTGCCCTTTGGCGGGTACAAGCAGTCAGGATGGGGTCGTGAGATGGGTCACGAAGTCCTTGAGAACTACACCGAAGTCAAAGCGGTGTGTGCGCGCATCGGATGATCTGAGCAAGAAACTCGAGGGGTGCCCCACCGTAGCCATCCTTTGACTAGGGTGGGGGGTTTATTTACTGCCAACGAGAAGCTACGGCAGGCGCGAGAATCCTGGGATGGCCTTAGTCAGATCGTTGTAGATCACCACCACCGCGAAAAGAATCAGCAGGACATAAGCCACCTGGTAGATGCGTTCCTTGATCTGAATGCTGATGTCGCGTCCGCGGATGGATTCGATGAGCAGCAGCAGGATCACTCCGCCATCCAGAATCGGGATTGGCAGCAGGTTGAAGATCGCCAGGTTCAAGCTGATCGCCGACATCAGCGACAGCAGCGGCGTCCATCCTTGCTGCTTCGCTGCTTCACCCGACGCCTTCGCGATTCCGATTGGCCCCTCCATCTGCTTGATGGAAACCTTGCGGGCAACCATCCTTTCCAGCAGTTCCAGGATGAGCACGGAGTTTTTCTTGTTCTGCTCCAGGGACTTGGAAAAAGCTTTGGCCAGCGGCAGCTTGTCCACGTGCTGCGGTTCCGACCGAATGCCAATACGGTAGCGCGGCTCGCCATCTGGTACCTTCTCCAGCTGCGGCGTGACCACGAAGGTCATTTCCTTCCCGTCGCGGAGCCCCGTAATCTGTGCGGGTTTGTCTTTATTCTCCTGCAGCAGCCGAATCATCGCCTGGACCGAGCGAACCGTCTGCCCATTAACTGCCGTAATCGTGTCTCCAATTTTGATTCCCGCTTTGGCAGCCGGCATGCCAGAGTCGAGATAGGTCACAATATTCGGCTCATCCGGCAGCCAGCCCAGGTTCTCGAGTTGCTCGGGCGCCGTTGGTTGGGGGCTGATACTCCTCTCGAAACTCTCGTTGCCGCGCTGCAAGGTTACGTTCAAGGACTGGTTTTGATTCACCAGCACCCTGCGAATCACATCTTCCCACGTCGGATTCGGTTCCCCGTCGATACGGGTAATCTTGTCGCCTGGCTGAATGCCGGCTTTCGCTGCCGGTGAATTTTCCAGTACCCAGCCGATCACCGCCGGTTGGTCAAGATAGATCGGATGCTCGTAACGGACCATGTAAACAAATGTGAGCAGACCGATGGCGAGGACGAAGTTCATGAAGGGGCCGGCGAAGGCGATAATGAAACGCTGCCAGCGGGGATGGGACATGAATTCATAAGGAGCGCCGTTGCGCTGCTCCATGAAATTCTCGCCGGACATCTTTACGTAGCCGCCGAGAGGAATCAGATTAATGCGGTAGTCGGTGTCCCCTCTGCGAAACCCCAACAGCCGTTTCCCAAAACCGATCGCGAATTGTTCGACGCGGACTCCAAAGAATTTGGCGGCGGCAAAGTGTCCGAACTCGTGGACCAGGATCATGACGCCCAGCACCACAGCTACGGACAGAGCACTGATTAAGAAATCTTGCATATCTCGAATAACTGCCTTTCAATGAATACGCACGGGATGCTGTACCCCACTCGGCCCCAGCCTGACCACGTGCTCCTCAGCCAACCGGCGGGCTTCAGCGTCCAACTTTAATACCTGCTCTATAGATTGTGGTTTTTCCCTCCGGGTTTCACCCATTGTGCTCTCGATGGCTTCAGGAATTCCCTTAAAGCCGATCTTCCCCTCGAGGAATGCAGCCACCGCGACTTCATCGGCTGCGTTCAGAGCTATGGTTTTCGAACCACCAGCCTCTGCCGCCTCATAAGCCAGCCTCAAGCAAGGAAACTTATCCATATCGGGAGGGCAGAAATCAAGGTGCCGGAGGTCTCGCATACTAAATTTTAGGGACGAATCGAGCCGCTCCGGGTACGTTAGCGCATAAAGGATCGGCAACCGCATATCCGTGACTGAGAGTTGCGCCAGAATGCTGCCGTCTCGAAACTCGACCATCGAGTGCAGGGTGGACTGCGGATGCACCACCACTTCGACCTTGCTGGGCGGCAGGTTAAACAGCCGGCAAGCCTCAATTACTTCGAATCCTTTGTTCATCAAAGTGGCTGAGTCGATAGTAATTCTACGCCCCATTTTCCACGTAGGATGATTCAGTGCTTCTTCCACCGTGATGGCCTCAAACGCCGCCGCCGGCTTGTTCAGAAACGGGCCGCCAGACGCAGTGAGCCAGATCCGCTCGACTTCCTCAACCGTACCGCCCCTCATGCACTGATGCACCGCGTTATGTTCGCTATCGATTGGGAGCAGCGGTTTGCCCTGCTTGCGCGCTTCTGCCGTAATCAGCTCTCCCGCGACAACCAGAGATTCCTTGTTTGCCAGGCCAACCGTTTTTCCCGCTTTCACCGCCTCATAGGTGGCTTCCAAGCCTCCCACTCCCACAATCGCACTTACTACAGTATCGACATCAGGGTGGGTGGCGACCTTTACCGAACCTTTCGTTCCGCATTCCACTTCGATATCTGCCAGTCCAGATGCGCGCAGCTTGCTACGCAACTGTTCCGCGTGCTGCTCACGGGAAACAGAAACTACCTGGGGATGCCATCGTTGGGCTTGCTCTAAGAGCCGCTCCACATTGTTTCCTGCCGCCAGCGACACCACGGTAAAGCGATCCAAAAAGGATTCCACGATGCTGAGGGTGCTGCGACCGATTGAACCAGTCGATCCCAGGATGGCGATACGTCTCATTCTCTGGCTGGATGGCTGCAGGATCACGAGATCACGTGCATGGCCGCATAGTACCACAGCACGGGAGCAGCAAAGAGAAGGGCATCAATGCGATCGAGCAGGCCACCATGGCCGGGCAGCAGGGAGCCAGAGTCTTTCACTCCTGCGCCTCGCTTGATCAGTGATTCGGCCAGATCACCTAATTGTGCTGCGACGTTGATCAATGCGGACAATATGATCAGCACGGTCAAACTGGGCGTTTGGATTGCCAGATATCCCTGCGAAGCATCGATGAGGCCGGCTCGCAGCAAAGTCATACTGATCGGGCGGGCATTCGAGAACACATACACTCCCACGGCAACGCTTGCGACAAAAGAACCAACAGCACCCTCCCAGGTCTTTCCGGGACTGATACGCGGCGCGAGCTTGTGACGTCCAATCGCTCGTCCGACGTAATAAGCGGCGGTGTCTCCTACCCAAACCACGATCAGCAGATAAAGCAAGAGAAATGCACCCGCCCACTGCTGGCGGAGTTGCGCCATCAAAGCCAGAGGCAAAGCAACATACACAACCGCGAATGTGGAGGCTGAGGCAGCCGGGTAGCTGGCCGCCAATTCACTCTTGCGCATGGCGAAAACAAGAAACACGAAGGCCGACAACACTGCAGCGAAACCTACTCCAAATACCATAGCGCCAGTGGCCATCAGCGGTTTCGGCAGGCCCTCAAGCGCAATAGCTACAAACATCAGTGCGACAAAAATGTACGTCGGCACGCGGGAGGATTGCGCGCCGTAGTCCTGTGCGAGGATGAGGAACTCGCGTACCGCCAGCAGAGCAATGGGCGCGACCAGCAGAGCAAATAAGGGAGCAGGAGCTCTCAAAACAGCCAATAGAACCAGCGGAATCAGAACAAATGCGGTGGCAACGCGCTTCATCGCCTAGCGGCTGCTCTTCCTGTGGCCGTTTTCCGGCGACAATCCTCCATAGCGGCGGTCCCGGCGCTGGTATTCGGCAATGGCTTCGAGTAGTTGTTCTCCGCGAAAATCCGGCCACAGGGTGTCGGTGACGTAGATCTCCGCATACGCAACCTGCCACAGTAGAAAGTTGCTAAGCCGCATTTCGCCGCTGGTACGGATCACCAGATCAGGATCGGGCAGGTGGTGGGTGTACAGATGCCGCCGCACGGTTTCTTCGTCAATATGCAGATGAGCAATCCCGCCGTTGTTAGCCGCGGCTGAGACCATCGCGCGGAAGGCATCCACCAGTTCGTTGCGGGCACCGTAGTTCAGGGCGAGCGTTAACCTCATGCCGGAGTTTTTGGCGGTCGCTTCCTGCGCCCACTTCATTCGCTCCTGGACCTCAGGCGGGAGTTCGTGCTGCCGCCCGATGTATTCCAGCCGGATATTGTTAGCATTAAGAGTGGGGACTTCCTGTTTCAGGTAGTGCCGCAGCAAACGCATGAGAAAGCCGACCTCCCCACGCGGGCGACGTTGCCAGTTCTCTGCGGAGAAGGCGTATAGCGTGATCGCGGGAATGCCGATCCGGGCTGCGGTCTCAACCACGGAGCGCACTGCCGCCACACCGGCTTTATGTCCGGCAACACGTGGCAGGTGACGACGGCGGGCCCAGCGACCATTGCCGTCCATGATGATGGCGATGTGCTGGGGAAACTGCTGCGGATCGAGGCTGGCGTAGATCTTGGCTTCGCGACGCTCGAGGCCAGCGGGGATACTAGCTAGCAAACTCTACCTCTAAGGAAATTCCTTCTGGAGTCTTGAACCTAACACAGGGGTGCAATTTCCCGCAAACCACAAGGGCTCACGTGGTAGCCATCCAAGAGTTCATCGGCAGGCACTTTCAAGGCTCCCAGCCTCCGCCAAAAGACTGCGGAAGGGTGGCGCACCCAGCTTCGCCTGTTTCGACGGAGCGTGGATCTCGCTCGAACGATAAAACCCAGAGGCACGGTGAAACGCCGTGCCTCTGTCTGTTGGACGACCCCAGGATGGAACCTATGCCGTTCTTCTCGGCCGCGTGGTCAGATCACGGAGTGCCGTTAGCAGGCTGGACCACTGCATGCCGTTGAGCTTGGAGAGATAGGGGATCAGTTCCGCGATGAATTCATCCGCCATGAGTTCCCGAATCTCACGCTCCCGGGTGCAACCGCCGTTGATCAACTCCGGCACTGTAACCTCCAGCGCGTTGGCCAGCCTTTCAAGCGAGGAAAGGGTAGGAGTAGCTTTCTCGTTCTCGATCTTGGAGACGTAGGTGCGCGGCACACGCATGCGCAGGGCGAGCTGGCGTTGGCTTAGCCCGCTGCGCTGACGCAGAGTGCGAATCGCGAGTGCAACCTGCAGATGTCCATTGCCTGATCCCAGGGTAGGGCCGATAACGCGCTCAGGAGCAGTTACTGGAGCGGGCTCCGGTTCCGGTTCCTCGTCCAGCGGCAGGCGGCAACGCCGGCAGTTGTTGCTCAAGGTTCGAAACTGGACGAGCAGGCAGCGGTCGCATCTCACCACTTCCCGTGAATCAACGGGTGCTAAAGTTGTAGCCATCCAGGTTGCGCGAGATGCCAGAGCGGGCATCCATGATCCCGGACCAACTGGGAGCGTAATTTGAGGCATACGACATACCGTGTCAAGTGAATTTTCGGTGTAAAAGCAGGCGAAGATTCCGCTGACTGCCAAAATCAACCGAAGATAACCGGCGAAAAACCGGAGAAAACATGGGAAGCTGACGATGGATCGTGAGAGCACGTGGAGTTTACTTTGTGAATACACCCTCTCGGAAAGCCTGCGGAAACATGCTATGGCCGTCGAGGCCTGCATGCAGGCCTACGCCCGCAAATTCGGCGAGGACGAAGAAAAATGGGGCATCACGGGCCTGATTCACGATTTCGATTATGAGCGTTGGCCCTCACCCGACGACCACCCCTTCAAAGGCAACGAGATTCTTGGACAGCGCGGATATTCGGAGGAGATCCGACGCGCCATTCTGTCGCATGCCGATTATTCCGGTGTTAAGCGGGAGAGCCGCATGGAAAAGACTCTGTACGCGTGCGACGAGCTAGCGGGATTCATCACTGCCTCCGTGTTGGTAAAGCCCAATAAGTCGCTGGCCGAGCTCGACGCCAGGAGCGTGCGCAAAAAAATGAAGGACAAAGCCTTCGCACGCTCGGTTCATCGTGAGGACATCATCAACGGCGCCGCCGACCTGGGTGTCGATCTCGACGAGCACATCTCGTTCTGCATCGAGGCGATGAAAAACGTCGCCGCGAAGCTGGGGCTGGATGGATCCGCCAAGAACCAGGGAGGGGCTGCTGTTTCCAGGGCTGATGAAGTCGGAAATGTGTAAGCCGGTAAGGTTAGTGAACCGGCTTCGAGCAGCTGCAGATCCCTTGCGCGCTTCACGGGCTCGTTGTAACAGCCTAAACCTGCAAGGCTTCGGCCAGCTTGCCATCGGTTATCACCTCCGCCGCGCGAGCGAAGTCTCCCGCCAGAACGCGGTCGCCGCTCAGCGCTGGAACTGCGGCGCGAATGGCGCGATAAGCCGCCTGTCCACGCTTGCCCGGTTTCAGTGGCGCCAGGAAGTCCATCGCCTGGGCTGCGCATAGAGCCTCGATCGCCAGCACAGTAAGCGTGTTCTGAACGATCTTTTTCAATTTGATTGCTCCGGTCATCCCCATGGAGACGTAATCCTCCTTGTTACCTGAGGTGGTGATCGAGTCCACGGAGGCGGGATGCGCCAGAACTTTGTTCTCGCTGACCAGAGCGGCGGCGGTGACCTGGGCCATCATGAAGCCGGAATTCAATCCGGCGTCGCTGGCGAGGAAAGGTGGCAAGCCTTCATTGAGCGAGGGATTCACTAATCGCTCGACCCGGCGCTCCGAAATCCCGGCAAGTGCACTGAGGGCGATGGCAAGAAAATCCAGGGCGAATGCCACCGGTTCACCGTGAAAGTTGCCTCCGGACAGAATCTCGCCCTTCACCGGCGCTTTTCTCTCGCCAACCTGTTTCGCTTCGAGAAACACCAGGGGATTATCGACGGCGGAGTTGATCTCAGTCTCGAACACCTCGCGACAGTGCCGGAGCGTGTCGCGCACCGCCCCATGCACCTGCGGTATGCAACGCAGTGAGTAGGCATCCTGGATACGCCCGCATTGGCGGTGGGACTCGCGGATGGCGCTGCCCTCGATCATCTTACGCAGATTGGCAGCGCTCTGCTTCTGTCCGGCATGCGGCCGGACGTTTTGTATGCGCTCATCCATGGCAACATCGGTGCCCCGGAGCGCATCGAGTGAGAGACCGGCGATCACATCGGCGCTGTCCACCATGGTCTGGGCGGCGATCAGGGCCAGCGATCCGACTGCCAGCATGGCCTGGGTTCCGTTGATGAGCGAAATCGCTTCTTTGGCCTGCAGTTCGAGTCTAGCGATCTGGGCGCGCTGCAAGGCATCGGCGCCGCTCAAGCGCGGTCCTTCAAACATCGCTTCACCCTCGCCGATCAAGACAAGTGCCAGATGGGCCAGCGGGGCCAGGTCGCCGCTCGCACCCACGCTGCCCTGTGATGGCACCACCGGATGCACGTTGCGGTTGAGCAGTTCACAAAGCGTGTCGATGATCTGAGGGCGTATTCCGGAATAACCTTTGGCGAGAGAATTGGCCCGCAAGAGCAGCATCGCCCTGGTTTCAGCTTCGGATAGCGGTTCGCCTACCCCGACCGAATGGGAGCGCAGCAGATTAATCTGGAGTTCGCGAATCTGGTCTGGCGGAATGCGCACATCACTCAACTTCCCTACTCCGGTGGTCACCGCATAGGCTGCCTGGTTGCTGGCCACGATTTGGTCTACCAGTGCTCGCGCACGTTCCACTTGCTCGCGAGCGTCGGGCGCCAGCAAAACGGGGCGCCGCTGATAAACCACTTCTTGGAGATCGGAGAAAGATAAATCGTTTCCGTTGATGTGAAGGGCTTTCATGGAATGTGGGCCTGGACTCCCGAAGTGCAAAGATCAATACGAGTCTTGCCTGAATTATTCATGAATCGGATGTGCTTTCGGTAAAGCAGGCAGGAGAGGCTGTATAAAAATCTGCGTGCTGTCCCTGTCGGGACTCATCTTCTTTCACTTCCTCTCCCGGCACCGAGCTGCCGGGCTACTTTGTGCCGCCGCTGCGCGGCTTGAGTTGTAGTTGCTTCCACTTCTCCTTTACAAGGAGTTGTGGCGCAGTATCTAACGCCCTCCTCCACCACAACACATCTGCTGCTGAACAATACAGGCTATTCCTTCCCCTGCAAGACGCGACTTCTTTCCACCGCCGCCCGAAAAGCCTGGACGTATTTTTCCGGCATGTTGGTTACTTTCAAATCCGCGTCAGTGACGATATGCGTGGTCTCGCCTTCGGCCAACAATTGGGAATCGGTTTCGCGCAGCACCTTATAGCCGAACTGAACCATGCTGCTGCGGACCCTACGAATGTGCGTGCGCACCAGAATCTGGTCGTCGTAGAGCGCGGGTGACTTGTAGCGGCAGCGGGCATCGGCCACGGCTATGCGGCATCCATCCTGGCTTTCCATGTCTTTGTAGTTGAAGCCTAGTTGGCGCAGCAAGTCCACGCGCCCCACCTCGAACCAGACGAAATAATTGGCATGATAGACGACACCCATCTGGTCGGTTTCTGCGTAGCGCACGCGCAGCCGGCTTTCCGAGAAGGGCTTTTGATTTTCGCTGATCACGGGCAGTTGCCTTCTTATTCCCCCTGCCACTGAGGCTTGCGCTTTTCCAGGAAGGCTGTAATTCCTTCCCGGAAATCTTGCGTGGTGCGGATGCGGGCGTTGTCTTCGATGGCTTGGGCAATTTGGCGATCGAACTGCTCCGCGATGAAGCCGTTGATCAATTTCTTGGTTAGAATCACCGACGAAGGGCTGTTCTCCAGCAGCAGGTTCGCGATCTCCATTGCCCGCGGCAGCAACTTGTCTGGAGGCACGAGTTCGTTAATCAGGCCGTGGCGATAGGCTTCTGCCGCATCGAAGAGTCTTCCGGTGAGCAGCCAATCACGGGCAATCTTGTGACCCACCTGCATGACCAGGAACGAGGAAACGATGGCAGGCACGAACCCGATGCGCACTTCCGTGTATCCGAACTTGGCTTCCGGGACCGCCAAGGTAAAGTCGCACATGGTGGCAAGGCCTGTGCCGCCAGCAATGGCGGCTCCGTTCACGGCGGCAATGGTGGGGAGCGGAAAATCGTAGATGCGGCGGAAGAGCCCTGCCATCTTGGCTGAGTCCTTCACGTTTTCCGCGTGCGTCTTGCCCACAAGACCTTGCAGTCCTTCCAGGTCGAGTCCGGCGCAGAAAGCTTTACCGGCCCCGGTAAGGATCAGCACTCGCGCTTCTGAGCGCTCGATCTCGTCCAGCGCGCGCATCAGGTCATCAATTAACTCGAAGCTGATGGCGTTGCGTTTTTCCGGACGGTTGAATGTTACCAGGGCAATCTGGTTTTCGTGGCGAAGCGTGATAGTGGCGAAGGACATGCTTCTCGATTTCTTATGATGATCTGTGATGATCCGTCTCACCCGTGACTATTGCTTCCGAATTTTCTAGCGATATCTGCTGACATCGCGACCACGTTGTCCAGAGGCTTGCGGATCGGTACGGGCGCACCCACCTGTTTTAGCGCCTCCAACACGCGCTCCGTCGGGATGTTGCCGACCAACTCATCCTGCGCAAAGGGACATCCGCCGAGACCACCGATGACAGAATCGAAGCGGCGGCAACCTGCATTGTACGCGGCCAGAATTTTGCTCTCCGCTTGATCGGCGCGGCTGTGGAGGTGAACGCCGAGGTCGAGATAGGAATACTTCTCCATGACCGCTGAGACAAGTTCGCCGATCAGCAACGGCGTTGCCAGGCCTACAGTGTCAGCGAGCGATATCTGCTGAATTTCCATGCTCTCGAGCAGACTGACGGCCTCCACGACCTCGTCGACGTTCCACAGATCGCCGTAAGGATTTCCGAGGGCCATAGAAATGTACACCACAACGTCCAGCCCAGCCTGGTCAGCACGTTTCTCGATCTTCTCGAGCTCCTCGAGCGCATCCTCCAGCGACTGCTTCTGATTGTTCTCGAGGAATGTGGGCGAAACCGAGTAAGGGAAACCCAGCGTGCGCACGGCTTCGGTTGCCACCGCGCGCTCGGCGCCCTTCTCATTTACCACGATTCCGATGATCTCGACGTCGTCGGGCGGATCGAGTTGCTTCAAAACCTGCTCGGAGTCGGCCATTTGCGGGATCGCCTTTGGGGAGACGAACGAAACGGCATCAATGTGCTTAAAGCCCGCACCGATCAGAGCGCGCAGGTATTGGACCTTCACCTCGGTAGGAATCTGACCCTTCAGGCCTTGCCAGGCGTCGCGGGGGCATTCGATTAGTTTCAAGCTTTCAGCCATCAGCAGTCAGCACTCGCCAGTACAATTCGCCGCGGATTAACACGCATGATCACAGATGTTGGATGATTTCAGCGCTGGTAGAGAGTCCAATTTAGGTCCAGCGGCCTTTCTAGCACCTGTGTCAACCGGCAGTCCTTGGCAGTTTTAAGTTTGCAGAACGCCCACACTGAACTTCGGCACCTCGGGATTCAGAGATGCCGCAGAGAGAGCGGCGATGATGGCGTCGCGCGTGTCCAGGGGATCGATAATGGCGTCGATCCAGAGCCGTGCTGCGCCGTAGCGCGGATCGGTCTGCTCGTCGTACGTTTGCTTGACGGATTCGAAGAGCTGCATTCTCTCCTCGGCGCTCAGTTTCTTGCCGCCGCGTTCCAGTTGCTTGATCTTGATCTCCACCAGCGTGCCGGCGGCAGAATCGCCGCTCATCACCGCGTAGCGCGCCGAGGGCCAGGCGAACAGGAAGCGCGGATCGTAAGCTTTTCCGCACATTGCATAATGCCCGGCGCCAAATGATCCGCCGACTATCAAGGCGATTTTCGGCACCACGGAATTGGAGACGGCGTTCACCATCTTCGCTCCTGCTTTAATGATGCCGCTCCACTCCGCGTCGCGTCCCACCATGAATCCGTTCACATCGTGGAGAAAAACCAGAGGCACGAGGTTCTGATTGCAGTCCATGATGAAGCGTGCCGCCTTTTCCGCCGATTCGGTGTACACCACGCGCCCGAACTCCACGCGCTTATGGCCCTGTTCATCGGTTTGCTGCTGATGCAGAGCCTGGTTGGCAACGACGCCCACCGCGTATCCCCCAATGCGGGCGAAGCCGCAGATCAGCGTCTTGCCATACTCGGCTTTGTACTCATCGAAGCGGCTGCTGTCCACAATGCGCGAGATAATCTCTTTCATGTCGTAGGGCCGCGCGGCATCGGACTCGAAAATTCCGTAGAGTTCCTCTGCGGCATACAGCGGAGCCTCGGGCTTGGCGCGGTCGAATGGCGCTCGCGGCCGCTCACCCATCTTGTCCACCAGCGACCGGATTCGCTGCAGGCAGGCTTCATCGTTGGGTTCGTGATAGTCGATGGTGCCACTGATGGCGGAATGCATCGATGCGCCGCCCAATTCTTCGGCTGAGACCTTCTGCCCGATCGCCGCCTGCACCAGCGCCGGCCCGGCCAGGAAGAGGCCGCTGCCATCGGTCATCAGGACGTGATCGCACATGATGGGGAGATAGCCGCCGCCAGCTACGCACATACCCATGATGGCGGCGATTTGCGGAATCCCTTTCGCCGACATGACCGCATTGTTGCGGAAAACGCGGCCGAAATCGTCGGTGTCAGGAAAAACATCTTCTTGCAGCGGCAGAAACACTCCGGCGGAATCCACCAGGTAGACCGTTGGAATGTGATTGTCGATGGCGATGTTTTGCGCACGAATGACCTTCTTGGCGGTCATGGGAAAGAAGGCACCGGCCTTCACGGTGGCATCGTTGACGATGAGCATGAAGGTGCGGCCGTGGATTCTGCCCAGGCCGGTGATAACGCCAGCCGCCGGCGCTCCTCCCCATTCCTCGTACATGCCGTGCGCAGCGTAAATGCCGAGTTCGAACAGTTCCGTGCCGGGGTCGAGCAGCAGATTGATGCGCTCGCGCGCGGTCAGGCGTCCCTTGGCGTGCTGAACTTCAATGGCCTTGGGACCACCGCCTTCGCTGATGCGCGCTTCTTCGTTGCGCACCTGCGAGACCAGATCGGCCATCGCCCGCATGTTCTTCTCGAAGCGGGCGGAGGTGGCATCGATCCGGGTTTCGAGGACGTTGGTGGCTTCCGAGGAGATGGGTTTCATACGGCGCGCGCTGCTGTGAATCGCGAACCAACTACGGTATACCAGCGCTGCAGAACCGCGCAAACAAGACCGAAAGATTCCGGGTGCTTGAATTCACGCTAATCCAAGCAATGTTGGACAAGCGGGTATACTGGGAGGCGGATGCAATTCGTGGGACCCGCACAAGGACGCTGCCAATCGCCGCAAGCATGCCGTGGGCTTACGAGAAGCTGCAACAGTTTTTGGGGATCCTCTGGCGACAACATTCCCGGATGTAGATCATTCCATCTCCGAACAGCGCTTTCTCACGATTGGCACATCGGCAAGGCGGTATTCCCCCAAACTCCCTTGTGTTACAAAGGAGTCTCGCGAGAAACCGGGCATGCATAAATTCGTCTATCACAACGATCGCCTGATCCCCATGGAGCAGATCCGCCTCTCCCCAGGCCAGGCCGGCCTGCTAAACGGCTGGGGAGTGTTTACGACCATCCACGTCGCGGAGGGGCAGCCCTTCGCGTTCGAGCGTCACTGGGCCCGGCTCACTGGCGACGCTAAACGGATCGAGATGCCGGTGCCTTACACCCCGGAGAAGATCCGGCAAGCGATCAGCGAGTTGCTGCACACCAATCGGGTGAGCACGGCGGCGCTGCGGATTTATTTTGTGCTGAATCGCGCCGGGATCTGGTCGAGCGACGAACCGTTCCCGGTGGTGGATCTCATCATGTACTCCATCGATCTGCCGCAGCGCGTGGGGCCGACGCGACTAAGTGTGATGGCGCACGGCCGTCATGCGGCGCATCCGCTGGCGGGAACCAAGGTGACTTCGTGGCTGCAAAACGCGTGGACGCTGGAGCAGGCGCACCATCAGGGTTGCGATGACATGCTGCTGCTCAACGAGCGCGGCGAAGTTTCGGAATGCACCGCCGCCAATATTTTTGCCGTCCATGCCGGAACGGTGGTGACACCGCCGCTGAACAGCGGATGCCTGAATGGAGTAACGCGGCAAATTCTTTTTGAAGAGGCGCCGAGAATCGATCTGCCAGTGATGGAGCGGGCATTCGCGATCGAGGAACTCTACAAGGCCGACGAAGTATGTATCTCCTCGACTACGCGGCACGTGCAGCCGGTGGGACAGATTGGCGAACATAAGTACTCGCAGGCGCCGGGGCCGATCACCGAACGGATGGAACGATTGTTCGCGGAATACTTCGAGCGATATCTGGCAAAGTCGAAGGTGGAGGTGTGACTTGGCGTTGTGGGAACGGCCCCGCTCTGACGCGACATCCCTGAGCTAATACTGTGCAAGCGAGATCAACTACCCCGCCCTAGCCAAAAGACGGCTAGAGTGGGGCACCCTCAGGGTTCTTCGTCCCATTTATCCGATTGCAGAGCCGGAGGGCTTCTGTGAGCGGATCGCCTGCAACCGCGTCGACCAGTCCTGCGGCGAGCGCTTGAGGGGCACGCAGCTTTTCCGCTGCCACGAACACTTGCAGCGCCTTTGCGCGCCCGATGAGGCGCGGCAGACGTTGCGTGCCGCCCCACCCGGTGATCAGTCCCAGCGCGGCCCCACGATGTCCAAACTCGGCGTTAGGCGCGGCAATCCGGTAGTCGCAAGCCAGGACCAGATCTAATCCTCCGCCCATACAGTAGCCGTGAATCGCCGCACAGACGGGAGCGGGAAAGTCGTCGACAAGTTGGGTCAGAGCCTGACCCATCTGAGCAAAAGCAAGCGCATCGCTGCTCAGCAAAACGATCTCACTCAGGTCGGCGCCGGCGGAGAAGAACTTTTCGTTGCCTGTAATGATCAATGGGCTTGGCGGCGATGTGCATGCGAGCTCGCGGACTGCCTTTGTGAGGGCGAGCACACAGGCACGCGAGAGGCGGTTGGTTCCGTCTGCTGAGACCAAGCGCAGGATAGATACCTTGTCGCGAGTCTCGATGCTGAAGAAGTCGGGCAAGCAGCAATCAATCAGTAATCAGTAGTCAGTTCCGGGTCAGGTGTCGAGCTGCGCTCGACGTGCACGGAGGAGACATCCGTTCCCACGTGATTTTTGCGAGAAAAGCAAACCCGCTTTTGGCGAACAAGAGAGAAGGAACTACAGATCCATCGGCCGCCTGCGCCGGCCAGTGATGACAACGAACTGTGTCTATTTATTGCGCCGAAGGAACTGATCCTCATTGTGCCGAAAAAACCGTTCTTATTGCGCCGAAGAAACCGGTTCGCCCTTCACGTTGCTGCGAATGAACTGCACGATTTCATCCATCGGCGTGCCCGGCTGGAAGACGGCTGCGACGCCCTGCTGCTTGAGTCCGGCGACGTCCTGATCGGGGATGATGCCGCCGACCAGCACCATGACATCTTCCATTTGATTCTGCTTCAGCAGTTCCATGACGCGCGGCACGATGGCGTTATGCGCGCCGGAGAGGATGGAGAGGCCGATGACGTCCACATCTTCCTGGAGAGAGGCGGTGACGATCATCTCGGGAGTCTGGCGGAGGCCGGTGTAGATGACTTCCATTCCGGCATCGCGCAGGGCGCGGGCGATGACCTTGGCGCCGCGGTCGTGGCCGTCGAGGCCCGGCTTGGCTACGAGGACCCGGATTTTCTTTTCACTCGCTTTGACCATTACGGTGTCTCGAAGCATACAACATGGCGGATTCGACGTCGCGGACGGAGGACACAGAGGAAAGTGCGCGGGCGGGGCGCTGGGTGTGGAAAGGGAGGGGATTGGGGCAGGAGTGTACAACTCAGTTAATCCCGTCTGCCCTGATCCCCGACACAAAACCAGAGAGTTATGCGAAGGGCGATTCGCTGCAAGCAAAGGACTTACTAAAGCAGAAACAAAACCAAGGAAACAATAGCCAGCTCACCAGGAGAAATCGTCGCAGGTCAGGTGTTGGCCCCAACGTAGCCTACTTGCGCTGTGGGTTGCCATCCTTCATCTCCGCGTAGCGCCACAGGTACCAGCAAGCAACGGAGCGATAGGGGTGCCACTTCTCGGCGATCTTCAGAATATATTTCGGCTTGGGCATTTTGCGTTTGCCGTAAGCCCGGCGGATGGCGGAATTCACACCGTAATCGACGGTAGGCATGACGTTCGGCCGTCTAAGGGCAAAGATCAGGAACATCTGCGCTGACCAAACCCCAATACCCTTGACGCGGGTAAGGTGCTCGATCACGTCTTCGTCGGTCATAGCAGGCAGCCGGTCGAATTCAATTTCGCCGCTGTGCGTGCGCTCAGCGAGGTCGCGAATGTAGGAGAGCTTCTGCTTGGAAAGCCCGACGGCGCGCATCTGGGCTTCGCTGAGCGCGAGGATCGATTCCGGAGTCAGGGTGCCGCCCGCGGCGACGACCAGACGATCGAAGATGGCGCGGGCTGCGCTGCCGTGCAACTGCTGGAAGACAATCGATCGCACCATGCTTTGGAAAGTGGGATCGCGGAAGGTCAGACGGCAGGGTCCGACGCGCTCGATGATGGCGGCAAGCACAGGATCGGATTTTTTCAGATGGCGAACCGCGTGACGCATGCTCCTCATAGAGATTGGGGCTAGTGGCGCGTGGATGCGGAAATTCGCCGCCGTACACCGATCGGAGCAAGAACTGGACCTAAACCCAAGAATCAGGGTGTCGCCCTAAGTCAGCAGCTCTGTGTTCAACAATATTGAAAAAGAAAATTCGTAGCCTGTCCCTGCGACGGCGAGACGCGAGCCGTCGGAACGGTACATAGAAGGACTCAGAACTCGAAGTAGCCCGCCGAGGCGCGGTGTGGGGCGCCATCGGTTCCGGTGGCCGGCAGCAGGCCCACGACGCTGCGCAGAGTCTCCCAGGCGGCCTGGTTGAGGGCGGGGTCGGCGCCGACGAGGTCGCGGATCATCTGCCAGGCAGCGATGTTGAGGGCGCCGTCGGGGGGCGGTCCCATGGCGAGCGAAACTGAGCACTGCGAGCAGAAGCAGATGCGCTGCGCCGCGGATTTCTGCCGCGGCCGGATGCCTACCGTCTGGGCGAACATGTACACCGCTACAGACTTGTGCCCCGCTTCCAGCTCGCGATTACAGCGAAGACAAAACAGGTTTTCCAAGCCTACCTTCCTGGGGCCAATGTGGCGTTAAGGGAATACTGGCGTCTGCTGCAAGGACCGCGCAAGTATGCAGCGAGATTCCCGGCATCGGGACCAACCCGTGAAAGACCAGCGACAACTAAGTTAGAAGTCAGAAGTTGGAAGCTGGGCGTAAACGTTGGCGGTAAGGAGGCCAGGCGGCCAGGCAGAGAATCAAGCTGTGCTCTAGGCAGAAGGTCGCGGCATCGTGCACTCTGCTGCAATGAAATTGAGCGTGGACATCATGGATGATAACGAACTGCATTTGCCTGCCGGGCGGACCAAGGGTCGAGGGTATCCAGGATTCGCGAAATTTTTTCGCCTCTCACATCTTCGCCGACTCCGGGGCAGCGAGCAGGTGGCGGCTGTCTGCTACCGTGTGCGAAATAGGACGATCGAATTCCTCCTGGTGCGGACCCGGGGCGGGCGATGGACATTTCCCAAGGGCAGCCTCGAATCCGGTCTGACTCACGCGCAGACCGCCGCCCTGGAAGCATTCGAAGAAGCGGGGGTGCATGGCCGCATGGAGGAGGCCTCCTTCGCGCGTTATGTCCGCCGCAAGCGTGGCGACGCACAGGACTCGCCAATCGAGCTGGCTGTCAATGCGCATCTCTGCGAGGTGCTGCGGCAGGATCCGCCGCAGGAGTTTGATCGTAATCCGACATGGTTTCCTCCCGAGAAAGCCAAGCGACGGCTGCGCGAAGACCGCTCACCGGAATACGGGGCCGAGCTTTCGCGCGTGGTTGACCGCGCCCTGATGCGCATACGGCAACTTCGAAATGGCACACATCCTTCCGGTGATGCGCTACAGAAGGTGACGTTCATTGACGACGCCCGGAGACGATTGAGCCGGGGGAAAGCTCGCAAGAAGAAGTAATCCTCAGTCGAGCTGCGCTCGCCCTGAACGGACGGGGCGTCCGTTCCCACGTGATTCTCGTGGACAGGGTTGCGTCGCCGCCTTTGCCGGCTAGTGACGACAATATTGTTGGGGGCGCCTCGGCACGAATAAAGATCGTGCCCTTTTCACGGCCCCCAGCCTCCGCCCAAAGACGGCGGAAGGGTGGGGCAAGCCCCTTTCCAAATTCTTACGGTTTGAATGCGCACTTTGCTGGCCGCCACCGCCGCATGAAACTTTTCCCATTCTCTGAGCGTCCAACCTTGTAGCAATCCGGTTCTTCATTTGGATCGTATTGATAACAGAGGACAACGTATCTGATGTTGATTAAGAAGCCTAACGATATTCCTTCGTCTGAGATCACCCCTAAGTCCACTTACATGAATCGGCGCAAATTCATGACGGGGGTGGCCGCGGGAGGCGCGCTGTTGGTGGCAGGCAGATTTCTCGGCCATCTCCTATCGCCGCACGAAACTGTGAGCGCTGCCGCCAAACTTGATGCCGCCAAGAGCCAATACAGTACTACTGAGAAACAAACCCCGTTAAGCGGCATCACGAACTACAACAACTTCTACGAATTCAGTACCGATAAATACGAGCCGGCTCACCTGGCGCAGTCGCTGCAAACGCGGCCCTGGGCGGTCGAAGTTGCCGGGCTGGTACAGAAGCCTCGCACTCTCGAGATCGACTCGATCTTGAAGTCGTCTCGGTTGGAGGAGCGCATCTACCGCCACCGTTGCGTGGAGGGCTGGTCGATGGTGATTCCCTGGGTGGGCTTCCCGCTCAGCGCATTGCTCAAGCAGCTCAATCCTCTGGGAACCGCCAAGTATGTGCAGTTCACCACCAAGTACGATCCCAAGCAGATGCCCGGGCAGCGCTATGGCGTGCTCGATTGGCCTTATGTCGAGGGTCTTCGCATGGACGAAGCCATGCATCCTCTGACGATTCTGGCAGTGGGGCTCTATGGCGAAGAATTGCCCAAGCAGGATGGCGCACCCATCCGCCTGGTGGTCCCCTGGAAGTACGGCTTCAAGAGCATCAAATCCATCGTGAAGATCAACTTTGTGGAGAAGGAGCCTACGACTACGTGGTCGGCTGCGGCGCCCAATGAATATGGGTTCTATTCCAATGTGAACCCGGATGTTGACCATCCCCGCTGGAGCCAGAAAACCGAGAGGCGGATCGGCGAGTTTTACAAGCGCCCCACCCTGATGTTCAACGGCTACGGTGATCAGGTGGCTGGACTGTACACAGGCATGGATTTGCGAAAATACTTTTGAGGGCGATCGAGAGGAACACCAGGGACAACAGAATGACCAAGGCTCAAATCAGGTTCTTAAAAGTCCTCGTGTTCCTGCTCTGCCTGGGACCGGTCGCGCATCTGGTGTGGAAGGGTTTTCACGGGATGCTGGGGGCCAATCCGATCGAGGTGATCACCCATTCTACGGGTGACTGGACGCTTCTGTTTCTGCTGTTCACGCTCAGCATCACGCCCCTGCGGAAACTCACCGGATTCTTAGAGCTCATCCGCTTCCGGCGCATGCTCGGCTTGTTTGCCTTCTTTTACGCGACACTGCATTTCATGACTTACATCTGGCTCGATAAGTTTTTTGACGTACATGAGATGCTGGCCGACATCGCCAAGCGCAAATTCATCACGGTGGGATTCACGGCATTCGTGCTGCTGATTCCGCTGGCGCTGACCTCGACCAGCGGGATGATCCGCCGCCTGGGGGGCAAGCGCTGGCGCGGGCTGCATCGGCTGATTTACGCCAGTGCAGCTCTGGGGGTTTTTCATTACCTCTGGTTGGTGAAGGCAGACATCCGCCGGCCTCTGTACTACGGCATAGCACTCGCTGTCCTGCTACTCTGGCGACTTCTGAGCTGGGCAATTCCCTTCTTCTCGCACCGGCCTGCTGCTCCGAAAGACGTCTCCTACGTCAGCAATTAGTCTTGAGAGTGTCATCCTGAGCGAGGACGGGAATACAAACCCCGTCCGAGTCGAAGGATCTTGCGTTTGCAGGCGGGTGCCATTCTAGCTTTGTTTTGGCGAAAATGTCCCTGCGAGCACATTTACAATCTAAAGCTGTTGCTGAGGGCCAATTGCTGATTACTAATTGCTGAGTGCTTCCTTCATGAACATGGCAGCCCCACAAATCCTGCCCGTAATCGAGCCGCAGATGATCGTGGTTCCCGCGGGCTGGTTCCTGATGGGCTGTAACTCAGGGCAGGACGTGGAAAAGCCGGTACACCGGATCTGGGTCGACACATTCTCGCTCGCCTCAACCCAGGTCTCCAATTCCCAGTACGCTCGGTATCTGGAAGAGACTGGCAGTCCTGCACCGCCCTTCTGGCAGAATCCCGATTTTCGCGACCCCCATCAGCCGGTTGTAGCCATCACATGGTTTGAAGCGGCGGTGTACTGCGATTGGCTGTCTCGCTCGATCGGCAGGCATTATCGGCTCCCCACCGAAGCAGAGTGGGAACGTGCCGCGCGCGGTGGCCGCGAGGGTCTGCTGTTTCCCTGGGGCAATGAGCCTCCGCAGTCGCGGGCGCATTACGGCGCGCGTTGGAAGTCCGGACCGGAGCCGGTCGCCACTTCCGAGCCCAATGCATATGGGCTCCGCGAAATGTGCGAGAACGTTCATGAGTGGTGCAGTGACTGGTTCCAGGCGGATTACTACGCAACTTCGCCGGAGCGCAATCCGCAAGGGCCTGCGACGGGTAGTCGCAAGTCATCGCGCGGCGGCTCGTGGCGGCATCACATCAAGATTTCGCGCTGCTCGGCCCGCTCCAGCATCCCACCGGAATTTCAGTACGCTGATTACGGCTTTCGCGTGGCCTGCGATCTTGCGGGTTAGCATCAAGATGGTCGGTTCGAAAAAGAAAGAGCAATTTTAGGGAGTTGAAGTTCCTGGATGCTTCCAAGAACTGCAGGTCCCTCGGCCCGCTGCAGCGGGCCTCGTCATGACAACAGCCGGCAGGAGGATTTCCCGCATGCCGCATGCCCTGGGTTTCGACGTTTACGGCACCCTGGTTGACGTCCACGCCCTGGTGGAGCAGCTCCGGTCGTTTGCCGGCGACCAGGCGCAGCATCTCTCCGAACTCTGGCGCCAGAAGCAGGTGGAGTACGCTTTCCGCCGCGGCCTGATGCGCAATTACCAGGACTTCGGCGTCTGCACGGCGCAGGCGCTCACGTTTGCGCTGCGATCGCTCAAGATCAATCTGCCTGAAGCCGATGAGCTGCGCATGCTCTCGCAATATTTGAATCTTCCACCCTACTCTGACGTGGTCTCCGGTCTGGAGATACTGAAGGCCAATGGCCACCGAGTCGTGGCTTTCTCCAACGGCACGGAAAAGACAGTGCACAGCGTGCTCGATAACGCCGGGATTCTGTCACTCTTCTCGGAAGTGATCAGCGTGGATGATTTGAAGACTTTCAAGCCCGATCCGCGGGTTTACGAGTACCTGGCAGAGCGCCTGGGCCGCGATAAGGGATCCGTCTGGCTTGTCTCGTCCAATGCCTGGGACGTCATCGGCGCCAAATCGGCGGGCCTGAAGGCAGCCTGGATCCGCCGCAAAGAAGAAGCCGTCTTCGATCCCTGGGAAATCGAGCCTGACGTTGTGGTTCACGATCTGATGGAGCTGGGAAAAGCTTTTTCCTGATCGCGGGTGTGGCGCAAACACTCTTGTCCGCGACTGGCTGTCTTTCGGAATGCACGACGTGCGGGCTGTTTTGTGTGACTGTCCACCCAGGTTAGCGCCGTAACTGCACGGCGCGAACCTGGGGGCACCTGCTCGAAGCACAGGCCCTGAAGGAGGCGCGCCATGATCCACGTTGGCGTTGATCTTCACCGATGACAGACTGAAATTTTCTGAGTTCTCACACAGACTTTGCTGTCCCGGTCGCCTCAAAGACAAGATGCCTATCGTTCCGCCACCTGCTCCAGCACTTCGTAAAATTCCGGATAGGAAATTCGCGCGGCGTCGGCGCCTGATATGAGTGTCTCCCCACTCGCGCGCAAGGCTGCAACTGCAAATGCCATGGCAATGCGGTGATCACCAAAGGAGTCGATCTCTGCGCCATGAAGGGTCTGCCGCCCGGGGATTCGCAGGCCATCTTCGAATTCCTCGACCTGGGCGCCCATCTTGCGGAGATTGACCGCAATTGAGGTGATGCGGTCTGATTCTTTCACTCGCAGTTCGCGCGCGTCGCGAATCTCCACGCCATCGCTGGTATAGGGCGCGATCGCCGCCAGAACAGGAATCTCATCGATGAGAGCGGCCGTCTGCGCGCCCGAGATTTTCGCGCCCTTGAGCGACCCCACCTCCATGTGAATCGTCCCCACCGGCTCGCCACGATGTTCCTCCAGGTTGAGGACCCGCGGGCGCGCACCCATCGCAGTCAGTACGTCCAGCAGCACGCCACGTGTAGGATTCAGGAGCAATCCATCAATGACCAGGTTGGATTCGGGAAACAGAGCCGCCGCGCACATGAAAAAAGCGGCTGATGAAAGATCGCCGGCCACGGTGGCTTCAATGGCGTGCAGCTTTTGGCCGCCCCGGAGTCCGGCTCGATTCCCGCTTCGCTTCACCTCCACCCCGAACTCGTGCAGAGCCACTTCCGTGTGATCGCGAGTTCGCAGCGGCTCCTCAACCCAGGTCTGGCCGTCGGCAAATAATCCCGCAAGCAAGACGGCCGACTTTACCTGCGCGCTGGCGACGGGCATGCGGTAGTCAATTGCATGCAGATTTCCGCCCGTGATCCGCAATGGCGGGCAGCCACCATGGGACTCGATCTTCGCTCCCATAGCAGTGAGCGGATCGATAACCCGCTGCATCGGACGACGCGAGAGTGACTCGTCGCCGATCATCTCGCTGGTAAACGACTGCCCCGCCGCGATCCCCGACAGCATGCGCATAGTCGAACCGGAGTTTCCGCAGTCAAGCGGGCCGGAGGGAGGCTGCAACTGGAGATCCAAGCCTTCGATCTCAATCATGCCGTCACGATGTTCGACTGTGCATCCCAGTGCTGCCACGCAGCCCAGGGTGCTTGCGCAATCGGCACCGGTTGAGTAGTTTGCCAGCTGGGTCTTGCCTTTGGCGATCGCGGCCAGCATGGCGTAGCGATGCGAAATGGATTTGTCACCGGGAAAACGGATGGCTCCCAGCACATTCTTCGCGGGACGAATTGTCACCACGTTACGACTCTGATCCACGCTTGTCTGGCATCCAGAGTAACCGATTCGTGCGTTCCTCGACTCGTCATATGCCGGGCTATGCGGTGGTGTAATTATCGGACCCCAGGTTAGCGCCGAACTGCACGGCGCGAACCTGGGGCACCTGACGGCCCTTGCTCAGGATGTCTGGTGAAATTTGCCAGATTAGTTTAACGGCGCGCTTGCGCGGCTGAGAGCTCGCCGAGGATTTCCGGGGCTACTTCCTTGATCGCCACCCCAAACTCGAACATGGGAGTTTCGGCACCTCTGCCCCAACGATTGACCTCCCAATGCGCTCGCACAAATTTAGTTTCCGGGTGAGGCTTCAGATCCAGTAGTAGAGGATGCTGACCTCGATAGAACTTCTGCGGAAACGACACCAGCGGCTTCCCTGCCCACGTCTTTGCATCGGCGGAGCCATAGATGCTTACGTCCAGCGACTCCTGTTCAATGATGTTGGTGATGTCGAGGGTCAGCAGGAAGACTTTATTAGCTGCGCCACTGACGTCTATGGGCTGGCCATCACCTTTGGCGTTGACCACCGTTTTCTCGGGAACCAGGAAGGAATCGATCATGGCGGCGGCCATTGTAGCGCGTGCACATTAATCCCTGAAACCCCCGAAAAGCCCTTGATTCCAGCCTCCCCCAAAAGAGGGCGGAAGGGTGGGCTACGCGCGGAGGCCAGCTTGATAGGTCCTGTCGAGCTGTGCTCGACCTGAACGGACGAGGACGTCCGTTCCCACGTGATTCTGCTGCATCAAGCACATTAACTGCAGATTCGTCGGAGAGTTGAATCATGCAGAACTATTTTCTAGCTCCTGACTGGGAGCTGCTCGAGGAAGCCTCGCATCACCCGGTGCATCTCCTCCGGTTGCTCAAAAGCGGCAACATGACCGCCCTTGGGGATAACCCTTAGCAGGCTGCCCTCAATTCCTTGATGCATCAGCTGAGCTTCTGAAACCGGAGTGAGCGAATCCTCCTCACCAACAACTATTAGAGTTGGAACGTCGATCGTCTTCAGTGTGGTGATGGAATCCGGCCTGGCTGCCAGCCCGCGCTGTACTGCTGCGACTGCGGCTACGCTCATTTTGTCCATCATGGCGCGCACCTGGGCAGCGAGATCTGGCCGAGAGGCGAGCGTGGCTTTGCTTACCAGCTTGGGAACCATGCTATCGAAAAATAGATCCGGGCCACGCTTCTCTACATCCTCGGCAGAGCTAAGCCGGGCCCGACGGCCCTCTTCCGTGTCCGGGCCAGCGCGTGTATTGCAAAGGATCAGGGCCTGCACCCGCTCCCGCGCTCTGCGCCAGAGCTCGAACAGGATGTATCCACCGATAGAGATTCCGCCGAAGATTGCTTTGTCGGCTCCGGCTTCGTCGCAGATTCGCAGCACATCGGCGACGTGCTTCTGCATGGTAGCTACGCCATCCCCCAGCCCTGATTCTCCATGGCCGCGCAAGTCGGGAAGAATCACTCGATATCGCGTGGAGAGCCTCTCAGCAACAGGCATCCAGACGAGGTAATTCAAGGGAAAGGCGTGCAGCAGCACCAGTGGAGGACCCTGGCCGAGAACTTCATAGAACAACTCAGCGTCGCCGCTATGGATCATCATCGGCGGAAGGATATCAACTCACTGGCGAGGTTGTAAGGCACACATGCGCGCGGGCTAAGGAAAAATACCTGCGTGAAGTACAGCAAAGTACCGAAGGCGCGGGCTATGGCCGCGCATCAGTTAAAGCAGAAAGCGCAACGTGCCGATGTCCTGGAAAGAGGTACGGAGCGAAAGAGGAATCAAATATGGGCCGGGTTATCGAGTTTTACATTCCGGATTCGTTCCAGCCGAAGTGGCAACGATCCGCTGAATCGAAAGAGCAGCCGGGAGAAGAGCGCGGAAAGCTGATCGAATTTCCCAGCGCGGAAAACCAGAAGTCTGCCTGATGACAGGCAGGGTTGCCTGTCCTACACAGGGAGTGGCTGTTCCACAGAGGTTCGGCTGTCAGGCCGCACAGACTGTTGCGTAGTGAAGGGCAGCTTCCGGTGATTTAGGAATGCTGCCCGGTTACGGAGATCGCGTTGGTCGCGGGAACGCTCGGCGGCGGGGCTTCGGGCACGATGATCCACGCCACGATGTAGGCGATGATCCCCAGGGGCAGCGTCAGCAAGATAATAAATACGAAGAGAAGCCGAACCAGAGTCACATCCGCATCGAAGTAATCCGCAAACCCCGCTGCTACCCCTCCTATTTTCCTGTCTGTGCGTGAGCGCATCAACTTCTTAGGCATGTAAGTTTGACCGCCTATCAGCCTGCCGCAGTATGCGCAGACGCGGGCGTCATCCTGAATTTGTTTGCCGCAATAATTGCAGAACATCGCTTCCCTCCCAGCGAGCTGATTAGAAGCGCACGCCCCCAGTTCACAGCTCGTCCATCGGAACTGGTCCTCTCTAGAATACGCTTCCACGCTGTCCCTGGTTCCCGGAGACCCAAGGGGTGCGGAATAGAGTCTAAGTCTTTTTTATTTCGCAGGTTACGCTTAGGGGTTCTGGTAGGGCTCTCTCAGGTGCTTGCGTGCGAGTTCAGCGCGGGCTCCAGTCCCGTCGGAGGCAATCACCGCCTCATATCTCTTGACGGCATCATCACGCTTATTGATGAGGTCATACATTTCGCCCGCCCCCAGCGTAGCTCGGGCGCGCATGTCGGGATCAACCTTGGCGTTTTGCAGGACTCTGTCGTAAGCATCGGCAGCACCGGCATAGTCGCGCTGCCCGCGAAGAGCTTCGGCGAGCCCGTAGTAGACCATGGCCAACCGTGGATCGCCATATACACCCACCTGCGCATTGGAAAGGATTTGGCGATAGCTGGCGACAGCCTCCGGCCCGTGTCCCCCGGCGTTATAAAGATTCGCCAACTCCAAAGCAAAAAGAAAATTGTGCGGATAGATGCCGCAAAGGCCATCGATCAGTTTGATGGCTTCCGTGTAGCGTTGCTCGCGCCGCAGGAATAGCGCCAGGGCGATGGCCGAGTCTACCGTGTTCTCGCCTCCGCCGTTGATGGCGTCATAGAGATACTCGATGCCCTTCTTCTTGCTGCCGCTCAGTCCGACGATCGATGCCGCCACTTTGGTGGCGAAGTTCAGGCTCCCGATCACGTAATTGTGAATGCCCACGATCATCTTGGCATCGCTGTAGTTGGGATTGAGTTCCAGCACTCTCTCATGATCGTGGCGTGCCCCCACGGCGCTGCGCAAAGCAGAAAACCAGGCCTTTTCGATCAGCCCGATGTACATGGCGTGCAATCCCCGCGTGACTCCGCGGGTATAGAGGGCGTCAACGTCATTGGGATTGGACTTGAGCTTCGTTTCGGAAAGCCCTAGGGAACGCTCCGTCAGTTCCCGGATCCGCGTCTTTACCGTGGGGTCCATGGGAAACTGTTTGCTGTTCAGGAAGGCGTCCTTCGCATACAGCTCCGAATCGAGGGCTCCAATCCGGTACATCTCCCTGAAGATTACACCGGAGAGCAGGTGATTGACGGCAAACGGATCGTTGGGCGCGAGCTCGACGGCGAGCTCAAACTCCCGCACCGCTTTGTCGTAGTCGAGATTGTAGAAATAATCAAATCCGCGGCGAGTATGGGGATCATCCGGACGGAAGTGAATGATCCGCTGGATGGGCGCCGCCTGGCCCTGCGCGTTGCCACTTCCGGCCAGCACACAGGCACAGCCGAATAAAAGACGCGCCGCAAACGCGCGGGGGAGGCGTTTCATAGCTACCTGTAAGAAAGTCTACAGGATTTGAATGATGACAACCGCCACTCCGGGTACTTTTGACACGGATACAACAGTGTGGTGACAAAAAACTTCTCACTTTGAGTAAAACTTTCGGATCGCGGGAGAACCTGATTCACCAATTGTCAATGCAACCCGTTGCAAGGTTGAATCTTGTATAGCGCACCTGGTTTGGTCCGAAACGTGCGCGATATGTTCGGGGATCGCTTATGGATCAGGCAGCACAAGGTGTCCAGCACGAATTTTGGCGTCCGGCCATGCAACATACGCAGTCGCCCGCGCTAAGTACTTCCGTTTCTATCCCAATTGACGCCTGCCACACGTGTGGAACCGAATTCATGGTGGGGGCCCGGTTCTGTCACGTTTGCGGTGCGTTGCGGGAGCCAGTCATCACCTCAGCCTCGAAGAGGATCGCCCATTGGCTCGACATCCAGCGGCTGTCCAATTTTCTGGAAATGTCCCTGGGATCGCTGATCGCCCTGTTCGTGGGAATTGTCTGTGTCGCGGCCGCTATTCTGACCGGCCTCATCTACACAGCGAATACGGTTTTGGATTGGCAGGCGATCCAGCTCTGGCGGATGGAATGGCTGCTGGCTGCCACTACCTCGTTCGTCGCCGGCATTCTGCTGAAGAAGGCAAAGAAGTAAACTGAAATCTTTCGCGAACTCTGGCCTTCGGCCGCTCCTCCAGGCCAACGGGTTAGCGCATCTCGAATCGCTGCAAGCTAAAAAGCAGGTCCCTCGACTCCGCGCCCGCGACCGCACAAGATGCGGGTCCAAAGGCGGCTGAGTGCGTTGCTCGGGATAACAACTTCGGAGAGAGCATGATGTGCTCAGTGACGGTTTTCACTTTTCTATCTCCCGAGCAGTAGATTTAGCGGGCCCGTTCCCCGTCCTATCGGGTGCGCGCTAGAAATTGCTTCTCGTACGAAGTCCCTGGTCTCAGCAACGGCTTCCCCGATCTGCTTCCCGAGAGCTAAATTGCACGCCAGTGCCATAGCGAAGGCGCAGCCTGTCCCATGGGTTGACCGGGATTCGATTCGCTCGCCTGTGAGAACCTTTTGCACGCGGCCTGAGTCCGCCTCCAGACTCACCAGCTCCGCCGGGTGCGCCAGGTGCCCGCCAGTAATGACTACTCCTCGGGCTCCCAGCTCATGCAGGCGCAGAGCTGCAGCTTTCATTTCATCCACATTGCGCACACGCATGCCTGTAAGCGCCTCGGCCTCGTTCAGGTTAGGCGTGACAACCTTGGCGAGGCGCAGCAAGCGCTCTCGCAGAACCGTAACGCCTTGCTGATCGAGCAACTCCACTCCTGAACTCGAGCTCAGAACTGGATCCAGAACCACGTGTTTAGGCACCGCGCTTTCGAGGAAATCCGCAACCGCTGTGGCCACCGGGCCCGACCCGAGCATGCCGATGCGGACGGCGGCAAGGTCCACGTCAGCCGCCAATTCCTCGAGCGTCGCCTTGACCAGCTCCGGATTGAGCGTCACCACCGACTTCACTCCCTGCGTCGATTGCACCGTCAGCGCAGTGATGCACGTAACCGCATAGCATCCGTGGGAGGCAGCAGTCTTGATGTCCGCCGTGATCCCTGCTCCTGACGAGGGATCGTATCCGGCGATGCTGAGCACGATTGGCGGTGCGTGAGTGCCGTCCACCTGCTAGAGCCTCCTTTCCTGCCCTAGAAGTTATCAAGCTATCTCATGGAAGCGTCTGTTTCCCTCAGGGGCTAAAAGTGTGTGCGTGAAGCCGCGCCCTTTCAAGGCCGTATGAGATAGCCTTCAGATTAATAAGGCCAAACACGGAACATGTTACCCTCCGCTGGAAAAAGAAATCTTCGCCATCCATTCTGCCCGGGCGCACGTAATAGTTGTTGGTGGAGATGAATGCCCGACGTAACCCACTCCGTGCTCGTAGCAGGCGCCCCAGGATACATGGGCCGGCGCCTAATCCCCGTCATGATGAACCGCGGCCATGACGTGCGCGCGCTGGTGCGGCCTGGTTCCGAGCACAAGCTGTCATCGCAATGCCAGACGGTGATGGGCGATCCACTCCGCCGCGAAACCTATGCCGATCGAATCGCGCCCGCCGATACCTGGGTCCATCTGGTGGGCGTGCCTCACCCTGGTCCGTCTAAAGCCGCCGATTTTCGGGCCATTGATCTGAAATCGGTTGAAGAGGCAGTGCCCTCAGCAGTGAAAGCCGGTATTGGCCATCTTGTCTATGTCAGCGTGGCGCATCCCGCCCCGGTAATGAAGGCCTACATTGAAGTACGGCAGCAGTGCGAACAGATTATTCGCGACAGCGGCCTGCGAGCCACCATTCTGCGCCCCTGGTATGTTCTCGGGGAGGGCCACCGCTGGCCTGTGGTGCTGAAGCCCGCATACTGGCTTTTAGAGAATTGCCCGGCACGCGTGATGCCGCTCGCCGTCTCGGGCTGGTCACGATCAGATGGCGCTGGCGCAGGCCGTGGAGGATCCTCCCGAGCGGCTCCGGATTGTTTCCGTCGAAGAGATCCGAAGAACCTCGTGAGCGCTGGCTTTCGCAAAACACCTGGCCCCTCGACTCGGACCGGGGTGGTTGTTCCTCGTCCTCGCTTAGGGTCACATGATGGGATCTAGCCAAGCAGCCACGCTTCCCGCACGACGGTAACCTTCCATAGCTCTTGCGATTGCCCGCCCGATTACCAAAGCCATGTTTACTCCGCCGTGCACCCGTCCTAGATTGCACACGGAAGGTCATAGAGGAATTGGACGGTGGTGCCCGCTCCCTCCGAACGCCGGGGCCAAGCGAGGTAACCCTCGCAATCTCAATCGGGAGAGCACCGATGTGGCGCTCGCTTTATATCGCGCTCGGCATTCTGGTAGCCCGTTGGGTGTATGGCCGGACAAGCAAGTCGGTGGATACGCTCAGCCGGCTGCGCCAGGGAGGCCTCTAGACCGACCAGGGCCACAGGGTCCAAGGGCCATGCAGTAACAATGCGCTGTCACTGCCGTGTCGGCTGGCGGATTGCACTTCTCCGCCAGCCGATTTCGGTCCAAGAGCCTGCTGCGATGTGCAGCGCTACTCAATTCTCAAAGATCGTAATGGTCGCGGTCCTGCCGAAGCATTCAAGAACTCATAAAACGGGTGGCCGTTCCGTAGAGGACGAATCACCGTTGCCCTACGGCAGGCTGAACTAAAAGGGACTTGGGCAACCCTTTAGCTACTGCGGCAGCGGTGAGGGTGCCGGCTGCAAGCGGACCGTCTGCCCAGCTTGCGCCAGCGCCATGGCAGCGGTGATATTGCGAGGCGAGAGATCAAAAGTGCTCATCATGACTCCGTGCATCCCTGTCTGGGGATCGATCTGGGCGGTTTGCACGGTAAGAGTGAGAGCTACGTCCGTCACGTAGCTTACGCCATTCACAGCGGCAGTAGACGCCGAGAATGAACATCCTTTAACCGAGGTCACAAGCGCTTGCCCCGGATTCTTGTTCGCCTGGCTAACCGGCGTCGCAGAGCGGCTCAGTGTCCCGGTTGCAGGATCGCAGACATACTCCACGAGATACAAGCTGCCGTCGGCATTCACATCACCCAAAATATCCAGAGTGCCCGGCGAAACGGTTACTCCGTTTCCAATCACGCCAGTCGCGTAGACCGGAGCGCCAGTCGTGTGGTTCTGTGTGAAGATGCCGGTAATTTTATTGCCCGTGCTGTCGACATTAATGACTTGCACGACTTCGGCATTAACGCCGGTGTCCACACTTACTCTCTCGCCGGCATAAAACAAACCGGCATTACCGACCGCAACATTCTGGGAATTCCCACTGCTGACGACGGAACTGGTCAGCGAAGTGTTGGCAACTCCTGAGGAATTGATGAGACCGGCCTGCGTCAGTTCCTGGGAGATTAGCTCAATCGCTCCCCGCACGCCGGAATGCATGTCAGCACTCAACTGGTTTGAGGTGTAGTTCTTCTGAAAATAGTTCAGCAAACTGAACGCCGCCGCGGAAATCACCAGCAGCACCGCAACCGCTGCCATCAGCTCGAGCAACGAGAAGCCGCGTTGTGATTTGACTTGCATCTTGTCTAAAAGTTGGCCTTCACTGACACCAGGGTAGTAGGAGGCACGATCCCCTTGCCGCTTACATTGTTAGCAGTGCGCGTCACCACGGTGATGGTCTTAAGCCGCGGCGCGCCCGAGCTATCCACGGCTGCGCTGCTGACGATCTGCCACTGCCGTATGTAGGCAGCGTTGCTTGCCCCGCTCAGCAAGGCGCCGGCCCTATCGAGATAGTCCACATAGCCGCTGACGGGCGATGCCGGATCAATTCCTCCTGCCGTGCTGCTGGCACTCATGCTTCCTCCCAGACCGGGATCATTAAACGGCAATGCCATCAGATGATCGATCTTGGCCGCAGCAAATTCGGTGTTGCGAGTGGCGTTTTCGCCGTGGCCCGCGTTCAATCCTGTCGACAGCGTAAATAGTGAGAGCACGCCTGCGATACAGGTCAGAAGAACTCCCGCTGCAATCACAGTTTCGATTATGGTCGTGCCGTGCTCCCGCCCGGAGTGCTTACCACACATCGGGTTTAATAGCATGACTGTTCTCACCGGGTCCCCCAGGCGTTGTTCGCGGAGCTATATTGCCAGACGCTTACCGCTCCCGACGCTGCCACCGTAACCGCGTATGTGGCGTCGTCATTATTAGGATTTGCCGCATCCCTTATGTAAAGTGCATAGTCCGGCTTGGGTATCTGCTTGGCCCCGGTTATATCCACGGGCAAGCCGCGGGAGTTAAACACAATCTGGTAAGTCTCAGCATTCGCGGACAGGGCTGCTGTCGGAGTTTTCGAGATCGAGCCAAAACCAAAATAAACGTTCGCAGGAAGGGGCAGCGCCTCACCATCGGATATCCATGCCGGCGACGCGGTGTTATCGCACAAGCCGTTTCCAGCTTGCACGTTGCAAAGTTCGATTTTGCAGCTCGCCGGGGCGCTCGTGTTGTCGCAGCTCAACCGGGCGAGGTTGAATTTGGAAGCCGCTCGGACGCGCGTCATATTGAGCTCGAAGGCCAGAGACTTGGCTGCGGATGACATCCTGTAAGCAGCCATAACATGTATCAAGAAGGGTATAGCAACTGCGCCGATGATGACTATGATCACAACGACGGTCATCATTTCGACCAGAGAGAATCCCGCTGAACGTGCGCTCCTCTCGGCTCCGGTAACACTCCGATGACGGAAGAAACACCAAGGCACCTCTGAATCCAACGGGCCAAAATCGCGCATTTGCCTTGACCACTCGAATTTTGACCGATTCACTGCTCGCGCTCGGCTGCAAAACAGGATTGCTGGCAAGATGTGAGGAGAACCTTACACCAAGTTGGGCTCTTGGGCGTAGTCCTTCTTTCAGCCCTGGCGTTAGAACGCCGTGGCGTGATTTAAAGCCCACTATGAACTTAGGTTCGAAAAGGATTGCAGGAACGGTAGTAAGCAGCGAGAAGAATTGTGATCGTATGCGCGCCCACAAGCTATCCTGTTCTGCCCTTGCGGTGCTCGAGTGCCTACTCCGTCCCAGGTTAGCGCCGAACGGCACGGCGCGGGCACCCTCAAGTTCCTCTCTATCGCGTAGAACCCGGGTCCTTCGACCCGCTCCTCGGCCCGCGCTCAGGATGACCGGCTGAAATTTTCAGGTTGCCGCTCTCACTGCTCTTCGCCATGCATTCTCTTCGCGGATGCGGTAGATGGCCGGTCGGATGAGGCGGTCTCGCCTTGTTTGCTTTTGATTTCGTAATCGCTGTATTCGATTGTCAGGGTGGCGGTCCCGCCAAGCCGGGTGGAACTTACAGAGCGATTCCGCACCGGGACCCAGAAATCGCCCACCTTCATATATTCATGTTCGATTTCGTTTTTCTTGGTCCAGAAGGATGGGTTCTTCGCGGGTTCTGCTCTTATCTTTTTCACCGCGAAATCGTCGCCATCCACCCAGATCCGCCCCACATACAAAAAGCGGTTCTTGGATTTGGGCTCGACCTGTAGCACGTAGGTGGTTCCCTCCGGTCCTTGCTCATAAGCGACGAGGGTGAAACTATAGTTATCGCGGCTTAGAATGCTGCGCTGCTCATTCTGCGGTTGTGTCGCCTCCTGCTCACCCTCCAGCAGCTTCTGGAAAACCTTATCCAGGATTACCTTCGAACCGCTCGACTGCTGAATGAAGAACTGCTTATCGTCAGGATTTTGGTACACGCAACGCACTTGCATCTGGGCCTCGCGATCGCCGGGAAATCCGCGATAAACTAGGCGGTAGATGCGTCTCCCTTCCAGCCGTGCCATTTCCTGCTTGCGCTCCGCGTTTTTGCGCTCCAGCCTGTCGACCACCTGATCTACGGTCAGCGGCGAGTCAAGCTTCGTTGCAGGAGCCTGCTCCGACGCGGGCTCTTGTGTCAATCCACGGACCGCAAACGCGGATAACAGAGCCAGGAGGGTTAGCGCCAGATTCAGCCCTTTGACCGGTCCCATTTCAAGTCTCCCAAATCATATAATCGACACTTGACGGCTCGACAGCGGCACGCGGGCCCGGGTTGCGCTCATGCTCAGTGCTTCTTCATAGGCCTTGTAGACCCCATCGAAGATGCTGTCCCACGAACATGCGAGTGCCTGCTGGCGCGCGGCACTTCTCATTCGCCCGAGCAACTGGCGGTCTGCATGCAACCGCCGAATGCTCTCCACGAACTCTGCCAGGCTCTTGGCCACAAATCCTGTGTCTCCCTGTCGTACGATGAACTGTGGCCCACCGCAGTTGCTCACAACTGAGGGTACCCCCGACGCCAACGCCTCCAGAACTACATTCCCGAAGGTATCCGTGAGCGAGGGAAACACGAACACGTCCATGTTGGCGTAGGCCGCAGCTAGCTTCTCGCCGTGCAGGACTCCCGCGAATTCGGCGGTCTGCATGTTTTGACGTAGCCACGGCTCGCTCGAGCCCTGTCCTACAATGAGGAAGCGGAAATCGGAGAGACCGGCCGCCAGCAGCGCTTTCTCCAATTGGGCCAGCACTTCCACGCTCTTCTCGACCGTGAGCCGGCCCACGTAGCCAATCGTGAAGCTCTCATTTGTGCGGGTGCGCCGCCGAGGATCAAAAAGCGAGGTATCGACACCCCGCCCCATCGGGAAACACCGTTTTGTCGTGTGTTGCTCCAGCAGTTCCTCCAGTTCGCGGTTTGGAGCCAGCAGGACTCGCGGAATGCGGTAATAGCGCGCCAGTGCCTGAAAACTCCACGCCCGAATTCGTGGGCCCATTCCGCGGCGCATTCCCTCAGGCAGGAAGCGCAGCAGCGCCAGCGCCCGCTGCTCCGCGTATTGATGGAGGTTGGTATGCCAGGAGGCGATCAGCGGAATCCGCAGATAGTGTGCGACAAGAACTCCAAGGATCCCGACGTCGCTTGGTCCGGTAATATGAATCACGTCGGGTTTTGTGGCCCGCAGCAGTTTCGCGATTTTCTCGTAGTGGCGAAGAAAGAGAAGATCAAAATCGTGTTTCTTGTCCACTCCGAAAGCAATCGGGCCGCGTTTGCGCTCGATGAGGGTGACATTCCCATCGTTCTTGATCTTGTCCTCATAGCCCCCGTAAACCAGCACCATCGGCAGATCGTGGCGGCGGACATACGCTTCGAATTGTCGTGCCGTGTTTGCTACCCCATCCACCTCGAGGTAGGTATCGGGAAAAAAGGCCACCTTGATCTGACTTTCGCTCACGGAAGCGCCTCCTGTCCTTCACCCAGATTGACACGCAAGCCTTGCCTCCAGCCGTTCGCCATCCGCAGAACGCCGCGAATCGGCTCACACTCAAACAGTCTCAGCACTGCAAAGGTCTGTCCAATGAAAGCCGGCGGCTGGCGCCACAGCGCAGCCAGTGGGCGGCAAACGCCCTCGCGATCGGGATGAAACACTCGTTCATCCCAGGACCGGAATCCAGCCGGGTGTTCAGGATAGTTGCGAATCACATCCAGTAGAGTCTGGATGGTCCGCAGAGTTGTCGACTCTGCATACTGCGGCATGAATAGCACGTGGCTCTGACCATGTCGAACTTCGTCGACGAACTCAGAGAAACTCGTGGCGTTCGTGAGATTGAGAATCGCGCTGGGCTCGCATCCATGGCGGTCTCCACCCGAGATCACTGGCTTGCCATAGGCTTTCGCCAGTTGCATCACTCCCTCGTTCTCTTCCCACCCGCGCAGTCCTCCGAGTTCGTAGGCGTGCAGAAATTCCCCAATCTCGGAGGCAAATCTGTGGACCAGTTCCAGGTGCCGATCACGGCCAACCCTGGGGAGGTCCCACAACGGATGATTAAAGACCAGAAGTACCTGCGGGATGTCCGACAGTGCTGCCACCAAGCTGCGCAGTTGGGCAGGATCGGGTTTCTTCGCATAATCGAGAAGGCGCATCGTCCACGGCTCGGCTTCCGCGGTTGGGAGGTTGTGAACGCCGAGATGAAAGATGGTCTCCTCGTACGGCACGCTCCATTCCAGCGATACGGGAATGCGCCTCGCCTCGGGTACCACTCGCAACAGCATGGGAGCTTCTATGTTGTCGTGATCGGTCAAGGAGATCATGGCTTCAATTTCCAGTTGTTCCTCGATCTGTCGCCGCTCGATGTCGTACGCGGCCAGGGCTGGCAGAGGCGGCGTCCAGTACGCCTTCCAGAAGTCCAGCTTGATCGCAGAATCCTGTTGGGCCCGTTTCTCCTTCTGCTCCAGCGCCCAGCGCAGCAGCCCGTACTGCTGCGCGAACTGCATAATGAAATATAGGCTTTCTTTGGAATGGTTGGTGTGACCGTGAAGGGAAACAGCGGTCTTCGAATTCTGCGCCGCTGTTGGATCCTGCCAGAGGTAGGTGAGCGGATTGTGCACGCGGACCTCCTGTCCTGAACCGTCGAATTTCAGCTAGGAGTATCCGCAACGGACGTGAAACCAAGATTATGTTTCAAACATTTTTCTGTTAATTTGTGCTGGGTTATTTGTCACCGACTTTTAACACACAGCCGCAACGCTCATTCCTATACTGCAGTTTTGGGCCGCTTCCTTGCCATGCAGCGCCTTATCGCGATAAAAGTCATTTCCCCCTCGGCCGAGCCTGGCAAGCTCAGATCCAAGAACCCTTCCTTCGTGCGCAACGTTTTGCTTGTAATCGCGCTCTGGAACTGGAAATCCGCGCTTTTGAGCATCATGCTGCGCGCCCCCGTGTTCGCCATTGCCGCTGCGCGAAGCGGACTGCGGGCCATCACAGCCACGGTGCTGGTGGAAGTCGCGGTGAGTGCCGTTAATGCCGGATTCCTGGCCTCGATCGTGCAGTTGATGCGCAATTTTCGGCCCCTGTGGGTTTCCGCTTTGGTAATAATCATTGGGGTTCCCACAGCCGGACAGGCACTGGAATGGTGGGTGCATGCGTATCGCGGAACGCCGCACCGCCACACCGCGGTTCTTGTTTCTTCAGTGATTGCGGCGGTGTCTGCCCTGTTCAATTGGTACGTGATGTGTCAGGGAAATTTGCTGGTAGGAGCGAATCGTACTTCTTTTCTGGAGGACCTGCGCCAACTCCCGGTGGCAATTGCTAGATTTCTAAGCGTCGGTCCGCTCTGGCTGTTTCGAAAATTCACGGCGAGCTGAAAGCTTCAGCGGACAGGCAGCTAGCAAGGTCTGTGCGGCAGACGATACATGGTGGAGCTAGTCGGGATCGAACCGACGACCTCATCGTTGCGAACGATGCGCTCTCCCAGCTGAGCTATAGCCCCACGACAGAGAAGACTGGGAACATTCACGATTTTATCAGCGCGTATGCGCACGCGCAAAAGCCACCCGGCATTTCATTGCTATTACGTCAACGAGTAACAAGATCACGTCAACGAACAACAAAATTGCCGTCTTGTGAATACCGCGCACACTCTTCTGGTCAGGCAAGGGCGCTTCGCGCCCTACCTGCCGCTTATAATTCAGGGGTGACCCTTTCCATGCAGGTAAAGAAGGTGGCGGAGGCCGATTTCCCTACCCGTTGGGGACATTTTCGGATTTATGGCTTTGAAGAAGTAATGCCAGCGGTCCCAGACAGCGCCACGACTGCGCATCTTGTGGGGGAGCGTCAGGCGGAAAGCGCCGTCGCGCTGGTGATGGGAGATCTCCAGAGCGCGCCCCCGCTGGTGCGTATTCACTCGCAGTGTCTTACCGGCGATGTGTTCCACTCCCTGCGTTGCGACTGCCGCCAGCAACTGGAGATGGCCTTGAGCTTGATTGCAGACGCCGGCTCCGGGGTTCTGGTGTACGAACAGCAGGAGGGCCGCGGCATCGGGTTAATGGCCAAACTGCAAGCCTATGCCCTGCAGGACGCCGGCCTCGATACCGTGGAAGCTAACGAGCGCCTGGGCTTTAAAGCCGACGAGCGCGAATACGAGCTTCCCGCTGCCGTGCTCAAGGCACTGGGACTGCAACGGATCAGGCTGCTATCGAACAATCCAGAGAAGGTCTCGGCGGTGCAGAAGGCGGGTGTCGAGGTAGTCGAACGTGTCCCATGCGAAGTGGAGCCGGGCTCGGCTTATTCGGAAACCTATCTGAAGACCAAGAAAGAAAAATTAGGGCATCTGTTCAAGGAGTTTTAGACGTTCGCTAGCCGGGACCTGATGCGACGAACTGCACGGCGCGAACCGGGTCACCATGAGTGACCCTGGCCAAAGAAGTAGCCATTCTGCAGCGTAGAACAACAGCTCCTCGCCGCTCTTGGCTGGTCTCCAATAAGCTTCCTAGCGCCGAGTGACAGCGCCGCGCAGCATTTCTTGTAGCCCTCTCCGATTCTTAACCGGCAGTGTCCGCATAGCGGAACGCACCAAGTCAATGTAAATCTGTTTTGCATCCGCGAGTTTCGATAGAGCTTTGAGGTTACGTCTTATCGTTTCGACATCTCCTCGGGCGAGTGGTCCACTCAAAGCACCTGCCGGCCCCAATTTGGTGTAGTTGGCCAGCGTCTGCTCCAGAATTGGCCGCATCACCGACTGCACGCGCGAGCCTGGAACACCGGCGGCTGCCCCCAGGCGTTCCGTAAGTGCCAGATGAGCAATGATCAGCGGCGAGAGAAATGCTCCAAACGTGTGGTAGAGCGGCTTCTTCGACTTGGGGATAACAAAGCTGTGCCCTCCGAAGTCTGCCACGATCCGCTCCGCGACGCGGCGTGCCTCAATATCGCCTTCAATCGCGAACCAGATCCCCTCTAGACGAGGTTGCGCGCCGGAAACAAACGTCATCATGGGATGAACAGAAGCCACCGCAGCGCCACGAACTCGCAGGGCGGAGAGCTCGTCGGAGGTCAGCGCACCGCTGGAATGCAAGACGATGTGCCCGCGCCAATCAATCCGATCCGCGAAGCCCTCGGCACATTCTCGGATGCCCGAATCACGCACGCAGATCCAGATGACCTTTGCAGATAATCGCGCGCCGGCGGGCGAGATTAGCTTAGGCGAAAGACTCTTCGCTCGAGGCAAAGCCCTGTTACCAATCAAGGGCAGGCGCCCTTTTCGGGATACGATTTCTTTGATCGGATAGCCCTTGCGCGCCAGATTTACCAGCAGCGCCGTCCCCAGCGCTCCCGTCCCAACAATGGTTATGGTTGGTTTCGCCATCTGAAATCACAGAGACCGCGCAGGATATCAGGCCAGAGGCAGCACGAGTAGGATCTGTTGTGACATCTGCGTCGGTCCTGAGGACACTCACGATCCCGTCAATCTCGCGGAGACCCCCACTTCCAGATCAGGCAGTTTTGAGAGTATTCATCCCAGGTTAGCGCCGAACTGCACGACGCGAACCCGGGACACCGGCAGTTTCCGACCACCCTCCTACCTCGGCGCGACGCTGCAGCTTTGTCGGATGCCTGACAGACGGCGATAGCTGTTTTTCCTTACATTTTTCCAGGATTTGCGCTGCATTCACCACGGGTTTCCAGGGAGTCTCATGTCCGGAGATAAGGAATGGCGAGAATTGTGCGAACAAGCGAGTAAGGAGTTGGATCCCGACAAGCTCATGAAGTTGGTTGAACGGATCAATCAGGCGTTTGAAAAGCGTGAAAAAGAACTACGAGAAAGCCGCAACCCGGGACGGGCCAAGCCAGATTCCAGCTAGTTGCAAGCAGATTCACCATTGGCGGGGAGAAATATACGTCAACTGACAAAATGCAGGCATCGGCCACAAAGGCAACACCTGACGGATAGCAAAGGCAAGGCACCCACAAGTTGCGCTTCTCGCCTATATTGGGGGGATGCGCAAGAGAACGAAAAAGGCCAGTACCACTTCTGTACGAATCCTGTCATCCAAAGTGCCCTATCGCGGGCCGGTGTTTCAGGTCACCAGCGACCAGGTGAAGGAACCCGGCGGCATCCAGACGTGGCGGGACATTGTGCGGCACTCGGGTTCGGTAGTGATCCTGGCGCTAGACGAAGGCGGCAAAACCAATAAAGGCCGATCAGGCGTCGCGAGGCAGGAAGTTCGCATCCTACTAGAGCGACAGTACCGGTATGCCGCCAATCAGTTCCTCTGGGAACTGCCGGCGGGACGGATAGATGAGGGCGAGGACGAACTTCCGGCCGCCCAACGAGAACTTTTGGAGGAAACCGGGTTTAAGGCAAAACACTGGCGACGCGTCCTCTACTTTTATCCCAGTCCGGGCTTCCTGGATGAGACCATGGCCATCTACCTAGCTACCGGGCTGGATCGGGGCGTAGCGCAACCGGAAGACGATGAAGCGATTCGCACCCGCTTCTTCTCGCTCTCCCAGGCTGTCCGCATGGTGATGAACGGGGGTATTGCAGATGCTAAGACGATCATCGGCACTCTATGGCTGGACAGAAAAAGGGTCGAAAAGTCGCCGTAGATGCGCTGTTTTTGCTGTTTCTCGGGTTGACAACGTTTCCACGGCTTTGGAGAATAGAAGTAATAGAGCAGCCGATCCGCCCTTCCACTTGGTCCCACGCGCCATACAGCCCACGTCCGGGATTCGTCTGTGTATTCGGGTTCCAATGCTGGGCCGAGGCGGCTTGCCTGAGTTCTTTAACCAGCTAAATCAGCGGAGGAAGGTGAGAAAGTGGCTCGTATTAAGGGAAAGGTAAAGTGGTTCAACAACGCCAAAGGGTACGGGTTCATCGGGCGCGACGATGGTCCGGACGTGTTCGTGCACTACTCAGGAATCACCGCCGAAGGCTACCGCAGCCTGCAGGAGGGCGATGACGTGGAGTTTGAAATTGTTGACGGTCAGAAGGGTCCGCAAGCCGCCAACGTCACCAAAGCCGTCGCACAATAGCTGCAATCGGCGCCGATTGTGTCGTCGATTCGATAGCCACGCCGGCCGCAATGGACGGGAGGCCGTGGGCGGGAGAACCCTACTCGCCGTAGGCGTGCGACTGCGGGACAGAAGGTTGCGCGGGAGCTACAATTCTTGCCAGTAGCTCAGCCCCTGGCCCAGTCCCGGGCGGGGGACGACAATACCAGTGGACAATAGGACGATAGCAGGCATCCTCTACGAAACCGCAGATCTGATCGAGATCGATGGCGGCGATCCCTTTCGCATCCGCTCCTATCGTCGCGCCGGCGAAGCCATCGAGAGCCTGACCGAGCCGGCGGAGTCTCTGTTGTGTGATCCCAAGAAACTGCTGGAAATCCCCGGCATCGGCAAAGGGATGGCCGCCAATGTGAGGGAGATTTGTCAGGAAGGCAAACTGCAATTACACACCGAACTGCTCACCAAATATCGTCCTACGATGCTTGAGCTTTTGAAGATTTCCGGCCTGGGTCCCAAGACGATCGCGCTGATCTGGAGCGCCTATCAGATCGCGGATGTGGATGGTGTAGAAAAATTGGCGCGCGAAGCCAAGATTCGCGAGCTGCCCCGCATGGGGAAAAAACAGGAAGAGAGAATTCTGAAATCCATCGCCGACTATAAGCGAATCGCCGGACGTTTTCTCCTCGACGATGCGGAACAGGTGGCACATAGACTAAGCGATCACATAAGGAAAATCCAGGGCGTGGATAAGGTCACGCCTGCCGGCTCATTGCGCCGCGGCCGGGAAACGGTTGGCGACCTCGACATCCTGGTTACGGGCACCGCCTGCGAAGATTCCGGCCAGCGCGCTGCCTTGATTGACCATATCCTTCGCTTTCCCGGAATTCTGGATGTGCTTGCCCGAGGTGATAACAAGGTCAGCTTCAAACTCCGCAGCACTATGCAGGTGGACGTTCGCCTGCTTCCCCGTGATTCGTTTGGCGCGGCCATGCAGTACTTCACCGGGTCGAAGTCACACAACGTGAGCCTGCGGCAGCGGGCGCTGAAAATGGGTTACACGTTGAGCGAATACGGACTGGCTCGGCTCGACAACCAGGAGCGCGTGGCGGGAAGCGTGGAGGAGGAGATCTATCAGAAGCTGGGATTGCAATACATCCCGCCCGAGCTGCGCGAAAACCAGGGCGAGATTGAAGCGGCCGAATCCGGGACGCTGCCGACGTTGATCACGGAGCAGGACCTGCTTGGCGACGTTCACATGCACACCGTCGAAACCGACGGGCGCAACACGATCGAAGAAATGGTCGAGGCCGCCCGCGCCCGCGGTTACAAGTACATGGCCATCACGGATCATTCTCAGAATCTGGCCTTCGCCAACGGCCTGGATGACGAACGAGCGCTCGAGCATATCCGCAGAATTCGTACCGCAGATCAGCAGATTGAGGGCATCAAAGTATTTGCTGGAGTTGAGGTGGACATTCTGGCGGATGGGTCGCTGGATCTGTCCGACTTTGTGTTGGAACAGATGGATCTGGTGATCGCCAGTGTGCACTCACACTTCAATCAAGGGCCGCAGGAAATGACAGATCGTCTGCTGAAAGCCCTGGCCAACCCGCATGTTTCCATTCTCGGCCATCCAACCGGGCGTCTGTTGTTGCGGCGCGACGCTTATCCCTACGACATGGAAGCGGTGATGGCAGCGGCGGCGAAAAACCGGGTTGCGATGGAGCTTAATGCCTATCCCGACCGCCTCGATCTCAACGATCGGCATCTTCGTATGGCGAAAGAGCGTGGCGTTAAAACCGTGATTAATACCGATTCCCACCACACGTCGCATATGGAGAAGATTCGCTATGGTGTGCTGCAGGCTCGCCGCGGCTGGCTCACCAAAGCCGAGGTGTTGAATACCTTGCCGGTGGACCGATTCGCCCGGGCCATGAAGAAAGAGTGGGACCAAAACCTGGCGGCTTGAATATGAGCTCGGGTGCCCCACCCTCTCGCCCTCTGCTGGCGGAGGTTGGGAATAAAGGAGGCAACATGAACGAAGAGTCTCAGCCATCCCCTTCAGAGCAGGCTCCCAAGCGGCGTGTAATCCTAAAAAAGGTGCAGCTCAAGAGAGTGCAGCTGAAGAAGCTGACGAAGAAGCTAGAGCGAGCGCCGGAAGAACCCATCGATCCCGCTCATGTCCCGCTGACGGAGGAGTTTGACCGAGCCCGCTGGACCATGCCGCCGCTGCAAATCCTGGTCATCGCTGTTGTTGCCGTGGGCATCGTTTTGCTGGCGGTCTCCTGGACAACTCGGGCTAAGCCAGGTGCTGAGGGTCAACTCACAGATGTGACCGCAGTCAGCGTCCCTGAGAATAGCGTGATGGTGGCAATCAATGTTTCCCTCGACAACCCTACCCAGAAATCCTTCTGGGTACACAACCTCAAAGCCAGGCTGACGACGGATAAGGGTGAGTGGAGCGACGATGCTGCTTCTGCGGTTGATTTTGACCGTTATTTTCAGGCGTTCCCTGAGCTGAAATACAACGCGCTGCCGCCGCTGGTGCCGGAAACCAAGATTGCGCCTGGAGGAAAGGCGAAAGGAACCATCATAGTCAGTTTTCCTGTGAGCAAAGACGACTTCGAGAAACGAAAGTCGCTGGCGGTGGTCGTCGAACCCTATGACCAACCCAAGCCGGTGGTGATCACGAAGTGATTTCGCACCAGGTAATCGGGATCAGCCGATTTTCAAACCGAGTGGCGTAGAGACTCTTGCCCGCGATTGTGCTCCCTTGCTACCCGGCCGAAGAGCAACTACTTTTCAAACGCGGCGCGGATAAGCGTGATGAGGCCGATGAGCACGAGCACGGCAATCAGGATGGTAATCACTTCGCCATCTTACCTCGTTCAGGCAACTCCCCCGGCTACGCAGGTTTGCGCGCGAAAATCGCCCTAGGCGCCGGGGGGAGCGCGAACGATCCGTAGCGGCTCATAACCCGCACCTTAAATCCGATTCTGCGAAGCCGGGCAGGGCTTTGTTGTCCACCGTCCACGGGTTGTCCCATCCCGCGCATCGTATTACGCGAATAGTTGGCGACAAATTCCCATTGCACTCATTAGGGACAAGCCCTTGGATTGTGGGCACAGCCCCAAGCAATCAAAAACAGGACGAAAAACCAGAACCCAATCAGAGGTGTGCCGAGCAGAAACCAGCAACCGCGCTTTTTGAACCTGACAAAAGCGTATGCAAGGATTGCAACCCATGCGGCTCCAAGCACCACGCTCCCTCGGATTGACAAGTTGGTATTGGGAGGTCTCACCGCCAAAGGCATGGCGACAGTAAGGAGTGCAAGTCCGAGGGAAATCGAAAGCAGTCGCCTGAAAGGCGACCATAGGGGGTAATGCTAGTTCGCACGGCCGCAGGGGCCAAGTTACCTTCGGCTCATTCTCAATTGACATGCCCGAAGTAAAGTGAAAGAAGGTCGCGAGTGCAGGCGGACACGACACAGTCCTCACGCGCACAACGCAGCTCGATCAGACCTTCCCACCCATCAGACTAAAGACCAGAACGGCGAACACAATCAGGGTAACGACTACGTAGAGCCAATCGCGCTCCAATACGAAAGCAAACGCGGAGAACAACACGCGCGCGACGGGGGTGGCAATCAGCAGCAACAAGCCAAACTGGATAATTCCCCGGGCGTGCAGCGATAGCGCCGAGGAAACTATGCCGGGCAAGCTGCGAAAATTCTCCGGCTCGCCACGGAACACTCGGTAGTTAACGTGCTCGCCGCCATGGCGAACCAGATAAAGAATGCCTCCGCCGAGCACGACGCCGGCGGCGGTCATCACCCCGAAGCGCAGGAGATTGCCAATAATCTGTTCCGTCTTTTCATCGCTCCAGGCAGCTCGTTGATCCGTCATAGTCTTCCTCTGAGCGCGTTGTAGATCATCTCCAGCCCAAGTGCCACGATAACGGCACTGAACAAATACCGCAAAACCTTCACCCGCGCTCCTACAAGCACGCGTGCGCCGATGATCGAACCCGTCAGAACTCCAAGCATGACCGGCATCGCCAGCCCGGGATCGATCCAGCCTCGGCTCAGATATAAACCGGCACTGGCAGCGGCGGTAACACCAATCATGAAGTTGCTGGTGGTCGTCGAAACCTTGAAGGGGATCTTCATCGCCTGGTCCATGGCCAGGACCTTCACCGCGCCCGACCCGATTCCCAGCAGACCCGACAAGGTGCCAGCCGCAAACATCAGGCTGAACCCTCCGGGCACGTTGTAGACGTTGTAGTGCTCAAGGCCACCTGTCGCAGGAAAGCTGCCATTCATGCGCAAGCGCGTAGCCAACGGATCTGGAGGCTTGACGAGCCGAGAACCATGTTTCTCCCTGGCAGAGAGAAAAGCGGACAGCAACAGCACAAGTCCGAACACGATGGCGATCGCCTTGGTTGGCGCTATCGCGGCTATGTAAGCTCCCAGCAGCGCGCCGAAAGTGGTTGCCACTTCCAGGAACATGCCGATGCGGATGTTCGAAAACCCTTCCCTCACGTAGGCGGCGGCCGCCCCCGAGGAGGTCGCGATCACCGATACCAGCGAGGCGCCGATCGCGTAACGGATATCCACGTGGAGCAGAATCGTCAGCAGCGGTACCACCACTACCCCACCCCCCAGTCCTGTGAGCGCACCCAGAAATCCGGCGATCACTGCGCCAATCCAGACCAGGGCGGTAAAGAGAAGGATGGTCATGCAGGATGCGAGCAGTCAGAAGCTATCTCATAATGAACCGAGGGGGCAAACGTCTTTTTCCCTCTGGGGCTAAAGCCCAGAATTTACGCGGCTCTGGACGGCGCGGCTGAAGCCGCGCCCTTTCAAAACCGATTGCTTCTCAGAGTGTACGCTTTCTGGTTCAGTCTTAATTTCCCGGGACAGATTGTTGATTCGAGCCTTTCTGCCGGTGTATTCCGCACCAGATCAGATCCAGACTGCAGGTTCCGGTCTGAGGTATCTTTTTTTCTCGCAATGACTGCTCGAGAGGTGTGCCGGTTTGCTCCTCCGTTTCGGAAAACCCTGATATTCTCGCTTTCCCCACTTTCAGACGGAGCAGTTCATAGTTTCCCACAATCTGCGAATACCTGGGATTAAATCGAACGTCGTCGACATCGATTCGGTTCCAGCCTTCCACATACATCGCCTTACGTTTAAGCGTGAAGTCGTGGACAGCAACTACGTACTCCAGACCTGACACCAGCACGGCTGGAATCTGAATACACAATCCAATTAAGACCACCGATGCGGTCAAAACTCGTCTCTCCAGCATTTCTACGCACGGTATGGTCATGAGGATGACGCCGGGAATCATGTAGCGGACACCCCAGGAATCGTCGCCCGACCAATCCCACCACTTCGAGTAGATCAGCAGCTCGCAGAGAAACACTTCCAGGAACAAATCTGCATCCAGCGGCAATATTCGGCGAAATTTTTTCCAGCCCAGAAATCCGAGCAGCAGGGCCGGAGAAAACAGGAACACACTCTTGCCCGACGAGAACAGAATTCCGTAGAGCCCGATCAGCAAAGGATTGGAGAACGATTCGCCAGGATATCCGTGGTCAAGAATGCTGCCATACCGAAGCAGGTTCACGGTCACGTACACAATCGCAATGGGAAGCACTCCTGCCAGGGCTTCCAGTACCGCTCTTTTTGGGCGTTGGCGACGGATCTGCCAGATCAGGAGAAGCGCGAACAAAACGATCGAATCGGTTCGCAACAGAATCGCAAAACCGGCACAACTGAATCCCAGAATGTTGTATTCCGACTTCAAAAGAAGAAATCCAGCAAAGAAAAATGTAAGGACGAAAACTTCCGTGAAGTCCAACTTCGTATAGGGCCACCAGCTCGTCGCCAGCCCGACGATCAGTACTGCCGCCCAGGTTTGCCTGGGTGAATACTGCAGCGAGAGATAGCGTGCGATCAGATACAGCAAGAACGCGCCATTCACCACAAACAGGAACGTATAAAGAGCAGCCTCAGAGTGAAGACCCCTTGCAGCCAGCAAAATTTTCGAGAGCAGCAACGGCGGAAGCGCCAGAATCGTATGTCCCACTCCATATTTGGGCGGATGTCCGGTTACAACGTCCGTGAGGTAGGGCCCGCCCGCGAGTATTTGTCTTGCCCACTGGACCTTCTGCGCTCCGTCTCCGGAAGTGTAGTGGCCGGCCCAGGTGAGGCCATAGACAAACAGCAATGTCCAGAAGACCCATGCCAGTTTTGTGCGAGAAGAGCTCTGGATTTGCGGACCAGGCTGCTCCGACAACTCGGCTTCCTTCGACTGAGGCGCGCCTAAGGCCATCACATCCATAGATCCGGACTCATCGAGTAGAGATCTCCCGCAGCTATGGAACGATCTGTACGCGCTTTTGCGGGGTTCGGAACGAACCTGATTCTATCTGAGCTGGCTCATAACCCAGGCACCACTCCGCCCCCCGCGTACCTATGTAAGTACGGGGCGCATTGGCTCCCATTTTGTAGACCCTAAGGATTTCGAAGGGAGGGGCCCACGCACTGATTAATACTTCAAACTTCGGAGATCAAACTTCCAACTTGACTAGATGATCACTTCCGGTACTTCCATCTTGCGGTCATTGAAAGCGGCGATGAAGACTGCTACTACGTGCGGATCGAAGTCCGTACCCGAGCCTTTCAGAATCACTTCCTTGGCGTCGAAGGGCGACATGGCCTTGCGATAGGGACGGTCGCTGGTCATGGAATCATAGACATCAGCCACGGCAAGAATTCGCGCTTCCAGCGGAATCTCTTCCCCTTTGTTGGGATAGTAGCCGCTGCCATCGTAGCGGTCATGATGGGCGAGAATGATGGGCAGAATGCGGCGCAGCGATCCGCCTACAGGCGAGAGCAGTCCAACTCCGATCTCCACGTGCTTGCGCATCGAATCATATTCTTCCTGGGTCAGGCGCGCTGCCTTGTAGAGAATTTCGCGGCTTACATCCAGCTTGCCGATATCGTGCAGCAGCGCCGCCGCGCGTACATCCTCAATGCGATCCGTGCTCAGCCCCATGCAGGCCGCCAGTTTGGTGGCATACACCGACACGCGATAGCTGTGATTCTGCGTGTATTTGTCCTTGGAGATGAAATGCTGCAGGATCATCAGGATGCCGTTGTAAGTGTCGCGCAATTCCTGGATGTGTGCCTGCTTGTGCTCGTAGAGCGTCCCCATGGTGTAGGCGGTGATGACCAGAATTCCACCCCAGATCGTGAGATCGAACCACTTGTCTTCGATGGGAAGATCAATGTGGCGATGGCCGGGAACGGTCGGGTTGTAATAAACCACCAGCCCGACCAGGAAGATGCTGGCAAACGCGGTGAGCACCGCATGACGCCGGCCAAAGACGTAGGCCGAAATCAGCGTTGGGATGGTGTAGAACCCCAGCACCATGCGCTGCGAGTCCACGAGAAAGTTGAGAATCCAGGCCAGAAGAAACAGGGAGAAGACCAGCCACAGCTCGCGATTTACCTCGAGCAGCTTGTGCAAGCCCGCCTCACGGGCTCTCTCCAGCCACGATTTGGGAGCAGTATGGTAGTGGGGAAACTTCACTTCTTCCCGGGTGACGGCAGACGAAGACATGGGAAACACTCTCCAGGCTGAATGGAGGCCGGTACTTGCGGCGCAGTTACAAGAATTTACCGGCAAGCCATGACCGGCAGTAGATTACTTAGGTACTAAGGAACACGTCCTTTGGGGCAGGGGCTGGGTGGAAGCAGAAGCAATCAGTAGTCAGTAGTCAGCGGTCAGTAATCAGCCAAAGAAATTAACCACAAAGGACACGCAGGAACAGCAAGGTGAAGTAAAGGGGATGCGCTCTGTCGAGGCTGCGCCTCGACCTCCCACCTAGCCAAAAAACGGCTGGGATGGGGACCGTGCTGAATGCTGACTGCTGTGTGCTGATTCACTTCGCTCTCGGATGCGTGGAGTCGTACACCTCGAGCATGTGCTTCATCGAGAGCTGCGTGTAGCGCTGCGTGGTGGAAAGGCGCTCGTGGCCGAGCATCTCCTGAATCGCGCGCAGATCCGCGCCTTCCTCCAGCATATGGGTGCCGAAGGCATGGCGCAGCGTGTGCGGATGAACATCGGGTGGCAAGCCTTTGGCAACAGCGATCCCCTTCACGATTCTGCCGACGCTGCGTGTTGTTAGCCGTCCGCCACGCAAATTGATCAGTAATGCCGGCGCAACTCTGCTGTTGGCGCGAGCGATCTCCTGCCGCTTCGGGAGATACTCACGGATGGCCTGCGCCGCCGCGTCCCCTAATGGCACCAGCCGCTGCTTCTTCCCCTTGCCTCGCACCAGCAACGCCTCATTCGACCAGTGGACGTCATCCAGGTTGATCCCCACCAGTTCCGAGTTGCGCAGCCCGCATCCGTAAAGCAATTCCAGCAGCAGGCGGTCGCGCTCCGGAAAAGCGGCATGCTCCGGCATGTCGCTATCCAGCACTGCATTGATCTCTTCCGCCGTCGGCACGCGCGGCAGCTTCTTCGGGAGCTTGGGCGTACTCACCAGCGCCGCCGGATTCTGCTTAGCCAGCCCTTCGCGCGCCAGCCATTTATAAAACGAGCGGACCGCCGCCAGCGACCGCGCTACCGACGACTTGGTCAACCCGCGGCCGTAAAGCTCGGACAGGAAGCCTCGGATGTGCACATGATCTACAGCCTCGGGCTTTCTGTTCTTGCCTACGTGAGCCGCGAATTCGGCCAAGTCGCGCGTGTACGCCCGCACCGTGTGCGCCGAAGCATTTCTCTCCCGCAGTCCCTGAACGAACAGGGCGGCAGCTTTTTCCATTGCGCCTTGAGGTTTCGGATTTGGTCTCGCGGATGCCACGTCAGACTGCCAAAGCCCGCGCGCTTCTCTTCCCGCGCGGGTGGTGTTTCTGATGGACGCTCTTGAGGCGATCGAGCGCCAGGTGCGTGTACACCTGGGTGGTCGAGATGTCGGAGTGACCGAGAATGGTCTGCACCGTCCTCAGATCAGCGCCTCCTTCGACCATGTGCGTCGCCGCGCTGTGGCGCAGCATGTGCGGGCTGGCTTGGCATCCCGCAGGTTGACCGGCGTTGCGTACGATCTGCCAGATTCGTTGCCGCGTCAGCCGCCGTGCACCACGGCCCAGAAAAAGGAAGGGTGAGTTCTTACCGGCCTCAAGCGCAGGCCGCGAGGATCTCAGGTATTGCTTGATCGCCTGCAGCGCCGGCTGCCCAAGCGGGACCAGGCGATCCTTGTCTCCTTTGCCCCGTACCATCACGTATCCCAAGTCGGCCTTCAAATCTTCCAGCCGGACACTGGCGACCTCCGAAACTCGCAAGCCGCCGCCGTACAGCATCTCCAGTAGCGCGCGGTCGCGCGCCATGAGCATCTGTTGTTGCTTCTTGTCCGCCAGCGGCCGCTCCGTCTCCATCAATTGTTTCGCTTGCGTGCGCGAGAGCGACTTGGGGAGCACCCTCCATTGTTTCGGCGTCTCGATGTTCAGGGTAGGATCTTCCTGGATGTGGCGGTCGAGCAGCAGATACTTATAGAAGTGACGCAGCGCGGAGAGCTTGCGCGCCACCGAGCGTCCATCCAATTGGTCGGAGAAAAGGCGCGCAAGAAATGCATGAACATCCTGCCGTCGAGCCTGGGGCAAGCTACGCTTCTGCTTCGCTAAATGATATGCGAACTGCAGCAGGTCGCGTTCATAGGCAGTGACGGTCAGTTGCGCCAATCCCTTCTCGACCTTCAAATAGTCGAGAAAGGTGGACAGCAGTGCGTCTTTGGCTGGAAGAGACGCCACCCGCAGAATGTTTTCATAGTTCCGAGGACGCCAGGAATGGCGAGGGAGGTACCGGGGGCTGCGCGGGGGCGTACAGAGTTGAAGCGCGACTGAGAGCGTCGAGGCTTTGTTTTCACCTCCCACTTGAAGCCGTGCCCTTTCAAAACCAAAGACGGCTTCTGAGTGCTGAATCCTACTTCCCCGGCGCCGCCGGCTGTCCCGCCGGCATCCCGGGCGGTGGCGGGATGGTGATGTCGATCGTCGTCACCTGCCCCAGGCTCTTGAGCTGATCCCCAAGCTCACCGGAATTCCCAACCACCAGCACCGCGAGCTGATCGGGATGGATGTGCTTGCGCGCCACCCGCATCACGTCGTCCACGGTAACTTTCTCAATGCCCGCGCGATAGCGTTCCAGAAAGTCCGCTGGATAACCGTAGAACTCATATCGCATCCGCTCGACCAGAACTTTCTCCCGAGAGTCAAAGTTGAAGATGAAGGAGTTCAGGATCGAGTCCTTCGCCTGTTTCATCTCCTCTGTGGTCGGCGGCCCGGTCAGCATGCCCTCGAGCTGTTCATTCACCGCGCGGATCGCTTGAGCCGTAGTTGCGCTTTTGGTACCCAGACTGAACTGCTCGACTCCGGGATGGTCCCAACTGGCTCCGACCCCGCCACCAACGGTGTATGCCAGCGCCAGCTTGGAGCGGATCACCTGAAAGAGCCGTGAGGAGAAGCCCCCACCGAGAATTTCATTCATCACCTGAATGGCATAGTAATCAGGATTGTCGCGGCGGATTCCCAGCGCGACCATGTGCACCGAACTCTGGTTCACATCTTCTTTATCGATGAAGTAATATCCCGCCTTGGCGGACGTGAAGTCCATTGCTGGTTTCTCCGCCACCGCTCCTTTGGGCCAGCTCTCAAAACTCTGCCGCAGCTTGGCCTCCATCGCTTTGGGATCGAAATCTCCCACAACTCCCAGGATTATGTTGCCCGGCTGCAAGTAGTGGCTGTGCCAGGCCAACAGATCATCCCGCCTTACCGCGGCCACCGTGGAATACTCGGGAACGCGGGCGTACGGGTTGTCCTTGCCATAGGCCAGCTTCATCGATTCCCGCTGGGCAATGCTTCCCGAGTCGTCGTTGCGCCGTGCGATGATGGCATACATCTGCTGCTTGGCGATCTCGAGGTTGTCGTTGCGAAACGCTGGTTCGCGCAGCAGCTCCAGGAAAGCGGCGAACACGTTGTCCAGATCTGCCTTCAGGCAGTTGAAGGAAATCACGGTGGAATCGCCGGTGGCGTCGGTTTCGATCTTGGCCGCACGCGCTTCCAGGTAGTCGTCCAGTTGATCTCCAGTACGCGCCTTGGTGCCGCCGGTCCGCCAGACTTCGCCGTAAATATCCATCATTCCGGTTTTGTCAGCCGGAACCGAACGCGCCCCACCGCGAATACGCGCAATGCCGGTGATCAGCGGCAGCTCGTGATCGGGCTGCAGAAAAATAACCAGCCCATTCGCCAGCTGGATTCGTTGCGGCTCCTCGGGATGAAAAGCGGGCAGCGGAGGAACTTTTATGCGGTCGAGTTCGGCCTCGCCTTTTGAGATCTGCGGTGCGACTGGCGCACCGGCGGGAGCCTGTCGTGCCGCGGGAGCCTGCGCAGGCGCGACCGCCTGACCAGGCGCCTGAGAGATGAAGCTGGCGGCCATCAGTCCCAGTACAAGTGCGCGCTGCAGGTGCCAGGATCTCATCACTGTCCTCCCGAGGGCTGGCTCGCCGCCTTCCCTGCTGGCTGCACCGTCTCAATGATTGCAATCGTGCGATTTGTGTCACTGAAAGTGGCATTGGCAACGCGCCGGATGTCTGCCTGCGTCACTTTGTCGATGCGATCGAGTTGGCGAAACAGTTCCCGCCAGTCCCCGTAGCGAGTCTGCATGATGGCAAGTTCCTGCGCCAATCCCGAATTGCTGCCCAGGCTGCGAATCAGCGCGGCCCGCGCGCGCGTCTTGAACATCTGCAATTCGGTGTCGGAGATGTCCTCTTTCTTGATGCGCTCGATTTCGGCGTGAATCGCATTCCGGACCTGCTCCGGTGTGTGTCCGCGGTTAGGAACCGCATAAAACGCGAACAGATGCGGATACTTGGTTCCCGGAAGTCCGCTGAATCCCGCCGCCTCCAGCGCAATTTTCTGATCCCGCACCAGCGCGCGATAGAGACGCGACGTGCGGCCATTGGACACAAGGTCGGTGATGGCGTCGTACACGGCGTCGTCCTTGTCTAGATAGTCAGGGCGGTGATATCCCTCGACATAGAACGGCTGCGCGGTTTCCTTGAGCACCACGCGGCGTTCGGAATTCTGTGGCGGTTCCGTCGTGGTGCGCTCGTCAGGTTGAGGACGCGTAGGCAGGCGTCCGAAATATCGCTCGATGACCGGCCAATCGCGAGCGGGATCGAGATCGCCCACGACCGCGACCACCATATTCGAGGGTACGTAGTAGGTGTCGTAGAAATTCATCGCATCTGTGGCCGAAAAGCTGTGCACGTCGGAGGGCCAGCCAATCCCAGGATTGCGGTAGGGATGCGCCATGAAGGCTGCAGACAGGAACTGCTCGATCATGCGCCCGATGGGTCGGCTTTCCACGCTCATGCGCCGCTCTTCGTAGACGACGTCGCGCTCTAGGTAGAATTCGCGCATCACCGGCTGCGCGAAGCGCGACGACTCCAAAAATGCCCAACGCTCCAGCCGGTTCACGGGCATGGAGTAGAAATAGATGGTTTCATCTTCTGCGGTCTGAGCGTTCATGCCGACGCCGCCATTATCTTCCACGAAAGTTCCAAACTGATTTCGAACCACGTATTTCTCGGCGTCTTCGACGAGCTGCTTCCAGCGCTTCTCCAGATCAGCCAATTTCTTCTCGTCTCGACCGAAAGGCTTGTCGCGTTCCGCGATATACGCGGCATACGCCTCTTCAATTTGCCCGAGCACGACTTTTTCCGCTGCATAATCCGTAGTCCCGATGGTGTCGGTGCCCTTGAATGCCATATGCTCGAACATGTGCGCCAGCCCGGTTTTGCTTTTGGGATCCTGCGCTGAGCCGGCGTTCACCAGTGTGAAAAACGAGAAGACCGGCGCCTCGTGGCGTTCACAAAGTATTATCGTTAGGCCATTCGGCAGCTTCTTAACCTGTATGCGCTTCTCAAAAGACGCCAGGTCCTGCGCCCGGGAGTGCGGAGAAAAAAAGGATGAGAGCAGCAGTAGAAGAAGAGAAATTCGGCGAACGCCCGACCGCATGCAACCTCCGTCCCACAATCAGTCTCCGAGGTTATGGAGAGTGCATAGGTTTGTCAAACCGGCGTTGACTGATTGCTGATTGCTGATCGCTAATCGCTAATTCAGGAGAATCCCTTGGCCCCGAAGACGACGACCGTCGAGATTGAAGGACGCAAGCTGAGCTTATCGAACCTGGAAAAGGTGCTCTATCCCGACGCTGGGTTCACCAAGGGTCAGGTCATCGACTATTACGTGCGTATTTCGCCTGTCCTGCTGCCTCACCTGAAGGGACGTCCGCTTACCATGAAGCGCTACCCCAACGGGGTGACCGGGCAATTCTTCTATGAAAAAAATTGTCCCAGCCACCGGCCGCCATGGCTGAAAACCGTGGCTGTCTGGAGTGAAGGGAATAATCGCTACATGGACTACTGCCTGATCGAAGACCTGCCTTCACTGGTCTGGGCCGCCAATCTCGCCGATATCGAACTGCATACATCGCTGTCGCAGGGCAAGGACATCAGCCGTCCTACTTTTCTGGTCTTTGATCTCGACCCTGGTCCACCGGCCAATATCGTGCAGTGCTGCCAGGTGGGAGTATGGGTTCGCGACCTCTTCGATCGCCTCTCGCTCGATAGCTTTCCCAAAACTTCAGGCTCCAAGGGCCTGCAGGTTTATGTGCCGCTGAACACCGCGGTTGGCTATGAGGAGACGAAGTCATTCGCTCATACCCTGGCTCGGGCGCTGGAAAAAATCTTTCCCCAGCAGGTGGTCTCGGACATGAAGAAGTCCTTACGCGTGGGCAAGGTACTGGTGGACTGGAGCCAGAACGACGACCACAAGACCACAATCTGCGTGTATTCCTTGCGCGCCAGGGAACAGCCCACTGTTTCGACGCCGGTAACCTGGGATGAGGTTGAGAACTGCCTCAGGAAGAAAGATATGAACACACTGGTATTCCGGAGCGATCAGGTTGTCGAGCGCTCTGAGCAACACGGCGATCTCTACGCGGATGTGCTGAAGAAAAAGCAGAAGCTGCCCAGCCTGGAGAAGCTCCTGGATGCCTGTTCCGCCCTCGCGCGAGAAGGTCCGGGAAAGAAGGGCGTGGAAGAAGTGAGATCTGTCGTGGCGGAGCGTCCGGCGACGCCTAAACGTGCGGGCAGATCGAAATCGAAAGCGAAAGCTTCAACGGGCGCGAGCAAGCGGTGAAAGTTTTGAGCGTTAACCGTAAAGTCCGTTCCAGACATGACGCTCACCACGACAAGTACGCTGCGCTTTCCATCGCGACAACATGTAGAGGCCCTGATCGCGCGTTCGGGGCCGGCGGTGCATGACGTGTTCGGGGACTGGAAAGCCAGTCCCTTCGCGGCCGCACGCTCGCGAGAAATCATTTTTGTCGCGGAGATCGCTCAGTAAACTGCCTCCTTGAGCTAAAAGATGGCTTGAGTGCCACAGGACTCGCCGGTAAGCAATGAAAATTGGTGGTTAGAATACATAACATCCACCCTGTCATCGGTCCTCGCGTTTTATTATTGTCATCACAAGGGTGCCGTAGCGGTCGAGGGATCTGCACTTCCAGCTTTCAAGGAAAACCATGCTCTACGCCGGCACATCCGGATGGGCTTACCCCACGTGGAAGCCCGCCTTTTATCCCGAGAAGCTCGCGCAGAAAGACTTTCTGCGTTATTACGCCAGCCAGGTGAACGCGGTGGAGGTGAATTACACCTTCCGTCACATGCTGAGTGAGAAGACGATAACCAAGTGGCTCGCCGAGACGCCGCCAGAATTTCGCTTTGTAATTAAAGCGCACCAGAACATTACCCACATCAAGCGGCTGAAGGGCGCCGAGGAACCTCTGCGGCGCTTCATTTCCTCGATCTCTTTGCTGGAGAGTTCCGCCAGGCTGGGACCGGTGCTGTTTCAGTTGCCTCCAAATCTCAAAGCCAATGCCGACTTGCTGCGGGTTTTTCTGGCTTTGCTCCCGAAGCTACTGCGTTGCAGTTTCGAGTTCCGCCACGTCTCCTGGTTTGCGCCCGAGATCTACGATGTTCTGTCAGAGCGCAACGCCGCTCTATGCGTGGCCGAAGACGACGACCTGGCAACTCCCGACGTGACCACGGCCAGTTTCAGCTACTACCGCCTGCGTAAGACATCGTATTCACCGGACGAGCGGAGCATGATCGGAACCCGCCTCAGTGAGCTCGCCGGCAACCGCGAAGTCTTTGCGTTTTTCAAGCACGAGGACACACCCGAGGGCGCCCTGTACGCGCGCGAATTGCTGCAGGCAGCGGACTCTTTGCGTAGTTGAGTGCCCAGTCCTGCGAAAACGGTGTACCATCGGCGGCATCTTCCGCTATGTCTCAGACGTTGCTCCAAACGGCAATTAGTCGGAATGCACACGCCAGCAGCGGCCGCAGGTTCTTTCTCCTGTTCGTCTTGCTGCTGGTCTTTTTGATCGTGTACCCATACATCGAAACCAGCCGATTCATCTATCTGTTGTTCCGTGTCCTTGGGGCAGCTGTCGTTCTGCTTTGCGTATATGCGGTTAGCTTCCGGCGCAGCCTGCTGGTTATTGCTCTTGTGCTCGCCATTCCCGCCCTCTTGCAACGGATCCTGTTCTCGCGAGCGGATGCAGGTTCGTTCATCATTCTCAACACTGCGCTCAGCTTTGTATTTGACGTATTCGTAGTCACGGTGATTTTTCGTCGCATCTTCGCCCGCGACGAATCGACTTCCGAAACCATCTATGGAGCGCTGTGTATCTATCTCCTGCTGGGATTCGGTTTCGCCAGCCTTTACGGCGCGTTAGCCAGACTGCAACCACGCTCTTTCTACCTCGATCCCCTGTCGAACACACACACGGTTCCCCGGCTCTTCGATTTCGTTTATTACAGCTTTGCCACCATGACCTCAGTCGGCGCGACCGGCATTGTCCCAGTCACCGACAATGCTCGTTCGCTTTCCGTGATCGAAGCCATCCTCGGCGTACTCTATCTCGCGGTTCTGATCTCCCGCTTGATCACCACCTATCGCCGTTCCCCGGGTTAGCGAGTTGGGAAGACCGCGAGCGACAAATTTCCCGCTGCCATTATTTGCTGAATGCCAAGCGCTGACTGGGATTGCCTGCCCGCCTCAATCTTCACCTGCTTCTCCGCTCTCTCCAGCAGGCCCTTCTCGATCTCAGGCCATTGATCGTAGGCGGCGCCGCCCTTCTTCAGGTCGACTGCGGAATGTCCTGTGGGCGCCAGATCTTCGCCATAGATAATCATCAGCTCTTTGCGCATCTGCTTGTCCAACAGGTGCACCAGGCGGACGTCCATCATTCCCGCTGGCATTTGGTATCCCTTCGCCCGGATCAGCGTCTGTACGTGCTCGCGGTCTGAACCGGGTCGGGTCTTCTGGTCACGCTCGCGTGTCCAGGTATCCACATAGAAATCCAGACCGCCGATGGTGGTGTGCCACGGAGAATCGTATGTATGATGCAAATCGGGTTTCGTGGGCAGATAACCCTCGAACTGCACCCAATAGAGCCGCTGTACATTCTTTTGCTTGTCGGCTTCCACCCAAACATGCAGTTCGCAATCGGCGATATGATACAAATCTCATCGATCTGCTCCCACGTACTGCGCGGATTTCGGCAGCTCGATTCGCACTTTGGGATCGTGCTCAGAAACAATCACATTATTCTCAACCCTGCGCTCCGGGGCCTTGACCTGGGCCGCAGCGAACACAGTCAGGAAAACCGCGAATACGATTCCTTTAACCAAGCAACACCTCGAATTGAGCAGTCAGCCGTCAGCAATCAGCACTTAGCAATCAGTAACCCATATCGCCAACATTCCGATAGACTAATCTCACGCACCGCGTCTCCGCCCCCTGGAGCCCAATGAGCGTGCAACAGCCAACTTCGTTCGAACGCGGCATTCCGACTCACAAGCCGGGGGAACCACAGAACTCGCCTACTGTGCTCCAGGTCCCAGGTCCGAAGCGCGACCGAGTCCTTCCGCGCACTCTGCTGACCTATCGCCGCGATCCGCTGGGTTTTCTAACCCGACTGGCGCGCACCTACGGCGACATCGCGCGCTTCTATTTCGGACCGCAGCAGGTCTGGCTGCTGAATCATCCCGACTACGTAAAGGATGTCCTGGTCACCAATAACCGCAAGTTGAAAAAAGGACGCATCCTCGAGCGCGCCAAGCAGGTGCTCGGCGAGGGCCTGCTCACCAGCGAGGATCCGCTGCACCTTCGCCAGCGGCGGCTGATGCAGCCAGCTTTCAAGCACGACAACATCGCTGCTTATGCCAGGCTGATGGTTGATTACGCCGACAATTGGCAGCAAAGCTGGCGCCATGGCGAAACTCGCGATATTCACGCCGAAATGATGGGTCTGACCCTGGCTGTGGTTGCCAAGGCTCTCTTCGGTACTGACATTCAGGACAAGTCGGGCGAAATCGGCGACGCTCTCAACGCTATCATCGACGTCTTCGATTTCGTCATGCTCCCGTTCTCGGACATTCTCCAGCATCTTCCTTTGCCACAGGTCCGCCGGATACACAAAGCGCGGCAAAAGCTGGACAGAATCGTGTATCGCATCATCGAAGAGGCTCGTGCGCGTGCGGCTGGGCAGACCGGCTCGCGCATTGATCTCCTGTCCATGCTTCTGGCCGTGCAAAATGAAGCCGCAGAAGATGGCGATGGAAGCGCCGGTGGAATGAGCGATGAGCAACTGCGCGATGAATGTGTGACGCTGATCCTCGCCGGACATGAAACCACCGCGGTGACCCTGAGCTGGACCTGGTATTTGCTTTCGCAGAACCGCGCCGCAGAAGCCAAGCTGCACGCGGAATTAGACTCTTGCCTGGGCTCGAGGCTGGCGACGGTGGAAGATCTCCCGCGTCTCACCTATACCCGGCGCGTGCTGGCGGAGTCGATGCGGCTTTACCCACCCGCCTGGGGAGTTGGCCGCAAGACTCTAGAGCCCTATTCGATCGGTGGCTACACCATTCCCAAGGGAGCGATCGTGCTGGTCAGCGAGTGGGTGATGCATCGTGATGCGCGCTTCTTCCCTGATCCCGAGGTCTTCGATCCCGATCGCTGGAGCCCCGGCGCGCGCGAAACCCGCTCCAACTTCGCTTATTTCCCATTCGGCGGCGGACCGCGCCAGTGTATCGGCGAAGACTTCGCCTGGATGGAGGGCACGCTGCTGCTGGCGACCATCGCACAGAAATGGCGCCTGAGGCTGGTTCCCGGTCACCCCGTCGAACCCAAGCCGGTGATCACGCTGCGGCCAAAATATGGGATAAAGATGAGCCTGGAGCGAAGGTGACGTGGCGAGGCGTTTTGCTTCCGCTAGCCCCTCAGCTGCGAAACAGAAAGCCCACCATCATTACTCCGGTGAAGATCATCACCACTACTAGAACAAACAGCACACCAGCAGCGAAGAAGGAGATCACGTCGAATTGCTTGCGCATGGAGAAGGCAAGCCGGCCCATGCCATAGACCTCGGCTGCCCCGTAGAGCGGAATCAGCATGCATCCCAGCGCCCGGGCATGTGCGAATCGCGGCGAAACGATGAGGAACGCCAGTGTGGGCAGGATGGCAATCGCCGGCAGAAGCACCAGCGGGGCTCCCACTAGAAGCGAATTCTCTCGTTCCTGCCAGCTAGCCTTGGTTTGCGACATGGTTGCTCGTTTAGATGCGAGAAGGCGGCCTCCGTTCCCTCAGTTTTATCTGTGTGGCGCGGACATCCCTGTGTGGCGCGAACACTCTTGTCGCGACGTCCGCTGCTCTCTGTAAAGAGCACATGCCCGAAGGTGACCGCTGCTCGCTCATCGAATACAAAGATCCTTCGCCCACTCGGGCTCAGAATGACCCAAAACGCTGCTCAGCCAAACTCGGGACAACAATGCTAGCGCAGCAGAATCCAGGGCCGCGGACAAGAGTGTCCGCGCCACACCAAATCTATTTCTCCGCTGCGTAAACCGTTTTACCCCCGATCACCGTCCGCAGAACTTTCGTTCCCAGGATTTCCGCAGGCGCGATCTTGGTGATGTCACGGTCGAGAACCACGAAATCCGCTAGCTTTCCCGGGGCAAGGAATCCTTTATCCTGCTCTGCGAATTCGGCGTAGGCGGCGCCCACAGTATAGGCCGCAATCGCCTCGTCGATGTTCAGCGGCTCGCCGTAGACATATTGCTTCGTGCCTGCTTCGTTCTTGCGCGTAACGGCCACATAGAGCCCGCGAAAGGGAGTGATCGGCTCGACGGGAAAATCCGTGCCGAAGGCCAGAGGCACGCCGTTGCGTGCGAATCCCTTCCAGTCGTAGGAGAACCTGGCACGCTCCGGACCGATTCTGGCTTCTGCCCAGTTCATGTCAGTGAGCAGATGACTCGGCTGCATGGAAGCGATCACGCCCAGCTTGCGAAAACGGTCAATATCGCCAGGCGCCAGCACCTGCGCATGTTCGATACGAAACCGGAGCCGCTTGGAATCCGGCGCGGCAGCCTCGGCAGCCGCGAACGTCTTCAGCGCCATATCAACTCCCCGATCCCCGATGGCGTGAAACCCGATCTGAAAACCGGCGGCAGCGCGCTCTTTTGTCATGGCATCCAGCTTCGCCTGCTCATATTGCGGCAAACCGGAATTTCCCGGATCGTCTGTGTACGGCGCCAGCATAGCAGCCGTGCGCGATCCCAGCGAGCCATCCATGAAGCCCTTCAGCATGCCGGTGTGCAGCATGAGATCGGAATGCGGATGATGGTCGCGCCGCTGCTTGAGTTCTTCGATTGGTGCCTTGAACGGAAGCCATTCCGATATACGCAGCGTGAGCTTGCCCTCGCGCTTCAGTTGTTCGCAGACCAGAAAATCTTCCCACTCGGAGTTGTCTTGTGCCGAGGTGACGCCCCAACGTGCCGCTTCCTCGAACACCAACTCCAGGCCCCGCCGGCGTTGCGCTGCATTGGGTTTGGGAATCTTCGATCGTACCAACTCCATCGCGGGGGCCTCGCGCAGTATGCCGGTGGGTTCACCCTGCGCATCGCGATCGATCTTGCCTCCCGGCGGAACGGCGGTCTTGCTGGTAATGCCCGCCAGCTTCAGCGCCTCCGTATTCGCCACTGCGATATGACCATCCACGCGGCCAAAGATCGCCGGATGCCCAGCAGTGACGGCGTCCAGATCCTGGCGGGTGGGAAGCCTCCCGTCCGGCCAAAGCGTGTGATCCCAACCTCGGCCCTCGATCCACTCGCCGGGCCCAGCCTTCTGCACGTGCGCAGCGATTCGCGATTTCATGTCGTCGAGCGATTTCGTGCCCACCAGTTCGACCTTCAGCCTCTCGAAGCCGCCATAGGCGAGATGCACGTGAGCATCGTTGAAGCCGGGCATGACGAAGTGTCCCGCAAGATCGACCACAGCAGTCTTCATGCCTTTGAGCTTCTCGATGTCCGCATTGCTGCCTACGGAAATGATGCGGCCATCGCGGACCGCCAGAGCTTGCGCACGTTCGGCAGGCACGGCAGATACACTCTTCGCGTGGCCGATGTATCGTTCCAGGAGGCTCTCACCCGGAAATATGTCGCCGTTGACGAAGATGATCTCCGCCTCTGCGGCAGCATTCGCGGACTCCATCTGCGGCGGCTTTTGCATCCCATTCAAGCAAAGGAGAATACAGCAGAAGTAGCAGATCATTTCCCGTCGGCATTTGTGGGCCCACGCCGCGTTGGGGCGGGCACCCCGCTCAGCGCCAGCACGCTCAGCAGAATACGCTTCAGTCCCAAATCTCGCCCCGTTGGGTCATACCATTCGTTGATGGTGTGCGCTCCACCGCCTTGCCCGCCGCCACCGATGGCCAGCGCCTCGTAGCCCAGCGAGATGGGAATGTTGGCATCGGTAGAAGCCCGCTGCACACGCGCGCGATTGCCCAGATGTTGATCCACGGCGTGGATCAGGGTGTAAATTCGCGCATTGGGATTGAGTTCTGCCGCCGGCCGGTCGCCGATCAGCTCGATCGTGTAGCTCAACTCGGGATTTCCATTGCGGCTCCCGGCCTGCTTTTCCAGCGATCGCGTTGCCTCGGCAACCGCAGACTCCACTGCCGAGCGCAATACTTGCTCCAGCCGCTCGATCTCGTTCACGGAAGCGGAGCGAATGTCCACCCGCATACTGGCCGACTCGGGGATGGAATTCACCGAAGTTCCACCGCTGATCACGCCTACGTTGAACGTCGTCTTGGGGCTCAGCGGCACCGGAACGCGGCTGAATTTATCGATCGCGCGCGCCAGCACGATGATGGGATTGGGAACACCAAACTCGCTCCAGGAGTGACCGCCCGGACCGCGTACCGTCACCATGAAACGGCGACTGCCGAGAGCCTGGGTCACCACGCTGTCCGTACCCGCGCCGTCAATCACCAAAGTGGCGGAGATTCGATCCTTCCACGGTGATTGCGAGAACAGGAACCTCATCCCTCGCACGTCGCCTTCGCCCTCTTCGCCCACGTTTCCAACAAATAGAATCGGAGCAGAATGGCGAATCTTCGCGGCCTGCAGCGTTCCTGCCAGCGCCAGCATCGCGGTGACTCCGGCGGCGTTATCGGAGACCCCCGGTCCGTAGAGACGCTCACCCTCACGGCGCGCATCCACTTTGGTCCTATCGGGGAAAACGGTATCGATGTGCGCCGTCACCGCCACGCATTTTGATGGCGAGGGATCCAACCCCGGACTCAATCCGACCACATTTCCAACTTCGTCGATGTCTACCTGTTCCAGGCCCAGACTGGAAAACTTTTGCTTAAGCCACTGCGCCCGCTGTGCCTCACCGAAAGGGGGTGCGGGAATGTTGGTCAGCTCAAGTTGCAGATCGCTGAGTTGTCTCTGATGTGCTTGCAGCCAGTCGAAACCGGCGTGCACCTCAGGCAGGCTGGCAATGCGCGTGACCTGCTGGCGCGCTGCCGCTGCCGAAGGCGCCTCTGCCCTCGATACGGTATCGGCTGACGGAGTAGGACCCATAGACAAGATTAGCGATATTACAACGGCAATCGCGCACCGGTATAGCTCAGTCGTTGTCGCCACCCTGCCCTTCTTCCAACCCCTAGTTTCGCATGCGCAGGTTGGTGCGCGACAGGCGATCTCGCCTGTCCACAAGATTCAAGACTGTCATCGCGAGTGGTTTTTTACCGAGGGAGATCTGCAGTTTTCAAGGTCACGTGGGAACGAACGTTTTCCTCAGATCAGGTCGAGCGCAGCTCGACTTGCGGTAACGTTATCCTGAGCGACGACGCGGCGAACCACTCCGCGTCCGAGTCGAAGGACCTCGCGGTTGAATTTCAAAGAGCGCCTAACCTAATTCCCCCCGGCTCGCGCGCAGTGAGACCTCAGAAATTCCACCAGCTCGTTCGTTAGCTCCCTTTGATGCCCAACCAGCAAATGCCCGCCATTTTTGTATCCGACAAAGCGCGCACCCGGGATGTGATCGGCCGTATAGCGAGCGCCGGCAAAGGTCCCATACCCGTCGTTCTCAACGCTGATGGCCAGGGTGGGAACTCGTACGTGCTCCAGGTCGACGCGGGGCAGCGATGTTGCAATCGCCCCATCGTTGCGCAGCCCTTGTTCCCGCGGACTGATAGGTAGGATATGTTCGAGCATCTGCAGCACAGCCTTTTGCTCCTCGGCAGGAGCCCGCTTGAAGTCGGCCATCGGCGTAGCCAGAATTGTCTGGATCATGGTGTCGCGGCCCAGCTTCATCATCGCCCAGAAGACAAAATCAGATTTCAGACTGGCATCCAGGATTCTCGCGACCACCGCGGGTGGTCTCCTCGGCTCAGATGCACGTGGCGCATAAGCCAGAGGAACAAGCAGCACCATCGCCGAGCAGCGCTCAGCATGGCGCAGGCAAAATTGGATCGTGGAGGGTCCTCCCGCGGAGGCTCCGATGACAGCCGCGGTGCGCACTCCCAGTGCGTCCAGCAGACACGCATGTGCGTCCGCCTGCGCCGCAGGCGACGCATCCTGAGGAAGCGGGGTTCGCAGATAGCCAAATCGCGATGGCGCGATCACCCGGAAGCCCTGACCGCTCAGACCGCCAAATGCATCCAGCCCCTGATCGAATCCCCCGCCTGCACCGTGAATTATCAGGAGCGGAAGACCGTGGCCCACTTCCGCATACTGAATCGGACCGCAAGCAGTGTTCACAACCGTGCTGCCCGAGGCAATCCGTGCCCGCGCCGCTCGAATGTCTCGCTGGTACGAGGAGTAGATAAAGGCGCTTGCGCCGAGCACGGCGAGAACTGCACACCACAGCACTCGCACAAGGCTTCGTCGGCTCCGCCCGGCTTCACCTGCACCCATTGGAGCATAACGCTCCCTGTGAAGGATCTCCGCCATACATCAAAGCCTATCCACAATCTCGCCGAACACCCGTGACCGCCAGCACGGCCTTCCGTGATCCAGCCGCGTTCTGCCGGGCGCTAGTTGCTAAGTGCCGAGTGTTAATTGCTGTTGCTGAGTGCTTAAAAAAAAGCCGCCCCAACCCGCGGAGCGGCTAAGCAGGAGGAAGCGACCCTTATCGGCCAGTTAAATCCATGATCTCTGTTACAATCCGCATTCCACTCTCGTATCCGCCTTCCACTTTACGGTTCCAGATCACCAGCGCCCTCTGTGCTCCGCAGGGATGCAGCACGCGAATCTCGCGCCCAATCGGCATCCCCGGATAGCGATGCATTACGCGCAGGCCATGCGGGCTCATATCCACCAGACGCGCGTGTACCTCAAGCAGGCGGTCACCATCGGTCACGTAGACAGTAGCTTCGTCCTCAGCGGGGACGCGATCCTCATTGCGCTCGCCCAGTGGCATACGGGCGATTCCCAGCAGCGACTCAAAATCAGAAGGAGAGGCCATAGACAGATTCGAATCTCCCAAATTCTCTTCCTGGTGGTTCGCTGGCCGGAAGAACACTTCGGCCGGGCAGAGACTATTTGTTTATGGGAGGGTACGAGCGGAACAACACCTGCAGTGTAGCCGACTCTAAGGCCACAGGAAACATGACGTTGGTGAGTTACTTCGGAGTAGCGGAGCCGCTCTCTAAGACTGCGCTCCGGCCGCGCGCACCGGCACACAACAAGCCAGGATCTCTGTCTCGGTGAGCACGCGATCTGAAGCTTTGGCGCGCTCATAAATGCGTTCCACGATCCCATCGTGCGCCTGGATTCCGCGCCGCTCCAGCCAGAAGATGATGTTCGACTTGCCGCTCATGGGACCGATCTCGATGATTTGCTCCAGGCCGAAGTGATGCGCCGGCACACCCGAATAGACACTGTTAGCTAGTTCCAAATCGTTCTTCTTGTAAGCCTTGATCACCGCTGCCGCATGCACTCCCGTTCCGGTTCGGTAGGCATCTTCTCCCACGACCGGGTAATTTCGCGGAATGGGCAGGCCGGTGGCCCGCGAGATCGCCAGGCAATAGTCCTTTAAGCAGGTCAGATCCTGCTTGTCCCAGGGCTCGATACCCATCAGCTTCAGGTTAACCAACATCTGGTCCATCTGGGTATTGCCCACGCGCTCGCCGATTCCCAGCCCACAGGCATGTACGCAATGTGCTCCCGCGATCAGCGCCGCCAGCGAGTTGGCCAGCCCCATGCCGCGATCGCTGTGGCCATGCCAGTCCACGCGGATCTTCTCGCCCGAGGGTTCCACGACTTCGTGGATCACGAAACGCACCAGGTGCAAAACCCCCATGGGGGTGGCATGTCCGGTGGTGTCGCATAGCACAATGGCCCGCGCTCCCGCTTCGATCGCAGCCGTATATAGCCGCTTCACGGTCTCTGGGTCGCAGCGCGTCGTGTCCTCGGTGACGTACATCACTTCCAGACCGAGTGAGCGGGCAAACTTCACTGCCTTTTCGCTGGTCCGAAGCAGGAACTCGTCGGTCCAGCCCTCGGCGTAGCGGCGAATGGGACTGGAGCCGATAAACGTGGCGGCCTCGATTGGAATGCCGGCACGCTGCGAAATGTCGGCGATGGGGCGAATATCGTTCTCGTGCGTGCGCGCCGCGCAGTTGGGCTTGATCGTCATCCGATGCTGTGCAATCTCACGTGCCAGGGCGAGCGAGTGTTCTATGGCACGTGGACCTGCGCCTGGCAGCCCGATATCGAGCATGTTGATCCCGAGCGTTTCCATCAGGTGCAGGATCTCGATCTTCTCAGGAATGGTTGGATCGCGCACCGATGGCGATTGCAGACCATCGCGCAGCGACTCATCGTTCAGCAACACCGGGCCTTTGGGCTTATAGTCCGGCCCGGGAATATTGTTCCAGTCGTAGATAAGTTCGGAGACATTCATGCTCGGCACACCCACATCTGTAAGAAGTGTAGCGCGAATGGACAGGCTCGTGGTGAGAACAAACACCCAGTCTTTCGACTCGGACGGGAATTCCTCCCCGTCCTCCTCAAGATGACAGCTCCTTATGGCTGAATGCTGAGTGCTGGTTGTTGCTTCTTACTTTCCATCCTTCGGCGGCAAGGTGAGTCCAAAGGTCGAGATCTGGCCGCGGCCGGCCACGTTGAGTCCGCGCGGATCCACCGAGTTCGGCAGGTATAGCGTCTTGCAGTGCTCGCAGCGATAGATTTCCGCATCGCGGCCGAAGGTCTTCTCCACATCGCCGCATTCCTGCTCCAACACATCCGCGAGGTAGTACCAGCGCTTAAGGTGCCCACCGCAGAGCTTGTTCTTCTCGTCCTTCTCGTTGCAGGCGCGTTGCCCCGGCTTCTTGATCTTCACCTTGTGATTGGGGAGCTGCGGAATGGAACCTTCTCCGACTTTGGCCTCAATGGTCGCCACGATCTACCTCGCGAGCGCAGACGAATGCGCAGAAATAAAAGCGGGAAACACAGATATTCTACCGGAAGGCGGTAAAGCAATGAAGGTCGCAGGTCACACCGGAACCCCCGGCTGGAGCCTGCCAACGCCAGGCGCAAAGCGGAAGTCACCCACCTGAATGATACGTCGGCGTGAAGTGACTCACGACCTACGCTGCATGCTCGAACGGCTCCTTCATGTATCGGGCCTTGTCGACCTCGATCACCAGAGCCACTTGTGGTTCGTCGCGAAACGGGAACGGCTTGCCCACGTACTTTTGCGAGATCGCATCCAGATGCTTCAAATCAGGATCAGGCCGCTGCTCGACGACCCGCCCACGCAGTTGCACTTCGCTGTAAGGATCCTTCAGGTCGACAATTGAAATTGCAACTCGCGGATCGCGGCGCGCATTCTTCGCTTTGATGGAGTTCTCCGACGTGCAGACCAGGATGTGCTGGCCTTCGCGTCCTAACCACACCGGCGCGCTGTGAGGTGAGCCATCCGGCATGATGGTTGCAAGATGCGCAAAATTACGGCGATCAAGTAAGGCGACGATCTGATCGGTAAGTGCATTTACCATGACAAGCTCCTACTCCTGAGAGATGCGGTTGGCGGAAGTCCCGACACATCAAACCTGACGACAGGTACCCTCCCTTACAACCGCTTGCGAAACAGTGACGCCCGCGACTGCAATCCTCCACGCAAGCGCCTCCCAAGGCCCGGCGCAAACAGAAAATCCACGAAACCCCGCATCTGCCGCGAGAACTCGGTGCCGTAGCCGTACCACCAGACTTTCTTCACAGACGGCAGCAGGTCGGAGTCGATGTACTTCACTCGCACCATCTCCTCCAGCCCCATGCGCCCGTGGGTCCGGCCCAGGCCGCTGGCTTTGAAGCCTCCGTGCGGCGCTTCGCTGATACCGAAGCACGTCACGGCATCGTTCACCATCACTGTGCCGGCATCGAGTTGGGCGGCGAGCTTTTCGCCGCGCGCGCGGTCACGCGTCCACACGCTTGCCGACAGACCGAACTCGGAATCGTTTGCGAGCCGGATCGCCTCGCTCTCGCTGTCGCAGGCCATGATCGGCAGCACCGGACCAAAGGTCTCCTCGCGCATAATGCGCATCGAGTGATCTACGCCTGCCAGCACCGTAGGCGCATAAAAGTTGGGACCCAGCGCGGGCAGCCGCCGGCCGCCTGTCAGCACTCGCGCGCCGCGCGCCACCGCGTCGGCCACATGCTCTTCGACGATTCGCAACTGCCGGTCATGGATCAGCGGACCGACATCTGTTTCCGCATCCAATCCGTTGCCCACTCTCAGCTTCGCTGTTTTTTCCGCGCAAGCGGCAGCGAATTGTTCATAAAGACTGCGGTGCACATAACAGCGCTCGACCGAAAGGCACGCCTGCCCGGCATTGACAAACGCGCCCCACACCGCTCCGGCCGCAGCTACGTCCACGTCAACATCATCCAGCACAACCATGGCGTCCTTGCCGCCCAGTTCCAGCACTACGGGTAACAGGCGCTCCGCTGCCGCCTGGGCTACGCGCTTTCCCGTGGCCACGCTTCCGGTGAAGATCAGCTTGTCGATGCCGGAGGCAATTAGCGCCGCGCCAGTTTCGCCCTCGCCTGCAACTACCTGAAGCAGACCCTCCGGCAGTCCGCCTTTTTCGAACAACTCCGCGAGCTTGAGAGCCACTCCCGGTGTAAATTCCGACGGCTTCAGCACCACGGCATTGCCCGCCACCAGCGCGCCAAGCGTTTCGGTCGCTGGCGTCGAGAACGGGTAATTCCACGGCGAAATGATGCCGATGACGCCGTAGGGTTCGCGAACCAGCTTGCCGCGTTTGGTCTTCATGATGGGATTGCCGTGCGGCACCGCCTCGGGGCGCAGCAGGCGAAAGGCATTTTCGATCAGAAATCGCGCCGCATCGAGCACTACCAGCACTTCCGTCAGTAGCGCCTCGACCAGCGGCTTTCCGGCTTCACGCGTGACGGCCTCGGCCACTTCGTCTTTATGTTGGTGAAGGACTCGTTGAAAGCGGCGGATCACTTCGATCCGCTCACGCAAGGGGGTATCACGCCAGAGCTTCTGCGCGGCGTGGGCGCGATCGACCGCATGCTGTACCTCGGCAGTGCTGGCGATCGCGTATTCGCCAACCAGGGAACCGTCAGCAGGATTGTGCGAGGCCAGGTGCCGCGCGATGACTTGGGGCTCACTCGCCATTAGCCGCAGATTATCCCAGATGAGTAGGATTGGAAAGTTAGCCAAAGCGCCACCCGACCCACCGTCCCACTTCGGACTTACCCATTCCAGTGAGCGCCGCGCCCGTCATCACGAGCGGCTTCTCATGCCGTCAGGGAATCTGCAGTTCTTCCAAAATCACGTGGGAACGGACGTCTCGTCCGTTCAGGTCGAGCGCAGCTCGACTCCTCCGACGTGCAGTCGAGGGCGCCGCGTCGCTCCATTACGCCGGCTGAGTGCTGAATGCATTGCTAAATGTTATTCGCAACCATACTCCACGTTAACCAGATACAGCCCGCCGGCCGGAGCGGTTGCCCCCGGATTCGCGGAGCGATCTCGCGCTCGCAGAATGCGCGTTACCTCCTCCGGCGCTACCGTTCCCTTCCCCACCAGCAGGAAGAGGCCGACCAGATTCCGCACCATGTGATGGAGAAATCCGCTCCCACGCACCGTGTAAATCAGCTCCGGCTCGACGCGGCGAAACTCCGACGAAAGAATCGTGCGCAAATTATTCGGGCCATCCTCGTCGTTCTCCTGTGCCTGCCGCATCCGCTCCACCCGCTCCTCGTCCACCGCTGCAAAGGAAGTGAAATCGTGCTCCCCTACCACGAGGTGCGCAGCATCCCGCATAGAAGCCTCCGCCAACGGATACGGATGGTGATAGACATAGCGCGCCAGAAAGGGCGGGCATACAGCTTCGCGGTAGATGCGGTAGCGGTAGGTCTTGGCGCGCGCCGATCGTCGCGGATGAAAGTCAGCAGCCACCTCCTCCGCTTCCAGAACCCGCACGCTTGCCGGCAGCAGATCATTTAATGCCACGACCACCTTCTGAATCGGGATCGGAGAGTTGGTCACAAAGGAAGCCACCTGGCCGAGCGCGTGAACTCCGGCATCGGTGCGCCCCGATCCTTGCGGCAGAACCTGCTCACCGCTCAGGCGAAAAATCGCATCTGCGAGGGCGCCCTGTATGGTGGGAAGTCCAGGCTGAATCTGCCAGCCATTGAAATCCGTCCCGTCATAGGCCAGCACGAGTTTGATGTTGCGTGTCATTAGTTCTGATCTGCATTATTCATCAGCGGGATCCGTTTTGGCTGGAGGCCTCTCAGGGGCTGAATGTGCCGTCCCTGTCGGGGCTAGTGTTTGCTTCACTTTCTCATTCCGGCACTCAGGTGCCGGGCTATGCCGTGTGTAACTGCCTACCCAGGGTTGCGCCAAGTGATTTCTCATCCTGAATTGGTAGTTCCATTTCAAATCTCAAGAACCGGAAATCGTAAATGTGTTAACCCGATGGCGAGGTCCACGTCAGATATACTGTGAAACTCCCAAATCCTGCGATGCAAGCGTCCTGCCCGCAGAATGTTTGAACCTACCGGGCCAGAGTTTCGTATCCAAAGGTTGACGAATCGGGTTTTGGGAAGTCTTAAGGGAAATTATGTTTTCTTCTGGAGACAGCGGATGCGCTCATACAGTCGTGCTTTGCTTTGGACCAGCCGTCTGGTCCTGGTTTCGGTCTTAGCCCTCACCATATCAGCAGCGCAAGATCAAGCGAGTCAGACCAATTCATCGTCTCTGCCGGCGGCGCCGACTCCGGCGGCGCCTGCTCCCGCACCGGCCCCGGCTTCCACGTCCACTGCGACGGAACTGCCCGACTACTCTAAACCGCGCTCGCACATCTTCAACGTTATCGCCCCTTATTCTCCCCGCCACGTAGCGCCGCCGAGTTTTACCAACAGCTCGCGCATCGACCAGGTGTTCCGTAACGGCACGATGTATCTGTCCATGAACGATGCGGTGGCTCTCGCGTTGGAGAACAATTTGGATCTAGCCATTGCCCGCTACAATCTGTCCATCGCCGATACGGACATCTTGCGCACCAAGGCAGGCGCTTCCTTTCGCGGCGTCAACACCGGCCTGGTGCAGGGCACGCCCGGAGGCGGAGTAGGCGGATTCGGTAGCGGTGCTTCAGGTCCGGGCGCGGGCGGCACCACAACGGCGGCAGGCGGTGCCGCTACCGGTGCGGGTGGAATCGTGATCTCGACTCTGGGTGGCGGCCCCACCACTCCCATTTACGATCCCTTTCTCAGCGGCACAGTCCAGTTTGAACGCGCCACTACACCACAGGCCAGCATCCTGGCCGGCGCGGAGCAACTCACCCAGAACAACACTCTCGCAAACTTCACCTACAACCAGGGCTTTGCTACCGGTACAACCATGGCCGTGGGCTTCAACAACTCACGTGTTACCACGAACAGCTTGTTCAACTCTCTCAGTCCGCAACTGGGCAGCAACTTTCGCCTGACGGTCACGCAGCACTTGCTGCAGGGTTTGGGCTGGGGAGTGAACACCCGCAGCATCAAGATCGCCAAGAACAATCGAGAAATCTCTGACGTCGCGTTCCGCCAACAGGTAATTGCCACTGTGGTTCAGATCCAGAATATCTATTGGGACCTGGTCAACGCCTACGAGGACGTGAAAGTGAAGGAGCGCTCTCTGGCGCTGGCGGAGAAAACACTCGCCGATAATCGCAAGCAGGTGGAGATCGGAACCCTGGCGCCGATCGAAATCGTGCGCGCGGAATCGGATGCTGCCACTCGCACCCAAGACCTGATTGTCTCTCAGACCAATTTGCAACTGCAGCAGCTGCTGATGAAGAATGCAATCAGCCGCAATCTCACCGACAATGTGCTGGCCTCGTCGCCAGTCATTCCGACCGACACCATGACCGAGCCTGGCCAGGAGCCGGTGCTGCCCACCGAGGAACTGATCAGCGACGCACTTTCCCATCGCCCGGAACTGGCGCAGGCGCGCATCGACCTCACCAACCGTGCGCTGAACAATAAGGGCCTGCGGAGTGGGCTGCTGCCGAGTCTCGACCTATATGCTTTCTACGGTGGCGCCGGGCTGGGTGGTGATCAGAGCGCCATTGCGACCTGCAGCCCCGCCAATACCAACAGTTTTTGCACTCCCCCCGGCAGCTTTCCCTCGCGTAGCTACGGCGATACCTTCAGCAGCCTGTTCGACACGTCTGCGCCCGACCGCGGCTTGGGCTTCAATCTGACCATCCCTATCCGCAATCGCGCCGCCCAGGCGGATCAGGTGCGTGGAGAACTCGAATTCCGCCAGGCGCAGATGCGCCTGCAGCAGCTCGAAAATCAGATTCGCATCGATGTACGCAACTCGCAATTCGTTTTACAGCAGAACCGTGCGCGCGTGGAAGCGGCCCTCAAGGGGGTCGCCTTTGGGCGAGAGAACCTGGATGCGGAGCAGAAGAAGTACGCTCTTGGGGCTTCCACCAATACCCTGGTGCTGCAGGCGCAACGCGACCTGGCGCAGGCGGAATCTACCCTGGTGGCTGCCCGCGCTGCTTATGAGAAATCGCGGGTGGACCTCGACCGCGCCATCGGCCTGACGCTGCCGCATATGGGGATTGAAATGGCCGACGCCGAGACTGGGCACGTGGAGAAGTCGCCACAGGTTCCAGGAGTAATTCACGCGGAACCCGCGCAGCCGTCGGTCCCACCGGCCACGCAAACTCCGCCTCAGTCGGAGCCGCAGACGCAGCCGAAGTAACCACAGGCGCCGGTTTCCCGCCCGGGCATCGGCCCGTTCGACAGACTCTGATCTGGTCGAATGGCCATTATGAGTTTTCGTACACGAACCTGAGACCCGGTACCGCAAGGTGCCGGGATTTTTTGTGTCAAGGATGTACTATTGTTTGTCACCCAGGCCGTATGCCAAAGCTGCCAGTTCCCGGTGCCGCGAAATCCGATTTCACTACCTTGCCGGAAAATCTGCCTCGCCCGGTGGACGATGGCGCCGCGTCACATCTCACAAACTTAGTGATTCCTTCCGTCGCTCTGGATTCCACCATGGGAGGTGCGGTGGACCTGTCACGGGTGCCGGGGCGCGCGGTTGTGTTCGCGTATCCGAAAACCGGCAGGCCTGGACAGGTTCCACCTGCTCCCGACTGGGACATGATTCCCGGCGCGCGGGGCTGCACTCCTCACACCTGCGGCTTCCGCGATCTCTATGGCGAGTTCACGATGCTCGGCGCCCGGATCTACGGCCTAAGTACGCAGACCAGCGACTACCAGCAAGAGATGGTCAAACGGCTGCACGTCCCCTTTCCCGTGCTGAGCGACTCCGAGTTGCGCCTGATGCGAGCTATGCGCCTGCCAAATTTCAAAGTGGCGCGCCAGACCCTGCTTAAGCGACTGGCATGGGTCGCCGACGATGGCAAAATCGTGAAGGTGTTTTATCCTGTCTTCCCCCCGGATAAGAATGCAGAAGAAGTGCTGGAGTGGCTGCGCGCCAATCAGCCCAGGATCAAGAAACCCCGCAGCCAGGCGAAAGAGCGCAAGTGAATTTCGCTGCCTTCGTCCGCTGCTCTGTGTTTAAATTCCGCCCGTGACGCTTTCGGTCGTCATCATCACCTACAACGAAGAATTGAACATCG
>Ga0187776_10000019_pt1 | contig 92706 bp, 85 predicted proteins | sample 0216_BV02_MP12_2_FD_132426 | JGI IMG/M metagenome (GOLD analysis project Ga0187776, IMG submission 132426) | Tropical peat soil microbial communities from peatlands in Department of Meta, Colombia - 0216_BV02_MP12_20_MG | ecosystem: Environmental > Terrestrial > Soil > Wetlands > Peat | place...
GACCCGCCCAGCAGCCCGAAGCGCACATCGTTGTAGGGCGTCATGCCCAGCTGCGGCCCGAACGGGCCTTCGTGGCCCAGCAGCGGCGTGGCGCGCGCCATGTTGGTGCCCACGGTGACCGCCCAGAACCCCAGCTGATCGTCCGGCAAAAGATAGCCGGTGAACGAGAGCAGCAGTGTCAGCACAAGTAGAATGACGCCGACGTTCCAGTTGAACTCGCGCGGCTTCTTATACGACCCGGTCAGAAAAACGCGGAACATATGCAGCCAGACGGCGATGATCATCAAGTGGGCCGCCCAGCGGTGCATATTGCGCAGGATCTTGCCGAACGGAACGTCGTGCTCCAGGTAAAGCACGTCGCGGAATGCCTGCACCTTCGTGGGATGGTAATAGAACATCAGCAGCACGCCAGTGAAGGTGAGTACGACGAAGAGGTAGAAAGTAATGCCGCCCATGCCCCAGGTGAAGCTGTAGCGTACCGCATCACGGTTGATCTTCGCCGGATGCAGATGCAAGAAGACATTGGATAAAACGCCCAGGGCACGGTTGCGTGGAGTGTCATCGTGCTTATGGCGGAAGATCGAGGTGTAGAGCTGGGTCTTGGTGGGTTCTTTGACAGTCTCGATCTGTTCCTTGACCTTCGACGTCATCTCGCCGGGGAGGCTGCGCAGGTGTTCTTTGACCTCGTCGACAACGCCGGTGGACTTGCCGTTCTTGCCGTTGGTTTCGTCGGGCATGATGACCTCAAATTCGAGTAATGGCTTTCGCTGTTAAACGCGCAAGAAAGCTCCGGGATCGTCGAACATACTGCGCTGGCCTTTGGGCCAAGAGTAAAGGCGGCTGGTGTCAACGATGATCTGTCCATCGGGGGCCAGCTCGACGTGGGCGCGATCCATAGGCCGCGGCGCCGGTCCCTCGAAGTTAATTCCCTCGTTGTCATAGCCACTGCCGTGACACGGACACTTGAACTTGTTTTCCGCCGGCTTCCAGTCGGGAGTGCAACCCAGATGGGTACAGCGGGCGTAGATAACGAAAACCCGGTCGGGCGTGCGATCTACCCAAATACGGTACCTCTGCTGGAACTTGGTATCGACTCCGAGACCGAAATCGGAGGGATAGCCGACTTTGAATACTGTGCTGGGCTCGAAAAGGGTACGCGGCAGAAAGAAACGGAAGAAGGCGATCAACCAGGTAGTTAGGAAAGCGATGACTGCGGTCCAAACGAGGCGGCGACGCCTCTGGTTGACTTCCGTATTTTCGGGGCCGACGGTGGCAACACCTGCCGCGGCCGCGGCCTTCGAGGTGCCTACCGCTGGCGTACCAACATAGCGGACGGCAGAGCCCTCACGAGTGAGTGGAGGAGACGCAGGCTGGACGCTTGCAGCGGGCGCTGAGGGAGTGACGACCGGTCTTGCGGCCGCGGCGGAAGCTGCGGGAGCGACTGCTGCAGGTGCGGCCAGAGCCGGAGCTGCAGGCTCTCCCAGGAGGAAGGCGACATCGGTATCGCTCAGTGGGGCTAGATCGCTGCGCTTACGGCGAGCTTGTTCGGCGGCAATGGCGGAGCGGCTCCACTTGGCAACGGCTTTTGCCAGTGCCTGAGCGTCGGCGCTAGGAGCTGAACCGGGAGCGGCAACGGGAGCGCTTGCAGGTGTTGTGGTTGCCGCTGGTGTAGGAGGTGCAGCCGGAGCAGCAGCCGTCATAGGAGCGGGCGCAGGAGCAGTAGTGGGCTGGCCATCCGCGCGTTCCCAGGGCATGGGCTCACCGGCTTTAAGGGCCGCAATATCCTCTTCGGTCAGTAGCGGAAGCCCGCTTCTTTTACGGTATGCCTGTTCCGCGGCAATCACCGAATTGTTGAGGGCTTTGCGCGGCGAAGGCGGAAGATTGCCGAGCACGCCCGCCATCGTTTTGACTTCATCCGCCATGAATCCTCACCTCTCGTAACCGGTCGCGTGTGTTCAATCGGCAGCCAGCAAGGACTCGAGCGACTTCCCGACCTGTCGATCCGCACCGATCGCACTCACGACCAACTCTGCCAGAGCGGCAATGAAAGTTGGAGAATCATTCAATCCCGCCGTCATTTCAAACTGCCGTATCCCGAGTTGCATCGCCAGTTGCCGCGCCTCGTGATCGATTTCTCCCAATGTTTCCACATGATCCGAGACGAACGACACGGGAATAACGCACACATCGTTCACGCCTGCTGAAGCCAGTTCACGAAGAGTCTGCCGCAGCGAAGGCTGCAGCCATTTGCTGGCTCCCACCTTACTCTGATAGCAAAGCCGGTGGCGATTGTTCCACCCGCCACGCGCCATCAAGAGTTCGACTGTCTCTTCAATTTGATGCTGGTAGGGATCCCCCTTCTGAACCACTGCCACTGGTACGCTGTGAGCACTGAAGACCAGTTCGACCTTCTCAGCGACAGCGAAGCGGTCGAGGGATTCATCGATATTCTCTACCAGCGACTTCAGGTAGAGTTCCTCACGATAGAAATCGCTAACAACGTGCACGGGAATTTCAGGGTGACGGTAGTGTCGGCGCCACTCATTCAAGCTGCTTCCAGTCGTTGTGGAAGAGTATTGCGGGTACAGAGGGAGCAAAATCAGCTCGTCGCATCCAGCGCGCTCCACCGCGGCGGCCGCCTCTTGCGTTAATGGATGCCAATAACGCATAGCGACAAAACAGCGGGCGTCGATCCCGAGGTCTGCCAAAGATTTTTCCAGCGCCCGGGCCTGTTGTTCCGTGAACTTGCGAATCGGAGATCCTCCGCCGATCACCTCATAGTGATGTTGCACTTTGTGGGCACGGGTGGTTGAGATCAGACGAGCCAAGGGTTTCCGGCCGAGCCGGGCAAATGGGAAGTCGATAATATCGGGATCGCAAAATAGGTTGTAAAGGAAAGGTTCGATCGCGTCCAATGAATCAGGGCCGCCCAATTGAAAAACCACTACGCCGACAAGCTTGGACATTCCCCAGGTCACCCCACCTAGAGCGAACCGAATGTTAGTCAAAACGCAAAAATTCGTCAAATGGGCAAGGAGATGATGCGTGGGGCAGTGACGCGCCTATGCAGGCTGAGTAGCAGTTTGTTCCTCACCAACTTTGGCTTGCATCTCCATAGCGGCGATCACGGCATCGGCAAACTGGCTGGTGGTAGCGGTGCCACCCACATCTCGGGTGAGATTTCTCTTGTCGCGATAGACATACTCCAACGCGTTGCGGATCTTCAAGGCAGCCTCGTACTCACCAAGATGACGAAGCATCAGCAGGCCGGAGCGGAGAACCGCAGTAGGATTTGCCAAATTTTTCCCGGCAATGTCGGGCGCCGAACCGTGCACGGCCTCGAAAACGGCGATCGAGTCGCCGAAATTTGCCCCCGGAACGAGTCCCAGGCCGCCCACAAAGGCAGCGCACAGGTCAGAGATGATGTCGCCGTAAAGATTCTCAAGCAATAGCATGTCGTACTGATAGGGATTCATCACCAGCTGCATGCATGTGTTATCCACGATGTGCTCGCCGTACGTGATTTCGGGATATTCCTTGGAGACTTTCCGCGAGCAGCGCAGGAACAGGCCATCCGATAGCTTCATTATGTTAGCTTTGTGGATGGCGTGGATGCGTTTGCGCTTGTTCTTCCGCGCATACTCGAAGGCGAATCGCGAAATGCGGGTGGAAGCCTTCTCGGTGATAATTTTCAGACTCTCTACCACTCCTGGGACCACTTCATGCTCGATGCCGGAATAGAGTCCCTCCGTGTTTTCACGAATGATGATCAGGTCCACATCGGGATAACGAGTGGGGATGTGAGGAAGATTGCGGATGGGGCGGAAATTGGCATAGAGCTCGAAATGGCGGCGCAATTCGACGTTGATGCTGGAAAATCCTCCGCCGATGGGAGTTGTGATAGGTCCCTTGAGCGCGATCCGGGTGCGCTCAATTGCCAGCAGCAGGTCCTTGGGAATGTACTCCCGGTATTTTTCGTAGGCTTCGGCGCCGGCGGCATAAGATTCCCACTCAAATTTGACGCCGGTAGCTTCCAGAATGCGCACTGCGGCGCCTACCACTTCAGGGCCGATGCCATCGCCGGGTATTAGTGTCACCGCATATGTCATAAACAATTTTGCCCGAAGTCTCTATGATGCTCTTGACGATGCTTAAGGAGCCTGAAACTGCCAGTCGCCAGTACGCACCCTAACTCAGGCCTTGGTACTGGCCTTGGTTCTCGCCGGCGCCTCGTCCTTGCTACTTACCAGGTCTTTGAGTTCATTCATGAATTCACGGACATCTTTGAAATCCAGGTAGACGGATGCAAAGCGAACGTAAGCGACCTTATCGTAGCGTCGCAGCCGATTCATAATGAGTTCGCCGACTTCGCTGGTCTTGCGCTCACGTTCGGGTGAATCAATGACAAAAGTCTCAGCCTCATCGACTATCTGCTCCAGTTTACTCATGGGAATAGGTCGTTTCTCGCAGGCACGAAGCAGACCATTGAGGACTTTTTGGCGGTCGAATTTCTCCCGGCGTCCGTCCTTCTTCACCACCATGTACGGGATTTCGTCCACCCGTTCATAGGTGGTAAAGCGCTTGGCACACTTCAGACACTCCCGCCGGCGGCGGATCGATTCCCCTTCCTTACTTTCACGCGAGTCCACAACCTTGTCATTGAGGAACCCGCAAAACGGGCATTTCATGAGTCAATAGAGGCGTAGGCCTACACTGCTAAAGACTCAATTGTATCAGCCAGAGAACTGGAGAATCGGGGCGGCGTTGAGTGACTTAGGGCTCAGAGGGCTGAGGAGAGCGTTCGTCACCACAACCTTCAACGCTCTCGGAGTCACGTGTGAGCTTGCGTAAGGAAACATGTTCCTGACGGGCTAGGATCAAGCCCAGCGGGGCCACGGACATGAAAGTGACAAGCCAGAACATGATTCCCGCACTCACCGCCAGTTCAGGTCCGACTTCAAACACTTTGTCCATGACCGCAATCGTAGCCAGCTGTGAGCCGCCGCCCACCACCGGCAATTGGAGCACGCCTCCGGCTACGCTGGCTCCCATCAGCAGAATCACCTGCGGCAGGTCGAGATAGGGAAGGCCGGTTTCCGCAGGATAGGCGTGTGTCACCTGGCGATAGGCCAGAGCCACAATGAACCACAATCCCAGCGAGATAACCAGCACTTCAAGAAAGGAAACAATGCTGTGCAAGGTGTTGAGTCCTTCGCTGAAGGCACAGATCTTCCGCTCCACACTGGCCGCGAGGGAGGTCGAAATCGGGGACAGAGCGCGTTTTAGCCAGGCGCCGAGGCGTGAGCCGAACCAGGAGACCGCAAAAACGGCAAGGATTAACAGCGCAATGACCCCCATCAAAGCGTATCCTGCGTGGCGAAAGGCCTGATAGTGGTTTACTTCACGAATAGATGGCGCAAGAAAGATGTCAAGCAGGAGAATGATGGTGACCGCACCGATGTCGAAGACGCGTTCTACCGCCCAAATTGCGAGTTGTGAGGAGAAGCTGGCGCTGGTCTTGAGGGATATGAGATAGGGACGGATCAGCTCGCCCGGACGGCCTAGAAGCGCTAATCCGGCAAAACCGACAAATTGGGGAGCTACCAGGCTTGACCATGAGGCCTGTGGCCGCGTCGGCCGCAAGAAGATTTTCCAGCGGATCGCGCGCAGAAAATCCGCCACATGAATCAGAAGAACGCCAATCAAGATTCTCCAATAATTGACGCCTTCTGTGCCTTCCTCAAACTTTTCCCAATCGAAACGCTGCCAATTGCGTACCTGGAAATAAACCAGCACGCCCAGCACAGCGACCACCAGAAACAGGACAAGGAGTTGCTTACGCTTCATTCGCCCCCTGAAAAAGATCTCCGTCGCCGCAGTGCACTAGAAAACAACACAACACGCCAAACTAAATGACTGGCGCGTATCGGTCAACGAGGAGCAGGTGCAAGCCTTCACTGGGCAGTGTTAGGACTGGAAACCGGCGAGGAAACAGTACCCGAGGCTTTCGAGGATTTGACAGCGCTGATACTGTCAGTTCTGTGACTCTCAGCTAATTTCTTACGATTGAACTCGCGGACGATCCGTGCCACGTAAGCATGCGTTTCACGATAGGGTGGAACCCCGTGGTATTGCTCTACACGCTCGGGGCCGGCATTGTAAGCAGCTAAGGCTTTGATGAGGTCGTTATTATAGCGTATCAAAAGTTCACGAAGATAGCGCGTGCCCGCGTCAATGTTCTCGCCGGGTTCCAATGCATTTTTCACGCCTAAGCTGCTGGCGGTTTCAGGCATTAGTTGCATAAGCCCCTGAGCCCCCTTGCGGGAAATGGCATTGGGGTTAAACCCGCTTTCTGCATGAATTACGCTACTTAACAGGTCGGCATCGATCTCGTGCTTCTGGCTGGCCGCCTTGATCAGGTCAGGAACGGCGACTCTGTTGGGCGCAGGATCGGTAAGAATTGGCGGCGCAGGTTCGAAACCCACAACGTCTTCGGTTGGAACGTCGGTGTATCCACTGTCTGCGGCGGAAGAGAAGTAGAGCCGTGTATTGCCACCGAGTTCTTCGTGGTGGACATGACGGATGCTGAAACCGTTACGCAGATTTGCGTTATAGGCGACTGGGGCGGGGGCAGTCGGGGAAGGGTCAGCTGCTCGTAGTAGGGGCGTGAGCAACAGCAGCAACAAAAGGAGAACCACTTTGGCCGATGTAAACAAGTACTTCACCGTCATGCTACAAATAGATGATTCTGTTTCAATTGTCAGCGGTCATCCTGCTGAGCTTAAATCCCCAAAACCTGTTGAACGACAACTGCCACCCCGCATTGATCGTTCGAAAGTGTAACGCGCCAGCCGGGTTGTTTCAGTTCCTCGCAGGCATTCCCCATAATGACAGGAACTCCGGCAAATTCAAGCATTTCTACGTCATTGTGATTGTCACCGATGGCCATGACCTGGCCGCGGTCAAGCCCGCGATAGCGTGCCCAGCGTTCCAAAGCATGTCCTTTCGAGCAGCCATGGTTGAGAACATCATAAAGACAGAGATCGCGAGAGGGATATTCCGTTCTTAATATAGTGATCTCGCCCACCATATTCGCGGCTTGAAGTGCCTCTCTTGCTTCCCGCATGCGCCCCACGCCGCCGCAGAACATAGCCTGGATGGGATCGGTAGTGAGACAGGCTTCGAGAGGCTTGCGGTACGTGATGTACTGCTGATTCTTTTGCAGCCATCCCCCGATACTGGGGCTCATCTGCTCTAGTCCTTCCAAAACGATCGTCCCCTGATCATTGCGGTCAAAGGTGATCACGGCGTTACCTCGAAAGGCATCCATACATTGGATGAGTTTGCGCGCGGTGCTCGCAGGCAGCAGATCGCGATAGAAAAGCTCACCTTGCAAGGAGCGGGTGACAGCTCCATTGGAACTGATCAACCACAGGTCAAACCCGAGTGCTTCGGCAATTGGTAGGGCAAAAGTATGGCGGCGACCGGTGACGAGTACGATCTCGACGCCTTGCTCGTATGCCTGGCGAAGTGCCGCGAGGTTGGCCGAGGGAATCTTGAATTCAGGATCGAGCAGGGTTCCGTCGATATCGATGGCGATGAGGCGAACAGGTGATTTCACTCAATCGATTCTAGCGAGAGTTCACCGCGGGCCGCAAACCTGTGTCCTGTGGAACTTGGAGCGTGAGCTGCTGGTCACTTGAGAAAAACGTGGCACAAAAAATCACACACCTGCTTGCTGGCGCGACTCCAGCACCGCATATATTCTATTGCGCGCAGTACCTACTCTGGCGGCAGTCCCATGAGTTCCGATGGCTTTACTGAGATGGTTGAGGCGGTGGCAAACTCGGATCCTTTTGTTTTTTGCCGTGGTGGGCCCGGGCTTTATTACCGCGAACGTAGACAACGATGCTGGCGGTATTCTCACTTACTCCCAGGCTGGAGCTCAGTTTGGCTACACCCTGCTCTGGACAATGATCCCGACCACGCTGGCGCTGATCGTAGTGCAGGAGATGGCATCGCGCATGGGTGCGGTGACCGGCAAGGGCCTGAGCGACCTGATCCGCGAGGAATATGGGTTGCGAGCCACGTTTCTGCTCATGGTGGCATTAGTCCTCACGAATTTCGGCAATGTAGTGAGCGAGTTCGCGGGCGTTGCCAGCAGCCTGGAATTGTTTGGGATATCCAAATTCATAACCGTGCCGGCGGCGGCGGGCATTGTATGGCTGCTGATCGTGAAGGGAACTTACAAGTCTGTCGAAAAAGTGTTTCTGGCGGCATCGTTTTTTTATGTGGCCTACATCATCGCTGGAGTCCTGGCTCATCCTGACTGGAAAACAGCGGTGATCAGTACCTTCAAGCCTCCTGGGCTGCAGCATTTTAAAGAATCCACTTATCTTTATATGGTGATCGGAGTAGTGGGAACCACCATCGCCCCCTGGATGCAGTTTTATCTGCAAGCTTCAGTCGTCGAAAAAGGAGTAACCGCACGGCAGTACAAGGCTTCCCGCCTGGATGTGATCAGTGGGTGCTTTTTTACCGACATCGTGGCCTGGTTCATCATCGTCGCCTGTGCCGCCACCCTGTTTGTGTCCGGGCACCGCGACATCCACGATGCCGCTGATGCAGCCTTCGCACTGCGTCCCCTGGCGGGAGATTATGCCTACATTCTTTTTGCGGCGGGACTTTTCAATGCCTCGCTGTTTGCCGCTTCCATCTTGCCAATTTCTACAGCGTACTCGGTCTGCGAGGGACTTGGATTCGAGTCGGGTGTGGGAAAGAGCTTTGGCGAGGCGCCATTTTTTTATTGGCTCTACACCATTCTCATCGCCGCAGGCGCGGGATTGATTCTGGTTCCCAACTTTCCCTACATCAAGATCATCATCTTTTCCCAGGTACTGAACGGCATAATGCTGCCGTTTGTGCTGATTTTCATGCTCCTGCTGGTAAACAAACGGGAACTGATGGGGGGATTCAAGAACTCGCACCTGTACAATGCAGTCGCCTGGGCGACAACTGTGATCCTCATCGCCCTGACCTTGGGCTTGCTGTGGTCGATGCACCAAGGCGGCTAGGGCCGTTTGGACATAGACCTTCGACTTCTCCTCAGAAATTTCTAATCCCCGCTTTATAGTTTTCTAATTCTCTTTGGTTAGAAATCTCTATTCATGGCGACTCTTCCCGCGTTTTCGGACTCCTCGGTTCCCGTGCTGGTGGCCAGTGCCAGCGTGACTTTTCGTGAGCAGATGCTGGCTGCCTTGAACAATCGCTGCCCAATAGAATTGGCCCAAGGTGGAGCGGATGCCCTGGCCAAGCTGGAGGCCAGCGATTGCCGCACGGTTCTTCTCGACAGTCGGCTGCCCGACCTGGACGCTGAAGAACTCAGTGACCTGATCCGCACACGTTTCCCTGGAGTACAGGTCACGGTTCTGGATTCGGAGACGAGGACACCCGGTGCGAGGTCCGCCGTGGGTAGTTTGGAACTCTTGCAGGTTCCCCCAGAGAGGGAGCTCTCTCGCGCGGCAGACTCTTTTGCGATCACCATCGAGCCCTTATCTGGGATGGTGGGGCAGACCCCGGCCATGCTCCAGGTGGCGCGTTTGGCCCGGCTGGTAGCGCCGCGGAGTTCCACGGTGCTGCTGACTGGCCCGACAGGGACCGGCAAAGAATTGGTGGCGCGAGCGATACACGAATTGAGTCCGCGTTCAGCCCGTCCGTTTGCGGTGATCAACTGCGCCGCTATTCCGGAAGCGCTTCTGGAAGCGGAGTTGTTCGGCTACGTGAAAGGGGCGTTTACCGGAGCTGTGCAGTCGCGGGTTGGACGAATTCACGCCGCTCACGGAGGGACGCTGTTTCTGGATGAAGTGGGAGAGTTGCCGATTGGACTGCAGGCCAAGCTGCTCCGTTTCCTGGAACAAGGTGAGGTTCAGCGGCTGGGCAGCACAGATGTATTTCGCGTGGATGTGAGGGTGGTGGCGGCCACCAACGCCGAACTGGCACAGCGAGTGGCGGATCGTCAGTTTCGCGACGACCTTTATTTCCGCCTGGCAGTATTTCCCATCTCGATTCCACCCTTGTGCGAGCGCAAAGAAGACATTCTGCGGCTGGCGGAACACTTCCTGGCGATCTATAGCGGAGGTCGCTTGGGCTTTTCTTCGCGCGCGATTGAACTATTGCTGAGGCATACCTGGCCGGGGAATGTGCGCGAGCTAATGCATGTGGTGGAACGAGCATGGTTGCTGGTGGAGGGCGGATCGGAGATCAGGTCGGAACATATTTATTTCTCCAAGATTCCACCTGTGCGGCGGGAGATCCTAGAGCGGGTGGGCTTAGAGAAAACTTAGCCGTCGGCAGCTGGCTTGGCAACTTCCTTGCACCCTTGTTTGTTGATGTCAGTCGAGTCCATACCCTTCCCCAACGCTGCGGGGCGAGAAGTCATCCTTGCTTCTCATTCCTCCGCTGCCGTGCCCGTGGCTAGCGCACTTATCGGCCAATCGCCGGCGCTGCTTGAGGTGCTCGATCTGGCGCGTCAGATATCCGCGACCAGCGCCGATATCCTGATCCAAGCCGAGAGCGGCACTGGCAAAGAGTTATTGGCGCGTTATATCCATGACTGCAGTGCGCAGCGCAATCGGGCCTTCGTCGCCGTGAACTGCGCAGCGGTTCCGGAAGCTCTGCTGGAGAGCGAACTGTTTGGTCATGCACGTGGCGCTTACACGGGCGCGATCGATGCCCGACCAGGCAAATTCGAGATCGCCAACGGCGGAACCCTGCTGCTCGATGAGATCGGTGAAATGCCTCTCAGCCTGCAGCCCAAACTGCTGCGGGTTCTGCAGGAACGCGAGTTCATGCGCCTGGGAGACTCACGAACTGTGCGCGTAGAAGTGCGGGTCATTGCCACTACTAATCGTTGCCTGGAGAAAGTGGTGGAAGAAGGAGATTTCCGCGCCGACCTGTATTACCGGCTTAACGTCATTCCCCTGACGTTGCCTCCTCTGCGGGCGCGACGGAGCGACATTCCCCTCCTCGCAGACCACTTCCGCTTGCGGTATGGCGGCGTAGGCCGTAGAGCGGAGAAGCGATTTAGCTCAGAATTCCTGGAGCGGTTGAGCCAGCACTCATGGCCGGGCAACGTGCGGGAGTTAGAGAATGTGATTCGCCGCGCCTTGGTGCTCTCTCCCGGGCCAGAGATCGGCGTGGAGGCTTTGCGCGGCAGAGAGTTTCAGCTTGGGAGTGCACCTGAGGATGCCTTGCGGGCCGGGCTCTCGTTGAGAGACGCGGAAAAGCGCCTGCTGGAGCTGACTTTGGAAGCGACTTCGGGAAATCGTTCCCTGACCGCCAAGATGCTGGGCGTCAGCATCCGCACCGTGAGAAACAAGATTCGTGACTACCAACTGGCGAGGCGATATGCATGAGCCTGATTGACACTCCCGAAATTGTCACGCTTACCCGGGCGCTCGATTTAGCGGCAATGCGCCACGGCCTGATCAGCAGCAACATGGCGAACGTCGATACTCCAGGATATCGCACGCGCGACATCGATTTTCAGGCAGAGTTGGGTAAAGCACAAATCTATTCGTCAGTGGCAGAGCATCCCCCAATACGCCAGGTGAAGGGATTAGTCGAGCGACCCGACGGAAATAACGTCAGTCTGGAGCGGGAGAGTCTGTTGCTGTCAGACAACCAGCTGCGCTATCGCATGGCCACAGAATTGTTGCGCGCCGAATTCCACCGTCTTCTAAGCGCCATCAACGAAGGGAGGTAGAGATGAACCTGTTCGGGATGCTGGAGGTAAGCGGATCGGCGCTGGGGGCGGAGAGGCTGCGGGCCGAGGTCGTAGCAGTAAACATGGCTAACGCGGAGACTACGCGCACGCCGCAGGGGGGTCCGTACCGGCGGAAACAAGTGGTTTTCCAGTCGCAGGTCGTAGGCGGATTTCCGCGCCTGATCGAGGCAGCATTTCACAGCCGCCAGGTGAGTCAGGGAGTGCGGGTCGCAGCAGTACTAACCGACCCTTCACCACCGGAAATGCATTTCGATCCCTCGCATCCTGACGCCAACGCACAGGGCTACGTAGCATTTCCCGGGATCAATCCAGTCGCGGAAATGGCTGACTTGATGAGCGCGGTGCGCGCCTACGAATTGAACTCCTCGGCAGTACAGGCGACCAAGCAGATGATACAGCAATCGATCGAGTTGCTACGCTGAGCCAGGCGGGAAATGAACTATGAGCAACACTGTCACGCCACTCCGAATCCTGCCCGCGGACATTGAGCCCGCTGCGGCTCCCCGACCTTCCGATCGAGAGCGCGGATTTGGAGATGTACTGCAGGCGGCTATCGGCGAAGTCGATCAGCTGCACCAGGGGGCAGAGGAGAACGTTGCCGCTGTGCTTGCCGGGAAAGGAGCGGAGGTGCATAGCGCCATGATTGCCGTTGAGAAAGCAGATTTGTCCTTCCAGCTCATGTTGCAGGTCCGTAACAAGGTGGTGGCGGCGTATCAGGAAATTGCCCGGTTGCAGTTCTGAGGGTGCAGGCGCGGTGGTTTCGGAAGCACTCGCTGAGACGAGCATTGATCATGTTGTAGATGAGGGTTGATGGAAGAGAAGGAAGCCAATCTGGGGCTGAAGGAGGTCCGAGAATTCGTGGCCGGGTTGTCCCTCACCCAGCGCATGACGATCGTGGGCGGAGCGCTGCTGGTGGGAATTACCCTGTGGCTGTTTGTGAGACTGATTGGCCAGCCCGATTACCGTACGCTGTACTCGGGATTGAAGCCGGACGAGGCGCGATCGCTAGGCGAGAAACTGGCCGGGCGAAATATCCGATATGAGATCTCCCCCGACGGCGCCAGCGTGCTGGTCCCGTCCGACCGCTTGGACCAAGCGCGATTGGAGACCGCCGCTCAGGGACTGCCAAAGAATGGCCGGTTGGGCTTTGAGATCTTCGACTCTCCCAACTGGTTGGGCACGGAATTCACGGAAAAAGTCAATTATCAGCGGGCCCTGGAAGGCGAGTTGGAGCGGACTCTGGCAAGCCTGAGCGAGGTGCAAGCGGTACGAGTCCATCTGGTGCTGCCGCAGGAATCGCTCTTCAGCGAGCGGGAGAGGCAGGGCAAGGCTGCAGTCATTCTTAAGACTCGTAGCGGGCGGCTTTCCAGCGAAACTCAATTCGGCATCGCGCAACTGGTGGCCAGCGCCGTCGACGGAATCCGCCCCGAGAACGTCACCATTATGGATGCGGATGGGAACTATGCTGTACTGGCCGGAATCGGGGACAGCACAGGGGCCTTCGCAGGCAGCGCCCATGATTTAGGGGAGCAACTGGCAAGCCGTCTGGTTGCCACTCTGACGCCGGTGGTGGGACCGGGCCGGGTGCGGGCGGCGGTACGGGTGGAATATGACATGAGTTCCAGCGAGGATACGCAGGAAACCTACGATCCCAAGTCTGCCGTAGCGGTCACGATGCAGCGCTCGGAGGAAAGTTCCGGCGGCGTGGCGGCGGGCGGAGTTCCCGGAACTGCCAGTAACGTCCCGGGAGCCGCGGGCGCGGGGGCGACGGTTGCCGCCAATACACAGGATCGACAGAGCTCGCACTCGGAGAGCGGAACCTACGTAGTCAGCAGGCTGGTGCGGCACACAGTGCAACCGGCGGGACGCTTGCGACGCATAGCCGCGGCCGTGCTGATCGACGATGCACTGGAGAGCAAAACCGAAAATGGACAAGCTACCCAGGTGCGACGCAAGCGCACGCCCGAAGAGTTAAAAAACATCGAGCAACTGGCGGCAGCAGCTATTGGAGTGGACAGCAGCCGGGGAGACCTGCTGGCGGTCGAGAATCTCTCCTTTCAGGAAACAGCTCCGGAAGCGCCGGCTCCGCCTTCGCGGATGGAACAGGTACGAGTGCACCTGGTTCGCTGGTCCGGCGTGCTGCGCTATGGCGCAGTAGCTCTGCTCTTCATGGCCGTGTACCTGGCGATGTTGCGGCCGATCAAGAAACAGGTACTCGCCGCATTTCGAGAGTTGCCTACCCGCCTGGCCCGGGCCAAGCTGGCGCCTGAACCGGAGCCAGGCGAACCTGGAACTCCTCCCATCATCGAGGCTACCGGTCGAGAAAAATACGATTTGCCGGAGCAACCTGCAGAAGCACGGCGATTTGCAGGCTTGAAGCGGCAATTGGCGGAGAAGGTGAAGGTCGAGCCCGCCGCTGCCAGCCGCCTAGTGGAGAGCTGGATCCAGGATAGCGAATGAGCTCTCATACGGCATCTCCGAGCGGTCTGGAGAAGGCAGCGATCCTCTTGGTGTTGCTGGGAGAGGATGCCGCCAGCAGCGTATATCGCCAACTGCCGGAGCAAGAGGTGCAGCGGCTCACCGCGGCAGTGGGCGAACTCGGGCGTATTCCTCCGCAGGCGGGCCTAGCAGTGCTGGAGGAATACCAGAAGCTCACCCTGACCCAGGAATACTTGGCGCACGGGGGCACGGAATACGCCACCCGCCTGCTGGTAAAGGCCTTTGGGGATGACGGAGCGAAAGCACTTCTCGAGCAGGTTTCCCGCACCCAGGAACTGAGCGCAAGCAAGCTGGACTCGTTGCAGAAGTCCGACCCGCAGCAGCTGGCAAAGTTCCTCGAAGGGGGACGCTGGCAAACCATTACTACCATTCGGGGAGCCGTGATCGCGCTTGGCATCCAGCGCATGCAAGGTATCGCTCTCTCTTGCTGTGTCCTGAAACTATTGCCTAATGTGGATCAAACCTTCGACCCTATTTTGTTATGGGAGCACTCCCTCGCTTGCGCTCTGGTATCTCGTAAGCTCGCTAAGAGAATCGGATATCGCGATCCTGAGGAAGCCTACCTGGCCGGTCTTTTGCACGATGTCGGCTTCATCGTAAACCTCTGCCTCTTTCCAGAGAAGTTTATCGATGCCATCGGGTTAGCTCAGCTGCAACAGATACCTGTACACCAGGTAGAAGAGGACGCACTAGGCTTCACCCATTGTCTCAGCGGCGAGTTGCTGGCAGAAAAATGGAGGTTGGCACCGGACCTGGTGGAAGCCATTCGCGGACATCATCATGCAGATCCCCCGCAAGGAAGTAGCCGCGATCTGGTTGCACTTGTAAGTTTGAGCGACCGTCTTTGTCGCATGCGCAATCTCGGCTACGGGTACGATGAAAAACTAACGCTGAACTGGCTATCCGATCGGGCAGCCGTAATGTTGCGGGAATCATGTCCCTCAGCCCGCATCCTGAACTGGAATCGCTTTGTAGAAGAAATGGACGTTTACACGAAAGATGTCCACAAGTTGGTAAGTGTCCTCTACCGGCTTCGGTGAACAGCTGAGAAGTTAAGGTCGGGTGGATGAGTACCGGGCCTAGCACAAAAGAGAATCTTAAGCCGCGGATTGAGCAAGGGCTTCCCGCACTACGCCGGTAAGCGCATTCAGAGTGAACGGTTTTTGCAGATACACAACACCGGCTTGCTGTGCTCCATCGCGCAGGACGGCATTATCCGTATAACCTGACATATAGATGGTTTTCAATCCCGGCTGCATTGCAGCGAGCTTCTCCGCTAAGTCAGGTCCGTTCATCCCAGGCATGATTACATCGGTCACCAATAGACTTATTCGCCGGCCCCGCTCGTGGAACAATTGCAGTGCTTCCGTGCCGCTGCGGGCACTAATGACGTGATAGCCGGCCGTTTGCAGAATTTCACAGGCTACATTGCGTACGAAACCCTCGTCTTCGACGAGCAGGATCGTCGGCCTTCGATCTTCCTCTTCGAGCATTGTGCAGAGACCACCTGAATAGACTGAAGTCGCGCAGCTGGGTAGATAAACACGAAACCTCAGGGATCTACCTGGCTCGTTATACTCGCACAGAGTTGCTCCGCCACTGCCAAAGATTTCGCGCGCGATACGAATTCCGGAATCGTCAAAGCCTCGCAGCTTGGGATCGGGATCCAATCCCCAGCGGAGGAGTTCGGCCGCAGGGCGCGAACGAAGGCAGATCATCTCCATCAGCACATACCTGCCCGGGTGCAATGTGGTATTGCTCAAAAGCACCGGCTGTTCCAACTCCAGGTTGGCTGTTTCAATCTCCAATTTTCCGCCAAACGGCATCGCAAGCCTGGCCAGCATGGTCAGTTCCAACGTCGCTTGCTCAAAAGAGGCCAGCTGACCCTCAATCTGGTCCAGCCCGGAGCTATTCATCAAGACAAGTTCAATTCGAGGGCCGAGAATGCGACGGATGCGTTGTTTGAGCGCGGGCAATGCGTTACTGATTTCGACCATAAATAGTTGTGAGCCCCTGAGTGGCGCCTCAATATCGGAAATTCTGCATGCAAACTCGTTACCACTGCGAAACGGTGACTCCCGGGGGCCGATCCTGCGGCACTTCAATCCAAGCGAAGCTGATTCCGTCGTGCGGTTTGCAACAGTGTGGCACGTCGTGATGAGAACACAAATCATTGAAAGCTCAAGTGGTGCATCAAGGCCGCAGGGAATTTCCGTTTGTGGGAATGCATCAACTTCAAGGCATCTGCCGTCTTCCGTGGATCAGCAGGCGTGGGGCTCAATTTGAGGAAGTATTAATTTTCGCTAAGAAAGGCGCTCCAAGAGTTCCGCCGGCTCGGTAGCAGTACGGGGACACTCCGCACTCTCGTCCAGTGATGTACCTTTAAACTGCCGTGTCGAACAGTATTGGCGTGAACCGCTGCATCCTTGCACCTGATCAGGGCACTAGGTCCAGCCGCGCCATCGTCTTTGATCATGATGGAGCTATCGTTTCGCGAGCCCAGCAAGAGTTTCCTCAGATTTCCGTCGCCGGGTCATGTCGAGCACGACCCGGAGCAAATCCTGGTCCCTGGAGCTCCAAGTGGGACGAGCAGCGCTGGCAGCGGCGGGCATCAGCGCCCCGCAGATTCGCTGCCATCGGCATCGGTAATCAGCGTGAGACAGGGATCCTGTGGGAGCGGCAATCCGGACGGCCGGTCAATAACGCTATCGTCTGGCAAAGCCGTATCAGTGCGGGGATTTGCGAGCAGTTGAAGCGGGCTGGCCATGAGGAGCTGATCCGAGCCAATACCGGGTTGGTGTTGGATCCTTATTTCACAGGCTCCAAGATCCAATATCTTTTGAAGGGTGTTTCCGTATTGCGCGGGCAGATTCATCCGCCGAATTCAGACCAGGCCGTCGATCTCTACGCCGCATCGCTTAACGCGAACGCGCCCAGGCGAACGGATGCTCAAAGCTCAAATAGACAATCAAGCCTTTCTCGCCCGCGCTCGGTCCTACTCCGATCGGGAGACCCACTCCGGGAACAACTTGCAGCCCGTTCCTGCAGTTGTACGCCCAGCGTATGCCAGGACTGACATACGCAGTCGGAGAACGTATAGTCTTGCTCGTGCCTATAACGTTTTCAGTTGAGGTCCACACTGTTTCCAGCAAGGCATTAAACCGTTTGGCCGCGAGCCAAACAAATGATTGACCCAGGTTGACGCTCACGGCCGGGGCTGACTGACCCAACGGATTGCGAGACCGCGACACCCATGTAGCTCCGGCGTTCCAGTGCGTTACGAGCCGCTTGTTCAACACGATGCTCACCGGGATATTGGTTTGCAAGCCTATGCCTCCACTGCCCCGTCCGAGCGTGCTGTTGCCAGTGGGCAGCAGCACTGACAGGCGCGGCGCTATCGCCAGTTGTACCTCTCCATTGCCAAGCAGTTGATAGCGATAGTTCACCGCCGTATCTCCCCAGCCTGCGTCGGAGCCGGGGATAGAGCCGGCATGGGCCGCCGCGACCGTTAGACTTAGTTGGTGCTTGAGATTTCGGAGTGGCCACTCGTCCGTCTGCGTGAAAAGCCAGTCGCCGCTGCTCGCCCATCGCTGGAACGTGAAAATGTGCTGAATGACACCGTCTTCCTGGTTATAGGCTTCCTCGACGAGGAAGCTGTTGTCCTGAATTGGGCTATTCTCATCGCTGTTGGGTGAGATGGGTTGGGCCAGGGCGGGTGTTGGAGCCGGATTAGCGTCGGCGTTATCCGAACCGGCCGCGGTCAGGGGAAGGGCCGTGGCTGAGAAGAGCAGGAACAGTAAAAGAAGTCGCGGCATGGCGTACCTCAGGTATGAATTGGCGGAAGATGAACATGAAAATGAATTTCAATTTCATCTGGAGCATACCCTGCCGTTCTTGCGCCGCCTGTGACCCCAATCACGATGTTGGGTGACGATGCGACTGCTGCCGGTGAAGCTCATGCGCATCCAAAGCCACCCGCTCTCTTCTCCGTCAAAGATGCGCCGCCCTCCATCCGCCAAAGGAGGGCGAAGGGTAAGGCCCTTATGGTCCTCTCGTGGCCTTCGGAGGGCCGAGAGCGCATCTAAAGACTCGGGGTGACAACTGGTTGCTGGTGTCTAGGTATGACTTCAGGCGGAGATGCGCGCACTCCCCATGTCCTCGGCCTGCTGGGTAGATGCCACTGACTTGATTATCGGCAGACGCGCTACAATGACCGTCCCCTTGCGACCGCTGTTGGAGTTAATTTCCAGACTCCCGCCCAGCTGGTGCAGCCTTTCGCGCATTCCCCGAATCCCGACGCCGGTCGATCCAGCCGAGTTCATCTCCGCCTGCTTGTCTGGCGGAATTCCTTTTCCCACGTCCTCAACCTCGAGTCCGACCTCGTTTGCAGAGCGAGTCAGGCGGACCCGGGCACTGGGACTGTTTGAGTGACGGTGGATGTTGATGAGCGCTTCCTGCACCACACGAAAAATTGCAGTCTCCTGTTCCCGAGGTAGCCGACCGAAGTCCTTGGGGAGGTCCAAGTCGACGGCCAGGCCGCTGCGTTGCGCGAAGCCTTCGGTATACATACGAAGCGCGGCCGGCAGCCCTGCCTCGTCAAGTAGGGGCGGATACAGCAGGTGTGAAATCGTGCGGACCTCCCGATTCATCTCTTGCACCAGGTCAGCACTATCTTTGATTGTCCCTGCGGTCTGCACCAATCTGGCGATATCGTTCTCCACCGTGGAGAGATTGATGGTCAGGGCAGCCAGCATCTGTCCTACGCTGTCGTGCAATTCACGCGCGATACGTCGCCTCTCGTCATCCTGCAATTGCAGCAGTCTTGCAGTCAGTTCCCGGAGACTCTGATTAGCTTTGTCAAGTTCCAAGGTACGTTCTGTAACCCGTTTCTCCAACGTTCCTAAGTCGAAGTGCAGACGTACAGTATCCCGACGATGCTTTTCTCCCATAAGAACGATCACAACTGACATGAGGAAGAACAGTGCCATACCAGTTGTGGATGAAGAGCTAGCAGGGAAGAGGGAGCGGGGTACCGCGACCCAGTACTGCCCAAACATTCCCACCACGATAGCCGCCATGGAAGGTCCAACCCCGCAATAGAGAGCAGCGAAAGTTACTGCCGGAAGCAGTGTGATGAAAGGGAGGGAGGAGCCAATAAGAGGGGTGAGTGCCCAGCGCAAGACTAGAGCCACGCCGACCGCTGAAATAGCCAGGGCATAGCGTGTGGAGGTCCTCTTCAAGATTCGCCGGGAGAGAGTATCGTCAGAGCTCAGGTCAGGTATCCTCCGCATCTCAGAAATCGAAGCGGCGCAACGATCCGGAACACCGGCACATCGCCGTAATGCTACTGAGGTTCCTGCAAGGATACATGAAGGAGCAAGCCTAGTGGAAATCGGCCTACGATACTGGCAAATAGACTTGCATCAGCGCCCTTTCAAGGACGCTGGTGCACCCGGGAAGACTTTGTGCTAGCATTACCTGCTTCAGTCGGTTGGAAAAAAGCTGTTCCGGGGTGAGGAACGTGGCACTACCTGGCGGCATTTTCTCCATTGGCTTTATCTATCCTCTTCAGTTGCTATTTCCCTTCGTTTCACTTGTTCCGTCACTATCTGTCTCAACCTCCCAGGAGACATGTCGATCATGAATTTCAATCGCCGAGATTTCATCAAAGTCGGAGCCGGCGGCGCTGCCGCTTCCATCTTGGGTTTCGATCTGCAGCCTGCGTATGCCCAGGTCCAGGAGTTGAAGATCGCGCGCACCACCGAAACGCATTCCACTTGCCCGTATTGTTCTGTGAGCTGCGGAGTCATCATCCACACGATTGGTGACAAGGCCAAGAACGTAACGGCTCAAGTGGTGCATGTTGAGGGCGATCCCGACCATCCCATCAATCGTGGAACGCTGTGTCCGAAAGGAGCATCGCTTTACCAGGACATCCTGAATGACCGCCGCCTGCTGAAACCGCAAGTAAGGCGGCCCGGTTCGGATCACTGGGAAGATATCTCCTGGGATCAGGCGATTGACGAGGTCGGCCACTGGGTGAAGAAGACCCGCGACGCGACATTCGTTGATCAGGACGCCCAGGGTCGTACCGTCAACCGCTGCGAGAGTATCGCGTTTATGGGCGGTTGCACCGACACCAACGAGTTCAACTGGCTGGTCGTAAAAGCCATGCGCAGCCTGGGGGTCTGCTACATCGAAAACCAGGCACGGGTTTGACACGGCCCCACGGTCTCAAGTTTGGGACCAACATTCGGACGTGGGGCAATGACGAACGGCTGGATCGACATCAAGAACACCGACATGATGTTGATCATGGGTGGGAATCCAGCGGAGAACCATCCTTGCGGATTCAAGTGGCCGGTTGAAGCAAAGCGCACTCGCAACGCCAAAATGATTGTGGTGGATCCGCGCTACACGCGGACGGCCGCAGTCAGCGATTTGTTCCTGCAGATCCGGGCGGGAGCGGACATTGCACTGCTCGGCGTGTTCATCAACTACCTTCTGCAGAACAACCGCGTCCACCACGATTACCTCGTCAACTACACCAATGCATCTTTCATTATTAAAGAAGGCTTCAAGCTTCCCGAGGACGGTCTCTATTCGGGTTGGGATCCAGAAAAGCGCAACTATGACCGGACAACCTGGAACTACGAAGCCGCGGGTGGAGCAGCGACGCCGTCGAATCCAAAGGCTCCTCACGGGTACCAGGCGGCCACCCCACCGCCGCCGGCATTGCCAGAGAACATTGCCTACGATGTAACACTCCAGCATCCGCGCTGCGTATATCAATTGCTGAAGCAGCAGTACTCACGCTATACGCCGGAGGTCGTGGAGCGCATCACGGGCATTCCCAAGGATCAATTCCTGAAGGCAGCCGACCTGTTCACATCCATCCGCAAGGACGGCGATACCAGGAAGGTGGGGACCATCATCTATGCCGTCGGATGGACGCAGCACAGCTCCGGAACACAGACGATTCGCGCCGCCTGCATGCTGCAGCTGCTGCTAGGCAACATAGGGCGGGCAGGAGGAGGAGTGAACGCCCTGCGCGGACACTCGAACATTCAGGGTGCTACTGACATGGCGGGTGTATTCGACCTGCTTCCCGGCTACCTGAAAGTTCCGAACCCGAACGATGTCGACCTGAAGACTTATCTCAGCCGCGTGACCGTAAAACCGGCAAAGCCACACGAGTGGGACTCCTTCAACTACTGGTCGAATAGTCCACGCTTTGCAGTCTCACTGTTGAAGGCGCTTTACGGGGACGCGGCACAGAAGGAAAGCGATTTCTGTTTCAACTACCTGCCGAAGATTGACCGTAATTACTCAGTCACCGAAATCTGGGACGGAATGTATGCGGGCAAGGTGAAGGGGCTAATGGCGTTTGGCATGAACGGCGTCGCCATCGGACCGAACTCCGAGAAGAACATCGCCGCCCTGAGAAAGTCCGATTGGCTGGTGGTCTGCGAAATCTATCCCGACGAAACCAGCGAATTCTGGCGTGCACCCGGTACCACGCCCGAGCAGATGAAGCAGATTAACACGACTGTTTACCGCTTGCCAGGTGCGGGTTTCGCAGAAAAGGACGGTACTTTCGTCAACTCTGCCCGCTGGCTGCAATGGAAGTACGTTGCGGTGCCCCCGCCAGGGGAAGCCAAGCTGGACCAGGAAATCCTGGCACGCATTTTCCTGAAAGTACGCGAGCTATATCAGAAGGAAGGCGGCAAATTCCCGGATCCGATTCTAAATGCCTCCTGGAAGTACACGACTCCTCTCAATCCGTCACTGGCGGAAATTGCGAAAGAACTGAACGGAAAGGCACTGGCGGATGTTACAGATCCTGCCACAAACACTACGATCAAAGCCGGACAGCAGCTGCCCGGGTTCGCGTTCTTGCGGGATGACGGATCAACGCTGTGTGGCAATTGGTTGTTCTCCGGCTCCTGGACCGAAGCCGGACCTATGCTCCAGCGGCGGGGAACGGACGATCCGTCCGGCTTGGGAATTTATCCTAACTGGGCGTGGTCGTGGCCGGCGAACCGCCGGGTGATGTACAACCGGGCGTCGTGCGACCTGAATGGTAAGCCCTGGGATCCTACACGGCGGCAAATCTGGTGGGACGACAAAGCCCAGAAGTGGGTAGGCAACGACGTTCCTGACTTCAAGCCAGATTCCAAGCCGGCCGATCACATGGGTCCCTTCATTATGAATCCGGAAGGGGTGGCTCGACTGTTCGTTCCCATCGGTGCGGTAGCTGACGGTCCGTTCCCTGAGCACTACGAAGTTTTCGAGAGCCCAACCGAAAACATCCTTCACCCGCAGCAAAGCCATAACCCGATCGCAAAGCAGTTCAAGTCGGCGGAGGATAAGTACGGCACGCCGGCCCAGGGTTATGACATCGTCTGCACCACTTATCGGCTGACCGAACACTATCACTACTGGACCAAGAACAACCCCATGAACGTGCAGCTGGTTCCCGAGCCGTTTGTTGAGATACCAGTAGAACTGGCGGAGAAACTCGGCATTCGAGGGGGCGAAAAGGTCAAGGTGACCAGCGCGCGCAGCGACTACATTGCGAAAGCCATGGTGACTCGCCGCATCCGGCCAATGCAAATCAATGGCAAAACCACTTATCAGATCGGGATACCGATTCATTGGGGCTACAGGGGCATTGCTGAGGACGAGGGCAAGACGGCTCGCACGCTGGCCAACCAGCTTTCGCCTGCAGTGATTGATCCCAACGCCTACACACCAGAGTTCAAGGGCTTTTTGGTGAAACTCGAGAGAGTCTAGGGAGGGGTCGATGGCAGCAGGAACACTCCAAGTTAAGGCGATCTCGGGTCACGCCGGACCGGTGCCCGGACGCGATGCTTCGCGCGAGTACGACGTTTGCAAGCTGATCGATGTGACCACCTGCATCGGTTGCAAGGCTTGTGAGGTGGCCTGCGTGGAGTGGAATGGATACCCCTTCCGCCCCACAACCTTCGACAACACGTATCAGACAATGCCGGACACGGCCTGGAACTACTGGAACCTGATTCGTTTCAATGAGCACACCGAGGCGGATGGGACTTTCCAGTGGCTGATGCGCAAGGACCAGTGCATGCATTGCGAACAGCCTGGATGCCTGGAGGCATGCCCGGCGAACGGCGCAATTGTGCAATACGCCAACGGTATTGTCGATTTCAATCAGGAGAACTGCATTGGCTGCCAGTATTGCGTGACCGGCTGCCCATTCAACATTCCCAAATTCAATCCAGAGACGAAGAAGGTATTTAAGTGCACGCTATGCTCGGATCGGGTCTCCGCAGGGTTGGAACCAGCGTGCATCAAGACTTGTCCCACCGGTTGCCTGCATTTCGGCAGCAAAGAAGACATGAAGATGCTGGCGGAGCAGCGGGCGAAGCAATTGCGGGAACACACTTCCTTTAAGGATGCCGGAGTTTATGATCCCGATGGCGTCGGCGGCACGCATGTGATTTACGTCCTGCACGACATCAAGAACCCAGAAAAATATGGCGGCCTCCCCGCGAATCCACGCATTCCTTTCCTGGTCAAAGTGTGGAAGGGGCCGCTGAAGTGGCTCGGTGGGCTGGCAATGTTTTTTGGTGTGGTCGGAGTAGCACTCCACTACCTGCGTTATGGACCCAAGGAAGCAGAGATGCGGGAGACAGAAGATGCCAAACGGTAAAGAAGCGCATTTGCATGTAGGACCGAAGGAGCATCAAATCCTTCGCTATACGCCCGAAGAACGCGTCTGCCATTGGTTCACAGCGGGAACCTACGTGTACTGCATGGTGACCGGCTTAGCCTTGTTCACGCCATACTTGTATTGGCTGGCATTCGTGGTGGGTGGCGGTCCGACCGCGCGTTTCTGGCATCCGATCATCGGCATTCTCTTTGTGGTGGGGATCTTCTGGATGCACATGCTCTGGCGCGACGAATTCAATCTCAGCTCAGAGGATCGCATCTGGCTGGATAAGGTGAAGTATTACGTCAAGAACGAGGACGATCTGCTGCCGCCTCAGGGCAAGTATGATGCCGGTCAGAAAATTTATTACTGGGGCATGTTTTACGGCTCAATCCTACTGATCTTGTCGGGTCTGGTGATGTGGGCGCCGGAGTACGTCCCGAGGGGTTGGCATTGGGCTCTGCCGTTAGTAGCCTTTGTGCACGAAGGCGCAGCCCTCATCACCATCGGCGCGATCATCCTTCATGTGTACATGGCTGTCTTTACGGTCCCCGGAAGTGTGACAGCGATGACCACGGGCTACGTCTCCCGTGGGTGGGCAATGCTGCATGCCCGGCTCTGGTACGACAAAGTCGAGAGTGGAGCGGTAAGAAGGACCTAGGCCGGCTGAATGAGAGACGCCGTTCTGTAAAAGCGCTCGATCGCACAAATAGCGCTTACATCACCGCCACCCTGCATCTAATACATTAACAATAGGAGCACACGGCTGTGTGCTGGCCAGGATTGGGCTGCTTTGCTGGGGGGCGCCTGTGATTACGGAAGTTCGAGTATGGGCTTTGGGTGCTTTGCTGATCGTCGGTACGGGCGTCGCAGGCGGAAGGCAAGCTCTTTCCCAGAGCGGTTCCGGAAAACAGCAGCAACGCTCTCAGACCGAGACCCTGTGCACCTCCTTTCCCAACTACAGCTGCGTGGAGGTGTATGTAGGACCGACAAGACCCGCAGCCGTAGGTCAAGCGGACACTAGTGGAGCGACATCGCCGCAGAAAAATCCTACATCGGAGCAGTCGAACAACGAAATCGTTTGCACGCCATTTCCCCAGTACAGCTGTACTGAAATTTACTTGGGCGAAGAGGGAAGAAGCCAGACGCCGGAACTCCCAATTACAGAGTCTGTCGGATCCGGACCAGGGTCGCAGAAACGGCCGCAGACGATGACGGAATGTATGGTGTTTCCGCAATACAGTTGCACCGAGGTATACGTTGGGCCCAACCCCACGAGCCCAATCCGGAAGGAAACCCGCTAGGAATTTACTGATCTCCTTTCTTTCTGTACGCCGAAGGCGGTGCTAGATTTAGGGTGGAGTAGTCGGCCAACCCCATGCAGCTCTCCAAACTGGCAAGAAAATTGAAACAGATCGTCGGTCCCGATGGCGTGCTCGACCGCCGTGAGGACGTGTCCCTCTATGAATATGACGCCGGCCTGGCTAAGGGTCGGGCGGAACTGGTGGTACTCCCGCGGAGCACACCGGAGGTCTCGCGGATTGCACGTTTAGCCAGTGAGGTCGGGGTGGCCATCGTTCCCCGGGGAGCGGGGACAGGCCTGAGCGGCGGTTCCGTTCCACGGCAGGGCGGCATCGTGATGGTCTTCTCGCGGATGACTAGGATCCTGGAGATCGATGCATCAAACCGGCGCGCGGTCGTAGAACCAGGCGTAGTGAACCTGGAGCTATCACAAGCAACGGCGAAGCACGGCTTGTACTTCGCTCCCGATCCCTCGAGCCAGAAGGCATCCACGATCGGGGGCAATGTTGCAGAGAATTCCGGGGGGCCGCACACTCTGTTGTATGGCGTAACGGTGAATCATGTCACTGGCCTGGAGGTGGTCCTGGCCGACGGCAGGGTTGTCGAATTGGGAGGCAAAGCGGCGGATAGTCTGGGTTATGACCTCACCGGTTTTTTTGTGGGCTCAGAGGGGACGCTCGGTATTGTCACCCGCATTACGGTGAAGCTATCGCCTATCGCCGAGTCTGTTGCCACGCTACTCGCGATTTTCAACACGATTGATGATGCGGCCCGGACGGTGACGTCGTTGACCGCAGAAGGAATCACGCCGTCGGCGCTGGAGATGCTGGATGGCTGGACGCTTCGAACCGTCGAAGAAGCCACCCACGCGGGATACCCGCTGGATTCGGGCGCAGTGCTGCTGATTGAGCTGGAGGGGCTGCGCGAGGAAGTGGAAGAGCAGGCTGAGGCGGTGAAGACGGTCTGCGATCGCAATCACGCGCGTGAAGTTCGGCGTGCGAAGAGCGAACAGCAACGCCAGCTCTTGTGGATGGGGCGGAAGAATGCCTTTGCCGCCATCGGACGGATCAGTCCTTCCTACTACACGCAGGATGGTGTAGTGCCCCGTACCAAAATTCCAGAGGTGCTCGAGTTTATCGCAGGCGTATCCGAGAAATATGGGTTGCGGATTGGGAATATTTTTCACGCCGGCGACGGCAATCTCCATCCGGCAATCCTGTTTGATATTCGCGATCCGGTGCAAATCGCGAAAACACACGCCGCCGGCGCAGACATTCTGAAGCGCTGCGTGGAAATGGGAGGGTCAATTACTGGCGAGCATGGTGTAGGCATGGAAAAGAACGAGCTCATGTCGATGCTGTTCTCGGATCAGGACCTGGAGATAATGAGGCGGCTGCATGATGCGTTTAACCCAAAGGGGGTGCTAAATCCGCAGAAAGTATTTCCCACGCCGCGAAGCTGCAGAGAAGGAATCGTGTCGAGACGGCCTCTGCCAGAGATGGTGTAATGACAACAGCAGCCTTGACTTCCAGGATTGCCCATGAGCTGGCAGGGATAGCAGGAGAAACATTTGTCTGCCAGGACCCGGCTGAACTGGAAAAGCTTTCCGTGGACAATGCGCCGCCAGGGATCGCAGTTTCGCCGGGGTCAGCGGAGGAGGTCGCTGAGGTTCTGCGATTGGCGAATCGCGAAGGCCTTGTCGTGGTACCGGCTGGTGGTGGTACACAGCAAGGTATTGGGCGGCCGCCACAGAAGATCGACATCATGCTCAGAACTTCACGGCTGGATGATATCGGGCACTACGATCCGGGAGACCTGACGATCGGAGTCGGCGCAGGCACGACAGTGAGCTCTCTGCGAAGCCTAGCAGCGGATCACAGACAGCTATTTCCGCTGGACATCGCGCGGGCCGACATAGCAACGATCGGCGGAACAATGGCGACCGCAGCGCATAGCGCTGAAAGGCAAAGTTATGGTGCCATCCGAGACTTCTGCATTGGAGTGAAATTCGTAACGGGAGATGGAAAAATCGCGAAGGGTGGCGGGCGTGTAGTTAAGAATGTCGCGGGCTTTGACCTGATGAAGCTGATGATCGGCAGCTTTGGCACTCTAGGTGTGATCGTTTCAGCCAGCTTCAAAGTTTTTCCTGCTCCAGCCCTGACCCGAACATTTGTAGGTGTTTTCGACAATCACGAGGGGGCGATAGCTTTTCGCGAGGCCGTGCTGCAGTCGCCCCTTTCACCGCTATGCCTGGAGCTTGTGTCGCCGAAAGCGCAGGTTCATTTAGGCGAAAATGCCGTGAGTGGTCGCTGGAGCGTGTTGGTGCGCGCGGGAGGAAGCGAGCGGGTGCACGCGCGATATCGCAATGAGTTGGGATCGAGAATTGCCCGGGAGTTGGAGGGAGCGGAGGAAGCGCGAACGTGGCGGGCGGTTGCCGAATTTCCAACCTCAGTCGCCCGCCAGGATGGTGTGAGCGTCGTGCTGAACGTGAGCCTCACAACCCATTCGATCGGAGAGATGCTTGTCGCAGCGCAGAGAGCCGCGGAGAAAAATGGACTCGTCGTAGCTGTGATTGGACGAGTGGGAGTGGGCTCGATGCTAGTAGCATTTTTATCTCCGTCTGCGGCCGATTGTAGTTCGTTCGCGAACGCAATTACCGATTTCCGCGATCAACTGCCGAGGGATGCGTCGGCGTTCGTGTTGCACTGTCCGACCAATTTCAAGTCCAAGCTGGATGTCTGGGGAACAAGTCCTACGGATATTGCTGCAATGCGGATAGTGAAGAATGCGTTAGATCCGAACGGCATTCTGAATCGTGGGAGATTTCTATTCTGAGCCCAGTGCCTCAAGAAGCGGCGAAGCAAGTCCAAGAACCGCAGGTTATCCGTCCCTCTAATTTCACTACCGGGGATCGACCTACATGGGAGCTCTATTCCACCTGTATTCATTGCGGCCTTTGCCTGCAACAATGCCCGACCTATCGGATTCTCGGATTGGAAGCGGATTCCCCACGGGGTCGCATCTACCAGGTACTACAGGTTGATGCCGGGGAGTTAGCGATCGGAAATTCGTTCGTTCAGCATATCGATCGTTGCCTGGGTTGCCTGGCCTGCCAGACAGCGTGCCCCTCCGGCGTGCACTACGGACGCATCGTGGAGCGTGCGCGTGCAGAGATTGAAGAGAATTACCCCAGATCCTGGATGCGGCGAACGATTCGTGACTATGTCTATAGGGTGATGCTGACCCGGTACGATGTGATGAGGCGTTGGGCGAAGGCATTGCGGTTGTATCAGGTATCGGGATTACAGCGGCTGGTGCGCGTCAGCGGACTGCTGCACATTTTGGGGCTGGCAAGCCTGGAATCGTTGGCGCCGACAATCGACCGAGAATTTTTTCTCGATGAGCTGGGCATGACATTTCCCGCCCGAGGAGAACAGAAAGCTAAAGTTGCTCTGCTGGCGGGCTGCATTGCGAGCGTGGCTTTTTCCGAGTTGAATCGTGCTGCGGTGCGTGTGCTGGTGGAAAACGGCGTTACCGTGGTCGTGAGCGAGGGCCAGGGATGTTGCGGTGCGCTTCACGCGCACGCCGGCTACCGCGAGCAAGCTCGCGCATTGGCACGGAGGAATATCGACGCGATGCTCGGCGAATCCGTCGATGCCATCGTGAGCAATGCGGCGGGATGCGGAGCTGCTCTCAAGGAATATCGTGAGCTGCTCGAGCAGGATACAGAGTATGTCGTGAAAGCGGCTGAATTTGCGGCGAGAGTGAAAGATATCTCGGAGTTCCTGGTAGAGCTGGGGGTCCGTCCTGTAAAGAAGCGCGCCGGGAAGAAAATAACCTATCAGGATCCTTGCCATCTCGCGCACGCACAGAGGATTCGCTCGGCTCCGCGCCAGTTGTTGCAGGCGATAGGAGCAGAGCTGGTCGAGATGCCACATTCCGATTACTGTTGTGGCAGCGCAGGAACCTACAACGTGGTCGAAAATGAATTGTCGATGAAGATCCTTGAGGCCAAGATGGATGATATCTGCGGGACTGATGCTGAAATCATCGCGACCGCGAACGTGGGCTGCATGCTGCAATTGGGATTAGGAGTGAAATTACGAGGAACGAAGCAGCGGGTCGCACACGTAATCGAACTGCTGGACGAGGCATATCGCGAATGATAGGCAGAACAAGCCTCCGGCTAGGTATTCAGAAAAGACTTCCCGAGGCCGAGTCAGGCACCAAAGCCTGGCGAGCTGATCGCTGTTTTCAAATTAGCTTCTCTGCCTTGGCTATGTCGTGCACTCCCACTACGATGAGCGCACGCTCGCTACCCTTCACGATCGAGCCGTAGGCGTACTCCACGTTCACTCCCGCTTCGGCAAGCTTTCTCATAATACGTCCGAGAGCTCCCGGACGGTCGGTAACCCGCACCGCAATCGCGTCCTCTTCCTCGAAAGGAATCCGGATTTCTTCAAGGACCCTTCGAGCAACAGCCAGCGGAGTGGCCAGCAGACGAATGCCACCCTGGCTTTCCTGAGAGGCCATAACTGCTGTGATGTTGACAGCCCGCTTGGCCAGTTCCGAACAAATCGTCGCGAGCATGCCAGGTTTGTTTTCTACCTGAATTCTGAGTTGGACCACACGTGCCATTTTCTGTCCTATGACATCAGCGAGATTGGGAACTGAATATTACAGCGGACGGGAGCACTTTGTAACCTGCGTGTGTACAGCAAATTCTGTTGCTAATTACGCAGTGCACAGGATTTACCGCGCCGCGCCTGCGGCCTAGAGTCTGGCTGTGGAGCATCTGGAACTAGAAACCAAACCATAGAAATCAGATTGGTGAGAGATGGACATCCGCCGAAAAAAGAAGGATTTTCCTACAGTACAGACGTTCTCACGCATAGTGGATGTGATTTCCTTTGCTGAGCACCTGGAAGAGCTCACAGCGGAAGAGGCGAAAGCGATCACCGACCGGCTCTGCAAGCTACCGCGTAATTCCGAGAATCCGATGAGTCTGGAGGAGATTATCTTTTGGGCAGGAATAGCCACCGGCATGGACATATTTCGGAACATGTCTGAAGACCGCATCGATTACAGCGTAGGAGAAAGGATTTTTCACTATTCGTCCCTTTTTGCATGCTCGACTAAGAACGTGGTCGTGGATTTGACGCTCGACAGCTTGGAGGCTGTGAAATAAGTCGGGTCCCTCGCCCCGATTTGTAGTCTGGAATAAAGTAATCTCTCAGAATCCAGTAATCTGTCAGAAACCCATAGTTCTTTAGTTCCATTCGACTTGATGCCTTCCGCAGATTAGATAGCTCTACCAGCATTCCTCGCCGATTTACAGGTTATCCCGGATAGCGACTTGCGGCAGGCACGGTTAGCGTAGACGTGACTGGATGTGATGCCCCCGGAAGTGGGGCGCCGCAGGAGGCACTATGCTGTATTGGGCTTTAGTGTTTTTGGTCATCGCGATTATCGCTGCAGTGTTTGGGTTCGGCGGCGTAGCAGTTGCGGCGGCTGGAATCGCTAAGATTCTGTTTTACCTGTTCCTGGTGGTCTTTCTGATCACCTTGATTATGGGATTGTCTCGGCGCGGCACGAGCGTTTAATCCTCATATAGCTCTGGCCGTCTGCAGTCTCTTTCTGATCGGGGGCTAGAGAGAAAGTTTGCTGCGCTCCGAATAACCGGCTGCTCTCAAACCCTAGAGTAGCCGGTTTCTCTTTGCATCAATCCTACACAAGCCGCACAGAGGGTAGGGTTTCACTGAGAGGATGCGTTTGCCTGCTCGCGTCCCGCATAGTACCCGGTTCGTGTGCGCACGAGCAATCGCTTCGACCCGGCATTGCGAGCCTCGACGCGAATTGATCGGTATCCGCCGAGTTCCATAGGACGAGAGGGTCGATAGCCGATGACGTACTGGTTGCGGATGTCATGAGCCACGATACGGCCTATATTGTCGATTTCGCTCACATCCTGCGGAAAGAAAGCCAAGCCCCCACTTGCGTCAGCTACTGCTTGCAGATCGCGCCGCGCCCGCAATTGCTTATCGGTGGGTTTGTCGGTTTGCCCGCCAAACAGACCGATGGCATAAACCGTGGGGCCATTCTCCTGTTGCAGCTCCGCCAGAACATCCTTCAGAGTCTCGCGGCTTACGTTGTCTTCTCCGTCAGTAACCACAAACAGAACGCGTTTATTGATCTGAGCTTCTTTCACATGATCCGCGGATAAGCGCATGGCGTCGTACAGTGCTGTACCGCCACGCGACTGGACCTGATCCAATGCCCTCTGGAGTTCCCCAACATTGGAGGTGAAGTCCTGATCCAGATAGGCTTCGCGTCCAAAATTGACAACAAATACCTGATCTTTCGGGTTGATCGCACGAACCAGATCGATGGCTGCACGATTAACCCGGGGCCGCTTGTCCCGCATTGACCCGGAGTTGTCGATCACGATTCCCAATGCGATGGGAACTTCTTCGCGGCGGAATGACGTGATGGTCTGAGGCTTTCCGTCTTCGTAAACAGTGAAAGCGCCACGCTCGAGGTCGGTAATCAGCCTGCGCTGCTCGTCGGACACGGTAGCGTGCAGAACGACTTCCTCCACCTGTTTCCTAAAGACATATTGCGTTCCTTCACCGGTCGTGTCTGGGGTTTGCGGAACCTCTGGAGTCATACCAGGGGTGTCTTGAGGTTGGGACGGGGCGGGAGAAGGCTGTCCAGCATTGGCCGGCGATTGAGGGCTGCCGCCGATTGATTGGGCCGGAACTGGTGCTGGGTTGGTCGTCGTTCCAGTCCCCGGCTGGGAGGTCGCAGGTTGGGCGGTTCCTGATTGCATGGAGCCTGGAGATGCGACCGACGGAGTCGTTCCAGGTGGCTGCTGGGAAACAGCCTGAGGCGCGGCTTGAGCGGGTGCGGGATAGCTCGGGCTGCCATTTCCGGTCTGTGCAATCAAGGACACTGAACTAAGAAGAGTCAGTAGCAGCAAGATCAGAATTTGCTGGCCACCGGTGCTGCTGCCGGCTTCGCGCAGGTTTGCCATAGCTTTCTCCTCGGATCTTTGATGAAAAAAGGGGCCTCAGGGAGGTCCAGGAAAATAGCCGAAGTCCTGCCGATTCAGGGACTCGCAGGTCAACAGTGACGGGGGATACAGGTCAGACATCGAACAAGCGGTAAGGACTTGGAGTCGCCTGGCGCTGCAGCAGCGTTATCGCGACGTTATGGACTGGAATTCCGGCAGTGGTCTTTCCCTCCAACGAGCCATGATGCGCATGGCCATGCACGACCAGGTCAGCGCCTTGCCGATCCACTACTTCCGCCAGGCGAGAAGTGCCCAGGTAGGGAAAGATCTCCTGCGCCTCTCCCACTACCGTACTGACAATTGGGGAATAGTGAAGGACTACCACCCGCTTTGGTGTTCGCAGCTGGGACAGAGCGCGCTCGAGTTTGACCGCTTCCTCGATGGCGGCGCGAACGAAGGCCTTGATCTCCGGCTCGCCAAAGGAGGTCAACGCTCCTCGGCCGAAGCCGCCCACAAATCCTTTTGTGCCGGCGAAGCCGACGCCATCACGTTCATAGCCAGTGCCGTCCAGCACCTTGATGCTGGCTGAGGCGAGCATCGCCCTCAGTTCTCCTTCTTTTCCGCTCTCGTAGTCATGATTTCCGAGGACGGCAACGATTGGTATTCTGACGCGAACCAGCACGTTGAGCAGGCCTTCCATTTCTTGAGGCTGGCCGAAGTTGGTGAGATCACCAGCCAGGACCAGTATGTCGGCTTCATCTCTCACCCGCCCCAACTCTTCCCGCAGAGGGATGGCACGCTCCGGCGTGAAATGCAAATCCGCAGTGGCTGCAATTCTCATGGCGACGCCTCCCGATCGAACGCATCGGATTGCGGCTGGCAATCATGGATTTTTGGTTCACGCCGGGCACGTAATTGTGTGAGGAGATCTGCCATGCCCCATTCAGTTACATCGATGGCAAACATGTTTTCGTCTATCAGGCTGCCGCGAAACGGCGTATTTGGGTCCGGATTCTCGATCCCTTTCTGGAAGCGTGTCAGCAGATCGCGCCACAACCTGCGGGGAACGAAAGCGGCGTGGGCAGGGTAAACATAGGCGAACAGCAGCAGAGCCCACAGTACAACCTCCCAGTGCTCACCGACCAACTGCAGCAGGCGATCCCAATCCAAGTTGCCGCCCGTGCGGAAGATAATATGAGCGATATCGGCGCCATCGAAACGATCGCGCCTTGTCACGAAAAGCTTGGAAGCCAGCAACTCTTCAGGGGCCAAAACACGCGTTCGCAAACCCAGGATCGCTGCAGGAATCGCGCGTTCGATCCAGGAGTCGTCAACTGTAATCACGGCATTGCTCATGCCGGTAATCAAGTCGACGAAAAAGTCGCCACGATGGGCTTTTGCCAGCCAGACCGGATCGGGGACTTCGCATTCAAACCCATCCCCACGCAGCGCAGAGAGGGCCCGAGCCGCGTCTTCAGCCTTCAAAAACAGATCGAGATCCTTAGTCTGTCTCCAAATGCCTGTGCACTGATGCAGCGCGAATGCTCCGGAAATCGCGAAGGGCACACGCTGTCGATGGAGCACACAGAGCACTTCGCGAAAGAGTGCCTCCTGCATCTCCGGAAACCGCGGTGGCTCAGAAGACGTAATCATCGCCGTGCTCTTCGGCTCTGACATAACGCGGCTTGGATGTGATTGGGAGAACTACGGTTATCCCAGTAACTTACAGAGGAGCCCCTCAGTCTAGGACTGCAAAGCACCCGGGCGGCTTGGGTCTGCTTCTCGTATAGGCTGGGAGAAGGGGAGAAGTGGGACAGCCTTACGGAATGAAGATCCGTGCGGCATGCCCCACCGTTTGAGTTAGCGGCTAGCTTGGGTTCGAGCCTCTCCAGCGTATTTCGAAACCGTCGCGACGAAGGTTCGGGCTTCGGGAGGAGTGGGAACATTGCCTTTCAAAATGGCATCGAAGGGCTCCATCTTGCCAAACAGAAGACGGGTATCATCCTGATCCTGTTTGATGACTGCGCCGTTTAGTTCCAGGCCAGCGAAAACGCCGCGAGCGCGAGAATAGGTCAGGACTTCAGCTTTCATTTTCCAGTCCGTTGTGGCTTCGGTATGGCGGCCCACGGGACCTGCAGCGGCGGAGGCATCGGCACCCAACTTGAATTTGCTGGATAGCAGGTGCTGCATGCCCCTGTCATTCATGACCAGCATGACTAAATCAACAGCTTCGCCGCCGATTTGTAGTCCCCAGCTACCACCGGCGATCTCTAGTGGTGCAGGAGCGCTCCAGCCGTTCGCGGTACGGCAGGTGGCAACGCCTTTACCGTAACGACCGCCGACAATAAATCCCCCTTTGATCATGGAAGGCACGACGGCGACGCATTTCGCGGACTTCAGTAGATCGTCGGGAATGCCCTTGTCTGGCGCGGACATGATTTCATCCATGACGTTCGCAGCAGCGTGGACTCGCTTCACTTCCTCGGATTGGTCTTCAGCCTTATCCTTAGCCTTGCTGTGTTCTTGATCCTGGGCTTTAGCACTGATCGTCAGAGTGAAGGCCATGACTAAGCCCAGAATAAGCAATTTGCGTGTTGGTTTCATGTTTCCTTCCCGTTTCAAGCAACGTAGTGCTGATCTTCGATGTGACGGCGCTGTGAAGCCATAAGCTGGAGGCTGTAGATCGGTTGAAAAGGTCCTTTACGCCGTGCCAAGGAAGAAGAAGGTCCGCGGGCGCGATTCCTCAACAACTGGAAGGTGTGAAAGACGAAGAGGTGTGAATGACGAAGAGGCGCGCAGGGGTGCTTCCCGAGGATGATCTTCTTACTGACGGGGCGGCGTTCCTCCCGTAGTCGTGCTAGAGCTCGGAGGAGCGGTGGTGGTGCTGCCCTGTGGAGTCGTTGTGCCACTTGGCGTCGTTGTACTGCTGCCCGGAGTCGTGTTGGTGCCACTCGGGGAAGTAGTGCTAGTGCCAGGCGTCGTACCAGGGGCCCTAGTGCTGCTGCCCGGCGTAGTGCTGGCGCCCGGAGTCGTAGTGCTCGGATTAGTGGTATCGGGCGTAGTGCTTGTGGTTCCTGAATAGGGTGGAGTTCCAGGAGTCGTACCGGTTTCAGGCGTTGTGCTGCTGTTAGGAGTGGTCGAGGTCGTTCCCGGGTTCGTGGTACTTGTGCTCGGACTGGTTGTCCCGGGCGTTTGGCTGCCGGGTGTCTGGGCACCGCTATTCATGCTCCCGCTCCCCGATTGCATTCCGGTCGAACCGGTTGCGCTGGAGCCGCTAGCTGACCCAGTCTGGAGACCAGCCATTTCCGGCCCTGAGGGGTTGTGAGTGGAAGAAGAGGGTTCAGCTCCCGAATTGCAGTGATCTGAGATCGCGGTTACGTCATTTACTTGGAAAGATCCCTGACCGGAACTACTCGAGCTTTGTGCCGAACTTTGGGAACTGTTGGAGGGCGAACTGCTGGGATTGTTTCCGCTCGGACTGTTGCCGGACGGTGGCATTCCACTCGGACTGTAGCCGGACGAATCGCTGCGGCCGGAACTCGGGCTTCCATAGCCGCTGCTGCTAGCCATGTTTTGGCCCGTGACTTCTACCTGCTGTCCGACATGGCTCTGGAGCTTATCGGTGCTGCCGGTCAGGGCAAAGGTTGCGCCGCTCTGATCGGTAAGGGTGAAGTTGCCGTTGCTCCCCGTGAGACAGCCACGAAGAGTATTCTGGCTACTGCTTGTCCCCGTACTTTTACAGGGGGATGCGCTTTGGCTGCTGGTGGAGCCAGTGCGGGTGGTCTGGCCAACCGCCATTGCCACACCGAGCAACATCGCCCACGCAAGGAATACGACTTTACGCATACAAACCTCCGAAGGTCGTTAAGGCCAATGTAAGAGTGAGCTTCCGAGCACACCATCCGTGATTTCCCCTAAGTTTTGAGATAGATCGTGTAACGGCCGAATTAGGCGTCTTGTGTCTTCAGAGTGGGAGAAAGGCTTGTCCTACTAGGCTCAAAGGATAGCTACCTTAATATCTCCCTGCCGGTTCAAGACTTGCACCTGAACAGTGCTGTCACGCCGCTCCACGAAGAGATCCACAGAGCCCGAGCCGATGTTCAAATTCCTGATTCGCAGGGAGGATATTGCTTCGGGCAGATAAGGATTGTGCAGTAATACCTGCCTGCTCGTGCCGCTTACTGTCACTCCCAGGCATGCTCCAAGGAGAAGGTAAACGCATGCGGCTGCCCAGGCCTGGGGTGAACAGGCGACGGGGTAGAGAGTCGGGCCCTGGCCAGCCCGGCGCTCCAGACCGCAAAACAATTCCGGCAATCGATGTGCCTCCATCCAATTGCTCGCATCGAGCATGGCCGTAAGAATCTGTCCTGCGAGATCCTTAAAGCCATAACGAGCCAGCCCGCCGGCAATCAGCGCATTGTCATGAGGCCATATCGAGCCATTGTGATACGAGATGGGGTTGTAACGGGCTTCGCCATAAGCTACGGTGCGAATTCCCCAGCCGGTGAAGAAGTCGGGCCCTAACAACGAGCGGGCAACCAATCGCGCACTCTCGTGATCGGCAATCCCCGCGTAAAGGCAATGACCCGCATTAGATGTGCGCACGCGACAGGGCTGCTTATTGCCATCTAAGGCGAGTGCGTAAGTGGCTATTTCCGGACACCAGAAAGCTTCCTGAAACTTTTCGCGAAGAGCGTTTGCCTGAAAGAGCAACGAAGCCGCTCGATCTTCGTAGCCCATGGCGGCAGCGAGTTCGGCGGCCCAGGACTTGGCGGCATAAACGTATCCTTGAACTTCAACCAAGGCAATGGGAGGGTCGGCTATCTTGCCGTCGGCGTGAAAAACAGAATCATTAGAGTCCTTCCAGCCTTGCTGTTCCAGCCCTCGCTTGGTTTTCCGCGAATATTCCACAAAGCCGTCACCGTCCTGGTCCCCATACTTGTCGATCCAGTGCAGGGCCAGCTCGATGTGAGGCCATAGTTGTTGCAAGAACTCCCGGTCAGCAGTGCGCTGATAATAGGCCGCTGCCAACATCACGAAGAGCGGAGTTGCATCAACACTCCCGTAGTAGCAGGCGAAGGGAACTTCTCCGAGGGCGGCCATTTCGCCATGCCGATTCTCATGCAGAATCTTGCCCGGCTCAGCATCTCTCTCCGGAACCGTTTCCCGGGCTTGTGTGGACGCCAGGTATTGCAGTACACCCTTGGCAATCCAGGGATATGCCCACAGGCACTCCAGCGCGGTGATGATTCCGTCACGTCCGAATACTGTGCTGAACCAGGGCACACCTGCATAGGGATAGTTCACCTCCGGATTGCCAACAGTCATCATGTGCACGTCGGCGAGCGACCGCTGAATCCAGTCATTGAATTGTCCCTGGGAGGAGTAGATCTGAGTATCGCGGACCGTCCCCGATTGCAGTTCGCTTGCGGCACTGGTAGCCGCGCCTGCATAGGAGCCAACCTCAGCCCCTGCGGCTAAACAGGAAAAGCTAACGTGGAACTCTATCTCCCGTCGCGGAGGCAAGGACAGGTCAAACTGAAATCCCGAAGACCAGATCCGGGTGGGCAGCGGATCGCAACGAATTCGCATGTGTCGAAGGACACCATCCAGTCCCTGATAAGAGAGGGTAACAGTGTTTCTCTCGACCTGATCCTGCAGCCGCTGACCCCGTTTGCCGCGATGTACACCTCTCACCTCGAAAATATCGGCGAAATCAGTGTTGAATTCTAGGCGGACAGGCAATGAAACGCTTGCCAGGCCATAGTTGGAGATCTTGAACTGTTCGTAACATACACCCCGCCACAAGAACTTGCTGCGGGCGATGTGGACGGTGCCGCGCGGAACGGTTACCCGATCCCCTTCAGAGATGTCGACGTTGGTCATGTCGGCGTTGAAGGTAAAGTTGTCTTCTGTCACCAAGGAACTCAGTAGAAGAGGGCGGCTATTGGAAATGAGAAAGATCAGTTCGGACAGAAAGCGCGTGCCCTCATAAAAGTAGCCCTGTTCCCCCAGTCCAAACGGTTCGATGTCTCCATAGCGGTCCATAACCGCAAACATCGTGCCGTACTTGAGGACCCTAGTCCGATCCTCGACCGGCGAGGACTTAGTCGCAATGTAGTATTGCTGCTTGACGCTGATTTCAGCCAACAGGCGCTCCGTCGGAGAGAAGAAGAGTCTCGGGCGCCTTCCGCACGAGCTGCTCATAGATCGCCACGTAGTCCCGTGTCATGCGGCGCACTGTAAACCTTTTCTCGAATTGCTGGCGGCACTTACCGCGGTCGACGTCGCCGATTTCTTGAATTGCGCGAACAGCACCCGCAATATCCGTCACCAGCAGGCCGTTGACGCCATCCTCAATAATCTCCGGGACGGAGCCGAGCGGAAATGCGATTACCGGAGTGCCGCAAGCCATAGCTTCGATCATAACTAACCCAAATGGTTCGGGCCAATCGATGGGAAACAGAAGGGCGGCAGCATTGCCAAGAAATTCATTCTTTTCGCTTTGGCAGATTTCGCCGACAAATTCGACATCACGATTATTGAGCAGAGGTCGTATGACGCAATCGAAATATTCCTGATCGACGCGGTCCACCTTAGCGGCTATCTTCAGTGGCATACCGGTACGCACAGAAATCTCAATGGCTCGGGCCGCACCTTTCTCCCCGCAAATTCGCCCCAGGAATGCAAGGTATTTTCCGGAGCGGGGCCGAAAAGTGTACTCCTGCTCTGGCAGACCGTGCTGGACTGTGCCCTGCCAGTTGATCCAGGGGAGTGGCTCGCGCTGAGCATTGGAAATCGAGACCACTGGCATCTCGCGAAAATCTTCATACAGCGGAACCAGATCTGGCAGATCCAATCGACCATGAAGCGTTGTGACGTGTGGGACTTTTTCTCGCCGGCTGAGCGGAAAATGTAAGTAATCGATGTGGTAATGAATGATGTCGAAGTTGTCTACTTCACGCAGCACGAGCTCCATCATGAGAATGTGATGCGCCAGTTGGTCAACGGATTTTCGATCGAGCCGCAGCGATTGCTGGCACGCAGGAACTAATTTTGCTGAGGTAACTGAGTCTCCGCTGGCAAACAGCGTGACATCGTGACCTTGCCGGATCAATTCCTCTGTTAGGTAGGAAACAACCCGCTCAGTTCCTCCATACAGTTTTGGCGGTACGCTCTCGTACAACGGTGCAACCTGGGCAATTCTCATCTAGGTATTCGGGCAGTACTGCGACGATCACTCCAAAAACTCAAGCGATTGCCGTACCGGTAACATCCGGATTTTGACTGGAGCCTCTCTCCTTACATTTTTTCTCCTCTTTCTAATTACATTTTTCACCCCAAGGGCTCCATACGGTGAACTCTGTAAACGCTTGAGGCAGTCTTCCACCATACCAAGGACTTCTATATTGCAGCAGCTTCTCTAATTGCGTGCAGCTACCAAATTCCCTTGTCACTTCCGGTGATCTTTGTACCAAGGAAAGCCGCTGCTGCGAGAGGGGGAAGCAAACTGAGCCGCAATGTGGTGCTCAATTTAACCTTGGAGCCAGAGGAGAGGAGTTGTGAAAGATAGAGTCCGGCCGCCTGCGGCAGAATTGGGACTCTCACATACTGTCGGGCAATGTAGGTCATGCTACTGTCAAACCTGGCTGAAGAGCGGACCTGATGTGGTAACTCGAATGCACCGAACCCATATTCATTAGCGTACTCAGCGACGATGACGAGGAACGTTGCGACGCCTGGCCAAACACCGCCCAAATCCGCAGTAGTTTTCAGCTCGCGAAAATCTATGGCATTGTTTTCGAGAAGATGTGCAACATCTAAGATGTCACAGAGTCGAATATAAAAATGACGGTACATGCGTTGCAATGTGGCAATGACTATTTGCTCTTCTGGAGCTGGCACAGAAAAGCAGTAGCGAGCCACCGACTTGAACAGTCGCCGATTTTCTAAACGGCAGCCCAGAGCTTCTTGCTCGCCAGTTTGCCCCAACACCTTGACGTGTATTTCGATCAAGCGAGAAAGGCCAGGCACCCGAAAGTTCCACTTGTTCGCCAGCCGATCACCCCAACTTCGGGACTCCACGCGAGCATGAAATTGTTTTGTGAGAACGCTCACTACTACTTCCGGGTGGCTACGTGTAAAGAGATCAAAGTCGCTGCCGAGATCCGGCCAGTGATCGAGAGACTTGATGATTGTAGCTGGCCAACCGGCCTGCTCGAGCAAATCACAGATCGCTTTCAGAAGTTGAACGTCTTTTTCGGCTCTGGCACGCTCGCGCCACAACTCATTCTCGGTCCACCTGAGCAACGGATCATTCCCGGCCAAGCCAGCGGCATGCTGCAGGAGCGCCATTACACGTACCCACACGTGGTGTTGATCGGCCAGCTCCAGCAACTCGCTCAATTCGTCGGGGTTCAGCCGAGCGATCGATTGCAAGGTGCTGTCGAATTCCGAAGACTCAAGATTCAGGCGGGAGGCTTCATTCCCTAATAATCTCCTGAGTGTGGCGAACAGAGTACTGGATTCGTGTTTGCGGGAAGCCATCATTGTGCGATTGGGGTGAGATGGCACGACATTTCGAGGAGTTGTGTGGGGCGCGCTAGGGATTAGCCCTCCAGGCAGAGGAATTACGTGGACCGGAGGTGCAAGTCGCAATGCCACGCTCGATAGCCGTACCCTCCTCATAGTCGTTCCAGGTCGCGATCAGTAAGAATGGCAAAGGATGGGAACGGTCGTAATAGCGGCGAAAGAGGCGAAAGGAATCTTCGAAGGTGCGTCCGCAGCGCGGGTCGATGTAGCGGTTGAGGCTCCAGGGGGCGCTGCGATCATCAAAGCCCGGCCAAGCTGCGCCGACCGCGATCTTATCGGGGTGACGGTTGAGCATTCGCTTGTAAAACGCCTCGAGGTAGTCTGCGCCCCAGTCGCTGCCGTCGGGGGACCACTGGCTACCACTGGGATGAACCCAGGCATATTCGCCATCGAAGGCGCTACTCTCGTTTGCAGGAGGCTCATCCTTGTACAGCAATAACGGGGGCACGGCCCAGCTATTTGCGTGTTGGCGTATCCGATTCCAATCAGTGTGGCCGCCCTTTGGGAAAACAAAGATTACTGGTCGTCCCTGATAAGTCAGATAGGCGGTACGGGCTGCAGCATCGGGACCGACATAGGATTTGTAGGCTTTGTCGAACGCTGCGATTGCATCATCGGTGGCTTGGGCCTGGTCTCCGTCCGACTCGTCATACATAAGAGCGACCTTGAACGGTGTTTCGGTTGCCAACTGCTGCAAGAGAGCATAACTACGATCAAGGTAGGGTTGCCGATCGCCATACCAGTTCACGACGAAGCCGGAGATGCCCATGCTCTCAGCTTTTTCTATTTGCCGCCGAAGCGTGACGGGGTCCTGGCTGGAATATCCCACATTCATATGGCCATGATCCCCGAACCAAGGCATATAAACGGCCAGGACCGCGGGAGCGGGAGGCGGACCTTGCACATTCCGAATTACTGCTCTTGGATCTCTCTTCTGACAACCAGCACAAAGAAGGACAACCGCCGTCACGAGACCCGTGGCCAGTCGCAGCCAGATCTGCCGGCACGCGCGGTCACCGAGGACGGCGGAAGACAGGGCCATGATGGGGGATCGATAATCCGTCATTTATTTTGATCAGCTATCGATCGGGATTGAGGAACAGTCTCCAGGAGGCGCACGACCCATTTGTCCGCAGCAGGTGTCATCAACACCACATACTGAAGTTGAGTCTCCTCCTCATGGATTACTTTGTCTCCATCCAGAATCTGCAAGTGCAACTGGGCGGTGTCGCGGAATTCCAGAAGGTCCCCTTCCGGCGAATAGAACAGAGGCTGCAAGCGGTGGCTAATGTCTCGATAACGCCTATGAAGGCCGCTTTTGTTACCGCTATTAATGGCGTCGGTGAGGTTTTGCTGGGCGGCGCCCGCAAAATAGGAGGCTAGCGGCAGCGCGGAATTTTGATCGTAGGCTGTGGATAAAACCTCCCACGCACGGCCATAGTCACGGACAATGTTTTTCGCCGTGATTGGTTCCAAGGTGCGCGGCCCAATCCGGCTGCCGATGAGTTCGATCTTCGGCGGTTCACCAGCAATCGCAGCTCCGGTAGCCAAGAAAAACCAGACCAGGCATACGAGTGTCGTAGGATTGATTTGCCGGAAAAATGGATTTGATTCGGGTCTCACGTTCACCTGCCCAGATGTATCTCGTTTCCCATAGTCACACCGGAAGCCACAGAGATTACCCCCGGGCCGTCAGGCCCGAGATAGGCTCGCGCAATCCCTTGCTTCACGGGTGCATCCACAGTTGATCTTCCGTTTTCACTTACGCGCGTGAAGCTGACAGTAGTTCCGTCGGGCACTGGATTCCCAGCGCAATCGCGCACGGGATCCGTCTGCACGAGAATGCCTTGGGTCGTAGGCTGCGTGGTGATCCTGAGGTGACAGGGCTCGGAGGCAACCTGCTGTACCACTCTGCGCGTAGAAATGCCGGCTACAGAAGCAGTGAGCTCCGTTCGTCCGGACTCCTTGCCGGAAGCTACGCGGACCCACGCTATCCCGTCCCGCGTGGAAACTGTCTGAGACTGGGCCCGGAAGCCGGGCATCGCTAGAGTGAATTGAACTGCTTGCGGTATCACAACCAAGTTGTGAAATCGATCGAACAGCAAGGCCACGCCGCTAATCGCGTCACCCTGCGAAACTGGTACGCGCGAGGGATGAGCCAGCAAAGCCAGGCTATCCACATCTGCAGGACCAACATACAACTCAGTGCTAATGCATGTCCCCGAACATAAAACAGCAGTGTATCTTCCAGCTGCGCGAGCCTCCTCTGGGGCGATGGGTATCTCACCTTCAAGTCTTACCGAGCGTTTGACAGAACTGGCAGGGCCGGCCAGATAGAGAGTTGCTTCGCCTTTGCCTCGGGCGGAGAACGAAAAGCCACGTCCAGCCACGGCGCCGTTTGGCGGGCCGAGGCTCTCTACTTGAGCCAGGCAACTTGGACCGGTAACCGCAAGCAGCAGCCAGCAAATAGTGAAGCGCATATTAAGGCCGGTCAAAACTGTACTGGTTGACCACCGCATGGTAGTTCTGCACCTTCGCGACAATCGACTCGGGCACCTCGACCGCGAACTTCTCCGGGACCTGTGGGAGCAACGCCTGATCCACGTAACCATCCGAGACCCAAATCACCTTGCTGTCCTTGTCATAAAAGCTGGCAATGATGTGCGGGATGTTGACTGTCTGGCCGCTCTGATTCAGTAATTGACCCTCCAGCACCGCTCCACCTTGGGGTGACTTGGTCAGCTTTTGATCCATTACGCTGATCACGGGATCAGCCGCGGCCGGAACCACCGTGGCCTTCACATCCATGCGAACGTTCTTTACCCGCTGCAGAACGATGTTGGGAAAGTCGATGCGATACGGAGCCACCTGTTTGGGAAGAAGAATGTGAACGATCTTGTCGAAGCTGCTCTCTTCGTCTATAGAGTTACCGTTCCCATCGACCAGAGTGGCATTGACATTTACGAATGCGGGGATCGTATCCTGATTCACCACTTCTCCCATCACTACCGTCTTGTCAAGGTATTGGACCGCATTCATGGAGAGAATCGTGACGCGAGGAGCGTCCAGGTTCTGCGATCCCCAGTCCTGGCCGGAACCAGCAATCACGTCCCAACGAAGAAAGTTCACAGGTAAAACCTGGGCCGGAGTCTTTGGCTGGTTGGGAGGCGACCAGACTACTCTCCATGCATCGCCTTGTCGCTGAAGATCGAAATCTCTCTCATCAAAGACCGGGCCGACGGCGGTGGACCATCGCAACGACGCCCGGAATTTTGCTGAGTCATCGGTTTGGTGCAGCGGATGAAAGTCCCAGCCCTCTAGCGTGGAGTAGGTACGCAAGCTTCCATCGCTGCCGGCCAGCTCCTGTACAAACTCAGGCCGTTGCGATTCGTTAGGATTGGCTAACTGGTTAAAAGCCGAGGCCCAGTCACGTCTTTGCACAGCGTGTAGAAAAGAGGAGAGCGCCAATTCTGGGGTTGTGGTTGCGCGTTTTGCCAGCGCGGAACCGGCGGCAATGCCAGTGGTGGCGCCGATCGATCCGGGCCAGAGCGTTGCAACTGCTACCAACCCGATGGTTACGATCAATATCAGTACAGGCAATCCACGGTTCATAGATAGTTCCTTCACGCGGCCGAGTGCTCATTGAGAGGAGCTAAGGCCCCGACTTCCTCGCGAACTCGGCGCCGAGCGGGCAGCATCAGCGCAAGCAGAATCGCCAGCAGGCTGCTGCCGATGGGCAGAATTCCCCACAGCAATCCTTCCCAAGGTGCTGGTATTGCGTCAGACTCGATCTTGTGTGCGGGAGGCACATCCTCTTTAGACCAGGCTGTGATCTCGCCTCCGTTGTAGGTTTCGATCTTGCGCCAGCCGGCAAATGCCAACAGCGGTTCGTAGTAACGATCGCGCACGAAGATATATTTCAGTCCGTAGCGATTCGCATGCTTGAGCATAGCGCGCAGCGATTCCATACCTGCCGAGCCGTAGAATTTCGCGTTGGTGAGTTGGGCGCCGCCGTATTGCGTCATCTCAGGAAGAAGGCGAGCCGAGTTGTAATCGCCATCCACACTACTGGCATCGGTGTAGGTGGAAACCTTAGCCAGGGAACTTCCGAATCCGAGAGTCAAATAACGATATTGATCGTGACCATCACGATTTAAGAATGACACTACCTGATCTACATTCGAGACTGGCGCGGAACGATAAGGGCTTGCGGTGGTCCATCCCAGCGCAAGCGCCAAACAGGCTATCGCCGCAAACGACAAGCCAACTTGCGCGAAACTGTCGAAACGATCAATCAGCTCAACAGCCAGCAATCCGACGATCGGCAATGTCATCAAAGCTGCCCAGAAGGTAAAGCGCTCGAAGGTGAGAATCTCAAAGGCGCGTCCCAGTAGCCAGCGGGGGACGGGAGTGGTTCCACCCAATCCCAGAAGGAAGGTCAGCCAAAAACCGAACAGCAGTGGCCGCAGGCGTCGGACGGAAGACCCTCGTATCACTACGAATGGAAGGGCCAGCAGCAGTAGTCCGTAAGGGACCACGAAATAATTCATGCCTACCAATGAGTTGAGCAGGAAATTCTCGCGGCTGGGGTGGGGGATCGGAATCTGCTTGATGGGATGCTGGATGAGCGAAATCCAGAAGGGCAGGAGCACGATTCCGACTCCAATTCCGCATAGTGCGAGAAAAGCGAATGCGCGCGACAATGCGCCGGCAGGGCTGCCCTCCACGGCATGATATTTCACGTCTTGGTAAGCCACCCAGACTACCGGTCCAGCAAACAGAATTGCGCCGAAAATTAACGTGACATGATGAGCTGATGCTGCTGCTATGGCCAGCACGAGTCCCTTAAGTAAAGCACGCACGCTTGCATTTGCGGACCATTCATAGAAATAAGGTAGCGCATTAAGAAACAAGCCAGCCCCTGCGACCGTGGCCAGCTGTCCTGCGCCGTACACCAGGAATGCCAAGGCTCCGAGAAAAATGCTTCCTATAGCTGCATAGCTGGCCGCGGATTCATCAACCCAGATCCGCGCATATCGCATTACTCCCACGACCAGCAGCACGATGAAGATGAGCTGGACCAGCATGTAGGCCATGTCCAGACCAATAACCTTAGAAAACAAGGCGATCCATTGATGTGTAAGCGGCGGATAAGTAGTCTGCGAGAAGCCGGCGAACCACTTTTCATTCCAGGGATTGAACCAATGCTGAGAATAATGCGACGCCAGAAAGATGTGGAAGTTGGTGTCGTAAGAAGATGCAGGCAGCTGCATAAAGAGGAGCGGGCCGTGTATGGCTATGGCGAGCAGAACGATGATCAGAAGCGATATTGGGCGGCCACGATGAGCAAGCAACGGCCGATCGACATAGGTTTGTCCTAAGCTCGCCAAGAACTCCTCCTTTTCCCCGGGCGAAAGCGTTGGATTCGGAAAGTCCTCTCAGAGTTTTCTGGTTGCCGAGAATGACCATAACTTATTTGAACGCTGGTAGATCCGCGCCTTATGAGGGATGAAGCAGCCTGATTGGAAAGCGGTGCATCTGAAGTCGCGCTAAGCAGGTGAGCTTGCTGAGACTGAACTCGGAGCCTACGTGTATGACGAGCATGGGAAAGGTCCTGTGCTGCGCCGCGCTCTGGTTGATCGCGGTAACCGGCAACGCCTGGGCGCAGAATTTTGAAATTGCCAACCCGAACGGAAAGCCTGCGTCAACTTCCAAGCAGTCGGGGAACAGCGACGCAGCGCAGTCGGGAATCGGGTGGGGGTCGGGCGTGGAAGTAGCCCGTCAGGCCCATGCGGCGCAGGATGCCTTGCGCACCGGTAACTACGCAGCTGCCGTAGATTATGCCGAACGAGCTACAAGAGCAGCACCTTCGGATGCCAGCCTATGGCTGCTTCTGGGTTACGCAGCGCGCCTCGCCGGCCGTTACCAACTCTCGGAGGATGCTTATCAGCACGCACAGGTGATTCAACCCAGTTCCGGAGCTGCACTGTCGGGATTAGCTCAAACGTACGCAAAAATGGGGCGCCAGGAAGAGGCACGCCAGCTGCTGCTGAAGACGCTTACAGTGAGTCCGAAGAATCCCGAGATCCTGGCATTTGCGGGAGAGCTCTTCCTGGGCTCGGATCCACAACGTGCTCTCGGGTTCCTGGAACAGGCAGACAGTCAGAAGCCATCGTCCCACATAGAGGTGTTGATGGCTCAAGTCTATCGGCGCCTTGATCAGCCGGAGCAGGCGAAGCGAATGTTGCTGCGAGCGAAAAGCCGGGCACCGGAGGACCCTGATGTGCTGCGAGCCATTGCCGGGTACTACCGCGAAAACGGTCAGTATGACGAGGCGATTGCATCATTGAAAGAGATTAGATCGAGGAATCCCGAAGTTCAGGCGGAACTGGCCTATACCTATGGGGTGGCAGGAAAGCAGGAAGAAGCGGCAGACGTTTATGTACTTGCGGCTAAAGCAGCCACCGCGAACATCGGACTGCAGTTAAGTGCAGCGCAGTCGCTCATCAATGCCGGCAAACCGGATGCCGCCAAACCCTTTCTAGACCGTGCCCGTAACCGGGATCAGAAGAATTATCGTTTGCACGCCATCCTTGCTCAGATCGCGGATCTGCAAAACCGGCCAGCAGATGCCATTCAGGAATATCAACTGGCGTTGAGTCACTCACCGGAAGTTCCTGCCGAGGGCAGTTTATATCCAATTCAGCTGCGCCTGGCGCTTTACGATCTCTATCGCCGCGCTGACAATCCAGGGGAAGCGAACCAACAGCTCGAGCTGGCCGGCAGCGCAATTCAGAAAATTCAGATTTCAGATTCTTCGCGGCCCGAGTTCCTGCGCCTGCGAGGCGTGATTGAATCCGCCTCCGGAAACATGACCGCCGCTGATCGTGACATGAAAGAGGCTCTGGCACTGGCGCCTTCGAATCCTAATCTGGTCCTGAATTATGGATTTCTGCTCTGGAAGCTCGATCGCAAGGAGGAAGCGCAGAAGATGTTCCAGCGTGTGCTCACTCTGGATCCACAAAATCGATTTGCGCTGACTTCGCTGGGATATCTGGCGCGGGAGATGGGTGATCCAAAAGCTGCGGAGGGCTACTTTGCTCGCGCCATGGAACTTCATCCCGGCGACTATGCTCCCCATCTGGCATTAGGCGATCTCGATACAGCCTTGCGCAAGCTGCCTGCCGCTGAGTTGAGCTATGAAACGGCTTACAAGCTGATGCCGACCAATCCGATGGTTATCGCCGGAGGGACCAACGCGGCGTTGGAAGCGCATGATCTGGAGCTAGCTCAGAAATGGCTCGCTCGAAGCACCGGCGAGATGGACCAGCATCCACAGGTGATGCGTGAGCGCGAGCGCTATCTGTTCTTCCGTGGCGCCTATAAGGATTCGGCGAGCTTAGGGGCAAAGGTCATTCAAAAGCTGCCACGGGATCCACAGGCGCCGGTCTACTACGCCTACGATTTGTACTACCTTGGCCGCTATGATGAAGCGCTTCAGCTTGTAAACGAATACGAGAAGGTTCTGCCCCGCGATAAGGATCTGGCTCTCATTGCAGGCTACGTCCACTATCACAATGGGCTATTGGATGACGCGCTCAACGATTTCACTCGCGCCTTGGAACGGGATCCCAAGATGGCTACCGGATACGTGAACCGAGGATACGTGCTGAATGACTTGAAGCGCGCCCGAGCAGCGACACGGGATTTTCAGGCCGCGATCAAGCTGAGGCCAGATTACGGTGAGGCTCATCTTGGGCTGGCCTATGCAGACTTGCAACTCCGTCGTTCTCAGGCAGCATTGAGCGAATTGGATTCCGCCGAAAGACTGCTGGGCAAACCTCGAGCTTGGCACTTAGCGCGGGCTGAGGCTTTTCGCCAGCAGCAACGCCTGGGAAAAGCAGAGGGCGAATATCGCGCGGCCCTGGCCGACACACCTAATGACCTGACAACCCGCATGGCATTGGCCGATACCCTGTACCAAATGCATCGCTATAACGACGCCATCCAAGCCCTGAATGACGCGATGGCGCTCGCTCCCGGCGATCCTTTGCTGCAGGCGCAAATGTCCCGCTGCTATGCGCATCTGGGGCGCGAAGACGAGGCGATGCGATACATCCAGCTGGCCGAGCAGCAGAGAGCAGGGAAGCCAGCCATCCTGATGACCACGGGCGATGCTCTGCTTACCCTGGGCAAGCGCCAGGCGGCTATGGATCGCTTTGGACGGGCCCTGGAGTCGGGAGAGTCAGATCGCGTGGCCACCCGATTAGCGATTGCGCGCGTGTTTGCCCGGGAAGGGAACTTCGAGGATGCTCGTCAGCAAATCAGTCTTGGATTTGCCGAAGCGCGCATCGGTGAAGCAGGACCGGTTACGCCGTCAGATTTGGTCGAAGCGGGCGATATTCTGCTTACGCTTCACGACTTCGATTTAGCGCGCACCTATTTCGACAAAGCCCGTACGGCGGGAGCAGATGAACGCGTAGTTGCACTAGGGTTAGCTAACAGCTACCTGGCTCAGGGCAATCCACACGATGCGGAGATGCAGCTGAAAATCCTGGAGAAATCCGCCGACTCCGACCAGGACTATGACTACCTGATGACCTTGGCCAATGTTTACCGCCAAAAACAGGACACCGAACGCGCTCTGATGGAGTTTGGCCGAGCCAGTGCGGTCGTCGGAGGCGATCCTGACAACCAGGCGGCGATCAGCCAGTTCGAGTTGGAGAGTGAGGAAGGCAAGCCAATCAGCGATGAGCTCAGTCTGGCAACACAAGCCTATTTCGCACCCACTTTCGAGGACATCAATATTTACACTCTCGATGCCAGGCTTCATGGCGGTGGCAATGCCGCAACGCTGCCGCCGCCTCGATCTTCTTACGAGTCGCTGGCGGCCGAGCACTTCCGCATTCACCCGGAGAACATACCGACGATTGAGGGTTTCGTCGGAGAACGCATCGCGGGAGGGCGCATCTCCTTCCCCAGTACCGATCTCATTCGCGATCGCAGTACCTTCGACACTATTTTCAATGTGGGTATTGCGCCCGTGGTTCGCCTGGGAAGCAACACCATGGTCTTCCATACTGGATTGCAATTCACCAATCGCCGAGACCGGCTTGATCCAGTGGATATGAACCAGAACTTACTGCGTCAGTTCGTCTATATGGAGACCAGCTCGTTTGGCAATTGGCTTTCGGTGCATGGCAGCCTCACGCACGAGACAGGCCCCTTCAGCTTGCAGGATCTGCATTCCCGTGACATTACCGGTACGCTGGAGTTCAGAGTTGGCCGTCCGTGGGGGAATAACGCGCTGATCACCGGTTATGCGGCGCGCGACCTGCTTTTCAATCCTCTGGTAAGGGAATATTTCACAACCTCCACTTACGTCGGATGGCAGCACCGCTTCAACGAGCGCCTGAAAGTAACGGGTCTGGCAGAGTATCTGCGATCGTGGCGGGTGGAGAACTCACTCTACGCGCTGGCACAGGCAGTGCGCCCGGCGGTGCGAGTCGAATATTTCCCCAATCATCGCTGGAGCGTAGAGGGTTCTTTTGCGCTCTCGCGAGGACAGGGCTTTCACGATTATGACAATGCTGACGGGCAACTCCTGGTCTCGTACATGAAGCCTATTCACCGGGCGGGGGATGACGGTAAGGGAGGGAGTCGAATTGGTTATCCGCTGAAACTGTCTTTCGGTGTAGAGCAGCAGACCTTCTATAACTTTTCTGGCCAAGGCGGCAAGACGGAGGTCTTACCCGTGTTTCATCTGACATTGTTCTGATGCTACTGCTGTCTTCCCCACACGAATGGCTTACCGCGGATTGCCGGAAGCGGGTCATTCAGCAGGCGTGCTTTGAGGCACGAGAAATCGAACCCCAGTCAAACGCCGATGTTGAACACGACTAAACCTGGCCCTCAACGATTGCCTGAGCACGATCTTAGCGTCTTGGTGTCACCGCAGCTGAAAGCTTTGCGCTCGCGAGTGGTGACCGGGAGCCTGATTCTGCTTGCCAGTTCTGGGCTCGTGAGCCTGATGAACCTGGCTTACAACATTGGGGTTGCGCGGCTTCTCGGTCCGGTGGGATTCGGGCATGCCACGGCCGTCTACACGCTGTTGATGCTGGTCTCTGCCCTCACCCTGTCATTTCAGATCTTGTGCGCCAAGCTGACTGCGAACCATGCATCCTCCGAAGAAAAAGCGGCGGTCTACTTCGGCCTGCACGGCCGGGCCTGGCGATTGGGGGCGTTCCTCGCCTTTCTGCTCGTGTTATTCCGCGAGGTGGTGTCTTCCTACCTGCGCCTGCCATCGGCAACTCTGGTGGTTCTCCTGGCCCTGGGAACTGCTTTTTACATTCCGCTGGGCGCCCGCCGCGGCTTCTACCAGGGGACCTACGCCTTTGGCCAGCTGGGAATCAATTTTCTCCTGGAAGGTGTAGTCCGGTTAGGTGGGGCGCTCTTGCTTATCAAGGCGGGCATGGGAGTGAGTGGCGCGGTCCTGGCTAGCGTGCTGGCGGTTATGATGGCTTACATTTTCAGTCCGCCGCGCGGAATACGCCGTCCCCAAATCGCTGTCGTCACCTCTTTTCGTGAGGCCCTCCAGGCCATCGTGTTTTTTGTTGGTCAGGTGGTGATCAACAACTTCGATATTGTTCTGGTAAAGCATTTTTTTGCACCCGCGCTGGCGGGATTGTACGCAGCCGTAGCCCTTGTGGGTCGCGTGGTGCAGATGTGTTCCTGGTCCGTGGTAAGCACCATGTTCCCAGTTTCTGCGGGTTCGCCTACGAAAGAACACGAGGGCCGGCCGGTGCTGATAACTTCGCTGGTGATAGTGATTGCAACTCTCACCGTTCTGATCATCGGAATCTGGCTTATGCCGAGTTTCCTTTGGAGGATGATCTTCGGTGCTCACTTCGAAGTGGTGGGCGCCAAGGCAATCTCGTCGCTGTTGGTGCTGTATGCGGTTACCACCGGAATCTACTCCCTTAGTGCGGTCATGATCGCATACGAAATGTCGCTCAAGATTGCCAACACAGGTTGGCTGCAATTGGCGGTGAGCGGCGTTCTGGTCGTGGGAATCTATCTGTTCCATAACTCCCTGGCGCAGGTGATCGCGGTGCAGTTGGTGTTGATGCTGCTGCTATTGATAATGGTGTTGCTGCCATTTGTCAGGTCGAGTCTTACCATTGCCGTCGAGGCGATGCCTGTCGGCGTGGTCAATCGAATTCGCAAGCGCGGGCGTTTGTGTGAGCCCGAAGTGATTGCGGAATTTCTGAGAAATGAATTTCATCATCCTGAATTCGACCCTTATCGGCAGCGATTGGGATCGATTGTCAGCAATCCGGATCTTTCAAGCCAGGAAGAGAATGAACTGCGGCGGGCGTTACTGTTCCTGCGACGCGGGGCAATGTGGCGTGAGTTACCGCCCGATACAGAGTGGTATGAGGTGGACCTGGCTGGTCCCGAGTTGGAGAGAGTGCGAGTGTTTCCCAGGGCTCATTGGCGGCGGATTGCGCACGGCAGTTTTTACTTGCTGGACATTGTAGAACGCATTCATGGGGGAGGGCTGAAGCGTTCCTATCAGGAGTTCCTGGCGGAATTGCGACGTCTGGGGCGACGGTTGCAGGAACCCTCGGGATATTCCGCCATCCTGTTCATCGGCGACAGTGAGCAGAGTCCTATCACCATTCTTGATGGCAACCACCGGATGGCAGCAGCCATGCTGGTTTCCCCGATAGCTCTGCAGAGCTTCCGCTTCATATGTGGCTTCTCTTCACGAATGCGCGAATGCTGCTGGTACGAAACCAACATGACCACCCTGTGGCGCTATGCCAAAAACAAGGTGAAGCACATCCCCTATGATCCAGAATCGGACATCAACCGCATGCTGCAGAGCCGGGCCTGTCCAGCCGAATGAACAGCTGGAAGGAGCCCTGACACCTAACTCTTGGATAGCTAAACAAGCAGGCTTAGCTAATTCTGCGGCTTTGGCTCCGCGGCTTGGGGTGAAGTGGCTGGCTCGTTGTTGCGGCGTAGCAGCTGCAGGGGCGTTTTCTCCTGACGTCTGGCCTCGCGTTCTTCCTCAAGGCCGGCTTCCATTTGCTGGTCATTTCCGGAAGCTACGCGCTCCAGCTTTTGACCTTCAACTGATGCGCGAGTGGCGATGCCAACGCGCCGCCCTGCACGATCGGCGGTTTTGGCCCTTTCATAGAAGTCTTCGGCGGTTTCTTTGTCTCCTGCCAATTCTGAGACATATCCCATATTGTTCAAGGTGAAGGCGTCGTTAGGATTCAAAGCATATGCGCGTTGGAAATAACGCTGGGCGCTTTCGAGATCGTTGTGGTTCGCAGCGATAACTCCCTGCAAGCTCAGTCGCGCTGCTTTCGATTCTGCGTCTTCTTTCTTCAATTCGTCGCGAACCCGTTTGGCGCTGTTGGCAGCCATCTCGCTGATAGGCTTCCCCCTTGAGCCACGATCAAGAGTGACGATCGCAGAGTCGTCCGAGCGTTCACGAGCGGCAGCGTCGTAATACCGCACAGCCTGCTCCAGATTGCCCTGCATCTCCTTGGCCACACCCATGTTATTCAGCGCGAAGGGACTGTGCGGATGGGCAGCCAGCATCGTCTGCAATAAACGATCGGCTTCCACCGCGCGTCCGCGCGAGAGCAAAAGAATTGCCTGCAGGTTCCCGCGATTGGCCTGCATCATGGGATCAGCTACTTTATTAATGGCTTCGTCGATCGACTTTCCTTTCAGTCGGTCCGAGGTAGCGCGATCGATCACGGCTTGGGTGGCGAGTGCTGATGCCAGGTTGTAATACTTCGTCGCAGCTTCGACCTTGCCTTCGAGCTCGGAAATGTATCCCAGGTTGTTGAGTGTGAATGGATCGTCAGGATCGATGAGATAAGCTTTGTAGAAAAGCGTTCTGGCTTTGTCGAAGTGGTGCTTCTCAATTGCGGCCACTCCCTCGCGATTAAGCTGCTGGACCGGGGTTGGTTTGCTGCGCTTGGGCAGAGTGATTCTCAGGTCGCCACCAAATCCATGGCCGCATAGGAGTAGTGCCGCGAAGATTACGTTCACAGCGCCGCGGAAATAGTTCCCTTTGACCGACACCTATGACCTCCTCTGCTTTCCTTCTGCTTAGCCGTGAGCTTTGCCAAAACCAGTGTTTTGATGCGAATACCTGGATCAGGTTGCCCAGTCAGGACCGCCGTGCCGCTCTTCCCAAGGCCACTCGGGAACTGCAAACCGCATCGAAGAACCGCCATGAGGAGCCTTCTTTTAGTGTGTCTACTGAGTGCGGCGGTGATGGCCCAGGTTTCGCCCCTGCCGTCGAGGTCGCCGCAGATGCCACCCACAGCCGCAACTTCAAGCACTACGAAACCCGCTGAGAATCCGAGATCAGCTGCTGATGTCTCCGACTTGCCGGATCGCAGCAACGCCACGGAATCCGATATCGTCGCGCTGTTGCCAGAATTGAGTCCTTTGCCCCCGAAGAAGGCAACTCTGATTGGCGGTACTGTTATCCAGGTGGATCAGATCCGCGACCAACTCATGTTGCGTCCGTTTGGACAGAATAAGAGCCTGAAGCTGTTCTTTGACCCGCGCACAGCAATCTTTCAGGATGGCACCAGGTCGAACCGAGTGATTCTCCACCGCGGAGATCGTATCTATGCCGATACGATGCTGGTGGAGTCCAGAATCTATGCGAAAGCAATTCACGTGCAGGCACACTCTGGAGGGGGACAGGGCAGCGGGCAGTTGGCTGGATACGATCCCAGCAGCGGCGAGTTTACCGTGCGCGATTCTCTGGCCCTCGAGCCGATTAAACTACGCGTCAGTCCTGCAACCGTGATTCGCCGAGGGGACAAAATTGGATCTGCACGCGACCTGCAACCAGGTGCGCTCGTTTCGTACAAGTTCCACCCGGACCCGGCGGGTTACGCTCGAGTGGAGGAGATCTCGATTCTCGCTGATCGTGGCGGGCTATACACCTTTTATGGGCGTGTGACGTATTTGAATCTGCGCACGAACCTGATGGCAGTCACCAATTCGAGCGACGACAAGAATTACGAGATCAACATTGAGCCTTCGCAAATAACGTTAGCGAAGCGCCTCCACGAAGGTGACATGGTTAACGTCTCGGCCGAATTTGACGGAATACACTACGCGGCTCGCAGCATTTCCATGGAAAAAGCTTCTTCTGAAAAAATCGAGCCCGGGCCTGAACGGTAGGCTACTGAAGAGAGATTTTCCTGAACCATGAACACGATGTAATTCACAGAGGCCTGCAGGATTTGGGTACCGGTGCCGGCTTCCTGGCTACCAGGAGTCGTCAGTCCCTGACATCCGAAGAGACAAAAAGCAATCCCAACATCGGCAGAGCCCACTTCTCCGGCCCGGAAACTGTTCTCATTTCCACTCTCCTCTTGCTTAACCTGGGGTGCCTGAGGTGAAGGCGGGCGGGCAAGCGTTCGCTGCAAAATCTTGCACATTATGTGCAAGTCACTGAAGTTCAAGCCGAACCGATCGTCTGGACAATTGCTTATCCACACGGTTTTCACAGTTCGCCCCATTTTCTCCGTTGCTGATAACGGGATTGAGAGGATATACTCGCGCCAATTTTTCAAGTCCATGCGTACGAGAGGAAGCTTTCTGGCTGTGCCGGCTAGGAGAGCTGCTTGAGGGCGGTGGTCGCCATAGGCGGCACGTAGGCTGACTCAGACTTGGGCTTGAAGCGAGATCCCCATCCGAAGCTCGCTTCGCGTCGGTATGTGGATCCTCAGATAGCTTGCATTTGGCAGCTTGGGCTGAGTGCCGGTGTGTAGAGGCCACGGTTCTCCCTTCTCATCGCGGCAGGGAATTGCGCACGTTAAACCTGCTGCGAGGCTTGTCCCGAAGCCCTGGAACTCACCGCTTGATCGGCCGCAAGAAGTAGCTCTTCTGCCGTGAGCCAATGAAAGCCACGTCCAGCTACAGGTGTGCTCGTTTTCACCTGGCGATGATGGCTGCAAGCTAGGCGGACCTCAAGAAGGCGCCCTCCCGCCTCCGCGAGGACCAACGTGCGTCGGTACAAAATTCTCATCCTCTTTGTGTGTATTCCCTTACTGCCGATTTTCAGCTTCGCCGGAAACCTGGTAATCACGCCCACTACTACCCTTTATTGGGAAACCAACAGCAACACCAGTGCCGCTCCCGGTTTCACCAGCCAATCGAACGGAAATTTGGGAGGCGCAAATGTCAGCAAAGCGGATGTCCACTCCCTGCTCTATGCGGGAGCTAGCACCAAAGTCTACGCCCACTTGCTGCTGTGGTTCGGAGGATCGAATCACATGAACGTAGGCTACGACTCAGCCGATCCTGCGCAGGTGAAACGCCAAATCCAGGACATGATAGGACGCGGAATTGATGGTGTGATCATTGACTGGTATGGCCCAGGGAATTCAATTGACCAAGCCACGCGCGCGGTAATGGTGGAAGCCGAGGCCCATCCTGGCTTCACGTTCGCCATTATGGTGGACCAGGGAGCGATCCGCTGGTTTCCTTGTGCGGGTTGCAATCCTGAGCAGTCTTTCATCAGTGACCTTCGCTATGTGGAGCAAAACTATTTTCCATCCCCAGCTTACCTGCGAGTGAGTGGCAAGCCGGTGGTTGCAGACTTCGGGATTGCTGACTCCTACAGCATCAACTGGGATTCGGTCAATGCGAGTCTCGACGTCAAGCCCATGTTCATCTTCCAAAATGCTGGCGGCTTTAGCCACGAGCTTAGTGGCGGAGCGTATGCATGGGTTATTCCGACCACTAGTGACTATGGCTTGGGATACCTCAACAATTTTTATCTAGCGGGAAATTCGGCGGCGAATAGCGAAACCGTGGGAGGAACGTACAAGGGGTTTAACGACACTCTGGCCGCCTGGGGCTCGAATCGCGTCATGCAGCAGCAGTGTGGCAAGACATGGTTACAAACTTTTGACGAGGTCAACAGTCTTTACAGTACTAATCGTCAGCTTCCTGCTTTGCAGCTGGTGACCTGGAATGACTACGAAGAGGCCACGGAAATCGAAACTGGAATCGACAACTGCCTGACGGTTGCAGCTGATCTGCAGGGAAATACCCTCTCCTGGAACGTTTCTGGCGATGAGAGCACCGTGTTTTTCTATAAGGTCTACATCAGCAATGACGGGCAGAATCTGATGCAGCTCGATGGGGTGCCGGTGCAGCAGCACTCTCTGGACCTGTGTAAGTATTCTCCTTCCACGGGCAACTACACGCTTTATGTTCAGGCCGTAGGCAAGCCCAGCATCAGAAATCAGATCTCACGTGCCTTGCCATACGCTGCAGAATGTGGCGAGACTTCGGCTGGCGGGGGAGCGACTGGTGGCGGCGGCAATCCAGCTCCTACTGGTGATGGGGGAACAACAACCAGCGGGCCAGCGCCAAGTGGAGGGACGACCGGAACAGGTAGTGGAACGACTTCAGTGGCAGCTCCGGTCGCGCAGGGTTTGGATATGACTGTGTCGGCCGGAGCCATCTCTGTTGCGCGCGGACAATCGGCAAGCGTCACCATTACCGTAAGTCCAAAGGTGCTACCGTTTAATGATCCAGTATCGCTGTCATGCTCCGGTTTGCCACAAGGAGCATCGTGCGCGTTTTCTCCCCAGGCGGTCACTCCAGGCAACGACAAGGGCGCTGCCACACTGACGATTTCCACTGCGAGCATGACAGCCTGGAACTCGCGAACCGGCGGGCCGAACTCGAACCGACAGCGTTCGCTGCCCCTGTACACGAGTTTTCTCCTGAGCGCGTCCGGACTGGTACTAGCAGGGGATGGTAAAAGAAACTGTGCGCCTAAGGTGGCTGCCTCGGGATTGGTTCTGTTATTGGGGTTCCTGCTCGGCTCCTGCGGGGGCCAGAGTGCTCAGCAGAGCACCATCATTCAAAGTGATACGGCCAATTACACCGTTACCATTAGCGGGAACTCCGGCCAGATCCAAGGGTCGACTACCACCATGCTCACCATCCATTAAGGCGAGGCTTCTGCCGGCTCGTAGCAGTTGTGGCGAGCTGGCACGAGCAATTAGACCGCGTTTGGCGATGGTCCTGCCAATCCAAGCCCGGGCTGGAAACCATCGCGGGAGACGCCTGAGCCTCACCAGCGATTCTTGATTCTTCATTTCTTGTTCGACCTGGAAGGAATGCAGGTAGCTGAAAATCACTTGTGGCATGGTCATGTGCAGCGCCACGCGGAAGTTCTGCATTGCCATTCGGCGTTGCATTTCTGGAGACTGGATCAACGTGGCCAACCGATTTGCCAGATCGTGTGAATTTCCCAGCTCATAGAATTCGATAGCCATTCCCTCTTCCTCCGACATCTCGCGGAAGTCCCTCAGATCGGCAGAAATGATGGGAACTCCGTAAGCGCTCGCCAGGTGAGCCACGCCGCTCGCTCCGGCTGATGAGGAGTAGGGAAGCACCAGCACCGTCGATTGTTTGTACAGACTGGGGATATCTTCCTCGGAAACGTACCCAGTGAACTCCACCGTGGGATCATCTTGAAATTGCTGCGCCACGGAAGCTATGTATCCGGGGGTTCGCGGATGATCGCCGCCCGCGATGATCAGCTTCACGTTGGGCACCATTGTTTTCAATAATCGGAACGCCTCGATGAGATGTTCGACACGCTTGTAGGTACCCCATTTTCCGAATGCCAGGACACGATGAATTGGATTGCCCCGTTGAGAATAGTCCGGGAACTCCGGAATGGGGCATAAGATTCCGTGAGCGCGAAGTTTAGTATGCGAGCCTCCGTATCTTGTCCGCAGCAGCCGACGATAGGCAGGCATCAAGACGGAAACGGAATTTGCCGCCAGCAACATTTGGGTCACAACTGCGCCCCCCAATCGATAAATCCGAGGAAAGCGCACGCCGGCGTCAGCCAGATCGATGGTGTCCATAAGGTGGTGGAGAGTGATATGGGTCCAATAACCGGCCATGCGCGCAAGCGCGGGTGTGATCAACCCGAGGAATGCCGCCAGAGGGTTGTGACCAAAAGTTGTAAACAGAAGATTGAACCAGACGACGTCCGGATTGACCTCGCGGATGCTGCGTAGCAATTTTACAGGGCTGAGCGGGTCGTCGAAAGACCAGCAGCGGATCACGGAGAATCCATCCAGTTCCGGTTGAGGCGCAGGTAATTGGTCAGCGAGAATCGTGACGCTGAGCAGTGGATTCTGTTGTAGTTCGTGAGCGATGTGGAAACCGTACTCGTTCAGCCCGCCGCGGCTCGGCGGAAATGTGCTGACTAGGCAGATTCTCATCCTGTAACCCTGGTGTCCGAATCTTCGATGGGAAAGATGCTCTGGATGTTGGCTCAACACAATGAGATAAGGGAAACGAGCAGTGGCGGACTCCTGTTTACGGGCGCAAGGTTGACTGGGAACACAGCTCCTGACGTCTTAAATCGGAATCGGTAAGCATCTGCATGATCTGGTCTTGCGCTTCATCGACTCCCGATGCGCGAATTACCTTCATATTCTCCAGCGATAGAGCCATTTCGAGAAAGCATTGCCGGTTTTCGCACAAGAACTTCACCGGATATTCTGGTTTCCGCTGCTGCGCAAGGGAAGGTTCAACGTCCAAAAGGTAAGCTACATCGGGAGCGGGCACAATGCGGTTCACGAATTGCAGGTACAGCCGTGCCACGTGGCTGCGAAGGGGGAGATTGGCGAGTTCATCGTAGATGTAGCGATCAAATATCAGGACGTCAATGTCCGCTGCCTGCAAGCGACGAACGATCCAGCACAGGTGTAGAGCATCGAGGAGGTACAGCCAGTGGCGGCTGAGCGTCAAATACCATGCCCTGAGGTTCTTGTCTCTGCGCTCGACAGGCAGCCCAGGAGCGCCCACTCCTTTTTCGCTGCCAAAGAGTCGATGAGTGATGCCCTCGCGGAAGCGTGACAGCACTGCCACATCATCCCAGAAGCTCAGTTTGCAAATCCGAAATCCTGCCTGCGACAAGCGGGAATGAAGTTGCTGAATCTGCGTAGTCTTCCCCGCGCCGTCAATCCCAGAGAAGCTGAGGAGCATCAGCCTTCGCCAGCCGTCGTGTTGATTCGCAGAGTGCGGAGCCTTCTTCACTGGAACTCCTCGTCTGTAAAGAGAGCTGAGAGGATGCCACGATGCGCCTAGGCTGCACATTCGCGTCTGTTTAACCCCCGGTTAACGAGCACCCGGGGGTTTGCTGGACGTTCCTTTGGAAAGGGCCATGACCGTACCTAGCGCAACTCCGCCCGCTGCAACAGCTCCAACCTTAATCCAAAAGGAACGGGTTTGACGCTGTTTGGCCGGGGCGATAGCGTTTCCCGCCGGTCGCGATCCCGCGTTACCCTTCATGCCCAGGCCTTCGGCGGCGGCTGTGCCCATAGGTGTTTGTTCCCTCTCTGACTGCGTAGCCGGCTGGTTTTGACTGTTGCTTGCCGGACTGGCAGCGCTGGGGCTATCAGGCAGGTTCTCCGACGCTGGCTTTTGACTTTGACTTGAGGAGTAGGTTCCTTCCCCCTGTGGCTGAGCAGTAGATGACTGACCCGCGGCGGCTTGGCTCTGGTTGTCGGTGGCCATTTGCTGGTCGGCTGCAGCTATAGACGGGGCGGCCAAAATCAGTATCAAACCGAATGCCAGTGAGCGCATGACTGAATGCTGGATATTCATGAAACCCTCAACTGCGGAACCAGGTTTTCGGCTGGTAACTTTTCAGCCTGCATTGACTCCCCGCACAAGGTTCCTTCTGCTAATCCCGATGTGGTCTCGTATTCTGGCTCAGAGCAGCCGAAGCTCCGTACTGCGTCGGTGGTAGTAGGAAAGGTCTCAAAGAGTCGATCGACACGAGTCAGCTCAAGCACCACTTCCGCTTGCGGCGACAGAGATGCCAGTTTCAGGTCCCCATCCCGCTTCATGACTGTTTTCAAACACCGCAGGAGCATATCCAACCCAGCGGTATCAATCTGGCGGACGTGCGTGAAATCAAATATCAGCCGAGGCCGATCAGCCTTTAAGAAGGGAAGAATCTCCCGCATGAGGATCTGAGCTTGCTTCAGATTGAGTACTTCCGGCATGGGCGTAACCACAACTGCAGTGCGAGCCCTCATATTCCCCCCAGGTTCGATTCGTGACAGCTACCCGCGATGACGCTCGAGCGCATTCTAAAGATGCGATTCTTCAACTTCTGGTTGACCGAGCCGATGAAATCTGCGGGGAACGCCGCCAGAAAGACCTTGCTGTATTCATCATCCGGGTGGAAAGCGGCTGCCGGGCAATATCCAGCAACGCCGGGTCATCGATTTGCATTTCCAATTGACGATCAACTTGCATAAAGAGCCTTCCTGCCACCACGGCATGGGCCACGCTTAACCCTACGCCGAGATAGGTCCCAGGAAGCACACTGGCATCTTCGATCGAAGTACCGAAATCGATTTCGCAATTTCGTTCCACAGCAGCCGAGCGCGTGAGCAAGACGTCGGCTCGCAATTTTGTGTTGGAGCCCACGTACGCGGGGGACAGGAGCCGAGCCCGAGGGTCGATACGGGCTCCCCGCGCGATCCAGATTCCTTCCCTAACCTCGTCTCCTTGAGGCTGAAGTTCGCAGCGTCCTTGCAGAGCATCACGTGCCAATTCCCGGAGGGCGCAGGCATTCGCCAAACGTTTGACGTAGCCGGTGACCGGGAAGAGTTCAGGCGAATTGGAAAATTTGGAAGAAATCGCTTTTTCTCTAGTCTGCCGTGCGTCCAGCAGGACCATTGGCAGTCCGCCATGTTGATCGCAGACTCCGGTTACGGCGCTCTGCCGTTCGCGGCGGAACTCGAGCCATTCCTGTAAGTCAAATTCGACATACGCATTCACGAGGAATAGAACTACAAACTCGATGCCGCCCCGAACATACTCCAATAGCTGTGGCTTCCATGCTTCCGTAGTGGGACTTTCGAACACTTCCCGGATGGTCCGCGCATGTACGGGGAAGTCTTCTCCAGTGGCCGCGACAAGGGAAATGGAATTAACTCGGGACTGCCGCAGCCGTTCCTCTGTCCTCATGAGAACGCTCCGGCCCAGCACATCACATTGCGCATAGCAAACAGCGCCTGATGCCAAAGCGTCGCGTGCGTATCCTGTGGTATCGGCTCCTGACACCAATGGCGCGCCGCTGATAAGGATGGCAGCTAGATCCACATCAAGCCCCAGGTCGTAGTCCAGATCTACACATACAGAGCCTACAATCGGCTCTCTGCTAATCGCGATGTGGCGGCGTCGAGCGCGAACAGAGGCGAGTCATTGGCATCCTTCTCTTTCTCTTTGAAGGGCCACTTGCCGGCGGACCGCAGGCGCGCGAGAGACGCCGCCAGAGCCCGCTCGGTGATAGGCCGAATTCTTCTACCGATCCGGGGCTTCCTGCTGCTTTCGGTTTCCCTGGACCCTCCGAGCAGTTCGCGCATGCGAAGCTTTGCCTTGTGCAATTGAGACTTAGAGTTTCCAACCGAGCACTTGAGGATGCGAGCGATTTCCTGGTGCTCGTATCCGTGAATCTCGTGTAAGAGAAATATGGTGCGGTAACCGGCCGGCAGTTTCTGGATAGCGCGTGCCAGGGCTAAACGATCCACGCACGAACTCAGCCGTTTGTCCTGAGTTCCGTACTCACGCGCGACCTGTGGCGCCTCCTGATTGGAAGATTCGTCAAGCGAAACCTGCCGCAATCCTTTTTTCCGGAAGTGCATGAGCACGGTATTGACCGCCACGCGATAAAGCCACGTAGAAAGTGCGGAATCACCGCGGAATGTGGATAGCTTCCGGAAAACCTGCATGAAAGCATCCTGGGCAAGATCCTCGGCCTCCGCGGTGTTGTGCGTCATGCGCAAGCACAACGAATAGACCCGGGATTTGTGAAGGTGAAAGAGCGTAGCAAAAGCGTCCGCATCTCCCTTTTGAGCTCTTTGCACAAGCTGGATATCCGATTCGAATTGAGTGGCGGCACTTCCGTCGTCGGTCATCGGGGTCGCATTGACTTCTAACGTGCTCACTGGCATCTCCTTTCAACGCGCCTTGCGATTCGCGCACCAATTGAAGCTGCGGTACGTTTGGCACCGATGAGCGTAAGTAAGGAGGCGAGCATCGTCCATAAGGTGCAGCCCGTAGTTCATTTCAGGAGTTGCTGTACCGGAGTAGGGGAGGTCAGGCTTCTAACTCGCACGAACGAAAAAAGATGTGCAAAAAATGTGTCCGGCTCTTCGCGCCTAATTTGACATCACCCGTTTCGCAGCGGGTAAGCCCTAGGTGCAATGGTAACCACGCCAAACACAGAGAGTGAGCCTACAGTAATTCCGTCTTCACGCTACACGCCTATCTGGATTGGCTCGCATGCGAGGGATGACTATGGTGAAAAAAGTGTATGGAGATCGTTTTCCGAGTACGAGCGATATTCATCTGGCGACGGCAAGATTGATCATGGGGCGTACAAACAACAAATCTGGCGGCAAGAATTTGGCGGACTTGCGCGGCGGCTGTAAGCAACATGCGCTACAGAGATTATCCAGATTAGGTACAGGCTTAGCGGGATTGTGCGGCTCTTCGTACGACTCCTATCCTTGCGCAACCACAAGTTGCCTTCAGATACCCACCACCCGGGCAGGTGCTGGCTCTCTTGAGGAGCCGGCTCCTGCCTCCCGCCCTTTCCACAAACCTCGAGCAAACACATTGGATGAATGCTGCTAAGCAGATTTCGAGCTTCAGATAAGACCACAAAAGCATAGGAGAACTACGGTGAAATCAGGTTCTTTACGTGAACTTTACGTCGACCAACTGCGCGATCTTTATGACGCGGAAAAACAGCTGGTCAAAGCCCTGCCTAAACTTGCCGATGCAGCCTCTTCCGATGAACTGCGCAGTGCATTGGAAGAACACTTACAGATTACCAAGCAGCAAGTGGAACGCCTGGAGCAGATCTTCGAAAAAATGGGCGAGAAGTCCAAATCGAAAGAAATGCGACGGAATGGAAGGCCTGATTGAGGAGGGCAGCAAGGAGATGAAGCGCTACTCTTCGCCCAATGTTCGCGATGCAGCCATCATCGCTTCCGCTCAACGCGTCGAACACTATGAGATCGCGGGTTATGGTTGTGTGCGTACATTCGCCAGCTTGATGGGAGAATCGGAGGCCGCGAGCCTGCTCGAACAAACCCTGAATGAGGTGTCCTAACCACGACTTGATCTGACATTTCCGATAGACTGCGCCGAGCGGCGCAAGAGAGGAGATGTCATGAGCACCGATCAGAAGATCATCAAGAACAAAGTGGGGTTGTTAAAGCTGGCCCTCTGAACCGGCAGCGTAATTGACACTACTTGCATTCGGTCCGGGGCCGCTGAATGCGGCCCCTTGCCTCAACCCAACCTACAGCTTTATTCCTTCTTACTCCTTGCTGACCGCAGCGCTTTTTCCTTGGCTGCCGTCTCCGCTCAGATCCAGGGGCGGGGACACGTGAACGATATTGTTCCGGATGGCGTAAAGCACCAGCTCGCTGACCGAGTGCAGCTGCAATTTCCGCATGATGTTGGAACGGTGAGTTTCAGCGGTCTTTACGCTGAGGTCGAGCGTGACCGCAACCTCCTTGGAACTCTTCCCCTCCGCCAGTAATTGCACAATCTGCCGTTCTCGTGGTGTCAAGGTGTTGCGGCTGGGAGGAGGGACCTCCTCAGGAGAGCCACCTTTCAGGTAAGCTTCGAGCACCATGCCTGCAACTCTGGAAGTGAAGTAGGTCTTGTCACGACGCAAGGCCTCCACAGCGACAACGAGATCGCGAGCGGCATCAGACTTGAGCAGAAAACCGCGGGCCCCAGCATCGAGGACTTCTCGCACGACCTGGTCCGAATCGTGCAGGGTGAGGATCAGGACCTTGGTTTTGGGATCGTTCTTCAAGACTTGCCGGGTCGCTTCCAAACCGTTGAGGTTCGGCATTCCAATATCGAGGATGACCACATCCGGTTTAAGAGATGCGGTCTTCTCGACAGCTTCAAGTCCATCGGAAGCTTCGCCACACACTTCCCAATCCGGTTGCCCTTGAAGAAGCGAAGCAAGACCACGTCGTACTACTTCATGATCATCGGCAATCAAGATTCGAAACGCCATCCACGTTCCTCCAGGAACTCAGCAGGGTTGTGCACGCTTAATTCATGCATAAGCACTGACCTGCGTCGATCAATGTGCTTCATCACATACGATGCTTTTAAATGACGGCTGCATCGAGGTTGCCAAAAGCGAAGTCCCTGATACTGGGTAGGTTTAAGAGCAGCGCAGAATGTGAGTTGGTGTAATTTTTACGCGTACCCGTTACGGAAAGTCAGGCGTCAAACTACAGGCCACCTCTTAGCTGCACCTACCGCAATGTGCTCCACACTACCGAGCGATCAAAATTAAACCTATCCGAACGCCGCCACCAATACCCTGGGTACTGTATCTCCCGCGTAAAGATTCATGCTCATAGTTGAGACGCATTGGAAGCCGGCCAGCGGCATCTATAAGCGTTAGAGAACTGGAGGCGCCTGACGGTCACATTTATGTCCAAATTAAGCGAAGTTGCCGTACTTCACCCGGGCACAGCCGCAGAGCTGATCCCCGAGCACCCGACCCTGGCAAACCTCCGCCGAGCTGCCGCTACCTGCAAAGCCTGCGAGCTCTGGAAAATGGCGACGCAGACCGTCTTTGGCGAGGGAAGCCCACATGCGAAGGTAATGTTTGTGGGAGAGCAGCCTGGAGACCGCGAGGATCTCGCGGGCAAGCCGTTTGTCGGGCCAGCGGGGCGGCTGCTGGATCAAGCACTGAGCTCAGCCGGAATTGATCGTAAGGACGTCTACGTTACCAACGTGGTGAAACATTTTCATTGGCAGTTGGATGCGCGTGGGAAACGCAGAATTCATAAAAAGCCGCGTTCCTTCCACGTAACCGCTTGCCGTCCGTGGCTAAATGCGGAGCTTGCTGTGGTGAGGCCTCACGTGCTGGTGGTCTTAGGAGCTACAGCAGCTCAGACCCTGTTGGGGCGCAGCTTCAGTGTCTTGCGAATGCGAGGCCAGGCGGTGCCCTCCGACTTGGCTCCGAAGGTGGTTGCAACAGTCCATCCTTCCTCGATCCTGCGCGCGCCTGACTCTGCTGCGCGGGACCGCGAACTGCGACTCTTCATCGGAGATCTCAAGAACGTTGCAGAACTGATCAAAGCAGTCGAAGGACTGGGATCGGGGAAAAGCCTTAGGCGCGCTGGTTAGCGAGGCAATGGCGGCAATCCTTGTCCTCCCCTAACCCATTGAGCACATAGGCCCGGCTTGCGGGAGTGTGCATCTATTACCTTCTTAATCCACTAATTACATATGGATTGTTTCCAAGCTCGCTACGCCAAGTCCCCGATGTAGCCCGCCACTTAGAACCGCTAGCGTTAAGAGCATGGAAACGGTGCATGCCAGAGTTCTTCGTTGCTGTGTAAAAGCCGCCCTAATCGCAGTCACTGCCATCCTGACATGCGGTCTCCCAACTTATCTCACCGGGAGCCTTTGGGCAGCTGCCAATCAGGCACCCATGGGTCGTTGGAGGCTCTTCCAGGTTGGGATTGCGTCCTGGTACGGTCGGCAATTTCAAGGCAGACTCACGGCCAGCGGAGAAGTGTTCAACATGTACGAATACACGGCGGCGCATCCGTCACTGCCGCTAGGCACCCATGTCCGAGTTACCAATCTGGCTAATCATAGGTCGGTAGTCGTCCGCGTCAATGACCGCGGGCCAGTCGTCGATGGCAGAATCATCGATCTTTCCTACGCGGCAGCCCGGGCTCTAGACCTGGAAACTAAGGGCATTCAACGCGTGAGGTTGGACGTGATTGGCCCAGTAACTATGGCAAGGGCTGCGCGGGTTACTCGGCTGCCATGAACGGCGTGCCTTATAGAAATTTATTCAGTTTTAGAAACCAAAGGAGACCACCATCTCGCAATGGTCGTCTCCTTTTTCTGGCGCCATAGAAACCTATGTTGTGGCCGCGCTTCCTCTCAAATACCGGCTAAACCACAGGCCTGCGTCCTTGAACCAGTTGGAGGATCAGCACCACCACCGCGATCAGCAGCAGGATGTGAATAAAGCCTCCAAAGGTATATGAGCTCACTAGCCCTAACAGCCACAGAATCAATAGAATCACAAAGATTGTCCAAAGCATCGCCGAACTCCTTTCGCGTGGACTTGCGGCCTGCCAGGGAGGCGCTCGCCATGATCGCGGCTATCTCACGATCGCTGGCACCTGGAGAATCGCACCGCCGTCAGACTAAAGTCGCTCAGCGGACGCGTCGATCAGGTAAACCATCTATAGAAAAAGGAAGGCAGCTGTAGGATTGTGGCCACGAATGGGCGATAGCAAGGCGTAAATTGGACATCTTAGAACCCCAGTGGCGGCGCAGGTTTTTATCGTTTCCCTGCCTTGGGCTCGGCTGAAGGCGAACGATGTCAGGCCGAGCCACGCCATGGATGGCAATGAGCAATCAGGATTAGACGAAGATCGACAACAATTGCGAAAGGTCGAACAGGCGTTTGACCGTGAGGCAGAAGTGCCCCGGTTAGTCGAAGTCAACCTTCGTGAATCCCAACCCCGTGAGAACTCCGGTCAATGCAGTCTGAGCATTCTGGCGAGCAATATTAAGAATGCCGTCGTCTAGCGCAGACTCCAGAAGTCGACGCTCCGCGCTCTGACGAACTTCCGTTTCAAGATTTGGGTCCACGGCCACGAACAGGCCGGTTTCCCGTGAGTAAACGCGCGTACTTTGATTATCGAGGCGAGTCAGAAGTACTCGTGATTCAGGTAGGTGTAGCCGCACCTCCTTTCCATGCACCGAAACATCTGCCGCCTGCAATTGGCTGAAATCCACTCCGGCGATAACTTCACCATGCGCCACCAGCAGCAGGCGATCGCCTACCATAAAATCGGGCAGCAATTTGCCCTCCCGCTGGCCGGATACGATCTTTTCCATGTTGTAGCTGACTGTTTCCAACCGTTTCAATTGCTGAATGCGATTAACAACGGCTGGCTGACTCAGGTCGATCTGGCTGGTTCTTGCGATAGCCGCGGACCACAAGTGCTCCCAGGCTGTAGCTTGTTTATTGTGAACGGCGAGCACTAGCAGAGCGCCGAGGGCCGCCGACAGTAGTCCCGTAACCACAAGGACACCCACAGGACGGGACGAAGTTGGTGGAGGAGGTTGATCCGTTTCAGCCGGCATGGTGAATATTCTAGCCGCTTTCCTGACTGATCGATTCTGGCTGGGACAGGCTCGCAGGGCAGCTATACTCATCTGCATTTATGTCGGGGAAAAAAGCAGCCCTGGCGTTGCTAATCCTGACAGCGATTGTGACGGCGGCAGCTTTACTCTTGCCTAGGCTCCCGCAGCCGCAAAGCTATCACGATTTTGCCGATCAAAGATCATGGCTGGGAGTCCCCAATTTTGGCAATGTGATCTCGAACATCGCCTTCGCAATAATAGGGTTGTTCGGTCTGAAGCTCATTTTTGGGAGTGTTCGTCCAGGCGAACCGAGAGTATTCGTTGATTCGCGCGAGAAATGGCCATACGCCGTCATGTGCTTCGGGTTGTTCCTTACTGCCTTTGGGTCGGCTTACTACCATCTGGCTCCGGACAACACGCGGCTGGTATGGGATCGGTTGCCAATGACTATCGTTTTTGCGGCGTTAGTCGCGGCATTAATCGCCGAGAGGATCAGTTTGGCGGCCGGATTGTGGCTCCTACCTGTGCTCCTGGCGATCGGAGGGTGGAGCGTGTTTCAGTGGTGGCAGAGTGAGTTGCGCGGGGCTGGCGACCTGCGCTTTTATGTCGCCGTGCAAGCCTATGCCGTGCTTGTAGTCCTGCTAATGCTTGTTGTACCAGGGCACTATACTCGTAGATACGATTTTGGATTCGCTGTGGGGTTCTATTTACTGGCAAAAATACTAGAGACCTTTGACAGGCAGGTTTTTGTCGTCCGTCATATCGTGAGTGGACACACGCTTAAACATCTAGCTGCAGCCGCAGGAGGCTGGTGGATACTTAGAATGATCAGCTTGAGAAGGCCGATCTTGGTCAACATTAATGATGCCCCAACACGGGATGCGGCTCATAAAGCTCAGACAGTGCCTTAACTTCGGCTTCGTCCAACCTGAGACTCAGCCCCTGGACTAGATCTTCCAGCTGTGACAGCTTGCTCGCTCCAATGATTGGCGCGGTCACGCCTGGCTGTTGCAACAACCAGGCGAGCGCAATCTGCGCGTTGGACACTCCACGTCGGGAGGCGATTTCCGTTACTCGCTCGACGATCTTGAAATCGCTGTCCCGGTAGTACAACTTGTGAGCGTAGTCGTCCGTCTTGGCTCGTTGCGTGTCACCGAAGTCTTCGCGGTTGCGATTGCCCATGACGAAGCCACGGGCTAAAGGACTCCAGGGAAGCACCGCGATACCTTCTGCGCGGCAGAACGGAATCATCTCGCGCTCTTCTTCACGATAGACCAGGTTGTAGTGGTTCTGCATGCTCACAAAGCGTGGACCTCCGAGCCGCTCGGCAGTGTAGATTATCCGCGCAAACTGCCAGGCGTACATCGAGGATGCTCCCAGGTAGAGCGCTTTTCCGGCGCGCAGAACGTCATTGAGCGCTTCCAGAGTTTCGTCGATGGGGGTATCGGGATCGAAGCGGTGAATCTGATAGAGATCAACATAGTCCATGTTCAGCCGGCGCAGGCTGGCTTCAATCGAGAGCACGATGTGCTTGCGCGAGAGGCCTTTCTGATTGGGATCCTCTCCCATGGGGAAGAAGACCTTGGTGGCCACGACCACCTTCTCGCGGCCTACGCCAGAGTCTTTCAAGGCGCGTCCGAGTACGGCCTCGCTTTCACCCAACGAGTACATGTCTGCTGTGTCGAAAAAGTTGATTCCCAGTTCCAGCGCGCGCTGAATGAAGGGCCGGCTGTCGGCTTCATTCAGCACCCAGGGACGCCACTTCGAGCTTCCATACGTCATCATCCCAAGGGCAAGGCGCGATACTTTCAGACCAGCACTGCCCAGATTTACGTATTCCACGCGGCGAACCTCCGGGCGAACTGGCTATTTGACACTCAGATGGTGTGCGCGGGAAGAGGAATCAAGGTTTACGGAAGCAATATTCATTCCGGGGCCGCGGAAACTCGCGGATCTGCTGAATGCTGATTGCTGAATGCTTTCTTCCGACTGCCGGGCCACTGTCGGCCCGGCATTCGGAACCGGATCAGGATTTATTTTCCCTCATGTTGAGCTGGTTTGGAATCGTGCGACGGAGGAGAAGCGTGGTGCTGCTCCGCCGGAGCACTGTGCGGCGCTGGCGAGCTTGTGTTGTGCTGCGCTGGCGGAGCTTGCGCACTGTGGTCTACATGAGGCGTTGGTCGATCCATGGAGACGTTCGTGCGCGTTGCTCCCTGGTTCGGACGCGAAGGGCCGTTATTGCCGTTGTTCTTTGGAACATTGGCCGCAGGCTGAGACGAATTGCCGCGAGTATCCGCCCGATCCATGCTCCGCTCCGGAGGCCGAGGCGCCGAGCGAATTTGGGCGCTCGCCGGCGGAGCAGGCGCAGATTTATTGCGCCGCGTGTCGTCATTTTTCGGGCTGGGCGCGGGCTGGCTCGCGTTATGGCTCACGGTATTGTCCGGAGTGTCCATACCACGGCCGAAGCCTCGTTCGGGCGGACGCGGAATTGTGTGTCCATTACCGCCATTGGCGGCGGGTTGCGGCGGGGGGCTGTTGCCGCGGGCCGAGTCGTCGTTCCGAGAGGGATTGGAAGCAGCCTGCCCAGCACTGTTCCCGTTATTTCCGTTATGCCCGTTATTGCCAGCCGACTGGCCTTGCCGGTCCGTATCGCGGTCCGGAGGATGTGGAGTGTTGTGTTCATTACCGGCGTTCATCGGACGTTGCGATGAGTTGTTATCACCGCGAGCGTCGTCGTTCCGAGAGGGACTGGAAGCAGGATGGTCCGCGTTGTTCCCGTTATTTCCGTTATGCCCGTTGTTGCCAGCCGACTGGTCTGGCCGGTCGGTATCGTGGTCCGGAGGATGTGGGGTGTTGTGTTCATTACCGGCGTTCACCGGACGTTGCGATGAGTTGTTATCACCGCGAGCGTCGTCGTTCCGAGAGGGACTGGAAGCAGGATGGTCCGCGTTGTTCCCGTTATTTCCGTTATGCCTGTTGTTGCCAGCCGACTGGTCTGGCCGGTCGGTATCGTGGTCCGGAGGATGCGGATATCTGCGTCCATGATCAGGATCGGTCGCCTGCTGCTCACGACCCTCGTTTGTTTTTGTGGGGTGTGGCATTGAAGCCGAAGGATTAGCGTTGTTCTTTCCCGACGGATTTTCGGCGGAATCTCCAGTGTGAGGATTTTCGTTATCTCGCCGAAATGGCGGAGCATTGTTCGCATTTGCCGGCTCGGACTGCCGCCCTGGAGCATGCCCGGCGGGTTCGTTGCGATCTGGATTGCCGAAGTGCCCGCCTTGACCTCTGTCCTTGTCTCGATCTCTGTCGCCATCCCGGTCCTTTTCAATTTCCCGGAACGGAGCTGGCCGCGGCGGAGGAGCAATGCGTGACACTACTGGCCGCGAAATCACGTGAGCTGGCGGCGCTGCTGAAGGTGCGCCCGCATGCATCCCCAGCACGCTGTGCCTGGAGGGATCCACGCCGGGTCCCGCCATCACCGAGGCCCCAGAGTACTCTCTGGCGTCCACGTGCACGATGGACCTGGCGACCGGTTGCGAGTTCTCCATAACCTGACGATGCACCACGGTTACGCCGTCAGGCACGCCCTGGTTGACGTACTTGATGTGGGCAATATTCGTCGTGTTGTTGTAGTAGTTGTTGGTGACGTAAGTGATGTTGGTTATGTGCGTGTTCGCGACGTTTACGTTGTGGAAGTAATCGCGGCTGCAATGATAGTAGGGAATGTAGGGTTCACCGTAGCCGAGCGGAAACCATCCCACGCCAGCGCCCACTCCGACCGAAACTCCAACTCCCCAGTGCTCGCCGCCTACCCACGCGACCAGCGCAGGAGCGTACACCGGGCGTACCGCAACCGGCCCAGGTACCCATCCCCAATATCCGCTGTTGTAGATCCATCGGCCATAGTGGAAGGGGGCGTAACCCCAAGGCGCGTCATCCACCCAAGTCCAGCCCCAGGGCGCAACAAAAATCCAGTGTCCGTAACGATAGGGCGCCCAGCCAGCGACAACCGCCGTTGGTACCCATACTGGACCGTAGGGGGGAATAGTTCGCCAATAGCCGTAGTCATCCAGATCGTCGGCTCCCGGAACACCGGGCGAGACGTAGTGTGCGGAGACAGATTTGTCTTCGCGATCATCGCGGACACGGCACCAATCGTCAAAGCCGTCGAAGCCTGGCGCAGAGACAAGCTGGTGCGCCATCGACTTACCGCTCATAAACCGCGCTTGCTCATGAGAACGAACTCGCACGACCGGGCCATCGCCGGTGGCATCGCCCTCACCTTTGAATACGGTTACATTCGTAGTGTCGCCATTAGAATCCACGTCAAAGCGATATACACCGGTTTTGCGAATCGTGAACGCAAGGTTGGGCGTGTCGACCTCATAGATCTCGCCGCTGTATAGGCGCCGAATGCGCAGATTCAGCGTGCCCTGATCGAGTTCCACCTGCACGGTATTGTCGGTAAGGTTGGATAAGGTGAGACTGGTTTCGGCGTTCATGCGTATAGCGGCCGTGCCCAGGTGAAGCTCGGCGCGGGAATCCTTGTCTGTCCAAACGCGGTCGGCGGCTGCTATTGGCCGATTGATGCTGGCGGCAACCCAGTCGTTCACACCGCCGGGTTGTACCGAGACCTGCCCAGTGACGTATTGCAAACGGACCGCTCGCGATGGCGGGTCCTCCGCAAACGTCGACGCAACCAATACCACTGACAGAAACACCGCGATTCTGATCGTAAACAGTCGCATGGTCTTCATATGCTGCAGCCCTCCTGACGACCCGTTCACCTTGTCCGCCATACCGCAGTTTTGATCGGCACTCTGTGCCGGGTCCTGCGCTTTCTGCTACCACCTGTGAGAACCCGTCGCCTGGAAGACCGTTGCGAGGAATCTAGGTGCTTCCGCCCCAAGCCGGTGACCAAAGTTTCAGTCTGGGAAGCAACCCTTTTTCCGGCCATCAGTCTCTCGCCCCGGCCGAATCCGCTTGCATCCCTGGGGAAATTTTGGAAGAAGCATAACCTTGATTCGCCCGCCAGCTATCACCCGAAGGGGCCAGCACTTACGGGGGTCTTGCTCGCGGGACGACTCACTCTTGTAACCAGCGAATCCGGCGGAAATAGGGGCAAAATAGCCCTAATGACAGGGCATGTCTTGCTGGTTGAGGACGACGATGCAGTGCGTGAGGTGATCGCACGTCACCTGGAAATGAACGGTATGATCGTCCACCAGGCTTCCAGTGCCTCTGAAGCCATGCAGCTTCTGGAACGGGAAAACTACTTTGCCCTGATTCTCGATCGCCTGGTGGCCAGCGCCGGGCTGCGAGTCAGCCGCGCTTTTCGTGAGCGCAAGCCCCACGCTCCTATCATCCTGATCACTGGCTACAGCACCTCGCATACGGAGTTGGAAGCGCGGGCCTCGGGGGTGGATCTGGTTCTGCTCAAGCCGATCCGGTTGCCCCATCTGATGGCTGAATTGGAACGCTTGGCCGCTCCTCCCATGGCAAAGTAGGTTCAGCTGTGGCCCGACGAATTCGGAACGGCTTGGGACCCGGAGCTTGCGCCACTGCGAAGCCGGCCATTCTCACCGCCGCACTTGGAATTGCTGTTTTCCACCCGTACTTACCATAGGATTGTTAAAGGTGGGGTTTAGCCCAATTTTTTGCAAATTTCACTTGCAGCGTTTTTTGGGCAGGAGTACATTTCAGACTTCGCCCCCACGTATAGCCCTGTATTCCGGAAGACATCTGAATGTGGAGTAAACTGGCTCATGGCGTCGTAGTTGTGCGTACTCGCACGGGGGTACATTACATCCGCCCCAGCTTGTTTGAGTGTGTCCGCTTGTTGTGGATATTCCGTCATTTTTCCATATTGCCGGAAAATGTCCTGGGATCGCGGCAGCGTCGCTTCATCGAGTCGCTTTGCGTGAAAGCGCGGCCGGTAATTTGGGGTGTGGATATGGCGACTCAGTGCATCGGCACAATCGAATGGAACCGGCCGGCGGCAAAGCCGTCCAGCGGCGTCAAGTCGGTCCAGCAGCCTGGGCAGGTGTACGATCGGGCTAGCTGAGTCGTAACTCCTCATTCTTCGAACGACACGCTCCCAACACAGACAGGTGCAGCACGCTGGTTACTTGTGCCAGGTTAGGTTCGAGCCGAAACTGACGGGTGGAGGTCCTATGGCTCGTCTTTTCGGCATGGTCGGATTGCTTTTCGCTCTGGTGGTCGGCGCGTATCTCTACATGCGCCAAGCCACCAGCCTGTCGCCGCAGGGAGCGGCATCGTCACCCCGAGCAAGCGTTGACCTAGTAGGGGTGAAAAACGACCTGATTGCCATCGCCAACGCCGAGCGCCGTCATCTTGCTTCCGATGGCAAGTATGTTCCGATCGAGGATTTGATTTCCAACGGCGACATTTCGATGCAGTCGCCTCGTCGGGGGCAGTATCAATACAGTTCTGAGGTTTCGGACAACAGTTTCCGAATCGTGGCCACATACTCGGGAGAAGCCCCGGCTGGCTCGCCACACCAGTTGTCGATCGACGAAACCATGCAGATCAGCGCGGAGTGAAGGTGGGTTGCCTTCACCAAAATCACAGGAGAAGGCTTAATTTCAGGCTCCTTGCAGATTCCCCGGATCAGATAGGCATGCACGAAGCGGTAACGATCTGCATCGCTCCCAGCTACTTTTTACGCTTCGTACAATACTTCTTTTGTCTCTAAAAATATTTTCCATTTTGCTCTTGGCTCTTGAGCTATAAGGGGAAAGAGAGTCAAGTCTATTGCCGATGAACACATTTCTTTTGTCAGAGAACTAAGATGTTGAACGAATCGTTATCGCCACTTGAAGCTAATTCCGGGCTGCTGCAGGAATTGCAAAAAAGATCGACTCCGCTCCCCAAAACCAAGGGATCCGTTCTTTTCTACCAGGGGCAGCGGGCGGATGGAATTTATCTGATCTCGACCGGCCAGGCCCAGCTTTCCTTCGTGTCCGCTCAAGGCAAAGTGCTTGGTTCGAGGGTCGCTGGACCAAACACTGTATTGGGATTGCCTGCGATTATCAGCAACCAACCTCACAGCCTGAAGGCTGAAATTATCGAAGACTCTACCATCGCCTATGTCTCGCGCGAACAGCTCGTAGACCTGATGCGCTCCAGTACTGCATTGGCGATCAAGGTCATAGAATTGTTAGGGTGGGAAGTGAGACAGACGCGCGAGATGTTGGCGAACGCCTCAAGACCAGGGATGCCAGGGCTTCAGGTGGCTCGATAGTCTAGTCGCACCAACGAGCCAACCGGGCTGCAGCAAACCGTGCATTCGCTGAAATCGAAAAACAGGGCAACTAGACTGCAGGCAAAATCTGGTGAGCCAGGTAGGATTCGAACCTACGACCCTCGCCTTAAAAGGGCGATGCTCTACCGACTGAGCTACTGGCCCGCCTGAAAGTTAATTTAACACAGCGGGCAGAGACGGACCGAAGCGTTCGAAGAGCCACACGAGACAAACAGCAAGCGGAAAAGGGCTGCTGCGGGCAGCCCTTCTCCTTTGCGCACACAGAATTTCAAGCGAATTTCACAACGCGCGCAAGAAATCCAAGATGGCCTGTCTGTCAGCTTGCGACAGCCGGTTGAAGCGTGAGATCACTCCGTTTGCTTCGGAGGGACTATAGCAGGCCGAGTCGGAAGAATCGTGTTGTGAGTTGTTGTCACACTCGCTAGCCGGTGAAGAGTGTGCCTCAATCGCCTTCAGCAGGTCGTTGGTGCGACCGTCGTGCAGGAAGAAGATGCGCTGGCCGACGCCCCACAGCGGGGTGGTGCGGAACATGTCGCCGGTAGCCAGCCCTTGGGTGATGTCGTCTGCGAGCCCTTTGCCCATGTGATGGATCAGCAAGTCTGTGTAGGGATGTGCGGTCAAACTTTGCAGGGCTGGAGTTTCGCTCCTTGGTGGAGTCACCATGGTGGGAGTGTGACAGGCAAAGCAGCCGATGCCGGGATTCTCCGGTCCCGTGCCGAACAACTGCTGGCCACGCTGGGCGCTGGCTGAGAACGGCGCTGGCTTGGGTGCATCCAGAAAGCGCATGAAGACGGCGAACATCAGCCAGTCGGGAAGTTCATGCAGTGGATTGGCAAAGGCCTGGTTGCGGTCGTCATTGTCGTCGGTGCGGAAGATATCGTTGGGTTCACTCTTGTCCGCTGTGCAGTCGGGATTTTCGTCGGTTGCCTGCGGGAAGAGGTCATTGGTGACGCCCATTTCCACGTTGTAGGCTTCCGCGGCAAAGATGGTGATGGATTTGTTTTGCGCCTTCCAGCCGAAGCGCGTGATTGTGCCGTCGTTGGCGCTGCGGTTGGGAGTGCCGAAGATCCCGAGTTCGCGGCGAAGGGAGGCGGTTGCCTGATGACGGCCCAGAATTTCCCGATCCTGAATACCATCAAGAATGCCGAGACCGAACAGCTGCAACGGAATGCGAAAGCGCAGGTTACCTCTGCGGAATTGGTCTTCAAAATCGATCGACGGCAAAACTCCTGCGGTACAGGTGTTGGTCTGCCCGCTGGGAAAGATGTCGGAACGGCCAACGACAGTGAAGAGCTGATGAACGCCGCCGTCTGGAGTGCCGTTCGGCTTCTTGGCAAAGCGAACCTCACGGATCGGCCCGTACTGCTCGATGAATGAAGGGACGTAGTTGGTCGCACCCTTGCGGTGCGAGATCAAGTCGAACATGGGATTTTCTGGCGGGCGCTGAAGGTTGGGAGGGTCCTGTGGATTCGGCACCATGAACCCGCCGGAGCCGCCGAGCGCCGGCTGGTTGTGGCAGACGGTGCATTGATCACCGTTAAAGCGCACGCCGAGGCCGGCAGAATTGGTTTGGGTTACGAGATTTGCTTTCGCCGGATAGGTAAAAGAGCCGAGCTGTATATCGTTGCAATCGTCACAGACGGCTTCCAGTTGTACTGCTCTCTGCACGCCTTCATCGAACATTGACTGCTCGATGAGCGTGAGTCCATCGAGCGCTTTGCCGGCTCCCGCCGGTCCCGGGCGAACGCCGGGATCTTTTTGAGCAAGGCACACCGACGCCGCGAACAAAAGCACAGCGAAACGAAAGTGACGCAACCGGATCGTTGTTCCTGACATGGTCTTCTCCTCGATGGTTGAGCTTCGCGGGGCAGGCCCGGCAATTCCGGTGCCCGTCTGAGTTCAACTGGGCTGTGGAAATCCGGGGAGTGGAGGGGACTTTCGGAGAAAAGACGGAATTGGTCAATGGACGACAGACTAACTTTCAATCAACTGGTAAGTACCTGAATTTGGAAGATTTGCCTGGAAGGATCAACTGCCCATTGGTTGCCATCTCGGGCTTTGATAGACTCCCGATCAAAATTGCTATCGACTCTGGCCAGATTGAGGGGTGGCTCCGGAGATGTTGCGGGGTCAGGAGACGATTCGCTTTGGCCTGTATTCAGCAAACCTGCATTCTGCTGAACTGAAGAAGGGCCAGGACACGATCCGGCTGCAGAACCTTCCTTTCCGCGTTCTCACCTTATTGTTGCGAGAGCCCGGACGGGTGTTTACGCGGGAGGAACTGCGCCAGGAGCTGTGGCCGGCCGATACCTTCGTTGACTTCGAACGCGGCATCAGCACGGCAGTTCGCAAGTTGCGGGAGGCGCTGGGAGATTCCGCAACAAATCCCAGATTCATTGAAACGGTAGGGCGGCGCGGCTACCGATTCATTGCACCGGTGAGCCTGCCTTCCGCAGAGCTGGCCGGGCCCGGTCCAAGCACTCCCCAATCTGAATTCATCCAGAGTGAAATTCAGGAAAGGGTGCGGGTTGGGCCCATAACCCAATCTGAGGAGGCAGCAGGCAGCGATGTAGGCACAGGAGTGGTCATTGCGCCCGACATATCCAGGAAAGCGGCAAAGGGGGCCAACAGGCGTTGGCATGCTGGCGGTGCGCTCATCCTCTTAGCGAGCGGAATGGTGATCGCCGCATTTGTCGGGCTGAAATTGCGTTTTCAGGAGGCCCGACCAACACTACCGGGACCGATCGGGTCCATCGCCGTGCTACCGCTGGAGAACCTGTCGGGGGATGCCGCGCAGGAATACTTTGCCGACGGCATGACGGACGAAATCATCACCGATCTGGCAAAGCTGGCTGGACCAAAAGTGATCTCGCGGACTTCCGCCATGCAATACAAAGGAACGCACAAAAAAGTCCCGGAGATCGCGCGCGAACTAAATGTAGATGCTGTTGTGGAAGGATCGGTGGAACGCTCCGGAGACAGGGTGCGGGTTCGCGTTCAATTAATCCAGGGATCAACCGATGGCCACTTGTGGGTGGAAGAGTACGATCGGCGCCTAAACGATGTCTTCGAGCTAAAGGCCGATCTAGCGCAGGATATCGCTCGGCAGATCCAGCTTCGGTTGACGCCGCAGCAACAGCAGCACTTCGCTCGCAATCGGCCCACGAATCCGCAGGCCTTTCAAGACTACCTGCTGGGACGTCATTACTGGGCTTTGCGCACGAAAGAGAGCCTCGCCAAGGCAGTGGAATATTTCAACCGCGCGATTCAGGAAGATCCCAACGATGCGGGCAGCTATGCGGGCCTGGCGCACACCTACATTGTGCTGCCGATGATCACAACGACGCCATATTCGGAGGCGAATCCAAGAGCGAGGCAGGCCGCCGAAAAGGCGATCAGGCTTGATGATTCGCTGGCAGAGGCGCATCTGGCGGCCGCAGAAATCCTCCTCTACCAGGACTGGGACTTCGCGGCAGCGGAGCGCGAGTTCAAGAAGACACTGGAGCTGAACCCGAACTATGCCACCGGTCATCAATGGTACGGCGAGTATCTCTCGATCATGGGACGTCATGAGGAGGCTGTTCGGGAACTGGCGACGACGCTGGAGCTCGATCCTTTGTCGGCGATTGCGCACCACCAAGCGGGACAGACCTTCCAGCAAGCGCGTCAGTACGACAAAGCAATCTCGGAATACCGAAAGGCTTTGAGTTTAAACCCGGCCTTGTACGTCACATATGACTCTTTGTACTGGGCTTTGCGGCGAGAGGGAAAATTCAGCGAGGCGAGCCAGGTACTGCAGGGCGCCCTCCCTTATTGGAAACCGAGTGAGCGCATGGAATTACTTATCGAGCCGCTACCGCGGGCGTACGCACAAGGCGGGCGTGAAGGCTTTCTGCGCGAGAGTATCAAGTTTCACGAACACTGCCGGGATGCCGAGTATTTCCTAGCCCTGGACTATGCCGATCTCGGCGATAAGGAACGAGCCCTCCAGCAGTTGAGCCGAGCCTATGAAACCCATTCTATTATTTTGTGGATACGCGATAACCCGGAATTCGACCCCCTGCGTTCCGATCCGCGATTTCAGGGACTAGTCCGCAAGATAGGGCTTCCGCAATAGCGGTGAAAAATCAGCGTTGGCCTGCCAAGAGCTGTTCAGCCCAATTTCATTTCAGGCGTGACCTAATTCACATTCAACCGTTCTTCCCAGTAGTAGCCTATCAATATTCTGGCTGATAGATTCAGGTCGAGACTCGCACGATTATGACCCTGACGCGATTCGTCACCAAGAATGCGTTTCGCAGCCGGCGGCGCAGCGTTCTCACTGTGCTCAGCATCAGTTTTTCACTATTGCTGCTCACGTTTCTGATGACGATCTGGCGCAGCTTCTATATCGATAAGGGCACGCCAGAGTCGGCGGCACGCCTAATGACGCGGCACAAGGTCTCGCTGACCTTTTTCTTGCCTTCGTTCTATCGCGAGAAGATTCGCGCAGTGCCAGGAGTTGCCCATGTCGTACCGATGACCTGGTTTGGCGGACGCTACAAAGACGATAAGCCGGAGAACTTCTTTGCCCAGTTCGCCACGGATCCTGACGAATACATGCAGGTAGCCACCGACAAGTTCGTGCCTGCTGATGAGCTTGCCGCCTGGCAGCGTGACCGCGCCGGCTGCATGGTCGATCGCGAACTTGCGGCGCGATACGGCTGGAAGTTGGGGGATCGGGTTGTGATTCAGGGCGTGCTGTTTCCGGCGAATCTGGAGCTGACCATCCGGGCCATCTACACGGCGGTCAACCCCAATAAAACACTATATTTTCATTACAAATATTTGGAGGAGCTCGTCTCCTACTTTAAAGGAAGCGCAGGGTTCTTTTTCATCCTCGCAGATTCCCCGGAAGCAGTAGCAGACGTATCACGCGGAATCGATGAGATGTTTCGCAACTCGCCGCAGCCGACGAAAACAGAAACGGAAAAACACTTCCAACTGGAGTTCATCGCCATGCTGGGGAACGTCAAGGCGTTCATCCTGGGAATCGGTGCAGCGGTAGTGTTTGCCATTCTGCTGGTCTCGGCCAATACCATGGCGATGTCGATCCGAGAGCGCACGCGCGAAGTCGCCATCCTGAGAACCCTGGGTTTCACGCGCCAGACGATCCTTTCGCTGTTCGTCGGCGAAGCCATGTTCCTTTCGCTTCTGGGTGGAGTGCTCGGAGTGATGATTGGCAGCGTGCTCGTGAAGGCCGTGACCAAGTCGCCCATGGCGATTGGTGTCGGAACCGGAATGAGAGTTACGCCGCTTACCATGCTCGCCGCGTTGTTGCTGGCTGCTCTGGTCGGGTTGATCAGCGCATTCCTGCCTTCCTATCGCGCTTCCCGCATGAACATCTCAGAAGGCATGAGGTTTCTGGGATAGCAGCGGTAATCTGAGAAGCGCCGCGAATGCAGTTTTATGTCTGCTCCTTGGGTCAGCGAATCCCGCCCGGGATGCTTGCCAATTGCACAACCTAGAGTACAATTGCGCGCCCTAGGGGGTGTCTATGCGTTTGCTGGCTTGCATTACCGGATTGCTAGCTGTGCTGGTATTGGGTTGCCTGGGTTCGTCGCCGGCTGTCGCGCAGGATCTTGATGCCGTAAAGGCGGACGCCTCCCACCACAAAGTGGAGTTTGAAAACGATCAGGTTCGCGTGGTGCGATACGTGATCCCGCCGAGAGACAAGACCGCCAACCACAGTCATCCCGCCATGGTGAATATCTATCTGACGGATGTGAATGGTAAGGTCACGACCCCGGATGGCAAGGTCGCGGAAATTCATGGGAAAGCGGGGGCGGCGGCGTGGCGAAACCCCACAACACACATTGTGGAAAATACCGGAGACAAGAGCATAGAAGGAATTTTAGTCGAGCCGAAGAAGCCATCGTCGTCGCTGCCGGCGGGCGCGAAAGATGTGGTTGCAGCGGATCCAAAACACGACAAAGTTGAGTTTGAGAATGAGCAGGTGCGGGTGATCCGCTACCACTTCGACGCGGGAGAAAAATCGCCGATGCACGGCCATCCCGATAATGTGCAGGTGTTCCTGACCGACACCAAGGCACAGGTTACGACGGCTGACGGCAAGACGACAGCCACCAGCGGAAAAGCGGGACAAGTGGAATGGAGGACGGCCACGCAGCACGAGGTCAAGAATACGAGTGACAAGCCGTACGAGGGCATTCTGGTGGAAATGAAGGGTGCGCCTGGAGGTAAGGCCGGCGGGAAATGAGATCACCAAGGAAAAACGAGGGGTGCGAAGCGAGAGGACCTGTAACTCAATCGCGATCGGGTGATCTGTAATCGAGGAATCAGCAAGCACGAGTTTGTGGAACGGTGAATCCTGCGCCTAGTCCAAATATTTCATTTTGCGGAGGCCAAGAATGGCGATCACGCGTCACTCGCGATGGTCGTGCTCTGTCTATTGTGTGTTGATTCTGCTGTTGGCAGATAACGCGTTCGCACAAACCGCGAAATCCTCAGCGCTAACTACGAAACCCAAAGTGCGAGCGATTACAGCATTCATTCAGCTGGACATCTCAAAATACCAGCAGCAACTGGCGGACACGCTGAAAATGTTGCGCGGGGCCAAGCAGGAATATGAGCGAGCCGGATACGAGGTCGAGTCGGTCCGCATCACTACCCAGCCCTTCCCGCAGTACACGAAAGGGATGTCCGATGCCGCGGCGCTGGAGTTTTTCCGCAACTATGACGAATTTTCGCGTCGCGAATCGTTTGACCCCAATATCGGCCCAGCCATGGTGGCGGACAACGACGATCCGCATGCGGCGGAACTGCTGGCAAGGGTTCTTTCCGAGAACAAGAGTCTGGAAGCGAGCATCATTGCAGCGGGCCCCGACGGCGTGCATTGGAAGGCTGTGCACGCCGCCGCGCGAGTAATTAAGTACGTGGAAGAACATAGCCCGCGTAGCCAGGGAAACTTCAATTTCACCGTGACAGCGATGCTGGAGCCCTATGGCCCGTTCTATCCCGGCTCCTATCATCTTGGCGCGGGGCACCAGTTCTCGGTGGGATTGGAATCAGCAAATGTGGTGGACGCCGTGCTAGCCGCAAGTCCTGGCGACTACGCGACAGCTCGCCAGCGGCTTACCGAGGAACTCACTCGCCATGCGCAGGATTGCGAGCGTGTCGCGCGGCAGATCGAGAAGACCTCCGGTTGGACCTATACAGGCCTCGATCCTACCCCGGCGCCGCTGGGCAAAGTCTCGATTGGCGCGGCGATCGAGAAGTTTACCGGTGCACGCTTTGGATCGAGCGGAACGCTTACGGCGGCAGCAATGATCACCTCAGCCGTGCGGGCGGTTGCAGTGAAGCAGGTCGGATATATCGGACTGATGGTGCCGGTGCTGGAAGACGAACGTCTGGCAGAGCGGTGGAGTCAGGGCGCGTACACGATCGATGCCCTGCTGGCATATTCAGCGGTGTGCGGCACGGGTTTGGATACGGTTCCCTTGCCCGGCGACGTTTCCGAGGAGCAACTGGCAGGGATTCTGGGCGATGTTGCTTCACTGGCCGTCCGTTGGAAGAAGCCTTTATCTGGGCGGCTCCAACCCGTGGCAGGGAAGAAGGCGGGCGAGCGAACGGAGTTCGACGATCCCTTTCTGAGCAATGCGGTGCTGCAACCGTTGCCGTGATAAGAGTGAGTGTTCTTTCTTTAGCGGACTGGTTTGGCCAAGAGAAGATCCGACAACTCCCGAGCGCGTTTTCCAGACCGAATCTCGATCATGCAGTTACAGCAACTCGCTCGAGCAGCGATAAGATCGCCTGTAGCACGGCTTCTTCACCGTCGCGCGAGTCGATTGCGAGGTCCACTGCATGATGCTTGCCGCTGGCATGCAGCACCAGGACCTGGAGATCGGGATCCGCTTTCTTGGCCATATAGGGGAGGTGATGACGGTCGTCCCTGGTGAGGGTGTGGCCCAAAACCACAAGATCGAAGTGCCCGGATTTCAATGTCTGCTCAATCGCCTTGCGGCCTTCCGCCTGCTGGACCTGGTAGCCTGCGCGCTGAAACATCGCAGCCTGGGAGGCCAGAATGAGGCTGTCTGATTCACCGTAAAGGATTCGTGCTCCGTTTTGCGTAGGTGTTGATGCCTTTGCCGCAATCTTGGCCATACCGTTGACCCCCGTGCACTCAGAAGCTTAGCCAAGCTGCAGCGGTGGCGTAACGTCACCAAAGTCGGCCACGTTACCCTCGGTAACGGTCAGCAACGGAAGTACCCGAGGTAAGGGGATCATCGGTCCGCTGATGGACATCAATTAGCCTGCCACACGACGCCAATTCAATACGCCACCAGATTCGACTGCAAAAGGTCTAACCGAGCAGATCCAAGCTTGAAGATTTCTCGTACCTATTTCGCCCGTTCCGAATCTTAAGTCTTAGACATGCATGAACTGACTTCACTGATCACCCGTCACGGTTACGCTGTACTGGCCTTGCTGGTCTTTCTGGAGGCCCTGGGTCTTCCCATTCCAGCGGCGCTGGCGCTGGTGACCGCTGGCGCGGCCGCGGCCTTGCACCGGATGACCTTCCCGGGGGTGCTGCTGGTCGGAATCTTTTGCATCATGCTGGGGGACCTCATCCTTTTTCTCCTTGGGCGCAAAATGGGATGGCTGCTGCTGGGAGTTCTATGCCGGCTGGCGGTCAATCCTGAGACTTGCATTCTTCGCTCCGCCGAGTCTTTCTACCGGCGCGGGCGCGTGACTCTGATGATCGCGAAGTTCATCCCTGGCGTTAACACGATGGCTCCCCCGCTGGCCGGCAGTATGAAAATGAGCCTAGGCCAGTTCCTGCGACTGGATTTCATTGGCTGCGCGCTGTATGTTTCGGCCTACGTCTCCATCGGATACCTGTTCAGTCAGTTCTTCGAACTGCTGGCGCGTGGACTTGCCACGGTGGGTCACACGCTGGCTTCGGCGTTGGTAATCGCGATACTGGTCTATATGGTGTATCGCTTCTATCTGTATTGGCAGCATCGCGTCTATCGCGTGGTGCCACGCGTGCAAATCGAGGAAGTAATGGAAAGGCTGCAGTCAGATGCCGGCGCGGTGATCGTGGCCGATGTCCGCAGCCACGGCTACTACGATGCCGGGGCGCAACGCATTCGCCATTCCATTCGTCTTGAACCGAATAATCTGACGGCGGCTACGGCGGACGTGCCTAAAGAAAAACTTGTTTTCCTTTACTGCACGTGAGCGCGCGAGGCGACCAGCGCCCGGGTGGCGCATCTTCTGCGCGAGAGCGGTTATGACGCGCGCGTGATCGTAGGAGGCCTGCGCGCCTGGGCTAAGGCGGGATACCCGGTGGAGCCCGTTCCCGCCTCTGATATTGTCTTGTTGCCGACTTTCAGTTAGCCGAGTCGCGCCCAGAGCTGGTTTCCACCATTACCCAAATCAGGCCCAAGGCCGGGGCCGTAACCTAATTTCTTCCCGGGCCGTTTATCGGGTAGTAGTGTATGGCATGGAGTTGAAGCGCCATGACTACCTCATCCGATGTGACTTCGGCTATCCAGGCTGGCGATGCAGTACGTCTTCAGGAATTGATCCGCGAGGCTCCCCAGTTGGCCGGCACGCGAGATAGCAATGGAGTGTCGGCTATCATGCTCTCGCTCTACCAGCGGCGTCGCGATCTCGCCGATTTGCTGCTTCGTGCCCACCCCACGCTGGATGTTTTTGAAGCCGCAGCGCTGGGGCGGATTGAGCGGCTCGAGGAGCTGCTCAGGGCGCATCCCGATCTGGCTGGGGCCTGGTCCGGGGATGGATTTACGCCACTGCACTTTGCTGCCTACTTTTCGCAGGAGGAAGCTGCAAGCGTGCTTCTGGATGCAGGCGCTGATCCACGAGCTGTTGCGCGCAACGCTACTCAGGTTCAGGCACTGCACAGTGCTGCTTCAGCAAGGGCCAGCAAGGTTGCTGAGCTTCTGCTGAAGGCCGGAGCTGACGTGAACGCGCGGCAACAGAAGGGGTTCACGCCCCTGCAATCGGCAGCGCACAACGGCGACACTGCCATGCTGAGCCTATTCCTGCGTTATGGCGCCGACCGCGAACAGCAGAATGAAGAAGGGAAGACCGCCCTTGACCTGGCACGCGAAGCGGGGAAGGAAGAGGCGATACGAATGTTGTCCGGGGCAGCTTAGGGGAGAACAGCGACTCAAGCCGATTCGGCAGTTTCTTCGCTCTCGGTAGCCGTGCCTCTTTCCGGGCGCAACAGCGGGAAGAGGATCACGTCACGGATCGAGGGCGAATTGGTCAGGAGCATGGTCAGGCGATCGATTCCGATACCCTCGCCTCCGGTTGGCGGCATGCCGTAAGAGAGCGCGCGCACGTAGTCTTCATCCATCTGGTGGGCTTCTTCATCGCCCCGAGCGCGTTGCGATAGTTGCTGCTCGAAACGCCGGCGCTGCTCTTCGGGATCGTTCAGTTCGCTGAAGGCGTTGCCGATTTCCAGTCCGCCGACAAAGACTTCAAAGCGCTCTACCCAATTATTCGCATCTTCGGGCTTGCGGCTGTTCTTCGAGAGCGGCGAAATCTCCAGAGGGAATTCATAAATAATCGTTGGCTGGATGAGGTGCTCCTCAGCCGCCGCCTCAAACAGATCGGCAATGGTTTTGCCCGGCGGCCGCTGAGGATCGTAGGGCATGTGGGCGTGATGCGCATTGAAACGTCTGACCAGCTGGTCGATAGAGTTGGCGTCAAAAGCGAAGTCCGACAATTGCGGCTTGGGGGCGGCAGATTCCGGCCAATACTTGATGATGGCTTCGCGCATAGTCAGCCGCTGCCAATGCGACCAGTCAATTTCTTGGTTGCCGAATCTCACCTTCGTCCCGCCGGTTACCTCACGGGCCACGTACGCCAGCATGGCTTCGGTCAGGTCCATCATGTCGTACATGTCGGCATAGGCCTGGTAGAACTCGAGCATGGTGAATTCGGGATTGTGCTGGGTGGAGATGCCTTCATTGCGGAAGTTGCGGTTGATCTCGTATACGCGTTCCATTCCGCCGACAATCAGCCGCTTGAGGTAGAGCTCGGGGGCGATGCGCAAGTAGAGATCAAGGTCAAGAGTATTGTGATGAGTGACAAACGGCCGGGCCGCGGCGCCTCCGGCGATCGGCTGCATCATCGGAGTCTCGACCTCCACATAGCCGCGCTCGTCAAGAAACTTGCGAATGGCCTTCACGACCTGGGCTCGCTTGACGAAGACCTCGCGAACCTCCGGGTTCATGAAGAGGTCGACATAGCGCTGCCGATATCGGAGTTCGACGTCGGTCAGACCATGCCATTTCTCAGGCAAGGGAAGCAGGTCCTTTGACAGGAAAGTGATTTCCTGCACGTGCACCGTAAGCTCATTCGTTTTGGTTCGAAAGAGGTATCCTTTCACGCCGATATGGTCACCGATATCAAGCAGCTTGAAGAGCTCGAAACCTTTTTCTCCGACATCATCTTTTCTTATGTAGATCTGCAGGCGCTGTCCCATCTGCTGCAAGTGCAGGAAACCGGCCTTGCCCATCAGGCGCACTGCCATGATGCGTCCGGAGATGCTTACGTCGATGCGAGGGGACTCCAGTTGCTCGGCAGTTTTGTCCTGATAATCGGCCTGAATCTGTGGGATCGTGTGGCTGATGTCGTATTTGTAAGGATAGGCTGGCTGACCAAGCGCCTCGATCTGAGACAGTTTCTGGCGGCGCAGTTCGTAGATCTTGTTTTCGAGCGACATTCTCTTCTGGATTGCCTCAAGCGAGGCGGGTTGCCCGGCCAGCGCGGAGGGACGGAGGCAAAAAATCGATTATAACGAATGGCCGGTAAGCTACGAGGGCTTGAGCCCGGCGGATAGGTCGGCCCCCTATCATTCAGCCGAGCACCCCATTTGGGTAGGCAAGCCCCCAAGTGATGTACGTCACAAACCGAAGTGATACCAACCTTGAAACCCTCACGCCACAAAGGTTAGTATGCTCGGTTCTGATCGAAACCGTTTGCTAGCACTCTGCTCGCTGCGGGCCGCTGCCGGCCACAACGAGCCCCAGGATTGGTTTGAGGCTATCAAAATATGCCAGGGAACTATGTTCCGATCTTCCTTTTCATTGCCATCATCGCGATTCTGATCCCCTTGACACTGTGGCTAGCCAAGCTGGTGAGACCGGACAATCCTGAAAAGACCAAGCTGATGCCCTATGAATGCGGGGTCGATCCGATCGGTGATGCGCGCGGACGTTACACGGTACGCTTTTATATAGTCGCCATCCTGTTCGTGGTTTTCGACGTGGAGACGATCTTTCTATTCCCCTGGGCGGTGCAGTTCAAGGCGCTAGGGTTGTTTGGCCTGGTGGAGATGCTGGTGTTTCTGGCAATCCTGATCGTTGGCTATATTTGGGTCTGGAAGAAGGGTGCTCTGGAATGGATTTAAGCGGAAGAGCGGGCAACGCGTTTCTATATGGCCGACGAAACTAAGCCAAACAGCACCCCTGAGAGTCCGACTCCGGCCAAGCCCACGCCGGCGGAGACAACTTCTTCGGCCAAGCCTGCGGCGGCGCCCGCGGGTGGCGCATCGGCGGGCGCAGGAACTCCAACCGCCAAGCCTGCTCCACCTCCTCCCAAACCCTCTGGCCCCGTCCCCGTACCCTGGAATTCGGAACTGGTGAGCCGCTTCAAGCGACAATACGGTTCCGGCATCCACGAAGCCAGTACGTATTTGGGTCAGAACTATCTGGTGGTGAACGCTTCTATCGTTTATGAAATCCTGAGTGTGCTGCGCGACGAAGAAGAGTTCGATTATTGCGTGGACGTTACCGCGGTTCACTATCCGCAACGTGAGCTTCCCTTCGAGGTGATTTACATCCTTTACTCGTTCGAGCGCAACGAGCGTATGCGAGTAAAGACGCAAATTGCCGACGGAGCGGCATTACCAAGTGTTGTCCCACTATGGCCCACGGCTAACTGGCTGGAGCGTGAGGTGTATGACATGTTCGGTGTCCGCTTCGAAGGGCATCCTGATTGCAAGCGAATCCTGCTCCCCGAAGATTGGAAGGGACATCCGCTGCGCAAGGATTACGGCATCATCCAGCAAGACAAGGAATGGGTTCAGATCAACTTGGGGATTGAGAGCGGGCAATGAAAGAGTTGTCGACAGCGTCGCACCTGCAACTGGAAGAGAAGGACAAGACTTTCCTGGATGCGACTGAGCTGACCCTCAATATGGGGCCGCAGCATCCATCGACCCACGGCGTGCTGCGAGTCATCCTGAAGCTGGATGGCGAGAAAATTCTAGGAACCGAGTGCGTGATCGGCTACCTGCACCGGGGGGTGGAGAAGATTGCGGAGAATCGCACCTATGCGATGTTCAATCCTTACGTGGACCGCATGGATTATGTGGCTGCGGTCTCCAATGGGCTGGGCTATTGCGAAGCCGTGGAGAAGTTGCTTAATGTCGAGGCCCCACCCCGTGCCAACTACATTCGCGTTATTCTGACCGAGCTGAATCGCGTCGCGAGTCATCAGCTCTGGCTAGGGACCCATGCCCTTGATATCGGTGCGATCACTCCAGTCTTCTATTGCTTCCGCGACCGTGAAGAGATCTTGAAGATCTTCGAAAAGTATTGCGGCGCTCGGCTCACAACGCACGCCTTCCGCATTGGTGGCTGCCAGTACGAGACCTACGACGGCTTTGAGAAGGACGTCATCAAGTTTTGCGATTTTGTTGCGCCTAAGATCGACGAGTACGAAGAGCTGCTGACCCATAACCGCATATGGGTAGAGCGGACCAAGGGGGTCGGAGTCATCAGCGGCGATGAGTGCAAAGCCTTGGGCGTAACCGGTCCAGTACTTCGCGGAAGCGGAGTGAAATGGGACCTGCGCAAAGCTCAGCCCTATGCGGCTTACAAGAATTTTGAATTCGACATCCCCACTGGTCAGAACGGCGATACCTATGATCGATACCTGGTGCGCATCGCTGAAATGCGGCAATCGTTGCGCATTATTCGCCAGGCGGTCGGGGCGATTCCCGAAGGCCCCATTATGGCGAAAATCCCCAAAGTGCTGAAGCCGCCGGTAGGTGAGATCTATCACTCGATCGAAGCTCCCAAGGGCGAGCTGGGGTACTTCATCGTCAGCGACGGTTCCACACAGCCCTATCGCGTGCGCGTGCGGCCACCGTCGTTCGTCAACCTGCAGGCGTTGGACACCATGGTTCGGGGACGGCTGGTGGCAGACGTGGTTGCCATCATCGGCACCATAGATATCGTCCTGGGTGAGGTGGACCGCTAATGCTGAATCAGCTTACGGGATATCTCAATCAGAACACGACGCCGGGCCAAGCCGGGAATTTGATCTGGGCCACTATCTACATTCTGGTCATCTTTGCGGGCGTGTCTCTGGCAGTGATTCTGATGAATTGGGGCGAGCGCAAGGCCCTGGCGCATATGCAGGTACGGCTCGGGCCCATGCGTGTAGGTCCGCATGGCTTGCTGCAACCAATTGCCGACGCGGTAAAGCTGTTGATCAAAGAAGACATCATGCCCAGCGAAGCCGACAAGCTGGTCTTCTGGATGGCTCCACTGGCGGTAGTGGTTGCGGCGTTCACCGTCTACCTGGTGGTACCGTTCGGGCCGACCCATGCCGTCACCGACATGAACATTGGAATTCTGTTCATGCTGGGCACTTCCTCGCTGGGCGTGCTGGGGATCATCATGGCGGGATGGGCCTCTAATTCCCATTACCCGCTGTTGGGGTCGCTGCGCTCGAGCGCGCAGATGGTTTCCTATGAAATCGCCATGGGCCTCGCGGTGGTCTCGGCTGTGCTGATGACCAGCTTCACAGGAACAGGCCCTTATGCAGCGGGAAGCGGTTCGGGTGTCGGAACTCTGAGCATGATCGGCATCGTGGAGGCGCAGAAAGCGCAGCATGCGTGGTTCGTATTCAAGTTCTTCCCGCTGGGACTGATCGCATTTGGCGTTTTCGCTGTCGCTATGGTGGCGGAAACCAATCGCGCTCCCTTTGATTTGCCGGAAGCCGAATCGGAACTGGTAGCGGGTTTTCACACCGAGTACAGCGGGTTTCGCTGGTCATTATTCTTTTTGGCGGAATATGCGGCGATGATTGCGGTCTCATCGATCGCGGTGACGCTCTGGCTTGGGGGTTGGCTCCGGCCTTTCACCTACTGGCTAAGCGGGCCGACATGGGACTTTGTGTTTTCGCTGGTTCCAGGGCTTTTCTTCCTGCTGCTGGCGCTGGCTGCCTTCTACAACGCCGCCCGCATGCCCAAGCACCCCATGTTGCGGATCCAGACGATGGGACTGGGGGCGTTTGGCGCGCTTCTCGGGCTCATCGGCTTGCTGCTATTTGTTCCTGGGGTGCGCGACCGAATTCAGGACATCTTTTGGTTCGTCTTCAAGGTGGCTGTTTTTATGTACCTGTACATCTGGTACCGCGGCACCTTCCCGCGCTATCGCTTTGACCAGTTGATGAAAGTGGGTTGGAAAGTGCTCTTGCCCGTCGGCCTGGGAGTACTGATCGTTACAGCGCTGGTCGGAGTTGGTCCGGAGCTTGTGGCCTGGATCACGGGAGGCCATTCGTGAACAGAAAAAAGGGGCTGTCAACCTTCGTCCGCGAGGCCCTGCTCCTCGACCTGTTGCAGGGTCTAGGGGTGACGTTTCGCAATCAGCATCCGCAGCGAATCTATACGGAGCAGTATCCCCTAAAGCGCCCGCAGATTGCAGAGCGCTATCGCGGCCTGCCGCGGCTGAACGTGAATCCGGATACGGGGGAGACGCTGTGCATCGCCTGTGATCTGTGCGCCAAGGCTTGTCCTGAGCACCTGATCACAGTCGAGAGCGAACGCGATGCAACGACCAAGCGCAAAGTTCTGACTCGGTATACCTTTGATATCAGCCGATGCATGTTCTGTGGGCTGTGCCAGGAATCCTGCTCCACTGACGCCCTGGAACTCTCGCAGGACTTCGAGTTGGCGCAGTATAGCCGCGATGGCCTGATCCTTGACCGTACGCGCCTGGAGCGCGGTCTGGAAGTGACGGTGTATACGCGATGAATCCCATTGCTCCAAGGTTCTTCTTCTATCTGCTCTCGGGAGTCGCCATGGTGAGCGCGATCTTGGTGATCACGCGCAGGAACCCGGTGCACGCGGCGCTGGCGCTGATCTTCACATTACTCTCGCTCGCAGGGCTGTACTTGATGCTCTATGCCCCGTTTGTTGCCGGCGTGCAGGTGATTCTCTATGCCGGCGGGATCATGGTGCTCTTCTTGTTTGTGATCATGTTGGTGAACATTGACCGCAACGTAAAGGAAGAACAATTCAATCAGCAATGGCTGCTGGGTATTTTGACCAGCCTGGTGCTGGGCGGAATCATCACCGTGGTCTATTTGAAGGGGAGCAGCATCTTCCCGCAAAACGCCATTTCGCTGCCGGAACAGAGCAACACGCAGCAGGTTGGGCTGGCGCTCTACCAGACGTATTTGTTGCCTTTTGAAATTGCATCGCTGCTTCTGCTGGTGGCCATCGTGGGTGCGGTAGTAATGGCGAAGAAGCGGATCTGAGCAAGTGCGAGGTCTGAAGTTGGAAGTGTGAAGTTCGAAACTAGAGAACAAGAGCTGGTATATGGGACCGATCACGACTCTCGATTATCTGGTAGTAGCTGCGGCATTGTTTGTCATAGGCACTATTGGCGTGGTCACGCGGCGCAATGTGGTGATCATCCTTATGTCGATCGAGCTGATCCTGAATGCCGTAAACCTGAACCTGGTGGCGTTTTCCAGACTGTGGAACCTCCAAGGTCAGGTGTTTTCGATCTTCGTGATCACTGATGCGGCGGCGGAAGCTGCCGTCGGTCTGGGAATCCTGATCGCCTTTTTCCGCAATAAAGAAACCATCAATGTGGATGAAGTCGATCTATTGAAGTGGTAGGGAAGCAGTCAGCAATCAGCAGTCAGTAGTCAGTCTCGGGCCCCCTTGGCGGCTTAGGGGTCGCGGGACAGGGGCAGGCCGAACGTTGGATTCGCTGAATGCTGATTACTAAATACTGATGGCTAAATGCTAATTGCTGATTACTGAGTCTTAAATGTTCTTTCTCGAACACATCTGGGTCATTCCGCTGCTGCCGATTGTTAGCGCGGCCGTAATGCTCTTTTTCGGCCGGAAACTGCCCAAGTCAGCGGTAACGGCATTCTGCGTGGGCACGGTTGTGGTCGCGTTCTTGTGGTCCTGCCTC
>Ga0187776_10000020_pt1 | contig 92533 bp, 83 predicted proteins | sample 0216_BV02_MP12_2_FD_132426 | JGI IMG/M metagenome (GOLD analysis project Ga0187776, IMG submission 132426) | Tropical peat soil microbial communities from peatlands in Department of Meta, Colombia - 0216_BV02_MP12_20_MG | ecosystem: Environmental > Terrestrial > Soil > Wetlands > Peat | place...
GTCAAAGTGGGCGTCCCGCCGAGAAGACTCACGTTTGTTTACTCGGGATTGAGCCTCCGCCATCCCGATCGGGTGCGATTCCGGTACGAGCTTGATGGTTACGACAAGAACTGGAGCGACCCCACTGCCGCTCACGAGGCAACTTACACCCAGCTGGGGCCGGGTAGATACACCTTCCGAGTCGCTGCCAGCAATCCGGATGGCGCCTGGAATCCTGCCGCTGCGAGTGTTGGATTGGAGATCGCACCGCTTTATTGGCAAACCTGGTGGTTCCGCCTGAGTGTTGTTTCCTTTTGCGCGCTTGGAATTCTGGCCCTCTATCGTATGCGGCTTCACCGGCTGGCAGCGCAGCTCAATCTGCGATTCGAGGATAGGTTGAATGAGCGCACGCGAATCGCACAAGACCTCCACGATACGTTGCTACAGGGATTTTTGAGCGTTTCCATGCGGCTGCACGTGGTGATGGAGAAATTGCCGCAAGATTCGCCCGCCCGGGAGTCGATCTCGGTTGTTCTGGAGTTGATGAGGCAAGTTATCGACGAGGGCCGCAACGCCGTCAAAGGCTTGCGTTCATCGGACGGCCTTTCCTTGGATTTGCCGCAGGCTTTTTCGAGAATTCGCAACGAAATGACGCTGCAGGGTGACGTTGAATTTCGTGTGATCGTCGAGGGGCATATACGCCCACTGCGTCCTGTGCTTCGTGACGAAGTCTATCGCATTGGCCGGGAGGCGTTGATCAATGCGGTTCGTCACTCGCAGGCAAAGAGGATCGAAATCGAACTTGAATACACAAACAAGCGGCTTCGCGTCCTGGTGCGCGACGATGGTTGCGGTATGGACCCCAGGGTGCTCCATTCGGGCCGGGAGGGGCATTGGGGAGTCATTGGCATGCGCGAGCGGGCGGAGAAAATTGGCGGCCAGCTTCGAATTTGGAGCAATGTGTCAGCTGGAACAGAAGTCGAGCTGTCGGTGCCTGGTCAGGTCGCGTTCGAATCCAAGTCCCCGGGTGTTGTTCAGAGATGTCTTAACCGTTTGAGCCCTAGAAACGGCTCAGCGAGCCGACTGGAGCGCTCTTAAGTGCCGGAGGCCAGTTTAGCCTTGGACCTCCCTAAAAGACTAATCGGAGTCCAAACTGCAACCGGCGCATGGGTTGAGCATTGCGCAGTTGTCCGAATAGCGCGGTACCAACTGTCTGACCGAAACCCGTCGCTCCAGTGCGCTGGCCGACAAGGCTCACCATGTTAAATGCGTTCGTGGCCTCCGCACGGAAAGTCAACCCGAATCGTTCTGTGAGCTTGAAGTCGCGTAAGATGGCTAGATCGATGTCCTGATAGCCGGGGTTGTCGAGGAAGTTGCGCGGCGAATTGCCATCGGTGGCAACTCCGGTAACCGCCTGATTCTGCACGAAGGCGTCGGTATTGAACCATCTTGCAGCCGTGGGATGGGAAACATGCGGATCCCCGATCAATTGGGCACGGTCTGTATTCGATACGCCATCCAGGTTCGCGTCAATGCCGTTGAGCACAGTAAAAGGCACGCCGCTTCGCCACCTTATTATTGATGAGATCGACCAACCGTTAAGGATTCCGCGTGCCAGGCCGCTGCTGCCGTTGTAGTAATTAGGTTGAAATACAAAAGAGGCCCCGAACACGTGGCGCTGATCGGTATCGGCGCGTCCCCGGTCTTCGCTCAAGTTGCTCATGTTCTGCGCCCCGCCTTGAGTTGTGTTGTTCTGCAGTTCCACGCTGTTCAGAGTCTTACTGTAGACATAGAAGGCACTCAAGCCGAAGTGATTGCCCATTCTCTTGGACGCTTCCAGTTGCAATGCATGGTACGAAGCAGTCTGGTTTGACTGCAGCAGTAATATCTGGCCAAAGGCTGGATTCGGTCTGCGCGCCAGAACGTTTGCGCTGCTGGTCGTCGCGTTGGCAGTGACCACCGGGTAGTTGACGTCCTGCGCGAAAGGAAGATCGTGGCTTAGCGATCCAACGTAGGCAGCCGTAACCGCTAGACTGTTTGTGAGCTGGCGTGCGACTGAAAAATTCAATTGATACGTGTACGGCCATTGGAAGTTTGTGGACGCGCCGAAGATCGAGCCGCCCGCGACAAATGTTCCCTGGTAGGGAAAGGGATTACCCCCAGGGTAGGCGTTGTAGGGGTTGCTTAGAGTCGCCCCTAGCGGCGCTCCGCTGGGGGAGGTTTTCTGGTTAACGTTAGCGAATGACAGCCGGATGGAGAACGGCTCGAAATTTGTCGTCGTGTTCCACTCGTTTCCCGAAACACTGCCAAAGTAAACTCCAGCGCCAGCGCGCACGGCCGTCCTGCCGTCACCGAAAGGGTCCCAAGCCACGCCTACGCGCGGCGAGACGTGGTGCCACCGTATCGGCACAATCCCGCGCTCCACACCGGCATCTCCGGGGAACAGAATTCCCGTGGGCGCGCTCGGTCTTACCGTAGACTGCTCACCGGCAAGGTAGGTAGCTTCGCGGTCCAGCGGATCGGTCGGCGGTGTCTGTACGTCCCAGCGCAGCCCGAGATTTAGGGTTACTCGGGGATGAACTCGAAAATCATCCTGCGCAAACAGCGCAATGTACCAGCTATTCGTATACCCGGTGATCGGCGAGTCCTGGCTTACAGCACTGGGAATGCCGAGCTCGAAATCAGCGAGAGCGTTGCTCGCCTTGGTGACGCCGCCGTTAAAGGTGAAAACACCGTAATTGTTAAGCAATGTTTGCTGGATGTCCTTGTTCAACGAGAGTTCGGCCCCGAACTTGATGGTGTGCCGTCCCCGAGACCAGAGAAACACGTCGCGCAGAGAGTAAAAATTTGTGCCCGCGGTGGGGCCAGCGATAGCATTGGTCAGGTTGAAGTAGCCCTGGACGGTGATTTGTGGCAACGAGGGCACACCCTGCACCGTAAAGGTGGAACCGAGGTCACCGAGCGAGGTTGGCGGAAGGTTCAACCGCCCGCCAAAGTTGCGCGTATAGGTAAGCCAGGCTTGATTGACTTGATCGCCGCTGATCACCCAGACATCACTCAGGTTGACTTCGTGTTGCCGCCAGCTTAACTCCTGCACTCCCCACGGCAAGTTTCCGCCACCAGCTTGAATGGTGTTGCTGCCGCCCGTCTCAAAGTAGCTGCCGGTGAAGCGGTGCGCAGTATTGATTTGGTGATCGACTTTGATGAGGAACTCGTCGCTGTTGTAAGGGCTGGGCACATAGCCCTGCCAGACATTCCCCGCCACGCCCGGCGTCGCTGACGGAACCAAGGTATTGAGAATGTTCATCGCCACCGGATCCAACCGGTTGGAGCAGATTTTGCCCACGACGCCGTCACACGTGAACACTTTTCCGGTTGCCGGATCAATGGGCTTGTGCGCCGACTGGGAAAAATCTCCCGTGCGTTCCAGCGGGGTCGGAACCACAGCACTGTTCAGAAATGTGCTGGTCGTTTGCCTCAGACCGGAGTAGGAAAAAAAGAAGAAGGTACTGTCTTTCCGGATGGGCCCACCAAATGTAGCGCCAAACTGGTGCCCGTGAAAAGGCGCCTTGGGCAGCGTGGAACCCCAGTCATTCGCGTTGAACACCGCATTGCGGACAAATTCAAATGCTGAGCCGTGAAAGCTATTGGTGCCGGACTTGGTCACCACGTCAATCACACCGCCGGCAAACCGGCCGTATTCGACACCGTAGTTATTCGTCTGAACCCGGAATTCCTGGATGGCTTCGGGATTGGGCAGCACATTCCCGGTGTTGCGGAGTCCGGTCATGTTGATGCCGCCGTCGAGATAGTAGCTTACCGATCCCACGCCGCCATCAACGCCGCCGTTGATCAGTGTGCGCTGCTCGGGAAATCCCAGCACGATGTTGCTGGTCGCGCTACTCGCGGTCGCGAGGCCGGCGTTGTTCGACTGCACTCCAGGCGTCAGATCGAGAAGCCTGTAAGGATTTCTGTCGACCAGCGGCAGATTTGCAATTTCGAAGGCCCGCACCGTACGCCCCAGCGAGGCACTGCTAGTGTCCACCAGTGGCGGTGCCTCCGTTACCACGACGCTGTCGCTTCCCCTTCCCACCTCCATCTTGACATCAACCCGGACATTCTCGTTTAAGGCGAGAATGATGTCCTTACGAACGTAATCTCGAAACCCTGCCGCTCTGACGTCCAGCTTGTAATTGCCGACCGGCAGAAACTCCGCCCGATAAGCGCCGTCGGCTGCGGATCGAATTTGTCGCACCATGTTGGTGTCGGTGTTGGTGAGGGTGATCTCCGCACCGGCGATGTAAGCGCCGTTCGGATCGACAACTGTGCCCAACAGCTTCGTAGTGGTGATCTGCGCCTGCGACAATATCGCCCCGAAAATGATGGCTTCGAGCCAAATCGAGGATCTGCGGCGCATGGTGCTTGCTCCGGTGGCCTGGGGTGACGCCTATGATATTGCATGAGGGGATGGAGCGCTGTTTGCGTCGCAAAACGCGGACTTCATCGCGAACCATATTCCAGGCGGACCAGACCCGGCCCGGATCGATTCAAAAACAGGAGCCATCGAAATCTTGGTGCGAGAAACACAGCCCCTGGCTGCTCTTGGAAACAAGTTGCGATGTGAAGGAGCAGGATTGGCTGTTGCCTGGCAAGTTCAATGAGCCAAGGAATTCGAGGAACTCGTTCAGTTCAAGAAGCTGGTCCAGCAACAATTTATGCTTGCAGTTTTGTGGTGCTCGAGGAAATGAAGTTGGGCAGACTTTCAGCGCCTGGCACGCGCTGGCCGTAAGTTGGGATTTCGGATTCGTTTCGATTCATTTACGGACGGGGGCTTCGCTTCCATAGACGATGGGGCGCCCGGGTTCACGTCGTCCCCATTGAGTAACAGCTCGATGAAAAGCTTGACGCATGGGCTTAGACCCCTAACCGATATTTTTGCGTCTTTCATAATGCGACCCTTCGTATTGACCATTCGAGTTCCGGCTGTTGACTACTCTGCCCGCAAAAACGCAGAGGTGCATCCCGAAAAGCAGTGTTTTTTTCCTACCACCGAAGAATTGTGGATGAGTACCACATTCGGGGTACGGGCGTTCGTCGTGTTAAGCGTCTGCAATAGACAGCTTCGAAAGTCAGTTGCTTGCCGGAATCGGGGATGGACCAACAGTGTGAGCCAGCCCGCCTTTCGGAACCGGTTCTTCCAATCTCCGAACCAGCGAAGAAAGGGAGGAAAGCGTACCTCCAGCAATTCTTTGATTGCAGAAATCAGCTGCCTCGGAGAACCAGTCTTGGACACGCACTGATCAACCGAGCCCAGCTCCCAACCGCAGTAATCGCTCTCCGCGGAGTACATCAGGATGGGGACATGTATATTTATCTTCTTCATTCGTTCGGCGAGCCCAACCCCATTTTCGCCCGCTGTTTGATAATCGAGAATTACTGCATCCAGCGCCGCTGTCTCAAAGATATGGAGAGCCGCAGCTTCGTCGCGGGCCAGCAGCGTCTGATACCCTTGGCCTTGTAAGATGTCCCGCAGAGCAGCAACACCTTTCGGGTCACGACCAACGCACAGGATAAGTTCCTTCGATGTTTTCATAGGCACCTCGCAAGTAACGGGGCGGCCCTACCAGGACCATCCACACTGACAACGCACTGAGTCGCACAACCGGCTTTTTTGGAGAAGTGCTTTACAAATGGCGCATGCTCTCATCCACATGTCGTTTCTCCCTTCACCAATACGAACTTTCGCACGGCTGCTGCTGAGAGCACATCACGCGATGCAGTGTTTTTTTACTACCCCAAGAGATGTTCTGATGGCTACCTCGTTCGGGGTAGCAACTACGGATCGACCGCTGGTTGACTTTGAAGAAATCCCGGTAGTGATCGCGGTTTAAGCAGTCTGGGATTCGAGGATCCATGTCAAAAGTTTGGCGTTTGACGGTAAAGCGCAGGACGATGCGAGGGGCCGACGCCCAACATTTTCTTTAAGCACTAACGGCCTCAACGCTTTGCCACAGTTCCCACAAGGACGCCGAATGGAAGACCGGTTGCAATTCAAGAACGCGGGCCGGTGTTTTATGTTGGTAACCCCCGTCAGCTTCGAGCCTTTGTCATTTCTTGACACAGAGAGGCCAGCACGCAGAAGGATGCGCAGCTCAACATGAGTATGGGATTCAGCTCAGTGACAAGCGCCCGAGTTCTATGATTGGTAAAACCATTTCGCGTTACCGGGTCGTCGAGAAGGTCGGCGGCGGAGGTATGGGTGTGGTGTACAAAGCTGAGGATCAGCAGCTGCGCCGTCATGTCGCCCTGAAGTTCCTCTCGGAAGACCCGGCAAACGACAGCACGACTCTGGAGCGGTTCAAGCGTGAAGCGCAATGCGCCTCCACCTTGGACCACCCCAACATATGTACGATTTTCGAGGTTGGAGAGCACAGCGGCCAGCAGTTCCTGGTCATGCAGTTCCTGGAAGGCAAGACGCTGCAAGGTCACATCCAGGGTCGGCCACTCACAATCGAATTATTGCTCGACTTGGGGATTCAAATCACCGATGCGCTGGATGCTGCCCACACCCAGGGGATCATTCACCGCGACATCAAGCCGACCAACATTTTTGTTACCGAGCGCGGGCAGGTAAAGATGTTGGATTTCGGGCTAGCCAAGGTGGTGCAGTCCAAACGACAAGTCGTGGGCGCAAACTCAACAGCGGTGACGGTAGTCGATGAGAAATATCTGACCAGCGCCGGCAGGATGCTAGGCACGGTGGCTTATATGTCGCCCGAGCAAGTACGCGGGAAGGAAGTTGACGCCCGCACGGATCTATTCTCATTTGGCGTGGTGCTTTACGAGATGACAACGGGAATCTTACCCTTCCGCGGTGAGAGTTCAGGGGCGATATTCGACGCCATTCTGAATCGCGCTCCCGTCGCTCCCGCACGGCTGAATCCCGACCTGCCTTCGGAACTGGAGAACATCATCAACAAGGCGCTTGAGAAGGACCGGAAGCTGCGCTACCAGAGCGCGGCCGATATTCACGCAGATCTGCAGCGGCTGAAGCGGGATTCAGACTCAGCTCGAACGACTGTCGGACGCGCAAAGCGAGACCCGCAGACTGCCCGCCAATTCCGATGGATTGTGCCCGCAAGCGCGGCCATACTGGCCCTCCTCCTGATCGGCTGGCTGTTTTCCTTCCGCAAAGGCCGCGCACTGACGGAGAAGGACACCATCGTCATCTCTGATTTCGTCAACACGACTAGGGAAGAGGTCTTCGATGACACCTTAAGGCAGGGACTCTCGGTACAACTTGGGCAGTCGCCCTTTTTTTCCCTGATTTCCGATAGCAAGGTGAATCAAACCTTGAAGCTGATGGGACACTCCGCCGGTGACCGGTTGACGCCCGAAATCACGCGGGAGGTCTGCCAGCGCACGGGCAGCAAGGCGTACCTGAGTGGGTCGATTGCGAATTTGGGCAGCCAATATGTAATCGGATTGAAAGCATTGAACTGTAGCACTGGCGACGTTCTGGCCGAAGCACAGGAACAGGCCGAGAGCAAAGAGGCCGTGCTTCGGGTCTTGGACATAGCGGCTGTGGATATGCGCAGTAAGCTCGGTGAGTCCTTGAGTTCGGTGCAGAAGCACGCCACGCCAGTCGAAGAAGCTACCACATCGTCGCTGGAGGCCCTGAAGGCATACAGCCTGGGACGCAAAGTGAAGTATTCCAGAGGGGAAGCCGCGGCGCTGCCCTTTTACAAGCGGGCGATTGAGCTCGATCCGAAGTTTGCTTTGGCCTACGCAGGGCTCGCAAACACCTACCAGAACCTGACTGAAGTTGGCCTGGCAGCGGAACATGCCCGGAAGGCATACGAGCTGCGGCAGAAGGTGAGTGAACGGGAGCGTTTCTACATAGAGGCATTCTATTACCACTACGGTAGGGGAGAACTGGAGAAGGCGGCGCAAACTTACGAACTGTGGCAGCAGACCTATCCGAGAGACTTTGTGCCAATCGGTAATCTGGGAGTCATTTCCGCCAACTTGGGACACTATGAGAAGGCAGTGGATGTATTCCGCGATGCGCTGGGGTTGGAGCCCAATTACGGGGTCCTCTACAGTAACCTTGCCTACAACTACACAGCTCTCAATCAGCTAGACGAGGCCGAGGCAGTGTACAGGCAGGCGGAGGAGCGAAAGATGAAGAGTGAAGGCTTGGTCTCGGATCGCTACGTGTTGGCCTTCCTGAAGGGCGATGCCGCGCAGATGGCGGAGTGCCTCTCGGCTGCTACTGGTAAGCCAGGCGTTGAAGATCTACTACTTGCTTCTCAAGCAGACACTCAAGCCTGGTATGGAAAACTTAAGAGCGCTCGCGACCTGACCAGGCAAGCGATGGATTCCGCCCTGCGCAATGATGCCAAAGAGACCGCCGCTTCGTATCAGGCCGAGGCGGCATTGCGAGAGGTCGAATCTGGCTACGGGGATCGGGGGCGTGCCGAGGCGAACGCCGCCTTGAAACTGGGCGCAAACCGGGATGTCCGGGCTATAGCTGGCCTCGCCTTAGCACGTTCAGGCGACATTGCAGGAGCAGAGAAGCTGGCGGCAGAACTCGACAAAATGTTTCCACTCGACACGCTGGTGCAGGGTTACTGGTTGCCCAGCATTCGGGCGGCCCTTGCCCTGGATCGGAAAGACCCGAACCGGGCTCTTGATCTACTAAAGCAGGCGAGCGCGATAGAACTCGGCACCCCCACCAACATCTCGATCTACCTATGCCCCGTTTATTTGCGCGGGGAAGCATATCTCGCGTTGCACGACGGCGACCGAGCCGCAACTGAGTTTCAAAAGTTCCTCGACCACTGGGGTCTGGTGGGAAACTTTCCCTGGGGCGCGCTGGCCCGCCTGGGCCTGGCCCGCTCCTACACGATGCAAGGCGACACAGTCAAAGCGAAAGCCTCCTACAAGGACTTCCTGACAATCTGGAAAGACGCGGATCCTGATGTTCCGGTCCTAAGGCAAGCTAGGGAAGAATATGCGAAACTCCAATAGCCGGCTCACGCACTTTCCCTGCCAACGTTCTCGGTGACGTGCAAGCTGATCTCGTGTCGTGTAGACTCTGTGTTCAAGTGCCCTGGAAGGTGTGCGAAGCGCCCGCTTTGTTCGTTCGGCAGGTAGTGTGGGGGCCTGCATGAAGCTAAGGGTGTTCGTCCCCGTATTATTGCAATCAGCATTGCTGCTGATTCTCTGTTTCGCGCTAGACAGCTGCAAGTCGCATCGAGCCGACACCGGCCCCTCCATCGAGTTCACCAAAATTCCGCCCGCATCGCAGGGCGGGCGAGAGAAAGTCGATACCATCGCGGGGCGCGTCAGAAACGCGCGCCCAGGCCAGCAGATCATTGTCTATGCACACAGCGGGCCGTGGTGGGTGCAGCCGTGGCCGGACAAACCCTTCATTCCCATCCGTGCGGACTCAACCTGGAGCACCGAAACTCACCTGGGATTTGAGTATGCCGCACTGTTGGTAGAACCGGACTATCACCCACTTCCAACCATGGACGTGGCGCCTACGCAAGGCGGTCCCGTGGTTCTGGTGAACATCGTTAAAGGCACTGGCACCCCAACCTATGCTCCGACTAAGCCACTGAAGTTTAGCGGTTACGATTGGGACGTTCGCACCATCGCGAGCGATCGCGGAGGCACGAACAATCTTTATGATCCCGACAACGCCTGGACAGATGCGACTGGCGCACTTCATCTTCAAATAAAGAAGAAGATTGGCCGGTGGGCATGCGCAGAGATGGTGTTAAGCCGCAGCCTCGGGTATGGAACTTACGTTGTAACCGTCCGCGATACCTCTCACCTGGAACCCGCAACCGTGTTCGGCATGTTTACTTTCGAGGATTGGGGAGGAGACCAGTACTATCGCGAGATGGACCTCGAGGTGAGCCGCTGGGGGGATGCTGCAAATAAACATAACGCGCAGTATGTAATCCAACCTTTCTACATTCCCGGGAACGTATCGGCATTTGACGTGCCCGCAGGTACCCTCACGCATATGATGCGCTGGGAGTCAGGCCGCACAAGTTTTAAGACCTTCCGCGGCCGCTCAGCTGGTGCGGGAGCTCCGGTGGTGATGGAACATGAATTTGCCTCGGGCATACCTTCTCCGGGGCAATCAAAGATTCACCTGATTTTTTATGTCGTCGCGAGTGACAAGAACCCTCTGCAGCAACCCAGCGAGGTAGTGGTTGAAAAGTTTGAATACCTTCCGTAACCCCGGGATTGGAAAGTGGTGGCTCATTAGACGGGCTACCGCCGGGCTGGCCGCAGTGTGCTTGGCAGTGTCAGCATTCGCAATTGATCCAAACCGGCTAGTGTCGCAATACTTGGATGACTCGTGGGGAACGGAAAAAGGCTTTGCGGGCGGCTCGGTGTCGGCACTCGCGCAGACTCCCGATGGTTATCTTTGGATTGGGACGGAAAAGGGGCTGGTGCGTTTCGATGGATTGAATTTTCGTCAGTTTGAGCAAGCCAATCCTACTTCCTTCGTGATTGGTCCGGTACGATCTCTACTGGCGGACTCGCAAGCGAACCTCTGGGTGCTGTCGCAAAATACCAAGCTCTTTCGCTACCACAATGGAAGCTTCGAGCTGATTCGTGGAGAGGCTGAGAACGGAATTACCGCGATAGGCCGCGGAAGTGCCGGCGCAATATTGCTTTCATCACTCGCCATGGGAACTCTCAGATACGACGGCAAACGATTTCTGACCGTTTCCCCCCCGCCTCAATTCGCTGACTCCGCAAGCATCGCGCAGGGAGAGGCTCCTGACGAACGATCCAGCCGTCTCAGTTGGTCCACTGGCATTATGCCCGACCGATTAGCGCAGCCAACGTCGGCGGTGATTTCGATGGCAGCGACGGAGGACGGCAGGATCTGGATGGGCACAGAGGATGGCGGGCTGTTCTATCTGCGCCAGGGGCGGGCGTCGGCAGTGGATGGTTTGCCCAAGGCGAGGATCAGCTACCTTCTGCCGGTGGAGAGCGCTGGCTTGTGGATCGGAACCGGCCAGGGAGTGTGGCGCTGGGACGGGAGCAGGCTGACGCGCGCGGGTGTGCCCGCGGCACTGCTGCATGCAGAAGTGCTGTCTATGATTCGCGACCGGGACGCAAACCTCTGGGTGGGCACGACCCAAGGACTGCTGCGCTTCAACGCCAAGGGAGTTTCCTCCGTAAGTACGGTAGCCGGTGGTGGGGCGGTAACCGCGCTGCTGGAAGACCGGGAAGGAAACCTCTGGATTGGGAGTGAACGCGGGCTGGAGCGGTTGCGCGATAGCGCGTTTGTCACCTACTCGGTTGCCGGTCTGCCAGCGCAGAGCATGGGGCCGTTGTACGTGGACGCGGAGGAGCGCACCTGGGTTGCGCCGATCGCGGGTGGTCTGCGCTGGCTGCGGGGAGGCAAGGAGGGGAAGGTCACGGCCGCTGGACTGGCCGAGGACATCGTGTATTCGCTGGCTGGCGGCGGCAAGAATGAGTTGTGGATCGGAAGACAGCGGGGCGGGCTGACGCATCTGCGCTACCGGGACGGTGAGTTCACGGCTGAGATCTACACCCAGGCGGACGGCCTGGCGCAGAACAGCGTGTATGCGGTGTATGCGAGCCGGGAAGGCACGGTGTGGGCGGGAACGCTGAGTGGAGGAGTGAGTGCGTTTCGCAACGGCCACTTCACGACGTACACGACGGCGAATGGCTTGGCGTCGAACACGGTGACGTCGATGGCTGAAGGCACGGACGGCACGATGTTCTTTGGCACGCCCAAAGGAGTGAGTGAGCTGACCAAGACTGGCTGGCGCAGCTATGGCGTGCGCGAGGGATTGTCGTCGGCGGATGTGAACTGTCTGCTGCGCGATGGGACAGGAGTGCTGTGGATTGGAACCTCCGAGGGAGTGGCATTTCTCCGTGCGGGCCAGGTTAAGGTGCCGCCAGCCGTACCGGACTCGCTGCACCAACCCGTATTAGGGATGGCGGAGGACAGAAACGGATGGCTGTGGATGGCGACTGCCAGTCACGTGCTGGAGGTGAAGCGCAGCGCCTTGTTGGGGGAGGGATTTCAGGAAGGCGACGTGCGGGAGTACGGGCTAGCGGACGGCTTGCAGGGCACGGAGGGAGTGAAGCGCTCGTCGTCGGTGATTGCCGATGGACAGGGGCAGGTTTGGTTTTCGACGAACCGCGGGCTGTCGGTGGTCAACCCGGCGCGCGCGACGGTGAGTTCCGCGCCCGCGCTGGTGCACATCGAGGCGGTTTCTGCCGACGGCAGCTCGCTCGATCTGCGGGGGCCCGTGCGGACTCCCCCGTCACCTCAGCGGACGACGTTTCGCTACGTGGGGCTGAGCTTGAGCAATGCGGAGCGGGTGCGCTACCGATATCGGCTGGAGGGATTTGATCGCGGCTGGAGTGAGCCGGTGACCAACCGCGAGGCCACCTACGGCAATCTGGGCGCGGGGCGCTACCGTTTCCGGGTGATGGCCAGCAATAGCGAGGGGCTGTGGAACGGGTCGGAGGCAGCGGTGGGGTTCGAAGTGGAGCCCACTTTGTGGCAGACGTGGTGGTTCCGGCTGGGCTGCGTGCTGAGCGCTGGGCTGCTGGTATTAGGCGTGTACCGGGTGCGCATGCATCAGTTGACGCGGCTGCTCAATGTGCGCTTTGAGGAGCGGCTGGCGGAACGAACCCGCATCGCGCAGGAACTGCATGATACCTTTCTGCAAGGGGTGCTGAGCGCCTCGATGCAGCTGCATGTGGCGGTGGACCAGTTGCCCCCGGATTCGCCGGTATTGCCGGCGATGAAGCGGGTATTGCAGTTGACGGGGCAGGTGGTAGAAGAAGGGCGCAACACGCTGCGCGGGCTGCGCTCCTCGATCGAAAGCGCGCAGGATCTGAAGAATTCCTTCTCGCGGATTCCCGAAGAACTGGGCGGGGGAAAGGGAATTGATTTTCGGGTGGTGGTAGAAGGAACCTCGTTGCCGTTGCGGCCCGCCATTCGCGATGAGGTTTACCGTGTTGGTCGGGAGGCGCTGGTGAATGCCTTCCAGCATTCTGGGGCGAGCAATATCGATGTGCACCTGGAGTATGCGGCGAATCAGTTGCGCATTCTGGTTGAAGACGACGGCCGCGGAATCGATCCTGAGGTTTTGCAATCGGGTCGCGACGGGCACTGGGGGATAGCGGGCATGCGCGAGCGCGCCGAGAGGATCGGAGGAAAATTGAGAGTCTGGAGCCGCCGCGGAGGTGGTACCGAGGTCGAACTTTGCCTGCCCAGCCAGGTTGCCTGGGACTGCCATCCCACCGGCCCCGCTCCCCGTTGGTTCGCGCGCCTGCAACAGCGAGAGAGGAAGGTCAAGTGAGCTTGTACCCTATAGAATCCGACCTAGGGTTCCCGGCGTTCACCCGGACCGGTATATCCCAGTTCGAATCGCTTTTGCATCTCATGCGTCTAACAACGCGTCTAAGCGGCTGTTACAGTAACAGGGGCGAAAGAACGTGGGCGGGATAAATGGCTGAGGCCGCCAAAATACGAATCTTCTGCGTTGACGATCATCCTCTGGTGCACGAGGGCGTAGCTACCGTCATTAGGAGCCAGCCGGACATGGTGCTGGTGGCGGAGGCTGCCTGCGGGCGCGAAGCTATTCAGCGTTTTCGGGAACACAAACCTGACGTGACGCTGATGGACCTGCGGCTGCCTGATATAAGCGGGATCGACGCGATGATTGCGATTCGCTCGGAATTTTCAGAAGCCCGAATCATCATCTTGACGACTTTTTCTGGCGACGTGGAGATTCAACGGGCGCTGGAAGCCGGAGCCCGAGCGTACGTGCTGAAGAGTATGCCTCCCAAGGAACTGGTGGAAGTTATCCGCCAAGTACATGCGGGTAAGAAGCGAATCCCGCCGGAGATCGCAGCCTACCTGGCTGAACATTACAGCGATGAGGCCCTCACCACTCGTGAGATAGAAGTCCTGCAGCAGATTGCTGGCGGCAGTCGGAACCGTGATATCGCTGAAAAGCTTTTTATCACCGAAGAAACTGTCAAAGTGCACATCAAGCACATCATGGAGAAGCTTGGGGCTACCGATCGGACCCAGGCCGTGGCAATTGGAGTGCGGCGCGGAATCATCCAGCTCTAATACATTTGCAGCCCAGCTCCGGATACCTCGAAAGTGGTAGAAAAAAACTCCAACCCCTAGGGATTCATCCCCTCAGCAAAACCTCTACTCTAGGTCCTGGCTGTAAAAGGGGATGTTCGCTGCAAACAATGTTTTCCACGTTTCCGGATGGCTGGCCCGGCGCAGGTCTTCTGCTTCTGCGAGTGACCTGCGGGGCTGTTCTTGTTGCTCAGGGTATCGCCTACATGGGCGATAAGAGTCAACTGGGTTTTTTGGCGTTGGGTATTGCTGCTGCAATGATTGCAGCTGGGGTTTTCCTGCTGGTTGGGTTTTTGACCAAAGCTGCTGCAGTTATAGCGGCGGTCGCGGGCGTGACCGGGATTCTTGGGTGGCTACCGGGTTTCCACCTCGGTTTGCTTCAAACTCAAATGACTGCCGCGTTGGTGGCAGTCATCGAAGTAGCCATTATTTGCCTGGGCCCGGGAGCAATATCCCTCGACTCACGATTGTTTGGGCGAAGGGAAATTATCATTCCCGCCCTTTCATCGAAACCCGACTCCACTTAAGGAAGCGCGCGAATGAGTCACGCTCAGGCGATGAAAGATTCTTCCAGGCTCTGCGAGTGGTATTCATCGGTCAATCACGCTGCCCGACCACCCACCACAATTTCCAAGTCTGATAGGGTCATCCAGTACCCCAGGCGTCCGTCATAAACGAACTCCTGCTGGATGTAGCAACGGGTCACAGGTTCGAAGCTGTGCCGCCGGCGATTAGTGCTTACTGGATTGGGATTGCGCCATACGATTTCTAGCGAAGCCGTTTTCTCAGCATGACGTTCAGTTCTCAGCGTTGTCATTGCCTGCCACCTCATGGATGGCATTCTGGCAAACTGCCGTTCTTAACACATCACGAGATACAGTGTTTTTTTGCTACCCCGAGTGGATGGTGAGCGCATACCTCGTTAGGGGTGGGGAGAGATAACAGTGTGGGCGGTTATCGGGCTTTTTCGGGAAGAGAATTTCCGACGGCTCTAATGGACGAGAGTGATGGCAGGCAGATGTGGATAGCAATCAGGGACTCGTACGTCCGAGGGTCCGATTGAGATCGTCTCGGGCCAGCAGATAAGCCAGGCTGGCGTCCAGCAACCCGGCGCGTGCTTTCATGGCTTGGGCCCGAGATGCATCGCGCTGCGATGCCAGGGTGATACCCTGCTTGAACTGATCCTCGGAGAGCCGGGCATTCTCCACTCGCGCAGCCACATACTCTTTTCTCGTTTCCACCAAGGCACGGGCCACGTCCAGCCGGTTATAGATCGTGTTGACCCGAACTTCGATCTCGTCCTTTACTCGTTGCAGGTTCTCTTCCGCTTCCGAAACTTCATCCCGGCGTTCTCGCACGAGCGCTCGGCGTTTGCCGGCATCGAAGACGTCATAAGTGAGATTGATGCCGAAGGTACCAAAATTCCGGTCCAAGAACGGTACTCCATTTTGGTAGCTGTGCCGGGCGTAGGCAGTAATATCGGGTATGTATTCCGCCTTGGCCGCAGCGTGCGCCGCTCGTGCCTTTTCGAGGGCTTGGGTTGCTTCCTTGATTTCCGGGTTGTCATTGAGCGCGGCGCTAAGCGATTGTTCGCGTGGTTGTAAATCGAGCGCGACGTCAACATTAGGGTCGAGGATGAGCTTGGTGTTCAGAGGCAGTCCAAGCGCATCATTCAACTGAAGGGTCAGGTCAGCAATCTGCATGTCGGTAGCCAGCAGCGCCTGCCTGGCCTCGAGAAGATTGGCTTTGCTTTCGATCCGTGCCACTTCCAGCAGACTGCCGTTCTTGACCTGGTCTGTGTTCTCGTTCAAATTCTCGCTTCCTGACGTAATCAGGAGTTCTGCCGCTTCTTTCTGCAACTGGCTGGTGAGGATGCGATAGTAGAGCTCGTGCACACGGAAAACCACATCCGTCGATGCCTTGGTGAATGCGGCTTGGGAGCGGTTCAGGTCGGCTGTCGCCATTTTGTTCGCCTGATGGATCTTAATGAGCTGCGTTAATGGTTGGGCAAGCATGGTGCCGCTGGATTCAAATGTCTCCGTTCCCTGAGTAAGAAAAACGTTTGCGGCCGGAATCTCTGCACCGAAGGCGCCGGCGGGCACTTCGACCCGCTGCAGGTCCGTGATATGCAGGAAATTAGACTCGTTGGTAATGGAGGGAAAGTAGCCAGACTTCGCCATGCGTTTTTTTTGCTCTTCTGCTGCGACATCATAGGACGCCGCTTTCAGCGCATGATTCTGGCGTTGTGCGAGAGCAATGGCCTCCTGGAGCGTAATCCTGCGCTCTTGAGCTGCTGCGGCAGACCCCCATACACACGCGCAGAGCATCAGCAAGATGCAGCGGATAATCGCGTTGTTGCGCTTTTTCATAGAACCTTCCTCCAGCAAGGTGCAGGGCACAATGGTTCAGCCTCCACGCAGGTGTGGTTACGGACAGACCGGCAGAAGAGTGAAAACCGATCGCCAGCAATCATGAATTCGATTCCTTACGTTCGGACAATTGTTGCTGAATATCGCTGAGGTCCCCGTAGTTCATCGGCGACTTGTGCAGTAACGCAGTCAATAAAAGGCCCAGGACGCAGGTCCAGGCAACCAACAGGAAACCCTCATTGAGGCTCAAGGCATAGGCCTGAAGACGCAGCCGGGCTCCGATCAGACTAGCGGCGCGGGCGGCCGCGTCGGCCACACCGGATGATTTGGCGTAAACGCCCGCAGCCATGGCGTGAAGATTCACATCTGTGATCCAGGTGCCGCGGGCTACGTGCAGACCCAAAAGGTTCGAGTGCAGCTTCTCGCGCGTGGCGAGAAAGTGGCCCATGTAGATGGCCCCCGCTGTTCCACCAAATAAGCGAATGGTGTGAAACATCGCTGAGAATGTCAGGATCCAGGCAGGTTTCGCTAATCCTCCCGTGAACACTCCCTGCAGGATGATGCATCCCACCAGCCCGATGAGGGCAAACGATTGTCCGACGCCCATAAGCAGCTCGGTGCGATAGTAGTTCGCTGCCGACCAGGCCGTCGTGTACCCGGCGTTCAAGTAAACGGCGAAGGCGGTGCAGGTCAGACCCGCAGCCAGCACCAGACGAGGGTCTAGTTTCCGATGCATCAAAAGCGCCGCAATAAACGTAGTCAGCAACAGCGGTGCAGCGCTCCAGATCACAGCCGGCCCGATCTGCTCCGGTTCAAAGCCGCGAATGGCCAGTGACTGAGGGATTAGGATGATGGTTCCGGTGAGAGTAAACCGAAACCAGAAGAGCAGACTTCCCAACAAAAAAGTGTTCCATCGCCAGAGATAGGGGAGGGCTACCAGCGGGTTGGGACCGCGTAGTCGCCGTATGAGCGCGCAAAGGGTGAAGAGAGCCCCGGACCAGAACAGCGCGTTGAATACACCAGAACGCCACCAGTCAAGCCTTTCGCCTTGTTGAAGAGCTGCCATCATCAGCGCCAATCCCAGGCTGAGGTACAGAAATCCGACGAAGCTGGGCACCGCACTGTCCTTCTTTCGCGGAGGGGCTTTGGGTATCCCGAGATAGATGCATATCATCATCACCGGGGCAATTAAGGCCGAATTCCAGAACATCCAATGCCAGGAAAGATGCTCGCGGTACCAGCCATAGAGCGAGGGCGCCACATTGACGGACCCATCGATAAACGTGGCGTAGAACGCCATCGTGAAAGGCAGGAATCGAAGAGGACTAATGCGAAGTGCAAAAGTGAGCGTGAGCGGATAAAACGTGCCCGAGGTTAGCCCGGCGACAATCAAAGCCGCAACCAGCAGACTATAACTGTGGATGAGTGGGAGAAAGGCGCAGGTCACCGTAAATACCCCAGCGGCAAAGAGAAGGATGCGCCGTGGCCCCAGCAAACCTCCGAGATAGACGCTAAAGGGTCCGATGAACACGAGTGTCGCGTTAAACGCGCTGTCCAGCCATGCACCCTGATCGTAACTAATGCCCACATGGCCCTTCAGATCGGCAAGCCCCAGACTAAGCAAGCGTCCCGTCAACGTGACAAGGCCGGCTCCGAGAAGCACTCCGAAGATCCCTATGACCTGACGTGCGGATAACTCTACGGGGATCGCCGCAGCCGTGGCACGCGCAATCTCCACAGGGGTAGGTGGGCGGGCTGGAATCGTCGTGGCGGCCATGATTCGCGTTATCGTCTTGTGCGGACGGTGGCAGTTACAGAAAGACCTGGTCGCAGTTCGTCAGCCGTGCTGGCGTCATCCAGGGCGATCTTTACGGAAAGGCGCTGGACGACTTTCGTGTAATTACCGGTGGCATTGTCGGGCGGGAGCAGCGCAAATTGCGAACCACTGGCAGGCGCAATCTCGATTACTTTGCCGTGAAACGTCTTTCCCGGATACGCGTCAACACGGATCTCGGCTACATCGCCGATTTTCATGTTCGTAAGTTGTGTTTCGCGATAGTTCGCCTGGACCCACTTACTTCGGCTGACAAATGGAATTACTTGTGTTCCGGGAGACACCAGCTGTCCAGGCCGAACCTGTCGCTCGCCCACGCTACCGTCGTTGGGTGCCTCAATCCTGGTGTAGCCGAGGTTGACTTGCGCGACGGTGAGTGCGGCCTCTTTGGCGTGGAGATCGGCGATGAGCTGTGCCTCTTGCGAATCCAGCACAGCCAGGCCGCGACGTTCGGCATCCACGGATGACTCGCTACTCGCGAGTGCGGCTTTGGCCTGTTGCAGTCCGGCTTGCCGGCTGGTCAGTTGTGCGCGCGACTGCTCGTCCTGAGCCACGACTTGCTCAAGCTTTTGCCGCGTCGTTGAGTTGGTCTCCATGAGATTTTCCTGCCGGCGCCGCTCCGGAGCGGTTCGATCCACATCCGCCTGCGCAGCCTCAATCCCAGCTTGCGCGGATGAGATTTCCGCTCGTGCCTGCGATACTCCTGCCAGCGCACGGTCGACCTTGGCCTGCTGCAGCTGCTTCTGGCGGCGATTGTTTTCGATTGCGCTTTTGGCAGCTTCCACCGCGGCCTTGGCCTGGGCGACTTGGGCCTGGTAATCGTCATCATCGAGCTGAACCAGCAGATCTCCCTTGCGCACCGTTTGGTAGTCCGACACCTTTACGTCGCGAACGATTCCGGCCACTTTGGTACTTAGCGGCGTGAGATCACCTCGAACGTACGCGTCGTCTGTGACCTGCTCGATCCGGCCTCCCTCCCAGGCATTCCAGTTTCGTGTGATGGTGAAGATCACTGCAGCCGCCAGCAGCACCACCAAAGCCGGGGTTCCGTATTTCTGCCAATTCCGTCTGGTTTGCGCCGGGGGGTGCTCCGGTTCAGCCGTTCGCACCGGAGCCGGCGCCGGCTTCATGGTTTCACTTGGGATGGGACTTGCTTTTTCTGCAGCCACTCTCCACCTCTTTCCGCTGTGCGGGAGGCAATCGCGCAGTCCAACGCCACACTTAAAGCATTTTTATTCTGCAATCGTCATGCCAGACCACGTTACCGAGTATCGAACGGATTTCTTCCAGTTTGGCGGCATGACGTCGTCTGATTCCTGGGCAGATGTTTGTCTTGTGACGAGGGTTCGTCACCCCAGCGTAGTGGGCAATGTTAGCAACTCGTGGCGGTTTCAGCCAGAGAAGCCCTGCAAGTATTAAGTTCCACGGCGCGTGGGCTGCTCGTGATGCACCGCAGTCCAGGCATTGTTGTCCGGGCGGAAGTGGCCCCCATATTGCATACCTCACATTGGTTCCAGGCAGTGCCAGAAATGCCGTCGCAGGTCGCACTGAGGCCATACAAATGTCATTCCCCGAGCGTCGCACCGCAAACATTCTGATGACGATATTGTTCTTCGCTGTCTTGTGCGCAGCTGTTTACAGCGCTCGGCGCATTATTCTTCTCTTTGTCCTGGCGATTTTTTTCGCCTACTTGCTTAATCCTGTGGTCAAGTTTTTACAGAGTCATTCCCTGTTCTTCAGGAATCTGAGAGGGCCAGCGGTCGTGGAGGTTTATCTTGCGTTCTTGATTCTGATCGGGGTGCTGGGATACTTGTTCGCGCCGGGTGCGGCAAGACGCACCGTGAAGTTTATGGACCAGGTTCCAGTTGTGATGGATGGACTGGCAACGGGAAATATTGCCGGCGACCTGAGGCAAAAATACGATTGGAGCGAGGAACAGGAAATTCGCTTCAGAGCGTTTCTGGCGAGGCATAGAGAAGGAATTCAGAGCCTGGTGCCAACCGTAGACCGTTACATTTCCAATGCTGCGCAGATAATCGGCTGGTCACTTCTGATTCCTGTCCTGGCGATCTTCTTCTTGCGCGACGGGCAGCACATCGCCGATGTCCTCATCCGAATCTTGTTTCCTTCAAACCGGTACGCAAGAGTCTGGACAGTAGCCAATGATCTTCACGAAATGCTCACACGATATGTGAGGGCGCAGCTGCTGCTCTGTGGTCTGTCCTTCCTGTTTTATTTGATCGCCTTGCTGCTTCTGGGATTTCCGCACGCCATTTTGTTTGCCAGCCTGGGGGGAGTGCTGGAATTCATTCCTGTGGCGGGCTGGATCACGACATTCGCGACGATTGTCGGTGTCGGGCTGCTGAATCACTGCCACTGGCTCTGGATGGCAGCATTACTGCTCATTTGGAGAGTGATCCAAGACTATTTCGCGACGCCCCGGATTATGGGAAGTCACCTGAAGATCCACCCTCTGGCCGCAATTTTTGCGGTGCTGGTAGGAGCCGAAATCGGAGGGATCGTCGGAGTTTACCTAGCCGTACCTTTGATGGCGGCCCTGCGTCTGATCTTCAGTGCTTATGCTGGAGAGCGCACTAGCCGGGGCCACTATCATCATTTCGACGCTGCTCCGGAAGTGCCATCTAGCCTGGCGGAGACGGCTATCAGCTGACCTTGGTGCAATCCCCTCCGCGCCCCCATGCTCCCGGGGACATAACCTTCTGCGCGGCGACGCACTGGGGCCTTTGATCTGTTAGAGTTTCAGCCCAATCGACTCGCCCAGCAGCGGTTGGCAGCTACTTCGATTGCTTGGCCTCGGCAGCCGGTTTCTGGCTAATAATTGGCACTTCTATCGACTCGCCCAGTATGTTGTTGTAGGTAATTGTCTTTTTTCCGACCAGCACCAGCACGTCACGGCCAGCCGCATATTTCACAGTGTCAGCACCCTGCGGCGGTGTGTATAGAACTACATAAATGGTATTGCCTGCTTTAAGCGAAACTTCGTAACCGCCGGCATTACGCTCACTGTCACCTGCAGGCTGATGAGGTTTGACAGCCGTAATTGTGGCCACTTGATAGTTCGACGCTGACTGGCAAAACATCGAAATGGTGACTAAGCAAATACAGAACAAACACATCAGTCTCAGCATTCGTCTCTCCTCGTGTTTCGTGAAGCATTTGACGCTCCAGTCCCCACCGGGCTGCGAGAAAGCGCGGGCATGCAGCGTGGTATGTCCCTTCTCGTAGAGCGAACAGATACTTGACGGAAATTTAGCACGTGATAGGACCTTGTTGTCACAACAAGTAAATCTCCGTGTCTCGGCGCTCGCCACTTGTTGAGAATCCCTGGCCTGACACTCGTCATTTGTGTCTTGCAGTTGGCATCCCGCTTGCAAGCTCATATACCTGCGAGGCGGCAGCCGGTTTACTTGGTCCCAAGACGTCTCCGAAAGCCAACCAGCGCGGAGCGCTTGAGAGCGAGAGACTTCCGGCAGGTTTGTTCCTCATACGTAACCTGGCTGCTCCTCGCGTTGTAAATGATCTGGAGCCAATCTCGGCGCAGAACTCCACCCTTAGGAGCAGAGCATGACGATTATTGAAACGCTACCCGGAACTACTAAGGACAGCATCATCTCTTCGCTTATCAATTTGGTCTGCCCACAGTGTGGCGGAGCCATGATGGAATTTCAATGTCGCGGTAAGTGTCGTAGGGACTGGTTTCCGGAATGGGTGTGGGCTAATGCAGTCCTGAGCTCTGAATAATCGGGCTACCGCAAACAGAGGCCAATCAGCTGCCACATGCCAATGGTTTGCCCGTATTTCGGCGGACGTGTATGAGGCCAATTGCTTAACAGGTACCGCTTGACGCTGTATGTCTCAGGGTTTGAGCCGCAACTCTTGCAGCTGGAAAGCAATTCGGTTTGGAATTCTGGTTGCACGTGGTTAGGTGAATTTTTGTTGCCCGCCCGAGGACGAAGAGGTTCCGTTTTGGGGTCGGGGCCGGAGAGAACATGAATCGTAAAGCTATTCAGAGGTATGGCACGTCGGACTTGCCGATCGCTCGTCTGACCCTCAGTTTCCTCATTTTGTTCGTCTTTTGCAACGCTGCGGCGTTTGCTCAGAGCACCAGCCAACCAAGCAGTTCGACTACCCCGTTCAGCGTTCAGGCTACCCATCTACTGGGTTTCGCAGGCGCTCGGGATAACGCAAACGGGACTGTCTCGCTCGACGGCGATGTTCTGAAGTTTGAGACGAACGGAAGTCCCGCCAAACAGATCAAAACCGCCTCCGTCCAGGATGTGTTTGTAGGCGATGAAAGCAAGCAAGTTGGCGGGTTGCCGATGACGTTAGGCAAAGCAGCCGCTCCCTATGGCGGCGGGCGAGTGGTTAGCCTCTTTGCCCACAAGAAGTACGACACTCTTGCTCTGGAATATGTTGACGCCAATGGAGCGATCCATGGAGCGATCTTCCAGTTGAACCCAGGGCAAGGAGAGGTTCTGAAAAATGAACTCATCGCCCGAGGCGCGCATGCCAGTCACAAGGATGAAGAACCCTCAAAACAAAGCACTGCGGAGGTTACGCGTGAAAGCAAATAAACGAATGTCATCGGTTCTGCTGGCCGCGGCGACGATCTTGATTACGGCTACAGGCGCGCTTCAGCTCTTTGCCCAGAATGGGGGCACGAAAACGTCACCAGGAAACAACAGCTCCAATTCCAAGGAATGGAGCGTGCAGGTGGACCAGGTTGACCCTGGCGATTCAGGCCTCTCATCTTCCTTCCAGCTTGCCATCTACGAGAGCCTTTTGCACGAGTTGGACAAGACGAAGGAATTCAAACAGGTATTTCGCGAAGGCGACCGGAATGCCAATGCCGTTCCTGACCTGCTGATCCTCAAAACCAGTGTGCAGAAGTACACACCCGGAAGCGAGACTAAACGTGCGGTAACCACTTTTGGCGGGGCAACAAAGCTAACCGTCCGCACTCAACTGTGCACGCCGGACGGCAGGGTCATCTGGGAACACGTGGTCGACGGCAATGTGCGTTTCATGGGCGGCAACTTGCGCGCTACTCATAACCTGGCTCGCAATGTAGCCAAGACCATCAAGGAATCGTCTGTGCCGGGCCCTTCGCACGCGGCCCCGGTGCAGGGTGGGCAAGGATCTGTGGTCTCGAGAGAGCGTGCGCCGTCAGTACCGCAGCACCCTGGAGCGTCGCAGGGATGATCCGGGCGCGCCAATCAAATCGCAAGATTGAACAACGATATTCGAACTTCTGGAGACACGAGATATGACAGCAGCGAACACGAAACTCAAACTCACTCTCTTAGCCGCTACATTTGCCGCAATAACAATATTTGCGGTGGCGGCAAGGGCGCAGTCTGATCAGGAAAACCGGAAGGAAATTACTTCTCCTCTCCACGCTTTGCGTTCCGGGATCACCGAAAACCAGGTTCTCGCCGAAATAGATGCCCACAACGAGCTTCGAAAGTCGGCCCTGTTTGACTACACAGTCCTTAGGACCTATCAAGTCAGTGATTTGAAGGGCAAAGTGCATGCCGAGGAAGTTGGGCGGATGGAGTTCCGTGCACCTGACGAGAAGAGGTTTGTGCCAACGTCTGAAAAAGGATCGGAACTCGTTCGGCGAATGGCGCTGAATCCGCTAATCTCCAGCGAAATCGAAGCCGCTGCCGGTAAGAGTCATCATGACAGCGCCATCTCACCGGCAAACTACTCCCTGAATTTGATCGGTGAGCAGCAGGTTGGATCTCACCTCTGTTTCGTAGCGCAGGCAATTCCCCGGCGGAAAGACAAGTACTTGTTCGAAGGCAAATTGTGGGTTGATGTTAATGATTACGCCGTAGTTCGCATCGAAGGCCATCCTGCGAAAAAACTGTCTTTCTGGATCGAACGAGCTGATTTCGTGCGCCAGTACCAGAAGATCGATAATTTCTGGCTTCCTGAAAGAGATCAGACCTTTGTCCAGGTCAGGCTCTATGGCAAGAAAGTTCTGACTATCGAACACCAAAACTATGTTGTGAATGCGGCTCAAAACAAAGAGGGATCAACCCAGGAGGCTCGCGCACGGCACCTCGTTGGCGCCGAGTAGGTCCGACACGGCTTCGAGAGACAGATATGGCGATGGCAGATCCGCAGGAAGGGATAGTACAACATTCATTCATCAGCCCGGATCAGCTGAGCGTGCGCAACATTCTAATGGCGACTGACCTCTCGGAATGCTCAGAACGAGCCCTCAGCTGTGCGTTGGGAGTCGCCAGCCGCTATCAATCGCGGTTGCATCTCTTTCACTGTATCGATCCGATACCTTACGACATGGTAGACCCGGGCGCCGTCCAGACGACCCGCGATGACGCCAAGAGCGAGCTCGAACGGCTGATATCGGGGTTTCGCAAGCAAGACCGGCTCAAGAATGTCGAAGTCCACATCAAAGTTGAGGCCGGAGACCTGGCCGGAATTTTTCCAGATATTGTTAAAGACCTTCATCCTGATCTGATCGTTGTTGGTACCCATGGTCGAACGGGATGGCGGAAAATGGTTTTGGGATCGGTTGCCGAGATCATTGTGGACCAATCTTCGTGCCCGGTATTGACCGTAGGCCCCTCCGCCGATCGGCCGCGAATGCAGGAATTCGGACCTCAAAGCATTCTCTTGGCCAACGTAGCCCCAACCCGCTCCGCACTTGCAGAATCGTATGCCCTTTCACTGGCCCGCAAATATGGTTCCCAGCTCCACACTGTGGACGGTCGCGAAAAGGAGTGGAGCCGTGTGACCGCGAACGGGTTGGAGTATGAAGCGCCCGAAACCGAGCGAAGAGACGCGACATTCGATATTGCACTGAGCGGTCCTCAGCATTCGCCAGCGGACTCCGGCGTGCAAAGTGATCTCATTTTGTCAGTAGCTCATCAGATTGCCGCCGACCTGATCGTGCTTTCCGTACCGGGGGGTCACAGGTTTGCTGACCGATTTCTGTCTACGAACCCATATCGAGTGCTCTGCGATTCCCCCTGTCCAGTATTAACCGTGCATGCGCGATAGCCGCGCTACGGGATAGGCAGAGCGTCCCGCCTCGATGTCGTCCGATCCACAACTCATTCTTGCCGCCGCAGCCAGCGAATACACATCTTTGGGAATATGGGCTGGCGGACGGCTTGCAGACGCGGGGGGAAGTCCGCTCGCCGTCGGTAATTGTTGATGGAACAGGGGCACGGGAATCACTGTGGGCGACACTGGATCCCCAGCTTGCGGATGCGGTATGCCAGTGTTGTACGTTTCATCCCGAGGCGGGCTGCTGCGCCATTCGGCCCCCCAGTCACCCAGTTCGATTCCCGTAAGGCGCGCAGCACATGTTCGCGTTGCATCTCCTCCAGGGTACTCAAGTCCGTGGGAGAAGGATGTTTTGTCTCCTGCTGTAGTTCGTCCAGCGGAGCGCGAAGGGAAGTTCCGGGTGAAAGAATAACCGCACGCTCGATAAAGTTCTGCAACTCCCGTACATTGCCTGGCCACGCATAGCTGGCAAGCATCTCCATGGTGCGAGCCGGGATGGTATCGATTCGCCGATTCATTCGTTGCGCATATTTGTCCACGTAGTGGCGGACAACAAGCGGTATATCCTCGCGGCGATCGCGCAATGGAGGGACTACGAGGGGAAACACATGCAGCCGATAGTACAGGTCGCTGCGGAAGGTCCCCTCTTCTACCATCTTCTTCAGGTCACGGTGGGTAGCAGCGATTACGCGTACATCAACCTGCTGAGTATGAGTGCTGCCCAGGCGCTCAAACTCATGCTCCTGCAGGACTCGCAGCAGTTTGGATTGCAGCTCGAGCGGAATGTCACCGACTTCGTCTAAAAACAGGGTTCCCTTATCCGCTACTTCGAAGCGGCCGGGCTTTCGCGTAATGGCGCCAGTGAAGGCGCCTTTTTCGTGCCCGAACAGCTCGCTCTCCAACAGACCCGAGGGTATAGCGGCACAATTCACCTTCACAAAGGGCCGATCACGACGCGCACTACGGTTGTGAATGGCGCGAGCCACGAGCTCTTTGCCGGTGCCCGTCTCTCCTTGAATCAATACTCCAGAGTCGGTGGGGGCTACCACCTCTACTTGCTGCAACACTCGTCGGAGAGCGGGGCTGCGGCCGACGATCTCTTCAAAGTAGGCGTCGCCGGTCAGTTCATCCTCCGGGTAAATTCTCTCCTCGCTGAATTCGGATTTCAAATTTCGCAATTCTGCCTGAAGTTGCGAGTTCTCGATGAGAATTGATCGGGAAAGGTGTGACAGTGCCTCAAATCGTGCTTCCAGCGGCTCCGAACCGGTCACCAGCTGTTCGAACGCCGCGTGCGATGCGTCATATACAAACGGAGTCTGCGATGTCGTTCCAGATTCGACTGTGTTCATGGTCTCTCCCTCATCCCACTACACGATGATGGATCTGAATCAATTCACCGACAACCCTAGATAGAGGTCTTTTTCGCTCACAGGATGAAGTGACAGTGCGATACCACTTTCGAGGAAGAGTGCAGTAACCATCTTCCGGGTGAAGGAGATGCGGGCTTTCCACTCCCAAGCATTTCCATGCGCACGGTTGTACTCCAGGCGGCAAGCAATCTGCCAAGACTTCGACAAGTGTCAAGTCCCGGGCGCTTTCTGAAATGGGATTCGCGGCAAAAAGTATCCGCGTCAGTTTCTTTCAAATACCCAACCGCTCAAGACTTGGATCAATCCGCGCGGGCTGGTTGGCCGTTTGGACGCCTCATTGCATTCACCTTTGCTGAGAAGAAGCAGCCATGCGAAGAATTTCACTCGTCGTTGCATTCACTGTACTGGTCCTGATGCCTTGCTTATCGCAAGACACTACCGTGGTACCCGGATCAATTCGCGGTGAGGTGATTACCAAGACCCAGAACGGAGAACCTGCCGTTTTGCCGAACGCGCACATCGTCCTCCAGGGGCCCAAAAACAAGGAAACCGAGTCGGACGCGCGGGGAGCATTCACTATCGATAACCTTCCCCCAGGAACGTACCAAATCGAAGCGAGTGCTCCTGGTCTTAACACCGCACTGGCAGTGGACGTGAAGCCGGGCGCAGCATCAGTACTGGTGATCGAGCTGAACGTCGCAGCGGTTGCGAGTAGCGTGACGGTCACCGCGAGCGACCCTCCTCCAATTGAAGAATCGGCTCAGAAGAACACTATCAGCCAATCGACCATTGAAGCAGCGCCCAACCAAAACGAGAAAATCGAGACTCTGTTGCCGCTTGTCCCAGGCGTTGTCCGTGGACCCGATGGCATGATCAATATGAAAGGCGCCCAGTCCACACAGGCAGGCTGGCTGGTGAATTCAGCGAACGTGACAGATCCAGCGACCGGCGGGCAAGCCATAAACCTGCCCATCGATGTGGTCTCTTCCGTTCAGGTTATTTCCAATCCTTATGATCCCGAGTACGGAAAGTTCACGGGAGCAATCTCGAGTGTCGAGACCCGTAGCGGCAATCTCGACAAATTCCATTTCTCCATGCAGAACATCGTCCCGCGAGCTAGAGACCGCGACGGTCACATCGTTGGGATTGGGGCTTTCACGCCGCGGGCGACCCTCACCGGCCCAATCATAAAAGATAAGCTGGCCTTCACCCAGTCTCTCGAGTACCGCTACGTTCGCACTCCGGTAGAGAGTCTCCCTCCACTCCAACGCGACACGAAGCTCGAGAGCTTCGACTCATTCAGTCAACTGGATTGGAAGATCAACGAAAAGCAGACAGCAACCCTGTCTGTCGCAGTTTTTCCTCAGAAACTCGACTACCTGGGTCTGAATACCTTCACTCCGCAACCCTCCACTCCAGACCTCCATCAGCGTGGATATCAGCTCTCGGCGCAGCATCGTTACGCCTCAGAATCGGGCGGCCTGCTCAGCTCGCGCCTGGCCTACTCGCAGTTCGATGCAGACGTGCTTCCCAACAGTCAAGATCCTTATCGCCTGCTAGTCGAAACGACCGAAGGCGGATTCTTCAACCGTCAAGATCGGCGCACCCATCGGGTGGAATGGCAGGAAATCTACTCGGCCCCCAGGAAGCACTTCTTAGGCGAACATCAGCTGAAGGCGGGATTGGATTTTTCTCACAGCTCGTACGATGGTCGCCAGCAGTTTCTGCCGGTAGACATTGTCGGTGTGGCCGGGTCGGCGTTGGAACGAATCGACTTTAGCCCGGCTACCAATTTCTCCGTCCGCCAAAACGAATTTGCCTGGTTTCTCGGAGATCAATGGACGCCTTGGTCCCGCCTGGCGTTGGACCTCGGCGCGCGATTCGACACCGATTCAATCACCGACTCGACTCATCCTGCGCCCCGCGCCGGCTTGACGCTGGCCTTGACCCGCGATCGCAAGACCCTGCTGAGGGCAGGCGGCGGATTGTTTTACGATCGCGTTCCCCTGAACGTCCCAGCTTTCCCATCCTTCCCGAATCGCACAATTCTGACTCTGGATCCGGCGGGCGCGACGATTTCGTCGATTCCATATTCAAACGTCATCAACGGGAGACTGGAAAATCCCCGAAGCGAAGCTTGGAATGTCGAGCTTGACCGGCAGGTTATCGACCACCTGCTGATTCGCGTCGCCTACCAGCAGAGAAACACCGTCCGTAATTTTGTCCTCACGCCGGCAACAACTGCGAACGGCAGCGTCTTATCGCTGGCCAGCAGCGGGCGAGACTTCTACCGCGAATTCCAGGTCACCGGCCGCTACCAGATTCGCCAGCACACGCTGAATGCGTCCTACGTGCGATCCAAGGCAACCGGTGATCTCAACGACTTCAATCAGTTCTTCGGAAGTGATCCTCAGCCAGTGATCCAGGCTAATGCCCGGGGACCATTGCCCTTCGATGCACCTAATCGCTTTCTGGCCTGGGGTGAGTTTTACGCACCCTGGAAGATCACAGTGCTGCCGGTTCTCGACGTTCACACCGGTTTCCCCTACTCGGTTGTCGACCAGATGCGCGAGTTTGTGGGCCCGCGCAATGAACTGCGTTTCCGACGCTTCAACTCGGTGGATGTTCAGGTGCTTAAGGGATTCACAGTGCCCTTCCGGGGTAAGGAGCGCAACATAAAAGTAGGCCTGGGAGTATTCAACGTTTTCGACCACTTTAATCCACGCGACGTGCAGAACAACCTGGACAGCTACCGCTACGGTGAATTCTTCAACTCTGCGCCTCGGACCTTCAGAGGCAAGTTCGTCTTTGCATTCTGATGATGACGAAACTCAAATCAAATTCGAAATTGAGCCGCGCGCGCGGGAGCTGGCATGTGCGGAAAGCCAACTTGATTGCAGCAGTCATCGGGGCAGCCCTTTTGGCATGGGTGATCATGCACTCAGGCAGGCTCGTAATCATTCAGCAACTGACGGCACTGCGAATTGCGCTGCCCATTGTGGTCGCGCTCAGTTTGGGCCGCCTCCTAATGCAGACCCTCAGCTGGTCGGCATCCCTCAAGAATGAAGGCCTCGAAGTTGGAGTGCTACGGCTGATGGGGATTCGGCTCGCGTCACAGGCAATGGGCTATCTCACCGTGTTCGGGCCTGTTGTTTCCGAGCCCATGAAGATCAATTTGCTGCGTACCCCTGTAGCCTCAACCGCCACGGCAACATTTCTTGACAACGGAGTTTACTGGTTCACGTCTGCGCTTCTCGGCATTGCCGGCTGCTTCTGCCTCAGCCTGTTGAAGACCCGCGGGAATTCGGTTCTGGCGCTTTGCGCTGTGTTCGTGCTGGTGATTGCGTTCATGGCGAGACGCAAATCCGTTCTCTCAAGTATTGCCGGAGCACTCGGGAAGCGATCACCGTCGTGGCTCAACCGGGCTGGAGAGATTGAATCTTCCATACGCAATCTGCGCACGGAGAAGCCAGAGCTGGTGAGTCGGATGTTTTGGCTCAGCATGGGATGTCAGCTCCTGTTGGCTTCGGAGGTGGCGGTGGTGTTGTGGTCACTGCGTCTGCCTCTTCATCTGGTGACGGTGTTCGCCATCGAAGGCCTGACCCGCGCAGTCAAGATGATGTCGGGATGGGTTCCGGCGCGTCTCGGGGCTGACGAAAGTGGGGCGATGTCTGCATTCGCCGCGTCTGGGCTGTCTCCGGCGTTCGGCCTGACACTGGCCTTCACACGTCGCGCACGCGATCTTTCCTGGGCCCTGGTCGGCCTGGCATGGCTCGCCTGGCGATCGCGGGTTTCCAGAGAGAGCAAGACCGAGGGTGAAACCATGTTCACGGAAGGGGCACTGCCATGCAAGTCGTTGTCGTAGTTCCCGAGACCACGTCGACTGCGGACCGCGCCAAGCTTACACGAAGGATCTGCGGAGTCGGCCTCCTGGCAAGAAGTTTGGCCACTGCGCAACGCGCTGGAGCCAGGGATGTTCTTTTGATTTGGCCGCAGAGCATGCTTGTGCAGATGGCGGAGACGGTTCTCGGGTCTTCCCAGCTCCGGAAGAATGGCAAGGTCAGGCTCGTACCGATCAAGGATTTTGATCCGAATTCGCTTTCAAGTTGGGCAAGTCTCCAGGATCTCCTGGAGGACCGATTTGTCTGGTTGCCCTGGAACTGGGTCACGTATCCCCGAGCTCTCGCCGCCCTCCCAGAGTCGGAGCAGTCGCATACGAACTGGACTGTACCAGCGTGGGTCTCCAAAGCGACGGTGGCTTCTGAACCAAGCCTGGCGCCCCAGGGCAGAAGCTTGCCGGAGGGCATCGCGGTCACTTCTGACGAGTCCGCTGAGGCCGCGGAACGCTTTCTTGTCGCAAACTCCGGAAAAATACTGGACGGAATCCACACTTCATTCAACCGTCGCCTGTGTCGTCCGATAGTCAGATGGCTCTCGCACACTCGCGTGACCCCGAACGCAGTCACCTTCGGAGGAGTGATGGTGTCGATTCTTTCCGCGATGGCCTTTGCACGTGGAAATTATTGGTCATATGTCGCCGGCGCCCTCCTGTTCTTCATTGCCGGCTTGTTCGACGAGATGGATGGAATGTTGGCTCGTATCAAGTTCGCCGATTCGCCCTTCGGAACCTGGCTGGAGGGCTTCGCGGATGGGCTCAGCTACTTGCTCTTATTCGGCGGCATCACCATTGGACTCTATCGCCAGTACGGCAGCCGCGAACTCTGGGTGGGTGCAGCCCTGTTGGTTGGAACTGTCCTGTCAATTGCTATTACTTCACTCCAGCGAAAACGTGCCACCAGTGCCGACCGTCCCAGTGAATACCTGGGAACGTTCTACCGAAAGCTAGAGAAGGACTCCTCCAACTGGATTTCACGTGCGGTGCGGCACGCTCAAGCGTTCCAAAAGAGGGGCGTGGCCGTTCACTACGTCGTGATCTTTACCGTTCTTGGTGGACTGCCTGTGCTTTTCTATCTGGCAACATTGGGTAGCCATCTTACCTGGACACTCGCCCTTTATTTCAACCACAGGTTCTTCAAGCAGGCGACACCCAACCTTCCTCTGAGGGAAATCCAGGTGTCGCAGGAGGCATCATGAAAGCAGTGATTCTGGCGGCCGGGCAAGGCACACGAATTCGTGCCGTCCACGGCGAACGCCCCAAGTGTCTGATTGAAGTTAATGGCAGGACCATACTCGACCACCAGATCGAAGCCCTGTGGGGAGCGGGAATCGAGGAGATCGCCATCGTGATCGGGTATGAGAAGCAGCAAATCGTTCGCCATGTGCGGCAGCGATTCGGGCATCGCAAACCCAAGATTGACTTCATCGAAAACCCGGCTTTTGCCCTGACTAACAATATTTATTCGCTTTGGCTGGCACGCGAGTGGCTCAACGGGGATGGATTCGTTTGTCTCAACGCCGACGTTGTTTGCGACCCTCAGATTCTCAATTCCGCCCTGAAAGCAAATTCACTGGTCTCGATGATTGTGGATCCGGAATGGCGGGATGAGACCATGAAGGTGATTGTCTCGCGCGGACGAGTAATTCGGATGAGCAAGAAGATATCGAAGCTGGAGTTTAGTGGAACTTATATCGGCATCACCCTGTTCGATCGAGCAGTCAACGCCCGATTCTTCGCCAAAATGCAGGATCTGATCGAAGCCAGCCGGGTGAATGAGTTCTTCAATGTTGCTGTCCAGGAACTTGTAGACGAGGGTCTCTGGGTGGGCTTCACCACGACAGCAGGAGCGCCTTGGGCAGAAATCGACGACCCGGTTGATTTAACATTTGCCCAGCAGAGTGTTTTTCCCCAGCTCGCTTCGTCCGCTACAGTAGAAACATGGCAATGAAGGAAATCATTAGCGGCAGCTATGTGCCTTTCCAGTGGGTAGTCTGGCCGCCGCGGGAGCTGCGCATTGTCGATTGGAACATCGATCGTGGCCTGCAGTTAGACGGGATCATCAATTTCCTGGCATCGGCAAATGCCGACATTCTCATCCTTCAGGAAGTGGATCTCAATGCGCGCCGTACGCGGCACCTGAACGTAGCCGAAGAGATTGCCCGGAAGCTGCAAATGGAGTATGTGTTCGGCCGGGAGTTTGAAGAGCTTGTCCAGGGATCCAAAACCTCTCCCGCGTACCATGGGCAAGCTATTCTCTCGAAATGGCCCATCTCTAATCCTCGCCTGATCCGTTTCTCGCAACAGTCTCATTTCTGGCAACCCCGCTGGTTTCTGCCCCGGATCGAGCCCTTCCAGGAGAGACTCGGAGGAAGAATCGCGCTGGTGGCAGACATCGATATCGCGGGGAGCAAATTCATCGTCTACAACCTTCATCTGGAAAGCCGTGGAAATGACGAACTGCGTTTATCACAGGCGCAGGAAGTCTTGTCGGATGCGGCACGCCAGGACGTCCGCTGTCCCCTGGTGATCGCGGGCGACTTCAACCTGGATGCTTCCAAAAATAGTGCGGCTTTGGGATTTGCCAAGCAGGGGTTCCAAGATGCGATTGCGGTTCCACGCGCACCCACCACCCCGGGGCGTGGTTTGTTTGAATCCGGGCGCCGAATCGATTGGGCATTCATTCGTGGACCTATACAGGCTGGCTCCGGGCGCGTACATAGCCAGGTAAAGGCTTCGGACCATTACCCAATTTCTTTTACGCTGACTGCATAGTCCAATCGATCCCGGGGACCCCTGCTTGGCAGTATTGGTTCTACGCTCCGCGCGCGCCGTCCCAGGCTGAAGCAGATTCGTCAATATTATTCAGCAACCGGGATCGAGGTTGGTTGTATTTTCGCCTGTTCGCTTGTACCCATGTGCAATCTAGACTGTGCCGCGCACCGGGCCAGGGCTATCCCACCGGGTTTACCTACTGCCGACTTCTGTCCTGACCCGCCTCGCGGGTTGCCAGCACTCCAGACATCCAGCCAAGCAAGTTTTCCAGAACTTCGTGCCGGTTGATCTCATTGAGCATTTCGTGCCGTCCATCGAAATAGAAATGATGGGCGATGTCGGACATGCCCGCTTTGCGATAGCGCTCTATCAGGGTTTTGACTCCTTCAAGCTGCTGACCCACGGGATCTTCGCTCCCCGAAAACAGGTAGATGGGTAGATCAACGCGTATGTTGCGAAGGTTAGCAGGGTCGGACAACCGAGGCGCAGCAGCGAGAAACGATGCAAAGGAAGGTGGCTGAAGCTGCGCAAAGCACAGAGGGTCGTTAATAAATGCATCTACTATTGCGCGATCGCGGCTTAACCAATCGACCGCGGTCCGCGCCGGTTCGAAGCGCGCATTCAAAATGTTTTTCCCCGCCGGCGCTGAGTTCGCCACATGAGCGAGTCCATCGAGAGCGCCCGATCCGGAGAGAACGAGTCCGTTGATTTCGCGGCTATGGTTGAGCACATATTCTTGCGCCGCAAAGGAACCCATGCTGTGTCCCAGCAGGAAGAATGGCTTATCACGATTTTCTTCCTTGGCGATACGGCTTAGCCGCACCATGTCCTCGACCAGCAGATCGAAGCCTCCCTCGCCGAAATCGCCCAGGTATTTGGCGGAGGGTGCGGTACGGCCGTGTCCGCGATGATCGTTTCCGTAGACGATGAAACCGGCGGATATCAGGACTTCAATCGTGCCGGCGTACCGCCCGATGTGTTCACCCATACCATGCGCAATCTGGACTACGGCGCGCACTGGGCCACGGCTATCCCAGCGGGCGCACGCTACTTGCAATCCATCAACGCTGGAAAATCGAAACTCGCTGGAAGGCATCGTTAAGGGAAGATTGCTGTGAACTGCCATAGCACCCTCGGTCATTTCGAAACTGCGGCAGGAGGTGGCGTCAGCAATTTCTCAATCGCACGCTCCATGGTTTGATTCATCGCGGATACAACCCCGGGTACGTCGCGATTGGCGACCGTTCCGCTCTCGAGAACCGAGTTGGTCCACACCGTTGCACCGCTGGCAAGACTCGTCATTTGAGCAGAAATCGCGACCTCCACCCTGATTCCACCGTCATAGTCGGTTTCCTCCAGCTTTTCCAGCCGCCCGCTCAGTATGTAATCGACATCCGCGCGTCCGTCGTACGACTTTACCTGGGTAAAGTTTCCGCTTGCGCGCAGACGATCGATCACCGCATTGGTAACGAGCTCGCGTGGATCCTCCGCCCAGCGGTGATAGTTATAGAAGCCGATCTGCTCGGGAGTGGTTTTATAGACGATAGCGCCCTGTCGCAGGTAAGCCGGCGATCTAAACTCGCGTATCGCTAACGATGCACGGACGCCTTCCGGGGCCGGCGGATCCGGTGGCGGCGGCACTTGCAGAGTGTAGTACTTCGGGTATTTCACCCCACCTCCGCAGCCAGCCAAAACGATCGAGGCGACCAGCACAACCAGCGCGGCTATAGAATGCGTTTTCATATCCATCCTCATTATTTATTGCGGGATCTTGCGTTCTTTGGGTTGCTTGATTCGGATCAAGCTCCACGGACGCTGCTTCAGCGATTCGGTCAGTTGATCCAGGTTGTCTGTCGCGTCCCGCAGATTCTCCACTGTGTCGTCGATCTTGCTGTCATTCGCCCGCACCACCACCTGCATGTCCGCCAGCAGGCTCCTAGCTTGCAGCAAAGTAGCCTGCAAGTCAGCCAGGTCTTTGCGCATCGGTTCCCGCAGGTCGGTGACCGTGCCATTCACGTTTTGAACGGTGTCATCGGCATGCTGGCTGAGCGCGATCACTTGATCGGAAATTCGATCGATCTTCGGCCCTTCGGTCGCCAGCATTCCATTAACCCGATCCAACACCGCTTGAATCCTCTGTTGATTGGGCGGCCCGGTCACCGTGTTCAAATTGGCTAGTAGATGTCGAGTGTCGCCGCTGATCCCTTCCAGTTCTCCCTGCACCTGCACGATCAAGGTGTTTGCGTTATCTGCGACCGTGGCCATCTTGCCGGCAATCTCATCCAGACTGGCGGCTTCCTGAGAGGAGATCGATGATCCGGGGGGAAGGCGTTTTGCCTCGTTGCTGCCGGTGGTAATCGATAGTGAAGCGCTGTTCATAATGCTGGTCATACCCAGCTTGGCCACGGATTTTTCATTCAGCGGCGTACCCCGGTTCACTTCCAACAGAATCTCGATCCGGGTCGGGTCTTTCTCCCACGGCCGTACGGCTGTCACTTTGCCCGCGTTAATGCCGCCATAGAGGACTGACGCTCCCGGCTCCAGTCCGCCGGCATAACGCAGGTATGTCCGGTAAGGAACCGTATCCCGGTTGAACTGGGCGTTGATCAGACAAATGAGCGTAAACGCCAGGAGGGCAAAACATCCCAGCACGAACGCCCCGACCTTTGCTTCTGTTGTCACGAGTTTGCCTCCGAACTGCGCAAGTATTTGTCGAAGTAAGCGGCGACGGCGGGCGCTTTGGCGATATCTCCAGGCGTTCGGTCGAGGAATTGCCGGACACGCGGATCCTGGCTTGCCCTGACTTCGTCCTTAGTCCCAATCGTGCTAAACACTCCGTGGTACAGCATCGCGATCCGGTCAGCGATCCGGAATGCGCTTGGCAGTTCGTGCGTCACCACAACGACTGTCACCTGGAAAGTTTGCTTCAGGAGCAGAATGAGTTCATCCAGCTCCGCTGCAACAATCGGGTCCAGTCCTGCCGAAGGCTCATCGAGCACGAGAATCTCGGGGTCAAGCGCGAGAGCACGCGCGACAGCGCCGCGTTTCTTCATGCCACCCGACAGCTCCTGCGGCAGCAACTTGCCGAAGTCTGCCAGCCCGACCACCGCCAATTTCATCCAGACCATCAGGTCGATTATGGATGGCGCAAGCTTGGTATGTTCACGCAGCATCAGCGCGACATTGTCCTCAACCGAGAGCGAGTTGAACAAAGCCGCGCTCTGAAAAGCCACGCCGATGGAGCGCCGCAGAGTTTTCAGTTCCGCCGGCGAGCAATGGGCAATGTCGGTCCCCTTTACCAGGACACTGCCTGACTTGGGACGCTCAAGCCCGATGATGTGGCGCAGCAGCGTGCTCTTGCCCGAACCGCTGCCGCCCAGCAGGACCATGGTCTCTCCCTGTTCAATGTCGAGATTGAGCCCGTCCAGTACTCGCCGCCCGTCGTATTCGACCACCAGGTCGCGAACTGAAATGATTGGCATCACGATTTCCCCGAGAGGTAGAAGATGGCCGTGAAAATGGCGTCGGCCACAATGACGAGGAACGTTGACTTCACGACCGCGCTGGTGGTCGAGCGCCCAACGGAATCGGGTCCCCCACGAACCCGGAAACCCTCCAGGCAGCCAACATGAGCAATAATCGTGGCGAAGGCCACGCTTTTGATCAGTCCCGTGATGACATCGCGCAACTGGATCGACTGCAACACGTATCGCAGGTACAGGAACGGCGACAGATGCGTGCTGAAGAACATGAACAGTCCGCCGGCCAGAATGCCGCAAAAGTTTGACACCACGCTGAGACAAGGAACCGCGATCAGCGCAGCCAGATACTTCGGCGCCAACACGAACTCCACGGGATCGAGCGCCATCACCCGCAGGGAATCGAGTTCTTCGGTCACCTTCATGGTTCCGATTTCAGCCGCGAAAGCCGAACCCGACCTCCCACTGACGGCTACGGCGGTGAGCAGCGGGCCGAGCTCACGCGTGAAGCCGATCGCCACCAGATCGATAACGTAATGCAAGGCTCCGAAACGTCGCAGTTCGGAGGCTCCTTGCATGGCGAGAATGAATCCAGAGCAAAGCGCCATCAGGGACACCATCGACAGCGCATTCACCCCAATCTGCAGCATCTGGCGCACCGCGGCCTGCCAGCGGTAGCGATTTCCCACAAATGGCAATGCGGTCCACATGGCGCGCAGCGTCGCCCACAACTGGATGTTCAGGCTCCCGACATAATCGAGGTGCGTGAGGGTATCTCTTCCGACGTCTTCGAGAATGGTTGCCATCAGGAATTCTTCGAGGCTGACAAAGCGGTTTCACAGCCATTCGTTTCAAACAGAGACAGCAAGCCTGTGATCTCGAATAGGTGCAGCAGACGGCCCTGCATCCTCCGCAAGCACAGAGTGGTTTGTCGGTTACGCGCGACTTTCAGTCCCTCGACCAGGGTCGCAATGCCTGAGGAGTCAATGTAAGGAACTTCCGCTAAGTCAACGACGATGGGTTCGGCCGAAGGTTCTCCCAACATGGACAGAAGCTGATCGCGAAGGGCTGGCGAGGTATCGATGCTCAGACGGCCACGCAACTTCACGAGGTCGCCTTCATCGCCGTGATTTACGATGATTTCAAGACTTTCGGCCGCAGTGACTATCACACGCGTCAACGGAATTCTCCCTCTCGGATTTCCCCAATGGATCCGCAAGACCGCAGGCTACGCCTGCTCGATCTACCGATTTCAAAGCATGCAAGCTTCCAAACCAAGAGGTAGAGCTCCCAGGCGCGATCTCATTTCTTAACAGTCGATTACATGCCCATGCCTGAAGAATCGGGCAAGTTGTGGTGCAGGTCTGAGAGACGAGAGTGACGAGCTATTGGCAGGTGACGGAAGCAGAAGTTGCAGAAATCGCCATGGTCGTGCTGAAAACCGGCCGCCCGACGATCGTGGCCGCTGGGAGTATTCGATTGTCCATTGGTTGTAAGGTCACCAGATCAAATGGTTTTTGCAAGAGCGTGATCGAGCCGCAGGAGACAACCGCCGAATCGGCTGGCCCGTGGTACAGAAAATGCTTGGTATGAGAATGCAAGACGTGGGCGAGATCGACTCGAACCACAAATGCGGCTCTAACATTCAGGGAAGTCGCCGTGGAGGCTCATCGGTTCCGGCGTGACTTTCTTCCATCCTCTCGCGCGGGTCTGGACCCACCGGCCCGGCCGGAACCCTCCTCCCCTCTTCGCAGGAAGATCGACAGCATGAACGGCATGACCGTCCCCGATACCGTCGAATGTGATCAAGGTGGCATTCCCTTATTTATCAGCTCCGATCTGTGTAACCCCCTCTTTGTTGCTGGGGCAACCTTATCCCGAGTAGGATCGAGGTTCGACATCTGGTGATCCTTGGTCACCGATAGTTCGCTGGGTACTGGAAAGCACTTTCTCAACGATGAGCAGCCAAATCCGTGTTTTCGGCGTTGATGATCATCCTCTGCTGCGCGAGGGGATTGCTCTCGTCATCAATTCCCAACCAGGAATGGTGATGGTGGCGCAAGCCTCCAGTGGGCGTGAGGCGATCGAACGCTTTCGTGAACACAGGCCCGATGTCACCCTCATGGACCTTAGACTTCCAGATATGAGCGGCATCGACGCTATGATTGCAATTCGGACAGAATTTCCCGACGCGCGCATCATCATCTTGACGACTTTTGAAACGGACACCGAAATCAAGCGTGCTTTGGCAGCAGGAGCCAGCGCTTACCTGCTCAAGAGTGCTCCTCCCAGGGACCTGGCGGAAACAATCCGTCAGGTCCACACGGGCTGAGGGATCGTTTTTCTTACTTCTAAGCTCTGATTTTTCCGTAGCCGTTCGGGCCAAGCGTGTAGTCGTGCGAATTTGTCTCCCCTCCTGGCAGGACTTTGCCTTTCCTGATCAGGGAAATCATGTTCTGGCCCGATGGCATAGTGTCGCACCCAGTACGATTGCGGATAATGCTTATCTGCTACGCTCAGGTCTGTCGAATTAACTATGTCTGATCAGCTCAGTGGAAGGGTTGCCGTAATTACCGGTGCCTCGATGGGAATTGGCGAGGCGCTGGCGCGCTTGTTGGCTGCGGAAGGCGCTACCGTCGTCCTGGCCTCCCGTGATCAGGCACGGTTGGAGGCGGCCCGCACCCGTATCGGCCATCCCGAGCGCACGTTGGCCCTCGCCTGCGACGTCCGCAACCGGGAAGACATCGACCGCGTGCTGTCACTGACGTTGCACAATTTCGGTCGTATCGACATTTGGGTCAATAACGCCGGTCTTGGCTTGCAAGACTCTGTAGAGATGATGGACCTCAATGCCTGTCGACGGATGTTCGAGACGAACCTCTTCGGCGCGATTGACGGGATGCAGGCGGCGACTCCTGTTATGAAGCGCCAGGGCGGTGGCACGATCATCAACATTTCTAGCGTCGCGGGACACATTCCCCTGCCGTTTCAGGCTGCCTATAGTGCAACAAAATTCGCTATGAACGCGATCGGCAAAGCGGCACGAGTTGAGTTGCTGGGCACGGGCGTGCACGTGCTGACGGTTTGCCCGGGATACATTGCGACAAACTTCCGTGCCAACAAAATCCCCGGCCGCGACCCTCGCCAACTGGACGACAGGCGTCGTGGCGCGAGTGCTGAAACCGTTGCCAGGGATATCCTCAACGGGTATTTGCATGGTAAGCGGGAAGTGTTCACCCCACATCGCTATTGGATCGCCGCCAAGGTGTACGGATTAGCCCCGCAACTGGTGGAATGGGTGCTGGCAAAGAAGATCAAGAACGGCTAGATAACTGGGGTGGAAGCAAAGACTGTTTCTTGGCTGTCAGAGCGCGATCCTGGCCCCGGCATGCGGATCACGATTTCCGTGACCAAAGAGTAGCGGCAGGTCTGGAAATTGGCGCGACCTTGTTTTCCAATTTTATGATTACAAAGGACATTTAGCTTCTGCTGAGGAACGGTTCGCGATCGCTCGCCGACACACGGAATTGCCTGGCTGTGCACACTTTTGCAGCTCCCGTTTGAGGAATGTTGCTGTGCAGCGCGTGCAGCGCGTCCGATTGGGAGTAAAATTATTGGCGGAATAATCGGGTTTTTTTAACAAACAGCATTGCACAAAACGGGGTAGCTGCTGATCAGCAAAAAGAACAGGAGCAGGCTATGAACCCGCTGGCTTTTGTAACCCGACACCAACAGATTTTTCCGCTTGGAATAATCCTGCTGTTGATCGCAGGCACGCCGATCCTGGCACAAACCTATCCAGCCAGTATTCCTTCTCCCTCTGATCCTGGCTTGCAGAGCCGCGTGGCGATGCCGCCTTTGACTCTTCGCCCGGGGACTATCTTGACGGTCCGCATCAACGAGGAGCTTTCTTCGGACCGCAACCAGCCCGGCGATCTCTTCTCCGCTACCCTCGCGCAACCGGTAGTCGTGCAGGGCATCGTGGTCGCACAAGGCGGCTCTTCTGTCGCAGGCCGAGTAGTGGAGGCAAAGAAGGCAGGCATGGTCGCCGGCGTTTCGCACCTGAAAATTACGCTGAGCAGTCTGAGTCTGGTGGACGGTCAGGACTTGCCGATCCAGTCGCAATTTGTGGTTCGCAGAGGTCCAACGTCCAACGTGCGGGATGTCGCGGCTGTCACAGGTACAACTGCACTGGGCGCGGCCATCGGCGGAGCCGCAGGTGGTGGCAAAGGAGCAGGGATCGGCGCAGGAGCGGGCGCTGCAACCGGTGCGCTCGGTGTTTTGCTCACTCGGGGCTACCCCACGGTACTTCCGCCGGAGACGTTGCTGACATTTCAAGTTACAGCTCCCGTGACCATAGACACTGAATATGCGCCACAGGCATTTCGCGGAGTGGCTTCGCTCGATTATTCGCAGGCGGAGACACAGCCTCAGCAATCCCCTGCCACTCAGACGCCACCTCCACCTGCGGCGGCTCCGCCTCCGGCAGTAGCCCCGCCTCCTCCGGCTTACCCGCCCCCTTACTACTTGTCCTACTGGCCGCCTTACTATCCTTACTACTACGATTACGGCTATCCCTACTATGCGGGCTATCCGTACTACTACGGATCTTCGTTTAGCTTCTTCTTTGGCTATCCTGGCTATTACGGCTATCCCGGTTATTACCGTTATCCCTACTACTACGGATATCGCGGGTACTATCGCTACCCCACTCCGTACTATCACGGGTATGGCTATCGCAGCTCCTGGGGCGGTTATCACGGATACTCTCCTGGGTATCGCGGGTACAGTGGAGGCCGCCCGGGTTATTACGGGGGCTATCGCGCGTATAGTGGAAGCCGCCCGGGTTATTACGCGGGCTATCGGGCGTACACTGGGGGCCAGCCGGGCTATTACGGGGGCTATCGCGGTTCCCCCGCTCATTCATATACTGCCGGATCATTTGCCTCCCACAGCGGCATGAGCGGTCACAGCTCGCACGGGGGCTTGCACCGCTGAGTCTTGGCGAGTGGCACTGCTGAAGAGTCTTCTGGCGGCTCTCTACTGCACGACTGATCCCGCTCACTGCGCTGGAAATTCTCGAAACTTATCCACAACTTCTGAGCGCACAGCTGTCCTTCATGCCGTTTGAAGGCTCGGCATTGGAGTGTTGTCTCAAATCCTATCCGCGCGAAATCTCATTGGCTGCTGCGGCAGGTACACGAGGATCCTTGTAATCAAAGATTAATTTGACTGGGTTCTCGTGCCTTCTTAGGATTTGCCCCGCTCTGATGTCAAATCCTGGGGGGACCCTGATGTCTATGAAGCTGTCTGTCTGTCGCACTGCCTTATTGGCCTTCGCGCTCGGATTATTGACGGCGTCGCACTGCGGCGCACAAGTCACTTTGCTTGCGGTCGGCGAGCTTACGGACTCCCGCGCCGGTGACAATGTTGACCTCTCGGGGTTGACCTATAACCTGGAGAATGGTGCTCCGGCGAACCTGCTGGGAGGTCTGGGGTCAGGACTGGCGTACGCATCCGATAATACTTTTCTTGCTCTCCCAGATCGCGGCCCCAACGCTGTTTCCTTTGACACGGCGATAGACGACACCGTCAGCTACATTAATCGCTTCCACACTGTCAAGATGGTGCTGAACTCGAAACCCGACGCCGCACGAGGCCTGCCGTTCACGCTGACCCCGCGGCTAAAGGGTACGACTTTGCTTTGGAGCCACACCGCCCTGGTGTATGGCACCGGGGACGGACTTGGCGTCCCCTCGGGCGTTCCCCCGGTTAACAATTTCTTTCAGCACTTCTTCACCGGACGCTCCGACAACTTCGATCCCGGCGAGAACTCCGGCAATCCCAAGAATGCCCGCTTGGACACGGAAAGCATTCGTGTTTCCAATGACGGATGGAGTGTATTCATTTCCGACGAGTACGGGCCCTACGTATATCAGTTCAACCGGTTCACGGGAGAACGCGTCCGGTCGTTCAAATTGCCGGATGATTTTTACGTAACTTCGTTGTCGCCGGTCGGCGCGACAGAAATTTCTCAAAACGCCGCTGGCCGAACTGCAAACAAGGGTATGGAAGGTCTCGCCATCACACCCGACGGCCATACCCTAGTCGGCATCATCCAGGCTGCGTTGCTCCAGGACGCCAAGCTAAAGGGAGACGCTGCCAACCTGCTGCGCATCGTCACCATTGATGTTGCTTCCGGTAACGTCACCCACCAATACGCGTACAAGCTCACCACCGGCAGCGGGGTGAGTGAAATTTTGGCGCTCAATAATCACGAATTCCTTGTCGACGAACGTGATGGCAGGGGACGCGAGGGGGGCAACAATCTGACCAGCAATGACGCGCGGGTAAAACAAATTTTCAAGATTGACCTGGACGGCGCAGTCGACGTGACCGGCATGAACGGCACCGACGCGGTCAAACTTGCAGTTCCCAAGACGCTGTTCCTGGATATCGTCCAGGTACTGAAGGCGAACGGCTTCGACGTTACGTTTGACATTCCCTCCAAGATTGAAGGCCTCACCTTCGGCCGGGACATCAAGCGTAAAGGCACAAAGCTTCACACCCTGTGGGTGGCTAATGATAACGACTTCGTGCTCGAAACCAACGACGTGCCTCCAGTTGCGAATCCCAACCAGTTTTTCGTGTTCGGCTTCAGTGACGCCGACTTGGGAGGCTCAACATTTGTGCCTCAGTTCCGGGAACACGACGAGGATGAGTAGGGTCTTGTAGGCCGAATGCCCGAGGCGTGTTCGGTGATGACGTGGCATCACCACGTCTTCAGCCTCGGTCACTTGTGTTAACACCAGTCCTTAACCACCAGGCACTGGCAAGGGGAGCATTGCCGACAGCAAGATTCGGCGCTAGCTGACAAACTCGACGACGCCGGTCGCCAGATCGTACATCGCGCCTGTGATCTTGATGCTCCCTTTTCTCTCCATCTCCTCCAGGATTGGACTACGCTTGCGGATTTCGGCCAGACCCAGCATGACATTGGATCGTGCGACTGCATTGACATAGCTCGCATTCTTGCTGGACTTTTCGCCATCAAACTTGGTCGCCGGTATGGCCGGCTTGATCCGCGCCAACAGCCCGGTGAGGTTACCCAACACGACGTCGTCGATCGCGCCCTTAATCGCTCCACAAGCTGTATGCCCTAATACCAGCACCACCTTAGCGCCGGAAACTGCACAGCCAAATTCCATGCTGCCGAGCATGTCATCGTTCACCACGTTTCCTGCCACCCTGCCGGTAAAGGTATCGCCGATCCCAGCGTCGAATACGATCTCGACTGGCACTCGGGAATCGAGGCACCCGAGCACGACTGCCGCCGGATATTGCCCCGCGGCGCTTGATCGTTTCTCCGCCAGGTAATCCCGAGAAGCCATCTTTCCGGTGCGGAAGCGCTCGTTCCCCTTTTTCAGTTCATCAAGAACCTGCGCCGGGGTCATGCTGTCACGTTGCTCTTTCGTCAAAGAATCCCTCATGCTGGGCGCGAACTGCGCCGGTAATAAAGACAGGGCAGGACTGAGGAAACAAGTACCAAGCCCCACACTGAGAAAGCTGCGACGATCCAGAGAGCCGTCACAGGTTCTTGTCATATTTTTCCTCCATGGCCTTACGAGTATGAAGAGACCAGTCAGAGCCAAGCAGAAAATGGGCTGACGGTTCTCGCACGTCGTCCTTCTGGCGTTTGGATGGCGCACGATTTCGTTCCTCGATCTAGTGATCCCCTAAGGGCAGCGAGGATACCACAGATGAAAACGAAGTCGGGTGTCAGTTGAGTTGGCGCCATATTGAAACCTCCCTGGCTCACAAGTGATCCGGTCGCTGTGAAATCGACGTGATCTCAACGGCTGACTACCTGTGGTTCTGTCAAAAAACACCGTTCGCAAGATCACCGCCGTACAGACCGCAGTGGCTGTACAAGAGCGAGTACACGACAGGATCCGAGCACGAGAGGCTTGGCAGGTCCGTGCTGAGTGCCGCTTAGTTCGGCGTTGCGTTAACGATTGGTTCAATAACAGGGAACCACAGATGAACCCAAGAAATCTCTTATTATGCGCACTCCTGGCCCTTCTCTGTTCCCCCAGCGTTGCACAGCAGAAGGACATCAACCGATATGCCGTATTCACCGGCTTCGATTACTTGATAAGCCCCGCTCGCAACCTTACAGAGCGGGGATTCGAGGGCGACTTCGGTATGATCGTGAAACCTTGGCTGGGGATTGGCGCGGACTTCAGCGCCATGGGCGACGACGTTTTGAGCGGCGCAGGGACCATCACCGGCACCGAAACTGTGTTCGCCCCCTTGCTGGCCGGGGCCACAGGGTTAGGAGCGCCGCCGCCAAGTGCGGTTCATATTGCCTTCCGATCCACTACCTACACGTTTGCTGCCGGTACCCAATTTTACTTGCGCAAGTGGGACAAGATAACGCTGTTCGCCCGACCCGGCCTGGGCGGAATCCACGAATCAGCCGACTTTGATCTGCCCCCACAACTTGGAGCACTCCTGACCCTGCTGGGCGCTCCCGTCCCTGCCTCTCACCAAACCGACACGGCGGTTTTCTTCGGCTTGGGTGGTGGGTTCGACGTGAATGTATCGCGAGCAGTCGGGGTGCGTTTCGCGACAGACTGGGTGAATACCCATTTGTTCTCGAATTTGCTGACCAGCCGGCAGAACTATGTGCGGTTTTCGGTTGGCCCGGTTTTTCGCTGGGGGCATCTGCGCTAAGCAAAGCGCTCACAACCCCGAACATCATCTAATTGCCTTGATTTCAACCCCTCACTCATTTTCTGCATACCAATTTTCTTACCCCTAGGGCGCACCGCACACGAGAATACCCGCTTTCCCGTAAATACCTTGGGCCAATTTACGCCATCCCACCATCGATGAAACCTGAAGAAATCAAACGCATGTACCAGTTGTGCGCGCAGATTGAGTGTGAGAAGGATCACCATCGATTCCTGGAACTGATTCGCGAGCTCAATGAATTGCTCGAGCGCAAGCAGCGCAGGCTGGACGAATCCCGCAAGTGTTGAAGCGGGGAAAACAACATCTCCAGGCAGATTAGAAGGATCGGCGCCCATTCGCCGGTCCCGGTGTGGGAATGCACTGGACTGCACATAGATCCGGGTCTGAGGTGCAAGCAAGCGCCGAAGACGAGTTTTCTACTGCAGCGCCGACTGCGTCAGCTTCACGGCACAGTAAGGAGTAGCGGCTCCCCCGCTTACTTTGCAGTTTCCTCCGTTCACCGAGCCGCCTACCAGGGTGGAAAAGTAGATGTTGGTACCGCCGTTGGTCACCTGATTATCCACCACAATGCCGCTGGTTCCTCCCAAGGCGCGCGGGGCGGCAACGCAACTCGAAGTCGGGGGATTGCTGCAGTTGGGCTGGGACGCCGTCCCAGTAAGAGTCGAACTCTCCAGAAAGCCGTCATTGACGCTGCCCACGCCAAAAAACATGCGGTCGGTGGTGCCGTTGTAGAACTCAGTCAAAGGTGAGCACTCATCTCCCACGCTATTGTTGACCACCCAGGTGGTTGCCGTGGACGCAGGCTTCTGCAAGGTGTGGTTCACGAAGCTATACATGTACATCTTGGGATTCGAGGGGATCAGCGGATTTCCCGTCGTACCTGATACAAAACCGCAGCCCAGGATATGCCCAGCAGTAGTTCCGCCGATCCAGAATTGATTGTCGAAGGCGCCGGCGTGGACGTTGCCGGTGGTGCAGTCGCCGGCGCCGCTGGCCGAGCCCAGGTCGACCGTATTGGAATTACTGGCTGTAAAGCTGGAGGTAAAGTTAGCGGGAAGCTGAGTGATGGCTCCTCCGGTGCCATTCACGTTGCTGCAGCCAGTGAAGGCAAATACCTGGTCAACAGCGGGATTGGCCGAATCATTGACCACAATCGGAGCGTCGATAACGCCCGTTCCCGCACCATGACCTACCCACCCGATCGCGACGCGTGCCGACGTTCCGTGGTGGGGACTGGTCAGGCTGATAGCGTACAAATAGCCATTGCCGTCTCCCATGAAGATGCGGTCGGCATTGCTGTCCACAATTGCATCGGTTACCACTTTGCTCGCAAGGCCGTTGGCTACCACTGTCACCGGCCAATTGCTGTCATTGACCACCTGGGGCTGGCCGCCTCCGAACACCGGCGTGATCTTGTATAGCTTGCCGTCATCCGTTCCCACGTAAGCCGTGTCCGTGCTGTAGTCGATATAGGGCGAGGAATCTGTATTCGCGCCAGTCGAGATCTGCACCGTCGTCATGCAGTTGGGCGCTGTAGGTGTAGTGCACGACGATGGAGTTGATGGCGATAACACTGTTCCCGTCTGCAAGGGCGGAGCTGGAATCGGATTGGGCAGCACCAGGACGTGGAAGAAAGATCCCAGGGTTGCGCTCTCCACGAATGCCACCTTGGTGCCGTCGACAGAAATGGTAGGTGAGGTGCGAATGTGGCCGCCACCCTGGGTGAAAGTGTTATAGGCAAACGCGACCCAGGGGCTGCCGCTGTTGCAGGGCGGCGATTTTTCCGTGTACAGGTTGTTGATGCCCACCAGATTCGCCTGGCCCGAAGGTGCATTTAGCCCAAAAACTACGTAGTCACCATTACAATCCTGCGCGGTCACATCGAATCTGTACTTTGCGGGATACTGGTTGGCGGGTACGAAACCGTTTTCCAGCGAGACTGCCCAATCAATCCTGACGGCGTTCTTGCTGGAGATGACTGGCGCGCCGGCTTCATCAGCCATCTGGCGCCTGACCATGTTGTAAACATGGCGAGGTTCTTTCCACCCAGCTGCAATCGCTTCGCTGGCGAGGTTGCCGGTCATGACTACGTGGCGCGAACTCCAGTCCTCAGGAAATCCGAGGTGATGCGCGTGCTCCGCGGACTCATCGTCGACCCTGACATGCCCCGGGCCTGGCTGCCCCATGGCGGTAGATCCCAGCAATATAAGCAAGCTGAGCAGGCCGATACTTCCCCTAATTAGCTTCATTGCCTGTAACCTCACCGAACTTCTGACTCATGAACACAGCCTCCCAATTTTGGGACCGCTTTGGCGCGGAGCCCAATTTATGGACATCGGCGCAGCCGTGCTATGAAGTCTTGCGATTGAAATGACAGTGCTTTTGGGTGGCATTAATTTTCCCGCAGGCCAAGGCCGTCGTTTCAAACACGCGCTCGAAGCGGAATTCCGGCTTGTGATAAGGCTTTCGAGCTGGCTTAGGATCCCCGGCGGGCTCTTGATCGTCGCCTCTCTCGGCGTCACTCATGCAGCACTCGCACCCTCCCGAGACATTCTAAGGCTGCTTTTTCACGCTAGGACCCTCAGTGCTGGAAAGCATATGTACTAAGGGTGTACGCCAGGCTCAGAAAGACCGTATCAGGGGAGTTATTCCAAGCTCACTTTGAGCCTCACATACTATTCGAGATTGGCCGGCAAATCGATCCGTCCGCAACGCCCAAAAGATGTGTGCCAGTGCGCAATCTTCCGCCGCAACAAAAACCGAGCTGATCCGGCAGGCTCTTGTGGCGGGTAGGGTGATTCAGCTCCGGCTCAGCGGCACCAGCATGATGCCCACGCTCTGGCCCGGCGACCTGGTTTGGGTAAAGCCCGTCAAAGTGGAGAAACTTGCTCCTGGCGATGTGATTCTCTTTTTGCGCGAGAATCGCATTATGGCTCATCGCATCGTAGGAATGGATGCGCCTGCCGGTGAGCTTGTGATCCGTACGCGAGGCGATACTCTCCCAGCGGGCGATCTGCCGGTGCGTGGCTCAGAGGTTTTGGGGCTGGTAACTGCAGCTCAACGCTTTGGAACTGGATGGGCGATCTCTCGTACTCCGCGACTCGCTTCTCGGATTCTTTCACGGATTGTGCGGCGCTCGGACCGCTTTCGCCACCTGCTTTTCACCCTGAACCTTAAGCTCTCTCACAATACCCGTGCCCGGAGGGCCTGGTGAGTGCCGTTCTGGCATCCGTGTCTGCCGCAGCTGACGCGATCGCAATCAACATCGGCGGCATCGTCGGTACCGTACACACGGAGAGTCCTTTCTTTCGGCAGATGCTGCTACGCCACTATCACGATTTCATTTCTCTTCCTGCAAAACCTAGCTTCGAATTGGAGGTGGAGTTGCTGGAGTTTCCCGATAACAGCGACTTGGATGCTGATCTGGAGGTTCGCTTCACGGGCGGGTGCTGGCATCTGCGCCGGGGAGACTTCAGCGTCGTCTGGGATCCGACGTCAGGCAGGGGGAAGGTTCGCCAGACGGCGAATCCTTATTCCATCGACACTGTGTTGCGCATTTTGCATAGCTTGCTGCTTGTGGGTCAGCGTGGATTTCTCCTCCATGCTGCCAGCGCCATTCGCGGCGGGCGCGCTTACGTTTTCACCGGGCTTTCCGGCGCCGGCAAGACGACAATTTCACGACTGGCCCCGCCTCATGTCACGCTGCTCAGCGATGAAGTTTCATATTTGCGTCCACTGGAAGGCGCCTTCCGGGCCTTTGGCACGCCTTTCTCCGGCGAGCTTCGCCAGGCTGGAAAGAATTGTGCCGCACCCGTGGCGGCCATCTATCTTCTGGATAAAGGACCCCAGAATTGTGTCAGTCCGGTAACTCCTGCTGAAGCGCTGCATGCCCTGATGCGCAACATTCTCTTCTTTGCAGATTCGGCGAAACTCGCGGGCTCGGTTTTTCAAATTGCGTGCGATTTTGTGATGCAGGTTCCGGTCAAGCGGCTCACGTTTGTCCCCGATGAACATGTCTGGGAAATGATTGGCTGAGGCCAGAGTTCATGGAGAACAGGCAAATCAAGTATGTGGCGCGCAGCACGGCGATTGCTGCGCGCATGCTGGACGGCGAAATGATGATCATGTCTCCCGTAGACTCCACCTTCTTTAGCCTGAACGAAGTTGCATCTGCGATTTGGCAGGCCGCCGATGGACAGACTCTACTCGCTGATATCGTGGACAGCAGAATCTGTTCAGCTTTCGGGATCGATCGCGAAACTGCCCTGCGCGATGCCGAAGAGTTTGTGGAGCAGCTCGCGAAGCATGGAATTCTGCGGATCTGCACCACTCCGGTCGCGAATACACCCCCATCGGGGGTATTCCATCGATGAGTCTGCTGGAGGAAATCAACCAGCGGGCGATTGATCTTCGCGTGCCGCTCTCCGTCCAGCTTGATGTCACCTACCGCTGCAACGAGCGTTGCATACACTGCTATCTCGATCACCATGACCGCGGCGAAATGACCACGGACGAGATCATCGGAGTGCTGGACCAACTCGCCGACGCCGGGACTTTCTTTCTAACTTTCAGTGGCGGCGAAGTTTTTTTGCGCCGCGACTTTCTGAAGCTGGTAGAGCATGCCCGTCAGCTGCTTTTCAATGTCAAGATCAAAACCAATGCAGTCCTCATCCGCGAAGCGCAAGCGGAGCAAATCCGGGAGCTGGGAGTGGATCGGGTACAGATCAGCGTCTATTCTCATCGCCCCGAAGTTCACGATGCCATAACCCACCTGCCCGGATCTCTAGAGCGCACTCTAAGAGGAGTACGCTTGCTGACGGCCCATGGAGTCCGCGTCTCAATCGCCAACGTGCTCATGAATCGGAATATAGGCGATCAGGCCGGGGTCCAGGAGCTGGCGCGTGAACTCGGCGTCCACTACACAGTTGACCCGACCATTACTCCGCATATGGATGGCGACCGCACCATCCTGAGTCTGCGCATTCCCAGCACGGATCTCGAGCGCATCCTGCATGACGAAACCCTGGTGGGCGACGTCCAGGAATTCTGTGCACCGCCTGCGCCGGTTGGAGCGGACATCCTGGACGGTTATCCTTGCAGCGCCGGCCACACATTCGCTTACATCTCGCCGTATGCTGAGGTCTTTCCCTGCGTGCAGTTCCCGCTCCCCTGCGGCAACCTTCGTCAGCAAAGATTCGCCGACATTTGGAAGGCCTCCCAGGCATTGAACCAGGTGCGATCCATTCGCGCACGCGATCTCGAGGTCTGCTCCGAATGCTCCCACGTTGGAACCTGCACTCGCTGTCCGGGATTGGCCTACATGGAAGGCAATATGCGCGGACCGTCATCGGCGGACTGTGAAAAATCCTGGCTGAGAACTGGCATTCGTTCCGCCAACATGATTCGCAAGACTGAATTCAGGCCCTCCGAGTTGGTTCAGATCCGATGCGCCTCGCCGCAGGAATCGTCCTTGGCCTCGTGAGAAGCCTTGCCAGTTTGGACTGGCTTTTCCCCAAGACTGCGCGTATACATTACGGCCTCCAGGAAAATCGGTAATCCTGACTATCTTTCCGAAGGGAGAGGATTATGCACAGGAAATTGGGAAGAGAGTTCGCAGTAGTGTGCCTGCTCGCGATGGCTGCCCTGTGGGCACTACCCGCATGCGCGCAGACCTCAGAAGTCAAAGAAAAACCGCCGATGTACTCCTATGTGGGGAATTGGAAGATTCCCCGCGCGCAGTGGGCCGACATGGAAAAGAACAACGCCGCTGATCAGAAAATCCTCGACGCGGCGCTCGCCAAAGGCACCATCGTGGCCTACGGTAACGATGTGACTCTGGTTCACCAACCGGAAGGTGAAACTCACGACGATTGGTGGTCGGCCATGTCCATGGCGGCCATACTCAATGTGCTGGAGCAGTTTTACCAGTCCGGTGGCGCCACTACTCCGGTCCTGGGCAGTGCTACAAAACATTGGGACAGCCTTTACGTCAGCCGGTATTACAACTGGCATGCCGGATCATTCAAGAACGCCTACACTCACGTTGGCACCTATAAATTGAAAGCCGACGCGCCCGACGACGCAGTAGACACCCTTAGCAAGAGCGCGATTGTGCCGCTACTGGAAAAACTGCTCGCCGACGGCACGCTCCATGAGTACGAAATCGATACCGAAGCCATCCACACCGAAGCGCCCGGCACGTTCGTGATTGTGTACATCGCAGCGAACGCGGAGGGACTGGATAAGGTCAATGCGGCGCTGCAAAATACGCTGAAAGCCAACCCGCTGACGGGTCCGGCATTTGGTTCCATGGTGGACTTCAGCGCGCACCGCGATTCCCTGCTTCGCACCAACGCTACTTACAAATAGTCACATTGACTTCCTGATCTGCGAGCGAGCGCCTGCTGGCGCCGCTCGTGGGCCAGGTTGCGCCCTGGCTGACCGCTGATTACTGAGTCCTGATTGCTTGCTCACTAACGCCGCTTCCCCTCCGTAATCTCGGTCTCCCGCGTTATGCCTTTCCCTTCGCGCCCGAGTGCGTCAGAATGAATACTGCACTCCCAAATTGCGGGCGCGCGCACATCGGGCCAAGAGGCGACTCTACCTATGAGAAGTTTAATTTTGAGAAGTTCAGGCGTTGCCGTTTCTTTCACCGTCTTCTTCTTGGTTTTGCTGTTCTCGCTGAATGCTGCCTCAGCCCAGAACGCGTCAACACAGAATCCATCCGCCTCTAAGGACTCTTCAACCCCGGGCTCCCAAATCAAGGATCGGACGCAATCGCCCCCTGTGCCGAATAGCCTGCCGCAATCCAAGCCTCCGGCCACCGCCGAAGCCGAAAAGAAGCCGGATTTCTCTCAGGAGCCCTTCGTCATACAGGATCTGAAAAACCAGGTCTGGTTCGAGAGAAATGGTACCGGCCGGCGGGTGATGACCGCCGTCATTCTGGTCAATACCGAGCTGGGCGTGCGCCAACTCGGGCAATTGGTCTTCGGCTATAGCTCGGGCAATGAGAAGTTGGACGTCGATTACGTCCGCATACGCAAACCCGATGGCAGCGTCATCACCGCCGGCGCAGATGCCGTGCAGGACCTGGCGTCCGCCGTGGTGCATACGGCGCCCATGTATACCGACTTCCGCCAGAAGCACATTACTGTTCCGGGGCTGCGCCCTGGTGATCAGCTGGAATACAGCATCACCACGACCATCGAAACCGCCCTGGCTCCCAATCAGTTCTGGTTCGAGTACGACTTCGACCGCGAAGTCATTGTGCTCAATGAAAAGCTGGAGATCACGGTTCCCAAAGACAAACCTATCAAGCTCAAGACCGAGCCCGGCCGCGATCCCGAGGTTCACGAATCCGGCGACTACCGCATTTATACCTGGGCCAATGCCAATCTGAAGCACAGGACACCGGAGGAAATCCGCGAAGACCGCCGCAAGCGGCGCCGCCACTTCCAGGAAGAGCAGCCTAGCGTGCAGCTCACCACTTTCCGCAGCTGGCAGGAGGTGGGCGCCTGGTACGCGCCTTTGCAGCGGGAGCGCATCCAGGCCACTCCTGTGCTTCGCGAAAAGACCGCCGAGCTGATCAAAGATAAGAAGACCGACCTGGAAAAGATCAAAGCGATCTATGACTTCGTGGCACCGGAATATCGCTACGTGAGCCTTTCGTTTGGACTCGGCCGCTACCAGCCGCATGCCGCTGCCGACATCTTCACCAACCGCTACGGCGACTGCAAAGATAAGCACACGCTGCTGGAAGCGATGCTAGCCATCGCCGGCATTCATGCCGATCCCGTGCTCATCAACTCGCGGCGCAGAATCGATCCCGACGTGCCTTCGCCGGGACAGTTCGACCACGTCATCACCCTGGTCACGCTGGGCAAACAGCGGGTCTGGCTCGACAGCACCACCGAAGTAGCGCCCTTCCAGTTGCTCAGCTTCGGCCTGCGCCACAAGCAGGCGCTCTGGGTGCCGGCCGACGGCAACGGCACTCTCATCGAGACGCCTTCCGATTCGCCCGTTCCCAATCAGCAGATCATCGATGTCGATGCGAAGATCGACGACATAGGCACGCTGATTGCCAACATGCACCTTACCTTGCGCGGCGACTCGGAGCTGATGTTCCGCTACGGCTTTCGCAGCCATCCGGAATCGGAGTGGAAAGACCTGGTGAAGTCTGCGGGCGGCATCAACGGCGAGATTTCGAACTTGAACGTCGACAACCCCACCAACACGCAAAAGCCGTTTGAGCTTCGTTACACCGCTACCGTGGCGAATTATCTTGATTGGTCGAGCAAGAACCCAACCTTTCCCGTGCCCCTACCCAAGCTGTCAGCTCCCGAAATCGAGGGCGACGAAGACGAGCAGCCTGAGCAGGTTGAACTCACAGGCGCTCCGATCGAGGCGGTGTACAGGTTGAAGCTGGAAGTGCCCGCACGTTACGCGGTCAGCATTCCTCTGCCTGCCCTGGTGTCGCGTGACTATGCCAGCTATGCCGTCACTTACAAGAACGAGAAGAACGTCATCACCGCAGAGCGAACTCTGCGCCTGCTGCGGCGTGAGATTCCGCGCCAGCGGCTCGATGACTATGCCGCTTTTCGCCGCGTCATCGAATCCGACCAGGGACAGCTGGTCTCCCTCGAGACCTCACTGGCCGGCGCATCGCAACTGCCTCAAGGCCTCAAGGCGGATGACCTGATTGCCGCCGGCGCAGCGGCGATGCGCAACCGGAATTTCCCCGCTGCCATCGAGTCCTACAAACGTGCCACCGAGCTCGAGCCCAAGAACAAGAATGCCTGGATCGGCTTGGGCACCGCCTATCTTTCCGAGCGCAAGACCGCCGACGCCATCGTCGCTTACCGAAAAGTTCTCGAGATGAATCCCTATGAGGCGCGAGTGAACAATGGGATTGCCGCCGCTTACGCAGCCGATCACCGCTGGGATGAGTCAGCGGCTGCCTTTCGCAAGGAGCTGGAGATCAATCCCCTGGATTCTGCAGCCCACACCGGACTGGCGCAGGTACTTCTCGAGCAGCGGAAATTTTCCGAGGCCCTGCCGGAACTCGAAAAAGCTGCATCCCTGGAGCCCCGCAATGCCGGAACTCTCACCCAACTGGGCCGCACTTACCTGGAAGTTGGTCAGCAGGAAAAAGGTCTGGAGGCGCTGAACAAGGCGGTCGAGATCGCACCCAATTCCAGCACTTTTAACAACGTTGCCTATGAACTGGCACGCCACAAGATCGAACTGGATCGCGCGCAACAATATGCCGAGTCTGCCGTCAGCGAGGTCGCAGCTCAGCTACGCAATGTGGATGTTTCCCGCCTCCGCCTGGAGGATTACTTCTATTCAGGCGCGATTGGTTCCTTCTGGGATACCCTGGGTTGGGTTCACTTCCAGCGCGGCAATCTGGAGCAGGCCGAAAAATACATCACTGCTGCCTGGTTGCTGACCGCGCACGGCGAGAGTGCCTATCACCTCGGCCGGATCTATGAAGCTGCCGGTCGCAAAGATGACGCCATCCGGCTTTACGCTTCCGCTCTGGCGGCAAAGAATTCTTATCCCGAAGCTCGCGAAGTCCTGACTGCCTTGCTCAAGAACCCTAAAAAAGTGGACGAGGCAATCCATAACGCCGCCCAGAATGGCCTGGGCATTCCCGCGCCCCGCTTTGACTCGACCGCCAACGGAAACGCGCAGGCCGACTTCGCCTTCGTTTTCGAGAACGGCCCCAAGATCGACGGCATCAAGTTTCTTTCTGGCGACGAAAAGCTGCGCAGCTTTGCTTCCAAGCTGGACAGCGGGAAATATCCGGTGGCGTTCCCCGACGGCACCCCCACCAAACTGGTCCGCCGGGGAACGCTCTCTTGCGGCGATAAAGGTTGCGTCGTGCAGTTGCTCGATCCCGAAGCGGTCACCTCCGCCGATTGATTTGCAACTGCCATCGCTTTCAGCCTGTCATCCTTAGCGAAGCCCCCGCCGTTCTTCTCGACCCCCGTCCCTTTTGGGGGTCGCGGCCGCTGAGGAAGGACCTTGCGGTTTCTTCATCACCCCACACACCCTTCGCTCCAGGACAATCGCCGCCTCTTCCCTCAAGCCGATTTCTTGGTCGCTGCTGCAGGAAACTCAATGATCTTTCCGGTTTCGGTTTCAGTTCTCCATTTCGGCGCCACTCTGTATCCCGCCGGAATGTAGAACTCAATTACTTTCGCCATGACTACTTCTTTCCAAAAACGTTTGCCGAGACGCTTGCGCCATAACCTTGCCAAGCGCCTCGGCTCTCTATTCATTATTGACCCAGCGCAGCAACAATAGTTTCGGTTCCTTTGGTGCTGGCGCGGAGCTTCTTCTCAGCCTGTGAGCGGCCGAGTTCGTAACCGGCATCGCGCGTCGAGACGGACTCCAGGAAGTACGTCTCCCCGTAGCGATTGAAGCTCAGCTTGGTCTCGCCCGAGGAATCCCCGGAAAAAGTGTGGACGAAAATGGTGTCATTGTTTGCATCATTGCGAATGGCAAGTACCTTCGAGCCATCGGACATTTGCGATATGTAGTACCTTCCAGCCGCGAATTCGTGACCTTCAGCGGTGAAGTCAAACGGTACATTCGCAACCATACGATCCTCGGCGTACCCGCTCGCTGCCAACAACGTCAGCACTCCCAGTGTGAACATCATTCGATTCATGATTTTCATTTCTTCTCCTCTTTTCACCTTTAGCTTCGGGCCTGGGTGAGCCATGGCGGTTGCCCGCTTGGTGCCCATGCATTCCCCAGAATCCCTGTGTTCACCTGGTTAGACTCATCCCAGAAGCGCAACGAATCAGCGCAAAGCCCGAAGTTACCAACGTTTGACAAGTCCGAGATGAGCGCGTGAAAAGCGGGGCAATCAAGGCCGGAATCAGCGATTTTTTCGCTGAGACAACCAATGTCTCTCCACGCCCTTTACAACCTGATGGTTTCGGTTTCCCGAACAATTTCTGGTTCCTGGGCCCCCACCCTACAAACCGTCAGTATGATCGTGACCCGCCCCTGCCAATTCGGGCGGTGTCTAATCCTGCAGGAGGACCTATGTCTCGCCCCATCAGAATTCTCGTCGCGCTGTTTATCGCCAGCTTGGCCGCCATGACCGAACCCATTCCTTCGCGGCCAACCACTGCTTCAGCGGCTCCGGTGTCGCCAAACGGCCATCTCCCTATCAAGCGCGTAGTGCTTTACAAGAATGGTGTCGGATACTTCGAGCACTCCGGCCGCATCCGCGGCAATCAGCACCTCACCATCGACTTCACTTCGTCGCAACTGGATGACGTTCTGAAGTCGCTCACCGTGATGGACACCGGCGAAGGCCGTGTCACCGCCGTGCGCTACAACTCCATCGCTCCTCTGGATGAGCGACTGCGCTCGCTGCGCATCCCGCTTGGGCAGCAAGTGACTCGGGCGGACTTCCTCAATGCGCTGCGCGGAGCTCGCGTGGAGATGGCAGTGGATCGGCCACTGCAACGGGCAAGCTGCTCAGCGTGGAAACCAGGAAAAAGCAGACCGCCAAGGGCGATGAACTGGTGCCCGTGACCGAGTGCACGCTCATGACCGAGAGCGGCGAGCTGCGCACTTTTGAGCTCACGCCCGGAACTACCGTGCGTCTCGCCGAACGCGACCTCAACGAAGAGGTGACCCGCTACCTGGACCTGCTCGGAAGTTCGCGCGCCCGCGATCTGCGGCGCATGGTGATCTCGACCTCAGGCGCGGGTGACCGCGACCTGGTGGTCAGCTACATCAGCGAGGTGCCGATCTGGAAGAGTACGTACCGCATCATCCTGCCCACGCAATCGGGTGCCAAACCGCTGCTGCAGGGCTGGGCCATCGTGGATAACACCATCGGTGAAGACTGGAAGAACGTTCAGCTCTCGCTGATCTCCGGCTCCCCACAATCGTTCATCGAGAAGATTTCCCAGCCGTACTATGCGCGGCGGCCGGTGGTCGCGCTACCGGAGACGGCGATGCTGACTCCGCAGACGTTTGAGGGGACGATGAGTAGCGACCGCGACCGACTGGAAAGCTTCGATAAGTCCTCCCATGTTCCTGCGGCTGGTGAAGCCGGTGGTGGCCCATTCGGAATCGCCGGAAAGGTCATAAGCCACTCGGGACAGAATGCGTTCACTGGCCCCGGCGTGGGCCCTGGTTTCGGAGGCGGAGTTGGAAGCACCATGTTCAAAGTTGGGCCCTCCAGCCCATCGGATTCGGTCTCAGTCACGGCAGAGCGCTTACCTGCCCCTTCAAACGCAGCTATCTCTACCACCATCGAACCTCAAGCCAGCGCCAAAGATCTCGGCGATCTCTTCGAATACAACCTGAAGCAGGCGATCACCATAGGCAAAGATCAATCAGCGCTGGTGCCCATCCTGCAGGAGCGTATCGAGGCCGATAAGGTCACGCTGTGGAGCGAGGATTCACCTCAGGCGCTCCGCGCCCTCTGGTTGAAGAACACCAGCGGGCTGACGCTCGATGGCGGCACCTTCATTATGCGCAGCAACTGAACTCGCAGGAGGACCGCCTGCAGCAACTGCGCACGGAAGTAGCCGACCTCCGGCAGCAGCACTCGAGAGCCAACAGCGATTTCACCAGCTACCTGATGAGCCTGTCATTGGACGAGACGGTGCGGTGAGAAGTTAGAGGTTGGGTCGGATGAAGTGTGCAGTGAAACCAGGGGGTGAGTCAGTATTTTAACTTCATCCTTCACCCGATCGTACTTCGTACTTATTGAGAGGCGTTGACTGGACTGGAGCTGCGCTCCAGCGCGGGCGCGCGCACAGCAAAGAAGCTGTGGTCGTAGAGATTGCGGTACATGCGGCCGGAGATCTCGGCTGCCTTAGGACCAAAAGTCGGACGGCCGCCGCGGAGGAAGACCACAACCACGACCTTTCCGAAGTTCGTATTGGCATACGACGCAAACCAGCCGAACCGCGTACCGTTCTTCGAGCAGGTCCCAGTTTTGCCCAGGATCTCTTCTTCATCGAAGCTGGCGCGCAGCGGACGCGCGGTGCCGTAGAGCACGGCCGCCGCCATCCCATCCGTCATATCCGGGATTACATTCGCGATATCGAGATGCCGTTTGACCTTGGGCTGGAAGTTGGCCACTTCCTCCGGGGTAGTAGGATGCTGCAAGTAATAAAGAGTGCCGCCGTTGGCGATCGCCGAAACCAGCGCGCCCAATTGCAGCGGAGTCATGGAAATGCTCTCGCCGAACGAACACATCTTCCCGACGCCGCCCTGCTTCTCACCTAATTCCTCGGTCGGATAAATGCCAAGATGCTCGCCGGGAATGTTGTAGCCGGCGAGCTCGCCCAGTCCGTATTGATGCGCGTAGTAGCTGACCTTCTCAAATCCCAGCTTGCGTCCCAGCACTTCGAAATAAGTATTGTTGGAGTGCGCCAAAGCATCGGTTAGATCCATGCGGTAACGCCCGCCGAGGCTGACTTTCGTCTCCTTGCTGATGATGCCCTCGCTAAGCGCGGCTAATGCGACCGACAGCTTGATGGTGGAACACGGCTGCGCGCCTTCGGAAAGGGCCAGCGGTTGGTTCACCATGGCCAGAATTCGTCCCGAATTGGGGTCAACGGCCACGATAGTTCCGTTCATGTCGCCCAGGGCATCGATCGCTGCCTGGCGAACAATGGCATCTTCACCGGCGGCAAGATCCGTCGCGGTCTGATCCCCGGCAAAAGAACTCGTATAGAAACGCTCGTAATAACGATGATGACGGCGGGAACGCGAGTAGCTGGCGCGCACCACGCGGCGGCTATGGCGACGCTGCGTCATCGTGTGTTGGGCGCGCGGATTCTCGGTTACGGTCGAAGACTTGGTCTTGGGGTGAGAGAGCGAATGGGTGGATACGGTGGCTGCGCTCGCATTGCTCAGAGGCAGAAACGTCGCCGCGAATAGAACCAGCAGCGTGCGAAACAGTTCTAGTGGAACTGACCTTTTTTGCATTCCTTCCACCCAAATCCCCTGGCTCGTTCGGTCGCACTCCCCCTGAACGCAAACGGAGCAACTCGCGGGCAGTTCAAGTTGAGCGGAGGTGCTCAAATCTTACGAAACTCTTTGATGTCGAGACAACGAAAACCCGCGTTTCTTGCCCTCTTTCTGCTCTCTTCCCTGCCAATCGTATCAGATGCAAGTCTGGATCAAAACGCTCCCAAAAGGAGGACTCACTTTGGTAATGGGAAATGATTACCAGGAGCGCCAACTTCGCAAAATACCAAGCAATCCCCTGGGTAACTTTCGCTTTTACCTCGCCCCCTTTGCCTGCCCCACCCGTGTCGCTCCCGCCTTTGGAGCGACAGGGTGGGATTATCGGCGCCATGCTGAACAGTCACAGGCTCTCTCCACGTTTCCGAATAAAAGCCGGAACATCGAGATCATCCTGGTCATAAGCCGGCTTAACCGTGGTGGCAACCTCGCTGACCGAGGCGAACTCGCGGTGCACAGCCGGAGATCGTACCGGCAGGGGCCCGACTGCGACCTCTTCCTCCTCCTCAACTACCGCGGCGACGACTTGTGCGGCCGGACTGGGAGACAAAGGCGCATAGCTCGCGTTCGAGCGTATCTGCACCCCGCCAGCGTAGGCTACCCGCTCGCGGCGCTCGGGATGCGCGTCCTTGAAGCCCGTGGCGATCACCGTGATCTTCACTTCCTCTTTCATCTTTTCGTCGAGTACGGCGCCAAAGATGATGTTGGCATCTTCATGCGCTGCGCTCTGGATGATGGTGGAGGCTTCATTGACTTCCGCCAGCCTCAGCGTACTGGAGCCGGTGACGTTGATCAGGATTCCCCGTGCCCCGTCAATGGCGCCGGCTTCCAGCAGCGGCGAAGCGATGGCACGCTGCGCGGCTTCTACCGCGCGCCGTTCACCCTTGGCGGTTGCGGTGCCCATCACCGCGTATCCCATCCCGGCCATAATCGCTTTCACGTCCGCGAAATCGCGGTTGATGATCCCGGGAATGGTGATGATGTCGGAAATGCCCTGCACCGCCTGGCGGAGGATGTCATCCGCCACGCGGAAGGACTGGAAGAAGCCCGCATCCTGGGCGACCGCCAGCAGCTTCTCGTTGGGAATCACGATCAGCGTGTCGACACAGTCAAGCAACTCTTGCAGGCCGCGCTCGGCTTGCTGCATGCGGCGCCGGCCTTCAAAGACAAAAGGTTTGGTGCACACCGCAACCGTGAGGGCGCCCATCTCGCTGGCGAGTGAGGCGATGATCGGCGCCGCGCCCGTGCCGGTGCCGCCGCCGAGTCCGGCGGTCACAAACACCATGTCGGCGCCTTCCAGGGCTTCGATGACCTTGTCGGCATCTTCCAGCGCGCCCTTGCGGCCGACTTCCGGATTGGCGCCGGCCCCCAGCCCATTGGTGAGCTTGACGCCCAATTGCAGCTTTACCGGCGCGCGCGACATCTTCAGCGCCTGCAGATCGGTGTTGGCCACCATGAAATCGACGCCTTCCAGCTGCGCATCGATCATTCGGTTGACAGCATTGCTACCGCCTCCGCCCACACCAATGACCTTGATCTTGGCGGTGTTCGGTGCTTCATCGTTGAATTGGATGCGAATGTCGTTTGGATCAGTCACTGCCATCCTCTCTCGTTACGAGTCTCTCTTCCCGAATAACCCCTTGAGCTTTGCTCCTAGTCCCTGCCCGTTCATGTTTTGCGACATGCGCATGCGATAGGCATACAGAATGGTGCCAATCGCAGTCGCGAACTCTGGTTGCGCCAGTTCGGCCGGCATTCGGGCCAGCGGCGTAGGAATCGCAACGCGCACCGGCTTGCGCAGCACCGACTCGGCAACTTCGGCAATGGAGTTGAGTTTGGCCCCGCCGCCGGTCAGCACCAATCCTGCCGCGCACAGATCCAGGACCCCAGCCTGGCGCAGGTGATCACGCATGATCTCGAACAGCTCGCGCGCCCGCGGTTCCAGAATTTCGCCCAGCTGGCGTTGCGCCATCATGCGCGAAGGACGGTCACCAACCGAGGGAACCTCGATTTCGTTTGTTTCCGGAATCCGGGTGACAATGGCGTTGCCAAAAAGCTTCTTGATTTTCTCCGCTTCCGCGAGCGGCGTTCGCAGGCCGACGGCAACGTCGTTGGTGAAGTGATCCCCGCCGAGGGGAATCGCTCCCGTGTGAATGACCGAGCCTTCGTGATAGACGACGATGTCCGTCGAACCGGCGCCCAGGTCGGCGAGGCAGACCCCGAGCTCGCGCTCATCTCCGCGCAGAATGGCCTCGGCGCAAGCCAGGCCTTCGAAGACCGTGTTGTCGACATGCACGCCGGCACGATTGAGGGTGGTGATCACGTTCTGGCTGGCGCTGGCTGACGCCGTCACTACATGCACTCGAACTTCCAGCTTGGTGCCCACCATTCCAGCGGGTTCGCGTACCCCGGGTTGACCATCGAGAATGAATTCCTGCGGCAGGATGTGCAGCACCTGGCGATCGTCGGGCAGCGCGATGGCGCGGGCGCGATCCACCGAAACCCGGATATCGTCACGCGTGATCTCCCGCGTGCGAGTCCCCAGCGTGCTTCCTCCCTGGCTGTTCACTCCACGCACATGGGCGCCTGCAATTCCTACTACGGCATGCTCGACTGGTGTACCGGCCGCGTTCTCGGCCTGTTCGACGGCGTCCTGCACCGAGGCAATCGCCTTTTCCAGATCTACAATCAGTCCCTTGCGCGAGCCTCGAGATTCACAAAGTCCATGCGAGCGATAGCGCAGACCACCGTCGGTGATCTCCGCCACCAGCACGCATGTTTTCGCACTACCCACGTCGATCGCAGTTAGCAAGCTATTTCCTCGATCCAACCATGACTGCGAAATTTCAAACCATTACTCTGGAACCGTCATCCTGAGCGAAGCGCCGGGGATGTCTTCCCGACCGGCGTTCTTCGCGGGTCGCAAGCGCGGAGTCGAAGGACCTTGCGGTTCCGTCGGGAAATCCTTCCACTCTCACGCACGCTCTCTTCACCGCCTGACGTGCCGCGCCGACGCCTTCTTGCCAGCAGCTGGCACGCTGGCCGGATGCACTTTCGCTGCGGGCGTAATCGGAACCTGCTTTCTAGCCTCGGGCGCGTCTGGGTTCACGATTACCTGCCCGTCATAACGCAAATCCACGGAATCCAGTTTGGAAAATTGCTGCCGCCATTCCTGTACATGCGCTTTGTAAAGCTTGAAGCGTTCGGCGAAATTCGAACCCCCAAGATGAACCAGCACATTTCCCGCCGGATCACTCACGGTCACCTTCACGTCTTCCGGGTCGATCAGATCCACGTCGCTTAGATCCTGCGAATAGTGCGCTCCGCCTTCATCCAGCTGCCTGGCCAGCTCGCCATAAATCTTCATGCGAGCGGCGCGCGTGGAGAGCGGTTCGGAGGGCGCCATACCCACCAGCACCGGAAAGGAATATTTCCGGGTGCCGCCCGGCGGCAGATCCATCACCACGCCATGGCTATCGATCAAAGCCACATGCGATCCCACCTGGACGAAGGCAACTGGGGTTCGCTCCTTGATTTCCACGTTCAGCCAGTTGGGCAGCAGCCGCATCACGGTTGCGCTTTCCACCCAGGGAATCTCTTCCAGCTGTTTCTTGCGCTGCTCGAGTGGAACGAAAAATAAGTTGCGTCCGATGTCCTCGCCCATAACCTGCATGACCTGCTTGTGGCTGACGTGCTGCATTCCGCTGATCTCGATGCTATCGCTGGATTCCAGGCGAAATCGCCAGGAATGGGATCCGTACTGGTAGGTCATGCTGGCAATCAGCGCGGTGGCGGCCAGAACTGCGGTCAAGACTGCCCCCATTTTGAGGTAGCTGGCATTCTTGCCGCGCAACGCGCCCCGGCGCACCGTCACCCTTTTCTGGGCACGCAGAAAGGGCGATTCCTCTTCCACGTCGAGGTCGGCGAGGCGGGGATCCAGTTCAGGATCGGCCAGCTGAGAAGCGGCGGACGGGCCGGCGCGAGGAGAAGCTTCGTCGCCCGGATAAAGTGGACCGTTATTCCGTGCCATCAGGAATAGTCTGGTCTGTAGAGAAACGCCGCAGAGTCACTATAACTTGTGAGCGCAAGCCGCAGTATCGAAATTCCGTTGTCCATTTTGTGGAAAACTCTGTCCTGGATAACGCCAACAGACGCGAGGATGTGCAGGATTAAGGCTCTTGTGGCGGCATTTCTTAATGATCTTGAAAGTTCGTCTTTAGCTTTCCGAATGGGACGGGGGTATCTGATTGTTTACTACCTGCGGCATCCCAACTTCCCGCCCAAGTAACCCCAAAATAGGGACCCACCTCTGGGACAACCCCCTTGGGTTGACAAAGGTAACAAATATGTTACCATAGCCCATGATTGAGGTCCTTGAATACCTCGACGCCGGCGGCCGCAGTCCATACCGCAAGTGGTTTGATGGGCTCAACGCGCCGACGGCAGCCAAGGTCGCGATAGCAGTTACGCGCCTGGCTCAGGGCAACTTCTCCAACATCAAGAGCGTTGGCGCGGGAGTGTTCGAGTACCGCCTCGATTTCGGTCCCGGTTATCGCATCTACTTCGGCAAAGATGGAGAGCGTCTGATGATACTTCTCGGCGGCGGAACAAAAAGCGCCAGCAGCGGGATATTAGGGACGCAACCTCCCGGTGGCGGGACTACAAGACAAGGAAGCAGGAGATAGCAAATGGCATTGACGCGAAGCTTTAAGGAGACGATCCAAGCGAGGGTGAAACGTGACCCTGCATTTCGCCGAGAGCTCTTGCGTGAAGGTATCGAGAGCTTCCTGGCGGGAGATGTGGAAACTGGCAAGACAGTGCTGCGTGACTACATCAATGCTACCGTCGGGTTTAACGAGTTGGCGGAGGCTACACACCGGTCCCCCAAGAGCCTGATGCGAATGCTCGGGCCGTCCGGAAATCCACAGGCACGGAACCTGTTTGCGATTGTGAAGTATCTTCAGAAAAAGGAAAAAGTCATCTTCAAGTTGCGGACGGCTATGGCTGCGGGATAGGAGAGAGTGGACGTCAGTCTTGCCCTCCTGTCATCCTGAGCGAGGACGGGGCACACCAGCCCCCGTCCGAGTCGAAGGACCTTGCGTTTTCCCCGAACCCGGAACAGGTGAACTTGCTGTCATGGTCCCCAATTTTTCCAAAATCAGCGGGCTCAGTTGCGAGATATTCCCTGCGCCGAGCGTCAGAACCATGTCTCCTGGCTGAGCGATCGACGAGACCGCGTTAGCGGCATCGTCAAATGAGCTCACATAGCGAGCAGGTTTCCCGTGGGCAGAAATCTTCTCCGCAACCGCCTGTCCGGTTACTCCTGGGATCGGCGCCTCGCTGGCCGGATAGATATCGAGCACAAAAATACTGTCGGCCTCGCCAAAAGCTCGGCCAAACTCCTCCAGCAGGTGCAGGGTGCGGGTATAGCGGTGCGGCTGAAAAATGACGTAAATGCTCCCCTCGGCCACCTGCCGCGCTGCCGACAGGGTTGCCTTGATTTCGGTGGGATGATGGCCGTAATCGTCAATCACCCTCACTCCCTCCACCGTCCCCCGAAGTTGGAAGCGGCGGTCAACCCCCTGGAAGTTCTGCAGTGCTTCCCCAATAGTTGCGACCGGAATCTCCAGGCCAATTCCAACCGCAATGCTGGCGGTGGCATTCAATACATTGTGCGCTCCCGGAACCTGCAGCTGAAATTCTCCCAGGGATTTTGCCCGGTAGTTCACACTGAATCGGCTTAGCGCAGGTGAAACTTCGCCTGCGGCCAGGCTTTCTGCATCGGTGATCACGAAGTCCGAATCCGCACGCGTTCCGTAGGTCACAATACGGCGGCGTACCCGCGGTAGCAACTCCCGCAGAGCATCATCGTCATTGCACGCCACCACCATTCCGTAGAACGGCACCCGGTCCATGAACATCAGGAAAGTGTCCTCGACATCCTTCATGTCGCGATAGCAGTCCATGTGCTCGCGGTCGATGTTGGTGACTACGGCCAGGACGGGAGACAAATGGAGGAAAGAACGGTCACTCTCGTCGGCCTCGGCAACCAGGTATTGCGATTTGCCGAGGCGCGCGTTGGACCCCATGGCATCAACCCGGCCGCCGACGACTACGGTGGGATCGAGATTTCCAGCTGCCAGAACCGCTGCCACCATGGAGGTGGTTGTCGTCTTGCCATGCATCCCGGCCACGGCAATCCCGTATTTGAGCCGCATCAGTTCCGCCAGCATCTCGGCGCGTGGAATAACCGCAATGTGCAACCTTCTGGCTTCCAGGACCTCGGGATTGGCCGATGCGATCGCCGAACTGGTAACTACGACTTCTGCTCCGTGAATGTTCTCTGCCCGATGTCCCTCGAAGATCAACGCGCCTAAACCCTGCAGGCGTTGCGTTACCGGCGATAGCTTCAGATCCGAGCCGGAAATTTTGTAACCAATGGTCAGCAACACCTCGGCGATGCCGCTCATGCCGATGCCGCCAATTCCCACGAAATGGATGCGCTGAATCTTGGCAAACACTTGGAACTAACCTTTGCTGTCTCTTCTGTCAGGGTGAAGCAGGACTTCAGCCCTGCATACATCCCAACTCCGGACACTGGCTTTAGCCATTGAGGGCACCAATCCTCGCATCTCAGGCACTCACCAACTCCCGGGCCATCGCGGCAATTTCCCTGGCGGCATCGGGGTGTGCCAGATTCCTTGCCGCCTCGGACATCTTCGCCAGCCGCGGCCGGTCGGCCAGCAAAGCCGCGGCGGTCTCCACCAGCTTCTGAGGACTGAGATCCGACTGCAACAGCATCTCTGCCGCCCCAGCTTTCGTCAGCGCTTCGGCATTGCGGCGTTGGTGATCGTCCGCAGCCGTGGGCAGAGGAATGAAGATCGCCGGTTTAGCCGCCGCCGCAACCTCTGCTACCGTGCTGGCGCCAGAACGGCAAATGAGCAGGTCGGCGCGGGCAAACATCTCGGGCATATGGTCGATAAATTGAAAGACCTCCGCCTGCATCCCCGCCTGCTGATATCGCTCCTGCCCCTCATTGTAGTCGCGCTCGCCAGTTTGGTGGATGATTCTGAGGCCGGGAATCCTGGCCCGAAAGTCCGGCAATGAGTTCCACACCGCCTCATTGATCGCGTGCGCCCCCTGACTTCCGCCAAAAACGAGCAGCGTTGGCGGTCCGGAATTCACAGGCCGCGCCGGAACCTGAAAGAAAGCCTGGCGTACGGGAATCCCCGTGACCCTCGCGTTCGGCAACTGTTCTCCGGTCTCGCGAAACTGTACCGCCGCGGCCGATGCCATGCGCGACCCGATGCGATTGGCAAAACCTGGCACAAAGTTTGGTTCGAAGATCAGGACCGGCACGTGGCTGAGCGCTGCAGCCGCCATCGTCGGCCCGGAAGCATATCCGCCCACGCTGATCACGACCTGTGCCCGGAACCCTTTCAGCATGGCCTTGGCTTCCATTATGGCTGAGGGAAGAGAAATCAGGGTCTTGAGCCGAGTAGCCAGACTGACGCGGTTAAGCGCTCCCACAGAAATCAGTTTCAGCGGAAAACCAGCCCTCGGGACCAGGCGGTTCTCGATCCCACGCGCCGTCCCTATAAAGAGGATATCGGCCGCGTATCGCTGCCTGAGTTCCTGAGCAATCGCCAGGGCAGGGATAACGTGTCCGCCGGTGCCTCCTCCGGCCAGCACCGCTCGCAGCGACATCTATTCGACCTGCTTGCTGATATTCAGCAGGACACCCACACTGGCCAGCATGACGAACAGCGACGAGCCGCCATACGAAATGAAAGGTAGCGGAATGCCTTTCGTCGGCACCATGGCCAGCACCACGCTCATGTTGAACAGCGCCTGGATCACGATCATGCTGGCGATGCCGGCGGCGAGATGACGCCCGAAGGGGTCGCGGGTCAAAACTGCCGTGCGCAGGCCGCGATAAAGAAAGGTCGCGAACAGCACCACCACGCAAATGGCGCCCAGCAATCCAAACTCCTCCCCGATTACCGCGAAGATAAAGTCGGTGTGTGGTTCGGGCAGAAAGAACAGCTTCTGCTTGCCTTCCATCAATCCCAATCCAGCCAGGCCGCCGGTGCCTACCGCAATCAGGGATTGAATGACGTGAAATCCACGCCCCAGCGGGTCGGAATACGGATCCATAAAGGCCAGAATGCGCTGATATCGCCATTTCACCCGCAGCACCAGAATCCAGAACAGAATCGGCACAGGCGCCAGAGCGTAGGCGAAATACTTCAGACGCATTCCAGCCACATACAGAATGGCAGCTGTAATTGCAACGCAGGCTACGGCGGTGCCGAGATCAGGTTGCAGCACGATCAACCCGGCAAGAATTACGGTGGGCGTGACCGCGGGCAAGAGCGTGCGCCGCCAGTCATCCATCTGCTTGACCCGCGAGTCCAGAAAATATGCCAGGAAGAGAATCAGCGCCGGCTTGGCCAGCTCCGAAGGCTGAAATGATAGCGAGCCCAGACGGAACCAGCGATGGGTATTATGGGTGCGGTCGAGCAAGAAGACTGACATCAGCAGCAGGCTGGTCAATCCCAGCAGCGAGAAAACCACGACCGGCCGCTTATAGCTCTGGTAGTCGATGCGCATAAGGATGAACATCGCCAGCAAACCGGCGACCGCCCAGGCAAACTGCCGGAAGAGGAAGTTGTAGGGCGAGCCGAAGCGCTCCTTGGCCATCACCGCTGAGGCGCTGAACACCATCACTAGGCCCACGAAGACGAGCAGCATGGTGACCGTGAACAGCGTCTTGTCGACACTTACGCGCTTAGCCAACCCTTGTCCTCACGGTTCGGCGTTGCCGTCGAATGCACATTGACCAATCTTCAACTGTCATTCCGAGCGACGCGCCCGTCGCTATTTCCGACCCGCATCTTTTGCGGGTCGGGGGCGCGGAGTCGAAGGACCTTGCGTTTCAGAATTCCAGCAACGCCTCACGCCCGAGTCTCCGACGCGGCCCGCTGCGCCATGGCGTGCACCAGCTCCTTGAAGAGAGCGCCCCGCTGCTCGTAATTCTGGAATTGATCGAAGCTGGCGCAGGCTGGAGCGAGCAGAACGATGTCTCCCGCAGCCGCTGAATCGGCCGCGCCCTTGACCGCCATTTCCAGCGTGCCCGCATGAACTATCTCGGCCGAGCCGGCGATGTGCGCGGCGATCTTCTCCGCTGCCGCTCCGATCGTGTACACCCGCTTCGCCCGTTCTTCGAGAAGTGGTTTCAGGACTGTGTAATCGCTACCCTTGTCCTTTCCGCCAAGAATGATATGGATGTTCCGCGGAAAAGACTCCAGCGCTTTGATCGTGGCATCAACATTCGTGGCTTTGGAATCGTTGTAGTAATCGACGCCATGGATCGTCGCCACGTACTCGAGCCGGTGCTCGACCGCCTTGAATTCCTTCACCGCGGAGCGAATGCGTCCCGGCTCGCAATGAACGATCACCCCCGCGCACACCGCCGCCAGGACGTTCTCTACGTTGTGCGCGCCTTTCAGCTGAAGCTCGCTGAGGGGCATGATCTCGCGTTCACCTTCACGGTCGCGAACCACAATCCGGTCTCGCCGAACAAATGCGCCGCTCGCGACCTCTTTCTTGCGGCTGAACCAATACACTGTGGCGGCGCAACCCTGGGCCATGCGCACGCACTCCGGATCATCGGCATTCAGGATGACGAAGTCTGCCGGCGTCTGGTTTTCCAGGATTCTGCGCTTCGCCGCCCAGTACACTTCAAAACTCCCGTGGCGATCGAGGTGGTCAGGGGTGACGTTGAGCACCACGGCGAGTTCCGGATGAAACGTCTGGATCGTCTCCAGCTGAAAGCTGGAAACCTCGAGCACGATGTACGTGTCCGCGGTGGCTTCTGGCACAAACGAAATCGCGGGAATGCCGATGTTGCCCCCGACCAGGGTTTCGTAACCACCCCAGGAGATGACGTCACCCACCAGTGCCGTCGTCGTGGTCTTCCCATTCGATCCGGTGATGGCGACGATGTGGCCGTGGAGAAATTGCGACGCCAGTTCCAGCTCGCCAATGATCGGGATCCCCATGGATCGTGCTTGCTCGAGTTGCGGCACATTGAGCGGAACCCCCGGGCTGACCACGATGAGGTCCTGCTGGCGGAACGTCCGCTCCCCGTGGCCTCCGGCTTCGACGGCGATTCCCTGGTCAAGCAGCGCAGGAATTTCATCCCGAAGCTGATCTTCCGATTTCGAATCGGAAACCGTGAGCTGGGCGCCTTGCGATCGCAGAAATAGCGCGGAGGCCACGCCTGATTTGCCGAGCCCCACCACCAGCACGCGTTTGCCTTTGACGTTCATGCTGTGAAATTAAATCGGCCTAGTCTCCGCCCAAAAAATCGGGGCGCAAAGGTCGGATCTCCCACCCTCCGCCCAAAACGGGCGGAAGGGTGGGCCTACCTGACTTAACCGCAAGATCCTTGGACTCGCGCCTCGTCGCTATCCTCGGCTCTCGCTCAGGATGACACGCTGAGTTATTACTTAGCACTGCGAAACTCATAAGAGCCTTGCGATATTTTCGGCCTGGCTTCAAACCAACATTGTCTCTCAACCCTCGGTGGTTCAGCGCAGCTTCAACGTCGTAAGTGCAAAAAGTGCGAACACCAGCGACGCGATCCAGAACCTGACGATCACCTTCGATTCCGACCAGCCCATCAACTCGAAATGATGATGGATGGGTGCCATCTTGAAAATCCGTTTTTTCCGCAGCTTGTAGGACCCTACCTGCAGGATCACCGACACCGCCTCGATCACGAAAACACCGCCGATGAAGGGCAACAGCAGTTCCTGTTTGATGATCACCGCGACCGTGCCAATCGCGCCACCCAACGCCAGCGAACCTACATCGCCCATAAAAACCTCCGCCGGGTGCGCGTTATACCAGAGGAATCCAATGCTGGCCCCCACCATCGCCCCGCAAAAGACTGTCAGCTCTGCCACCTGCGGCATGCGCTGCAGTTCCAGGTAATCCGCAAAGACCGCGTGGCCGCTCACGTAAGTCAGCACTGTGAGCGCGCCCGCCGCCACCACCGTGCAGCCGATGGCCAGGCCGTCAAGCCCGTCAGTGAGGTTCACCGCATTGGTCGCTCCGACCAGCACCAGTGTCACGAAGGCAATGAACGGCAGAAATGCGATTGTCCACAGATGCGGATACTTCAACAGGGAAGAGAACACCAGGTCCGGCCGAAATTTCTTGGCGAAGGGCACGATCAGATGGGTCGAGTAGTCTCCCCGGGCCTGGAAAAGAATCAGAACCACGGCGACAACGACCGCCACCAGAATCTGCAGCGACAGTTTGGTTCGCCCGGTAAGCCCCAGGTTGCGCCGATGAACCATCTTCAGATAGTCGTCGGCAAAACCTATGCTGCCAAAGGCCAGCGTGGCAAGCACGGTTAGCCAGATGTATTGGTTGGTGAGATCCGCCCACAGTAGCGTTGGCACAATGACCGATACTACGATCAGCACACCGCCCATCGTGGGCGTACCCGCTTTCTTCTGATGTGCTTTCGGACCCTCTTCCCGGATGTACTGTCCAATCTGAAAATCGCGGAGCCTCTGGATGATCGCCGGGCCGATGATCATTCCCATGAACAGCGCGGTGAGACTGGCGAATGCGGTGCGAAAGGTCAGGTATCGGAAAATGCGGAAGGGAGTGAAATAGTGATATAGGACCTGATAAAGAAGCCAATAGAGCAAAAACTATCTCCCTTCCCGCATCAGTTCACTTAAACTCTCGTACCTACCTGGGGTGGCCAGGCCTTCAGTTCTGCAGTTAACCCACCAGTGCTTTCCTGACGGCGATAGCTGCACCCCGACACACAGCATATCCCGGCACGTGAGCGCCGGGAGCCAGGCGCGATGGAGCCGAATCCCGCCAGGGAAGACACAGAAGTCACTCACAACTTCAAGAGCCCCTCATCGGATCAGAACGCGAAACTTACTTCCGAGCAATAACGAATATGATCCGCAAAAGCCGGCCGACTCCCAGTTCAGGACACCGCAGCCTTCCAGGTTTCCAGAGCCTTCTCCAATTTCACGCCGCGCGAAGCTTTGAGCAGAACAACGTCACCCGGGCGAACCTCGCGAGCCAACCATTCGCCGGCCTGCTCCGGGGTCTCCATAAATTGGACGGCGGTGACTCCCGCTACCCGCGCGGCCTCGACGATTTCCCGCGCAGCTCCACGAACCCCAATTACCACGTCAATCTTCTGTTCCGCCATGTGACGGCCGCTTTCCTGATGGAGATGGCCCGCGGTAGGGCCCAGTTCCAGCATCTCGCCGGCAACCACGATGCGGCGCTTTCCAGGGATGGTGCCGAGCGCCTCGACCATCGATTTCAACGCTTTCGGATTCGAGTTGTAGCAATCGTTGATTACCGTCGCTCCAGCCAGCGAAAGCGTCTGGCCACGCTTGTCGGCCGGCCGGAGTCCGGCAAACGCTTTCGCGGCGTCAGCTAAGGTCAACCCATTTTCGATCGCCACTGCGGCCCCGGCGAGCGCGTTATAGACATTGTGCCGCCCGACCAGCGGCACCAAAGTCGGTACCCGGGCTCCACAAGCCACTAACTCCAGCTTGGTACCTTGCAATCCCTGCTCTTCAATATTCTCGGCGCGGAGATCGGCAGTAGGTTTCAATCCGAAAAGAACGACCTTGCCGTGAAAATCGCGCCCGAACTGCGAAACGTATGGATCATCGGCGTTCAGAATCGCAGTTCCGTGCGGCGGCAGCGACGCCACCAGCTCGTACTTGGCGCGGGCGATCTCGGCAACCGAATTGAAAAATTCCAGGTGCACCGGCGCTACCAGAGTAACCACCCCTATGTCGGGCTTAGCGATGTTCGCAAGTTCGGTGATTTCTCCGGCGTGGTTCATGCCCATTTCGATCACCGCGCGCCCGTGCGCTTCCAGCTTCAACAGCTGCAACGGCAGGCCGTATTGATTGTTGAGATTGCCCTCGGATTTCAAAACCTGGTATCGGGTTGAAAGCAGGTGCGCGATGATCTCCTTGGTTGTAGTCTTGCCAGCCGATCCGGTTACTGCGATCAGGGTTTTGCCCCACATGCGGCGGACCGCTGCCGCCAGCGCCTGCAAGGCTCTTAGCGGGTCGCTAACCGCCAGCAGTCCCGCTTTCCCCGGAAATTTCGCAAGCAGGTCCCGCCGGATGACAGCTCCCGCCGCTCCTGAACGGAGCGCCGCTTCTACAAAATCGTGACCATCGAAACGCTCGCCCTTGATGGCAAAGAACAGCTCGCCAGGGCGAATCGTACGGGAATCGATAGAATAGCCCTGGGCGATTGCTTGATCGTCAAATTCCCCTGCGGATTCGATGAGCTCGGCAACGCGCCACAGTGGCAGCTTCACGATCTCACCTTGACCAGGCTGGCGGCTGCGGGTTGGGCTGGCTGGTATCCCAAAGCAAGGAGCGACTCGCGCGTCACGGTAACATCATCGAAGGGCACGACCCCCTCGCGAGTCGTCTGAGTATTCTCGTGCCCTTTGCCGGCGATGAGCACGATATCGCCAGGTCTAGCCTCCTGGAGCGCCAGTTCAATGGCCTTGCGACGGTCGGGCTCAACCACGAATCTAGTGCGCGTCTTCTGAACCCCGGGCAAGGCATCACGAATGATGGCCATGGGATCTTCGCTGCGGGGATTGTCAGATGTGATCACCACGAAATCGCCGCCCGCTGCTGCCGCTTCGCCCATCAGTGGACGCTTGCTGCGATCGCGATCTCCTCCGCAACCAAAGATGGTAATCACCCTGCCTGCTGCCCCTGCTTGGCGCACGAATTCGCGTGCCAGCGCAGTGAGATTTCGAAGAGCATCATCGGTGTGGGCGTAATCCACCACCACGGTGAACGGCTGACCGCAGTCCACCTGCTCGAATCGGCCGGGTACTCGCGACAGACTGGAGACGCCCTTGGCGATTGCTTCCAAACTGCAACCGCGGGCATAGGCCGCCGCCGATGCGGCGAGGATGTTGTACACGTTCACTTTTCCGATCAGCGGCGAGAATAGAGGAACAATGGCATCCGGCAAGATCAGATCGAATCGCGTCCCTTTGGGGCCGATATCTACTTTGTCGGTTCGGAAATCCCCTTGCACCAACCCGTACAGCAGGACCTCGCTGCTTTTGCTCTTGCTTAGCGGGATGAGCTTGCGGCCGTAATCGTCGTCGGCGTTGAGAATTGCGACACGCGGCGGCTCGGTGCCACACCCCTCGAACAGCATTCTCTTGGCGGCGAAGTACTCTTCGAAGGTTCCGTGATAATCGAGATGGTCGCGCGTCAGATTGGTAAAAACCGCCGCATCAAAAGGAATGCCAAAAGCTCGTTCCTGGACCAGCGCATGGGAAGAAACCTCCATCACATTCTCCGTCACACCTGACTCCAGCGCCTGCGAGAAAAGCCGATTCAACTCCAGGGCTTCCGGAGTCGTGTGCGGAGCTTGGAAGATCTTTTGCGCGACGTGGTATTCCACCGTTCCTACCAGTGCGCATTTCCTTCCCTCAGCTTTAAGAATGGACTCGATCAGGAAGGTGGTGGTTGTCTTGCCGTTGGTTCCCGTAACCCCGGCATTGGTGAGGCGTTCGGCGGGACGCTGATAGAAATTTGCGCTCAACCGCGCCAGCGCGCGTCTGCCGTGCGGAACCTGCGCCCATCCGATTTCCTCCAGCGGGGAAACTTCCTTGGAGTCACTCACCACGGCGGCTGCGCCCGCCTTGATGGCGCTATCGATGTACCGATTTCCATCGGTCTTCTCACCGCGCATGGCAACGAATACGTTGCCCTGCCGGACTTGCCGGGAGTCGTATTCAATGCCTGTGATCTCGGGATTGCCTTGCTGGAAGAGAACTTCCGCGCCGTCGAGAAGTTGGAGAAACTTCATGGAATTGTAATCGACTAAATGGTAATCGGGTAATTCAAAATGAGCACTCAGTAATTAGCAGTCAGCCTTCAGCCTGGGGTGAACGGATTCACAACCCGAATAGAGCCGTACCTCCGGCCTGCAGCAAAATCTTCGGAATACAGAGTCTCTGCGCCCGCGCTCTCGGCCGCCTGCAGAATAAGCGCATCCCAGAATGAAATTCTGTGTCTAGCCTCAATATCCAGCGCCTGTAGCACCGAATCAGGATCATTCACCACAATCTCCCACTTCAGGTAGTCTTGGATTAAGCCGCGTAACTCAGCGGCTGACAGGGGGCGTCCGCTTCGCCGCTGCAAGGTGACAGCGAGTTCCTGCAAGACCTGGGTACTCAAAACGCCGTCACCGGACTCCCACAATTGCTCGACGAGGGCTTGGGCACGCTTGTGTTTCGTGCCCGCTGCGAGGTCGTGCGCATAAACCAGGATATTGGTATCTACGAAGTACTTATCGCTCATGCAGTTCGTCACGCGATCGCGGGGGTTTCCAGTTCAAATCGAGGCCGTCGCGCAGTCTTCGCAAGGCGCGTCGTTTGGCACGATCGTAAGCTCTCTGTTCCCGCACCATCTTCTCCAACCGGGAAGAAAGCAGAGCGCTGATGGAAGTGCCCTGCTGCGCAGCCAAGATTCGGATTTCGCGGAGGAGGTCCGAATCCAGCTTCAGCGTAATGTTCGTCTTCATGGACTTTTTTTGCACGAAAATTCGTGCGGCACAATCTTACGTGCTTCGGGAAGCTTTCGCAACGGGCGTGACGCCTAGAGGGCTCGCGAAGACTTGCTCGCGGGATTTCGCCAGCGGGCTCCCGCTCCGCTCACGCCCGCTTAACGGCTCCTGAAAAAGCAGATCCCTCGCTCCGCCCGGAATTTCGCCAGCGGGCTCCCGCTGCGCTCACGCCCGCTTAACGGCTCAACTTCACCTCCACCCGTCCGCCGGCTGGAAGGTGACTGCCTGGCGGCGGAACCTGCTCCCGCGCCGTTCCTGTGCCGATCACGTCTACATCGATGCCGGCGTTTTCAGCTGTCTCGATCACGCTCCGGAGCGATTTCCCCAGAAACGACGGCACCACAGGTCCTCCTTCCACGTCGAGCACAACGGTTCCACTTGCGGGCAAGACGGGAGCTGCAGGCAGAGGCGAGGTTGGTTCTGGCTTATCGTCGGCCGGCGCAGCGCTCGGGCTGCCTGCCCGCAACGCAGCGGGCACAACCTTCAAATCGCCGGCCGGAATCGGCTCCGCTGCTGGCGCTGCAGCCGGCTTTTCCTGAGCAAGATGGATCGGCTCCCCAAGCCGGTCCTGCGACCCTTCACTCAAATCATCATCCTTGACCGCGGCCCGCAACTGCAGCCGTTGAACATTGTTCTTGATCTCCGCATCGTGGGAAACATGCAAATAAGCCAGCACTTGCTGCGCCACCCTGGCAAAAACCGGCGCCGAAACCTGGCCTCCCTGATGCAAACCCTGTGCGGAATCGAGCACGACGATGATGCTGATCGCGGGATTGTTCACGGGAGCAAATCCGGCAAACGAAGCTACATATCTGCTTCGCGAGTACGCACCGGTTGCGGGATCAACTTTCTGCGCCGTTCCGGTTTTCCCTGCCGACGTATATCCATCCAGAATCGCTTTCCGCCCAGTTCCGAACAGCACTACGCCTTCCATCATTTTTTTCATTTGGACAGCGGTCAGGGGTGAAATCACCCTACGCCTGAGCGGTGGGTGGTACGCGATCATGGTGGGTCCGCTATTGGGTTTGGTATCTCCGGCTACGATGCGCGGTGGGACATAGACACCATCGTTAGCGATAGTCGAAGCGACGGAAATGATCTGCAGCGGCGTTACGCCAATCTCCTGTCCCATGGAGATGGCCCCAATCGAGACCTTCGACCAACGGCTGACCGGCTTGGCCAAACCACGTGTTTCCCCCGGCAGCTCGATTCCTGTCTGTGAGCCAAAGCCGTAGGCGCGAATATAGCGATCGAAACGATCCTCTCCCAACCGCATCCCCAATTTGATGGCTCCAACATCGCTGGACTTGGCAAGGATCTGCGAGACGGTCAGCAACCCCAGGCGTTCGTGATCGCGTATCCTCATGCCACCCACGATGATCGATCCCATCTGGCAATCAATCACCTCGTCCGGATTCGTCAGTTTCTCTTCTAGCGCCGCCGAAATCGTGACCAGCTTGAAAACTGATCCTGGTTCATAAACGTCGCTCACCGCATGATTCTTCAGCGCCGAAGGAGCGACTTTTCGGACATTGGGATTGAATGTTGGGCGATTGGCCAGAGCCAGGATCTCTCCCGTGTGGGGATTCTCCACAATCACGGTCCCTGTTTCGGCCCTGGTTTCCGCCATCGCAGCATCTAGCTCGCGCTCGGCGATGTATTGAATCTTTTCGTCGATGGTGAGAACAACGTTCTCACCCGCCTCTGGCTGTCGTTCGACGCGGCCGAACTTTCGCCGCCGCGCGTCCATGGAAACCACCATGGTCCCCGGCCGGCCACGCAGCTGGCCATCGAAAGCGTGCTCGATCCCGCCCAGCCCTTCGTCGTCTAAGCCCACATAGCCGAGAATCTGAGATGCCATTTCGCCTTTGGGGTAGTAACGTTTCGGCTCGGGCGTGAAGTAGATGCCACGCAGATTCAAAGCGTGGATGCGGTCGCTAACCTCCGGATCCAGCTTGCGGGCGACCCACGCGAAGCTGTGCGACGACTTGAAGCGATCCAGCAACTCGTCGGGATCGAGTTTGAGCACTCTGGCCAGCAGGCGCGCCGTCATCGCCTGGTCGGGAATTTCGCTGGGCACAGCAAAGACCGAATCCACGTTGACCGACATGGCCAGCTCATGACCGTTGCGGTCATAGATAATCCCACGGCGTGGAGATAGCTCTACCGTACGCTGCTGCTGATGTTGCGCTCGCTGTACGAACTCTCCATATTGGACTACCTGCAACTGGACCAGACGAAGAACTACCAGCATCAGCCACAGCAATAGCGCGGATCCTAGGAAGTAGAGACGCCTGCTTGCGCCGTCGTGAAGAGAGGTACTGCCCGCTGCCATTGTCGCCCCGCGAGACTTCTGTCGTGCCTAGCGCACTTGAGATTCAACTTTCCCGGAGCTTGCCTCCGGCCAAATGTTCCTCGCCTTTTCTTTGTCCCTCTACTCCTCCAGATCTATCAATTCTGCGGTTTTGATCACGATCTGAGTTTCGCTAAGCGTAAAGAAAATCGACAGTGGCGGCACTCCGGGGAATCCCACAAGTTTCAGCCGGCGGAGTTGTGTTCCAGGAACAATAGGGAACAACTCCGGGCTGCCACGTAATGCGGGATCGAGTGACATCAACGCCTCATCCAGCCGTTTCCAACTGATTCTGTACTTGTTGATTTGATCCTTGAACAGCTGATCTTCGACGATCTCACGTGACGGCATCTACATGCTGTTGTTAGTCAGGTGCAGTTCTCGTGCAATTTCCTGACCACGTTCGATTTCTGCAGGGGACAACGGCTCATCCGATATGAAAATGCTTCCGTACGGAATCGGATCACCTTCTTTGGTCATCTTCCACCCAACAAAGCGATGACTGAATTCGCTGCTTTCTTCGGCGTCCATATTCCAGAGGTCTGCAATTATGCTGTCGACAAGGGCGATCTCACGTCCAGAGAAGACCTTCAAATCAGGATCAACTAAGTTAACAGTTCGGACCTGACGCTTGCCGCTCTTAAGCGGCAACGTTTGCAGAACCAACTTGCCGCTTTTTTGCAGTTCCTCACGGATAGGTAACAATCTCGCGGGAGCTGGCCCCATGCGGAGATGCTGATAGGGGACAGCGGTAATTGCCTCTCCCCAGTTTCCGAAGGCTAAGAAATCCGAAAGGTAGAGTATTTTATTCAGCTTGACAGCACCGAATTTCGGATCGGTCGCACACTTTTGGCTGATGTAAAGGATCAATTCCGCCAGTTTCCCTTCATCCCCAATCGGCCCTGCCACGATGTGCTCCTTCAACAAGCTTGAACTTCAGAACTGGACTATGCAAGCGGTTCGTCTTCCGAGTCCCATTCAGGATGATAGTTCTGCTCGCAAGGATACTGAGCCAGAGCGGCAACAGCGAGATGGCGGGTGTAAGCCGCCATCTCCTTCCAACGGCCATTGGGCCGCTGCCTGCTCGGTTGGTCCGCAAGCACGCGCAGTCCAGACTGCGTTTGCGCCTGTTGAATGCCGTGCTACGAGCCGTTTCGCCCGCCGGACCAAGCTTCAATAATTCGGGACTGCCGAATTCTCAGCGCGCAGCCGAAATCACCATCACATCCCCAGCGCGTGCCATGATCGGCCCGGCCTCTTCTCCGGAAGCTGGTTCCAGACGCAGCACCTGGCCGGCTTCCGGCACCTGCAAACCCATACGATGCGCCATGGCATCGATTCTCTCCGGGTCGCGCAAACGCGCCTCTTCCAGACGAAGCTGCCGATTGGCCTCGGCCAGCATGTCTCGCTGCGACTTCATCGCCTCGATACGATACCCGTATTCGATGGCGGTGAAGTGCTGCCAGGCATAAACCATCACGATGGCGAACATCACGCCCAGCGCGACGGTCAGCATTCGCAATTCGCGCTTGCGCTGCGGATCGTCGACCTTCACCAGCCGTGAGTTGTCAATAGGCTTGGGAAAATAGATCTCGGGCGTGCCATAGCAGGAGCGCCGTGAGGATGCGTAGATCTGTTGGGTTCGGGTCGAGCCGGCCAGCGCTCCGCTTGCCATTTATGCCACTCCGACCAGTTCTGCGTTGGACTGCGCCAGTTCATAGAGAAACCCGGGCATCAGCTCTACAGCCACTTCCTCACGAGCCTCGCGTGGCATGCTGTGTTGCAGCCGCGCATGGCTCTCTGCCCGTACTACGGCGTCGAACAGTTCATCAATTGTTGTACCGTGAAACATTGTGACCACCTCCGGGGTTCCAATTCCTACCCGCAGAACCGAGTTGCCAATCCTTCCCGGGCGGCATCGTGAAAGGAAGTATGTTTCTTCATTCGCCCTGTTTTTCCGAGAGGCGATGCCGCCCAGGAAATCTGAGGCATCTCACGGAATGCTCCGTAGTGCCTTCTCTTAACTTCATCTTGTGCTGTCTCTGTATCAGCACTTACACACCATCAAACTCTCTGCGCCGCCCGCAGCTTCGCGCTGCGGCTTTTCGAGTTGCGGATCACTTCTTCTGCGCTCGCGGTGACCGGCTTCTTCATCAACGACCGGTAAACTCCCGCCTGCACTCCCCCACGGATCGCGTCTTTCACGATCCGGTCTTCCAGTGAGTGAAAGCTGATCACCACCAGTCTCCCATTCGGCCTGAGCACCTCCGGCGCGCTCTCGAGCAGCGCCTCAAGGTCCTCTAATTCGCGATTCACGTAAATTCGGATTGCCTGGAAAGTTCGCGTCGCCGGATGAATACGTTCAGATTTCATTGGCCGGGCCACGGCCGATATCACTTCCACCAATTGCTTGGTGCTGCGAATCGGCCGCGACCGGACAATGGCTCTGGCGATTCTCCGCGACCTCCTTTCCTCACCGAATTCGTAAATCACGTCGGCGAGCTCGCGCTCGTCGAGCCGATTTACCACTTGTTCGGCGGTTACCTCGGACCCTGGATCCATGCGCATGTCCAGCGGTCCCTCCGCCTGAAAACTGAAGCCGCGGCTCGCATCCGATAATTGCAGCGAGCTCACACCCAGGTCAGCCAGCAGCCCATCGATTTCGCCCTTGCCTGCCAAATCCCTCAGGCTGACAAACGACCCGCGCTCTAACCGGATCTCGGGCCAGTCGCCTGCGAGTTCCGGAGGAGGCTGACCCAGCTTCTGGCGCGCTCGTTCCAGTGCTGCCGGGTCCTTATCGATCCCGATCAGCCGGCCCTCGCGCCCCAGTCGCCTGGCGATTTCGTAGCTGTGACCGCCTAGGCCCAGCGTGGCATCCACATACCTCCCACCACGCCGGACGGCTAAGAATTCGATCGCTTCCTGTAAAAGAACCGGGACGTGGCTGAATTCCGCTGCTGACATCCCTTACTCAGCCCGTCGGCCCCTGGGGGCCCCGCTCTAAATCCCCAAATCGTCCAGCGCCTTCTGATCCTCGGCCGTGAAGCCCTGCTCAACTTCTGCCTTGACCGCTTCCATGCTCTGGACCTCGAGATGGTTCAGGTAGCCCATGACCGCCACATCACCCTTCAGTTGCGCCGACTCGCGCAGCAACTGCGGAAGCAGCAGCCGGCCCTGACCGTCCATCTCCGCCACTTGACCGTAGTAATTGGTTACGGTCAGAAATCTCTTCTTCGAGGGATTGAAATTGGAGAGAGCCGCCAGCTTGCGCTCGATGGCATCCCACTCCTCGAAGGGATATATCTGAGCAACCTTCCCGTCCTGCGACGTGATGTAGAATCGGACGCCGTACTTCTCGTCGATCACGCGCTTGAAATCCGCCGGGACCTTGAGCCGTCCCTTTTCGTCGACGCGGGTTGGGTGATTGCCGCGAAACATTGATTTCGAATCGGTTCTTCGAGTCCTTGCTTCTCATCCCGGCGGCCATCAAGCCGGCCAGGAAGGCAAAAGTGGCGACGGATTCGGTGGAGGTTTTCATGTCCTGCGGGCTGATTTCGGGTGTTTGTCTACTCATTCCACCTTTGCCCAGGCTGCACTCCACTTCGCTTGGAGAAACAGCCATCTGACTCCACTTTTGACCACTTTTGTCCACATACTACGCCTAAACTCCATGGTGTCAATAAGTTTTTTGCAGGTAGGTGTGTGACCGAGGACGTCTATGGGCAAATCGCAATTCCTAGTACGAATCAAGAACGATAGCCACGATATGTTGCGTTTACTGGCTTGGTGCGTTCCCGGGAAACGGCACAGCGCGAAGAAGTTGGCCACACAGGACACTGATTTCCACAGATATGAATTCTGCTGCAACGGCTAAAACCAGGTTGCTCCCGATGATTTGACTCGAGTTCTGCGTCCTTTTCTGATTCGTGCTGATCAGTGAAATCGGTGGCTAATTCTTATTCAAAGGGTTTGCTGCAGATCGCTCGCTGCGCTCGGGCCTGCGGACTCGCGGTCTTGCTTGCGCTCGGCCTCATTCCCGCAGCGGCTCAACCTTCGTCACTTCTGCCCACTGGGCAGTTTGCGTTACATTGCAGTCATGGCCGGCGATGTCACCTGCAGCGTTTGCGAACTTCCCGAAGACAAATGCCTCTGTGAAAAGTATTGCTCCCTGTGCCTGGGATTTCATCAGGTACGCCTCTGCCAGGACCAGCGATACTACTGCCTCGAATGCCGTGAAGCCTGCGACGTGGTCGTGTCGCGCAGAGACTGAATCGCCGCGATATCAGCGGTGGCACTTGGACTCGGGAAAATGATCAAATCGCAGAATGGCGGCAGATCATAAGCTCGCTATCAGGTTCCAACCAGTCACGGCCGAAGGCTGGCGTGATCTCGCCGAACTCTTCGGCCCACGCGGAGCTTGTGCCGGTTGTTGGTGCATGTGGTGGCGTTTCTCCCGCGCAGAGTGGAAGAAAAATAAAGGCGAGGGGAACCGAAGGGCGCTCAACCGCATTGTCGAATCGAATCGTCCGGTGGGCATCCTGGCGTTTCAAGGCGAGAAACCAATTGCCTGGTGCGCCGTGGCCCCGCGCCAGGACTATCCGCGGCTAACTGGCTCGCGCATTCTGAAACCAGTAGACGAGCAGCCTGTCTGGTCTGTCACCTGCTTCTTCGTTGCCAGGAAGTTCCGCCGGCAAGGTCTGACAGTGGAGTTACTCAGAGCTGCCGTTGAGTATGCCCGCAAGCAAGGCGCGCACATCGTCGAGGGCTACCCGGTTGATCCCAGGCAGAAACCGGTCGCAGATGCGTTTGTCTATCACGGCCTGGCTTCGGCTTTTCGTAAGGCAGGATTCAGGGAGGTGGCGCGACGGTCAGAGACGAGGCCAATTATGCGCTACGTGATTGGGAAGAACCAAAAACAGTAATTGGTGAATTGGAAATCGAACTACCCTCCCAACCCTTCTCTACTGGAGGTCGACAGAGCGAGGCTGGTGGAGATAGAGCGGGTTGAACGGGCACCCTCAACAGCATCGCAATTCCGCCTAGATCACCACCGCTTCTTTATATTCCCCGAACACCTTGCGCAGCGTGTCGGAGATCTCTCCTACCGTTGCGTAGTTCTCCACGGCACGAAGGATGTGCGGCAGGAGATTTTCGCCGCTGCGTGCCGCTTCCTCAACGGCAGTGAGTGATTGTTTCCACGGACCCACATCGCGCCTGGCTCGCAGGGCGCGGACTCGTTCCACCTGGTTTCGCTCCAGCGATTCATCGATGCGCAGGATCGGCACGGGTATTTCTTCCTCCAGGCGAAAGCGATTTACCCCCACCACCACCTGCTCCAGGTGTTCCACCGATTGCTGGTAGTCATAAGATGCGTTTTGAATTTCCTGCTGCACGAAGCCGCGTTCGATGGCTTTCAACATCCCGCCCAAAGCATCGATTTTCTTCAAGTATTCGTCGGCTCGCTTTTCGATCTCGTTGGTGAGCGACTCGACATAGTACGAACCAGCCAGAGGATCGATGGTCTGCGTGACCCCCGATTCATAAGCAATGATCTGCTGGGTGCGCAGCGCGATCCTGGCGGCTTGCTCCGTAGGCAGCGCCAGAGCTTCGTCAAACGAATTAGTGTGCAATGACTGCGTCCCGCCCAGCACCGCAGACAACGCCTGGAGCGCGGTGCGCACGATGTTGTTCTCCGGCTGCTGCGCGGTCAGAGAGGAACCGGCGGTCTGGGTGTGGAACCGAAGCATCCCCGATTTGGGATTTCTGGCGCCGAAATGCTCTCGCATAATTCGTGCCCACATCCGGCGTGCCGCCCGAAACTTCGCTACCTCCTCCAGGAAATTGCTGAAGGAAGCGAAAAAGAACGAAAGCCGCGGAGCGAATGTGTCCACGTCCAAACCCGCATCAATCGCCGCCTGCACGTAAGTCATCCCATCTGCCAGCGTGAACGCAACCTCCTGCACCGCAGTGCAGCCGGCCTCGCGCATGTGATATCCGGAGATCGAAATCGTATTCCACTCCGGAACCTGAGTATTGCAATAGGCGAAGATATCGGTAACGATGCGCATCGCCTGCTTCGGAGGATAGATATAAGTTCCGCGGGCAATGTATTCCTTCAGAATGTCGTTCTGCACCGTGCCCGAGAGCTTGCGCACGTCGCTCCCCTGCCGCCGCGCCACCGCAATGTAGAGAGCGAGCAGGATCGCTGCCGTGGCGTTAATGGTCATCGAGGTGGAAATCTTCTCCAGCTTGATGCCATCAAACAGGCGCTCCATATCTGCGATGGAATCGATGGCAACGCCGACTTTGCCTACCTCACCCGCTGCCAGCGGACTGTCGGAGTCCAGCCCGATCTGTGTGGGCAGATCGAAAGCGATCGAGAGCCCCGTAGTGCCTGCTGCCAGAAGGTACTTGTAGCGTGTGTTGGATTCCTCGGCGTCGCCCATGCCGGCATACTGCCGCATCGTCCACAGGCGTCCGCGATACATCGTGGGCTGCGGGCCACGGGTGAAGGGATACTGGCCGGGATATCCCAGCTCACGGTTATAGTCCCAACCTGCCAGATCGACGGGCGTGTACAGGGGTTTGACTTCGATCTGGGATGTGGTTTTGACTTCGGGAAGCTCTGCTGGTTTAGTCGGTTGCTTGGCTTTGACGTCGAGTGCGGGATCAGTCTTTACTCGTTCCGTCACGGTTCGACCTCGTAGATGATCTCCGCCCGGCCCGCGCAAATGCGCTGATGGCAAAATAGCCGAATACCAGAGCGAACACGCCTACCAACGCCACCTTACCCGGTCCGATCTTCCCCTCCGCATAGACCCGGTATTCGCGATAGCAGGCAATGGCTCCGATCAGCGCGAACATGAAGAAGAATACACCCGTCAGCTGGTGCCAGAGAACTCCCAGCACGCGGCCAAGCGAACGAAAAAAAGCGCTGCCGCCCTCGTAGCCAGCCCGCAGCCAGCGGTTTTGCTGCGCGCGTCTTCCCACCACACGGCCTACGGCTCGGTATTTGCGTTGCGTGGAGAGCTCCGCCATCTTGGAAATTCTAGCAGCCGGCTAAGCACCCCACCCGGGACAAGTACGACGTGAGACCGCATGGACTGAAGCGAGTATCTTCTTACCGGCCCAAAATTGACGTAAGCCCTTTCGCTAACCCTAACGGTTAGCTCCTTCGGGGTATTACCAAAGGCTGACTCCGGGCCTATGCTCTTGGCCAAATTTCGTTTCCGGTTTTGCATGGCCGGACACGTCAAGGAGGATTCTCACAATGCGTAAGGCCATTTTGCTAGCGGCCATGGCGATGGTAATCCTCGGCCTGTCGTCGGTGACGTCAGCTCAGCTGACTGATGTTTACTGGGTAAACTACTTCTCCAATCGCTACTCTCCAACACCCGCACTCCTGGCGGTCAACATTTACGACCAGACGGTGCGAGTCATCAACCCAGGAGAACAGGGCACGCCGCTGAGCGCCAAACACGGTACGGTCTGCGCCGACTTGTACGTATTCGATTCGAACCAGGAAATGAGCGAATGCTGCTCGTGCCCGATTACCGCCAACGGCCTGCTCATTTTGTCCATCAATCACGATCTCAACGGCAACCCGCTGACCGGCTTTCCGGCACCCAAGGAAGGTGTGATTAAGCTAGTCTCGGATAACCAAGCCAACTGCGATCCCACTAGCCCGGTCCCCACTCCCGACTTGCGTGCCTTTGCGACCCATTTGCAGGCTCCGGGTGGTCCTAATCTGGTCACCACCGAATCAGAATTTGAGCCTGCAACTCTGCAGCAGGATGAATTGTCGTTCCTGGGAACAGCCTGCTCCTTCGTGCTCTTCCTGGGCAGCGGCAAGGGATCTTGCTCCTGTGGCAACATCGACTAGCAGTATGGGCTAAAAGCTTGCGCGCCACTTCGATGCGCGCAGCACAGAGAGCGGCGACCTGAAAGGTTCGCCGCCTTTTTTTTGCGTCCCAGCCTTCGAGTTTTCCGGTTGCATTGCTGACCGAATTGTCATCACGAGGAGGACCTTGGCCGGCCCGGGATCTGCAGTTGTCTACCATCGCCATGAATTGAACCTGTGCAGCGCCTTGCGCCGGCTCAGCGGATGCTGTGCTAGTATCTTGCTTCTCTTTAGGAGCGGCAGGACCGGCCGGGCCGCGAACCGTGGACCTGTCAACCGCCTCGGAACCATATGAGAGATACACTGGGAGTCTTGCTGGCTGGGGGAGCAGGCGAGCGTCTCTATCCCCTGACTCGCGACCGCGCCAAGCCGGCAGTTACATTCGGAGGGATCTATCGCATCATCGATATGACCCTCTCCAACTGCATCAACTCGGACCTGCGTCGAGTCTACATACTCACCCAGTACAAGGCACTATCTCTCAACCGACACATCCGTGAGGGCTGGAACATCGTCGCCCGCGAACTGGGCGAGTTCGTGGAAATTCTTCCCCCCATGAAGCGGGTCAGCGAAAACTGGTACCTGGGAACAGCCGACGCGGTTTATCAGAACATCTACTCCATCGGTTCCGAGCAGCCTACCCACGTGCTCATCCTCTCCGGCGATCACATCTACAAGATGAACTACAGCCTGATGCTCAAGCAGCATCAGGACGCCAGTGCCGACGTCACCCTGGCCACCATTCTGATCGACCCAAGTGAAACCTACCGCTTCGGGGTGGTGGAAATTGACCGCGACGGGCGCATCGTCGGCTTTCAGGAGAAGCCCAAGCATACTGACATCCGCTCGCCTTACAACCCGCGCATGGTCTCCGGTTCCATGGGCATCTACATCTTCAACACGGATGTGCTTATCCCGGTGCTTCTGAAAGACGCCGAAGACCCCAACTCCAGCCACGATTTCGGCCATGACATCCTGCCCAAGATGGTGGACGACTACCGCGTCTTCTCCTTCAACTTCATCGACGAGAACAAGAAGGAAGCCCTGTACTGGCGGGACGTCGGCACCCTCGACGCCTACTACGAGGCCAACCTGGACCTGGTGTCGGTTTCACCTGTGTTCAACCTATATGACAACGACTGGCCGCTGCGCACGCACCAGCGCCAGTATCCGCCGGCGAAGTTTGTGTTTTCTGAAGCCGGACGCACTGGCACGGCGCTGGATTCGATTGTCTCCGCCGGATGCATCGTTTCCGGCAGTACCGTGCGCAGCAGTGTGCTCTCGCCCGATGTTCGCGTGAACTCTTATGCCGAAGTGGATTCGAGCATTGTATTCAGCCACGTGAATATCGGACGTCATTGCCGCGTCCGCCGCGCCATTCTTGATCGCGATGTGCATGTTCCCGAAGGCACGGTCATCGGCTACGACACCGAAGCCGACCGCCAGCGCTATTTCGTAACTGACTCGGGGATCACGGTCGTGACCCGCGACTACTCGCTGTTTGAAAGTCCCGTTACGGTGGATTACTTCACCTCGGAGTAGTTGAGAAGAAAGTTACTCGTAGGGTGGAGGCAGCTCCTTCCGACCCTTCGGCAGCTACCGACAATCCCTACTTCCCGCTGATACAATCCCTTCTCCATCAATGACTGTCCCCGAACTTTTGTCTCCACCCGCTCGTACCTAAGTACTTGGCGACGGTAGCCTTACAGCAAGAGTACGGGGAAGGACCACGGGAGCTTCGGTTGGACGACGCCCAGGTCGTAGCATCTCTCATTCGCCGCTGTGTGGCCGGCGACAGCGGCGCCTGGAACGAAATCGTCAGTCAATACCATCGCCGTATCTTCAACATCTGCTATCGCTTTACTGGCTCCGCTCACGACGCTGAAGACCTGACGCAGGAAGTTTTCATCAAAGTTTACCGCACCCTGGACACCTACGAGGTCGAGCGCGGGTCGTTCATGACGTGGGCCACCACCATCACGCGCAACCTGCTGGTGGATCACTTCCGCCGCAGCAAGCAGGATCGGGTCACCGATTCCATTGACTCTGTTCCTGCTGAGGCCGAGGATGCGCCCACTCTGGGGGACCGGCTTGCCGACCCGGGACTCTCCCCTGATCAGCGTTTGCAGCGGCGGGAAACCCAGGAGATGGTCCAGAGAGCCATCCAGAAGCTGTCTCCAGAACTTCGCGAGGCAGTGATTCTAAGGGACTTACAGGACATGGACTATAAGGAGATCGCGCAGGCCCTCCACATCCCCGAAGGCACGGTCAAGTCCCGAATCAATCGCGGAAGAATGGAACTAGCTCGCCTCCTTTCACGTACTTATAGGCAGGTAATGTGATGCCGGAAATCGACCAGAACGGGATTGAGTGCCAGGAGTTCGAGGCTCTGATGTCGGACGCGCTCGACGGGGTGCTTTCTGGCACCGCGCTCATGCGCTTCTACGCTCATCGCGCTCACTGCTCCAATTGCGCCACGATGTTCAATGAAGCCATGACCGGCCTCAGTTTGCTGAAAGCCCTGCCCGCGGTTGATCCTCCCTCGGGCCTGGTGCAGCGCATCGTCGAGGCCACCACTGGCCAGCATCACATCGCTACGGCTGAAGCAACCGCGGCCGCCAGAGGTTGGCGCGATCGTCTGCGCGAGATAGCTGCACCCTGGCTGCGGCCAGTAAGGGCCACGCTGATGCAGCCTCGCTTTGCCATGTCGTTTGCCATGGCATTTTTCTCTATCTCCTTAATTCTGAACCTGGCGGGAGTCAAAGCCAGCGACCTCCGCCATGTGGACCTCAGGCCCAGTGCCATGGTCCGTGGCTACTACGAAACTACGGGAAGGTTGGTGAAATACTACGAAAATATTCGTTTCGTGTACGAGATCGAAACCCGGGTGCGCGAGTTGAAGCGCGCCACGGAGCCGTCGGAGCAGACTCCGGCGAAGGAACCGGATCGCAAGGATGAACATAAATCGGGAACACCTGACCAGAACCGCTACCGGAATTACAGCTGGGAAGAATCCCAGCCGGTGATGGCGAACTACCTAGGACGAGGCCCCAGCGATCATCCCGCGATCGAAGTCAGGAGAAACTCATGAACTGCACAGTCCATCCCGAGACTGCAGCATCAGCTTACTGCCGCACCTGCGGCAAACCATTGTGTGACGCTTGTAAGCACACGGTGAAAGGTGTCATCTACTGCGAGGACTGCATCGCTCACCGTCTGGGCGACGCCGTTCCTCCTTCAGTTCCGGTGGAAGGCGCGCCTGTGGGCGCTCCTTATCCGCCACCGACACGCGGCGTCCCCAGCCCCGGCCTTGCCGCAGTACTCGGATTCATTCCCGGCGTGGGCGCGATGTACAACGGCCAATTCATGAAAGCACTGGTCCACGTCCTGATCTTTTGCACTCTGATCTGGATGGCTGATCATGGCGGCGGCGTCTTCGGCGGACTGCTGATACCGTTCTTCGTTTTCTACATGGTGTTTGACGCCTACAAGACAGCGCGCGCACGCGAGTTGGGATTGCCCCTGCCCGATCCATTCGGTCTGGAGCGCATGTTTACCGGTCATCCGCCAACTCCACCTCCGCCGGTTTCTACCGCGGGAGTTCCACCGCTTCCCCCGCAGCCACAGCCGACGATGCCAGGATTTGTTCCAGGGAATGCCGCCGCAGGCTCACCTGGGTCGGGCGCAGTACCGCCTCCCACGGGAGAGTGGCCGCGCTTCGATCGGGCACTGCACGAACGTATTGACCAGCACATGGGTGATTCCGTGCGACGCCGCGAAAACCCCGGTCCGGTAGGCGCTTTCATCCTGATCGCTATAGGAGTGCTCTTCCTGATCAACACGTTGGGATATTGGCGCTGGGATTTCGGCCGCTTCTGGCCAGTGATATTGATCGCGCTCGGCGTATGGCTGTTCATCCGCCGGTTTGCTCTGCCCCCGGCAGGGAGATAGGAGGGTATATGCAGACCTACAGAAGAAATCGCGCTTGCGGCTGTCTTCGCTGCCGCTCTTGCCACCTCATGGCTCCGGCCATGCTGGTGACTATTGGTGTGCTGATGCTCCTCGACCAATACAGCCACATCAGTTTCGGGTACACCTGGCCTGTGATTCTCATCGTGATTGGTTTGGTCAGGGTGTTCCAGAGCAACGCCCCCATGGATGGGCACGTCGAGCCGTATGTTCCGCCACAGCCGCTCCCGCCCAGCCCACCGCCGGCGCAGGGAGGAAATCCCGGGCAGGTGCAGAATGTCTGACGCATATTATCCGCGGCGCCGCTCGCTGAGCGGGCCCTTCATCCTCATCGTCCTCGGGATGTTGTTCCTGCTGGGGAACCTGCACGTGATCGGCTGGCATTCTCTGGGCGCTCTGTTCGCCCGTTACTGGCCGGTTCTGCTCATTGTGGCGGGCGCTATCAAGCTGCTCGAGTACTATACCTCCCGCCGCGATGAGTCGGCTGCTGGCATGAGTGCCGGTGGCATTCTGCTGGTGATTCTGCTCGTCTGCTTCGGACTGGCTGCCACCGCCGCTTACAAGGTCAATTGGCCGGCGGTGAGCGACGAGACCGGCGTCGATCCCGGCGACTTCATGGGAGGAGTATTCGGCAACGCCTACAGCTTCACCCACACGGTTCAGCAGAGTATCCCTCGCGGCGCCTCACTACGCGTGGTCTCCGACCGTGGCGACGTGACAGTCAACACCTGGGACGGCGATGAAATCAAGATCGACGTGCAGAAGAAGGTCCACGCCAAGGATCAGAACGAAGCCCAGAAGATGGACGAGTCAACTCAGCCGCTCATCACGCTGGAGGGCAACAACGTCACTGTGAATGCCAATACCGCGGGTGCCGGTAGAGGCGGAGTGGAAAGCGACCTGCAAATCTATCTCCCCAAGAAGGCTGGAGTGGAGGTCTCTACCAAGCATGGCGACATTACCGTGCGCGATCGCATCGGCGACATAAAAACATCCTCTTTGCACGGTGACATGACAGTTGAATCGGTCACCGGAAACGTCAACCTCGACTCGCACCGCGGCTCACTTCACGTCAAGGACATCATTGGCGATGTCTCGGTTGCGGGTCGGGTCGACGACAGCACCATCTCCAATGTCTCCGGCAATCTGAATCTGAGCGGCGACTTCTTTGGCGAAATGAATCTCTCCAAGATCGGCAAGGGTGTGACCTTCCGCTCCTCCCGCACCGACATGGAGTTCGGCAAGCTGGATGGCGAACTCACCATGGAGTCCGGAGATCTCCGTGCCAAGTCACTCTTTGGACCGCTGCGTCTCGCGACCCGCTCCAAAGACATTCACCTGGATGAGGTCAATGGCGACATTCGGCTGGAAAACAGCAACGGCACGGTCGAAGTCCACATCAACAAGCCCCTGGGCAGAGTCGAGATCAGCAACAGTAAGGGCGATGTGCGGCTGGAACTGCCGGCGCAAGCCTCCTTCCAACTCGAGGCTAGCACCCGCAGCGGTGACATCAACAACGATTTCGGCTTGAAGGTGGACAGTTCGAACGGAAGCAGCCGTGCCAGCGGCTCCGTAGGCTCCGGCGGCCCAACGCTGCAGATCACCAACCAGTACGGCAACGTGGAAATCCGCAAGGCAGGCTAGAGCTGGTAGCGCGTATGTAAATCACACCCTACAATCTTCATGTGCTCGGCTCCTTTCCTCCGAGCCTTGGTTCGTTGAGCGCACCAAGTGTACTCGGCGGCTGGGAGCCGACACGGTTATCGAATCAGTTCTGTACTGTATTCGCGGGAATGGCTTCGGCATGTGGGCATTTCTGATGTCCGCTGTCGCGCTCTTGAACAACCCGATTTTCCCGATTCGCATGAGGCGAAGGGATTGGGAGACTGTTAACATCCTCACGATCCCTGTGTTTGGAGTCCGGCTTGGCAGGAAGTATCCAAGCCGCGACCGTGGAGAGTAAGGGTCATAAAATTACAACGAATGCACAGGCAGGCGCGGAGGTGAAGCATCTGTTCCGCTTCAGGGTGATCGCCCGCATCATCGGCAGTACTGTAGCGTTTGCGTTTCTGCTTTTTGGGCCGGCAGGTACCTGGCGGTGGTGGCGCGGCTGGGTGATTGTCGGCTCGGTCTTGTTCGGCATTTTGGGGATGATCATCGGGCTCCGGAAAACACGCAGCGGCTTACTGGAAGAACGTTTCAAGCCCGCGATTCAGAAAGGGCAGCCGCTTGCGGACAGAATTTTGCTGCTCTCGTTTCTCGCAACGTGGTTTGGTTTGCTCGCTTTCACGGCTGCCGACGTGTTTCATCTTCATCTGCTGAGCAAGCCGGGAATACTCATTTCGTCTTTGGGACTTGTTCTAGTGGGGGCGGGTTCGTGGATACAGTACCGGGCGTTTATGGACAATGCATTCGCCGCAGTCGTCGTGCGCCATCAGGCGGAACGAATGCAGACGGTGGTCGATACGGGAGTCTACGCGGTCGTGCGACATCCGATGTACGCCGGCGGCATCGTCCTAATGATCGGCACCCCGCTGTGGCTGGAATCGTACGCTGCGGCGTTGGCGTCTGTGATTCCGAGTACGATACTCGTTGTGCGCATTTTGTTCGAGGAACGCTTCCTCCGACGCGAACTGGACGGCTACGAGGCGTATACGCAAAGAGTTCGGTACAGACTGCTGCCGCACGTTTGGTAAGCGAGCGCTCGCCGCCTCTCTCCCATTTCTAAGCCTAACGGCTTGACACGAAGAATCTATTTTCAATGGCGGGGTGGCCCACCCATTGCTTGCGCCACCAAAACTGTGGGTGCCCCATCCTGAGCGCAGCGAAGGGTGGGCGGCAATCATCTCCGCACCGCCAACGCAATCTTGGGCCAAGTGTTCAGCGCCACTAATCCCGGTTCCCCGAAAGCATACCCACGA
>Ga0187776_10000022_pt1 | contig 83499 bp, 86 predicted proteins | sample 0216_BV02_MP12_2_FD_132426 | JGI IMG/M metagenome (GOLD analysis project Ga0187776, IMG submission 132426) | Tropical peat soil microbial communities from peatlands in Department of Meta, Colombia - 0216_BV02_MP12_20_MG | ecosystem: Environmental > Terrestrial > Soil > Wetlands > Peat | place...
AGAAAGTCTCGATGCGCAGCGGCAAGAAGATCACCGACAAGGACATCACGATCTTCACGCGCCAGCTCGCGGTCATGATGAAGGCGGGCGTGCCGCTGCTCCAGGCGTTCGACATCGTCGGCCGCGGCCACGGAAACCCGAGCGTCGGCAAGCTCCTGCTCGACATCAAGACCGACGTCGAGACCGGCTCCTCGCTCTCCCAGGCGTTCCGCAAGTACCCGAGGTACTTCGACGCGCTCTTCTGCAACCTGGTGGGCGCGGGCGAGGCGGCGGGTATCCTCGACAGCCTGCTCGAGAGGCTCGCGCTCTACAAGGAGAAGATCCTCGCCATCAAGGGCAAGATCAAGAGCGCGCTCTTCTACCCGATCGCGGTCATCGTAGTCGCGTTGGTCGTGACGGCGGTCATCATGATCTTCGTGATCCCCGTGTTCAAGGACCTCTTCAAGAGCTTCGGGGCGGACCTGCCGACGCCCACGCTCGTGGTGATGGCGATGTCGGACTTCTTCGTCGCCAACTGGTGGTGGATCTTCCCCGGCATCATCGGCGGCGTCTGGGGGTTCTTCTTCGCGTGGAAGCGCTCGGTCACCATGCAGCGCTTCATGGACCGGCTCTTCCTGCGCCTGCCCGTGTTCGGCGACGTGATCCGCAAGGCGGCGATCGCGCGCTGGTGCCGGACGCTGTCCACGATGTTCGCCGCGGGCGTGCCGCTGGTCGAGTCGCTCGACTCGGTGGCGGGCGCGGCGGGCAACTACGTGTACTACGAGGGGACCAAGCGCATCCAGGCCGAGGTCTCCACGGGCACGGGGCTCACCACCGCCATGACCAACGCCGGGGTTTTCCCGAGCATGGTGCTGCAGATGACCGCCATCGGCGAGGAGTCGGGCTCGCTCGACCAGATGCTGGGCAAGGTCGCGGACTTCTTCGAGCAGGAGGTGGACGAGGCGGTCGACTCGCTCTCCTCCCTCATGGAGCCGATGATCATGGTCGTGCTGGGCGGGCTGATCGGGGGCATCGTGGTGGCGATGTACCTGCCGATCTTCAAGATGGGTCAGGCGATCTAGGCCCGGGCGGGCCTTGCGCCGGGAAATCGCGGGCGCGGGGAGCGATCCCCGCGCCTTTCGCTTGCGGGGCCCGAGCCGTTGACCGAGTTCCTGTTCGTCCTGCAGCACTCGAGCGCGTGGCTCGCGACGGCCGCGGGGCTGCTGGGCCTGTGCGTGGGCTCCTTCCTCAACGTCGTGATCCACCGGCTGCCGCGCATGATGGAGGCGCAGTGGCGGCTCGAGTGCGCCGCGCTCGAAGGGCGCGAGCCGCCCGCGGCCGAGGTCTTCAACCTGGTCATGCCGCGCTCGCGCTGCCCGTCGTGCGGCGCGCCCATCACGGCGCTGCAGAACATCCCCCTCGTGAGCTGGATCGCGCTCGGCGGGCGCTGCGCCGCCTGCCGCGCGCCCATCAGCGCGCGCTATCCCGCGGTGGAGGCGGCGGCCGGGGCGCTCGCGGTGCTGATGGCGTGGCATTTCGGGTACGGGCCCGCGCTCGCCGCGGCGCTCGCGTTCGCGTGGGCGCTGCTCGCGCTCACCTTCATCGACCTGGACACCCAGCTCCTGCCCGACGACATCACATTGCCGCTGCTGTGGCTCGGCCTCATCGCCAACGCCTTGGGCCTCTTCACGGACCTGCGCTCGGCGGTGCTGGGCGCCGCGGCCGGCTACCTCGTGCTGTGGACGGTGTACTGGGGCTTCCGCCTGCTCGCGCGCAAGGAGGGCATGGGCTACGGCGACTTCAAGCTGCTCGCCGCGATCGGGGCGTGGACGGGCTGGCAACCCCTCGTGGTCGTGATCCTCGTGGCGGCGGGCCTCGGCGCGGTGGTGGGATCGATCTCGCTCCTGGCGGCGCGCAAGGGCATCGACACCCGCATCCCCTTCGGCCCGTACCTCGCCCTCGGCGGCATCGTGGGCCTCGCGTGGGGGCGGCAGGCCGTGGTCGCCTGGCTGGGGTGGTACCCGGCATGAGCTTCACCGTCGGGCTCACCGGCGGCGTCGGCTCGGGCAAGACCAGCGTGTCCACGCGGCTCGCCGCGCTCGGAGCGACGGTCGTGGACACCGACGAGATCTCGCGCCGCCTCACGGCGGCCGGCGGCGCGGCCATGGCGGCGCTGCGGGAAGCCTTCGGCGGGCGCTTCGTGACCGCCGGGGGCGCGCTCGACCGGGCCGCGATGCGCGCCCTCGTCTTCGAGGATCCGGCCGCGCGGGCCCGCCTCGAGGCGGTGCTGCACCCGGCGATCCGCGCCGAGGCCGAGCGGGAGCTCGCCGGGGCCCGCGGAGCCTACTCGGTCCTCGTCGTACCGCTGCTCTTCGAGACCGGCGGGGCGTCCGGCCCGGGCGGCTATCGCAGCCGGATCGACCGCACGCTCGTGGTCGACTGCCCCGAGGCGCTGCAGGTGGAGCGCACGGCGAAGCGCTCGGGCCTCGCGCCCGCCGAGGTGCGCTCCATCATGGCGGCGCAGTGGCCCCGCTGGCGGCGCCTGCAGGCCGCCGACGACGTGATCTGGAACGGCGGCGACGAGGGCGCGCTCGACGCGCAGTGCGCGGCGCTCGATGCGCGCTACCGCGAGGCCGCGCGCGCGGCGCGCTAGATTTGTCAATGCCCCCGCCTTGCCCCACAATCCGGCCCAATCCAGGGCGGGGACCGTGATCACCTACGAATATCCCCTCAACGAGCGCGTGCGCACCCTCCTGCGCCTCGAGGACCTCTACGAGCGCGTCGCGCACTTCCTCGCCGGCGAGAGCGCCCACGACCACCACGCGTGCCTCGCGGGGATGTTCGAGATCGTCGACGTCGCGAGCCGCGCGGACCTGAAGAGCGACCTGCTGCAGGAGCTCGACCGCCAGCGCGCCTTTCTCGAGGCGCTGCGCGCCAACCCCGCGATCTCCGAGCAGAAGCTCGACGCCGTGCTCGGCGAGATCGACGTGGCGTTCTCGAACCTGCACGCGACCTCCGGCAAGACGGGCCAGAGCGTGCGGGACAACGAATGGCTCATGGCGATCAAGCAGCGCGCCGCGATCCCCGGAGGCACGAGCGAGTTCGACCTGCCCTCGTACCACTACTGGCTCCACCATCCGGCCGCGCGCCGCCGCGAGGACCTCGCCGCGTGGCTCAAGCCCCTGCTGCCGGTGCACGCCGCCCTCGAGATCGTGCTGCGGGTGCTGCGCGAGAGCGGCCGCTCGGTCTCCCTCATGGCCTTCCAGGGCGTCTACCAGCAGACCCCGGCCGAGAGGCCCGCGCAGATGCTGCGCCTCACGCTCGCCGACGACCTGCCCTGCGTGCCGGAGATCAGCGCCAACAAGTACGCGCTGAACGTGCGCTTCCTGCTGCCCGAGGGCGTGCAGAAGAGCCGCGTGTACGAGTCCGACGTCCCCTTCGACCTCGCCTTCTGCAACCTCTGAAGCCCGATGGGCCGCGACGAGCCGCCGCCCCCGCCTGGGGGCTTTCGCACCGTGATCTGCCCGGCCTGCGGCAAGAAGTGCGCCTTCGAGCCGTGGAACCCCTGGCGCCCCTTTTGCTCCGAGCGCTGCCGCACGTCCGACCTCGGGGCCTGGGCCTCCGGGACCTATCGCATCCCGGGAAAGCCGGGCGGGAATGATCCGACGGGGGGCGGACCGGAGCCCGAGGGCTGAAAACCCGGCGCCGTTTTGCGCGGGAGCAAACGGTCGGCTAGAATGGCCCGGTTTGAAGCGGCTCCCTCGATGGAATCCCCGCCGTACGTCCACTTCTCGGTCCCCAACCGCTCGCTCGGCCCCGCCGGGCGGCGCTGGGTGCTCGGAATGGTCGCCGCAACCACGCTCGGCGTGGCGGCGGGCGCGGCGGCGATCGGCGCCTGGCCCGTGATGCCCTTCGCGGGCCTGGAGGTGGCGCTGGTCGCGCTCGCTTTCCGCGCCGTGCAGCGGCACGACGCGGATTTCGAGCGGCTGGAGATCGGGGTACACGAGGTGCGGGTGGAGGCCCGCGAGGCGCATTGCTTCACGCGCTTCGTGGCGAACCGCGCCTGGGCGAGGGTGGTCGTCCGCGACCGCGGGATGCGCTGCACGTTGCGCCTCACGTATCGCGGCCGGTCGGAGCCGCTGGGGAGGTTGCTGTCGGACGAGGGTCGGCGGGCGCTCGTGGGGCACCTGCGGGGACGCATCGCGGTGAGCGTCCACTGAAGACGGCACCAGACTGACGATTCGCACAACAAAGGCCTGGCCATGCATCGGAGATTCCTGCGCGCCCTCGTCGCCCTCGCGGCGACGCTTCCCCTGTCGCTCGCCGCGTTCGCCTCTTACGACGTGGACATCCTGCCGCCGGCCTCGCCCGCCGAGCTCGACGCCTACCACCTGCACTGGGGCATCATGTGGGTGTGCATCGCGATCTTCTTCATCGTGTTCGGCGCGATGTTCTGGTCGATCTTCAGGCACCGCAAGAGCGTGGGCGCCAAGGCCGCCCAGTTCCACGAGAACACGACGATCGAGGTCGTCTGGACCATCATCCCGTTCCTCGTCCTCATCGGCATGGCCTATCCCGCCACCAAGACCATGCTCGAGATGAAGGACACGTCGGGCGCGGACATGACGATCAAGGTGACCGCGTACCAGTGGCGCTGGGAGTACGGCTACCCGGCGGAAGGCATCGACTTCTACTCGAACCTCGCCACGCCGCGCGACCAGATCGACGACTACTCGGGCCACGGCGCCGCGAAGAACACCAACTACCTGCTCGAGGTGGACAAGCCGATGGTGGTCCCCACGGGCAAGAAGGTCCGCCTGCTCATCACGGCCAACGACGTGATCCACGGCTGGTACGTGCCCCAGCTCGGCGTGAACCAGTACGGCATCCCCGGGTTCGTGAAGGACGTCTGGTTCGAGGTGAGCCAGCCGGGAATCTACCGCGGCCAGTGCAGCCAGATCTGCGGCAAGGAGCACGGCTTCATGCCGATCGTGGTGGACGCGCGCACGCCCGACGCGTACGCCGCGTGGGTGAAGGAGGAGAAGGCGAAGATGCCCCCGCCGAGCGCGCCGGCCGCCGCCGAGGCGCCCGCCACCGCGCCCGCCGCCCCGACCCCGGTCGCCGAGGCCTCCGCCGCGCCGGCCGGGAAGATGACCCTCGCGGAGCTCAAGGCGAAGGGCGAGAAGGTGTACATGACCAACTGCTCGGCCTGCCACCAGCCCAGCGGCAAGGGAATGCCGCCCGCCTTCCCGGCCCTCGACGGCTCCAAGACGGTGAACGGGCCCAAGGAAGCGCACATCCTCACGGTGCTCAACGGCCGCCCGGGGACCGCCATGGCCTCGTGGGCGCGGCTGCCCGACGCGGAGATCGCCGAGGTCGTCACCTACGAGCGCAACAGCTGGGGCAACAAGACGGGCGACGCGATCCAGCCCGCCGAGGTCGCCGCGGCCCGCAAGCACAAGTGAACATCCAAGCCCACCCCAAGGAAACCGGAGCCATCCAATGAGCACAGTCGCCCACGCTCACGACCACGCCCACGGAGACGTCCACGAGCACCACGGGCCGCCGCACGGCCTGACGCGCTGGCTCTACACGACCAACCACAAGGACATCGGCACGCTCTACCTCACGTTCGCGTGCATCATGCTCTTCGTGGGCGGCACGATGGCGATGATGATCCGCGCCGAGCTCTTCGAGCCCGGGCTGCAGTTCTTCAACCCGCAGTTCTTCAACTCGCTCACCACCGTCCACGGCCTGGTGATGATCTTCGGCGCGATCATGCCCGCGTTCGTGGGCTTCGCGAACTGGCTGGTGCCGATGGAGATCGGCGCGGCGGACATGGCCTTCCCGCGGCTGAACAACTGGAGCTTCTGGCTGCTCGTCCCGGCCGCGATCCTGCTGGTGGGCTCGTTCCTCGCCCCGGGCGGCGCCATCGCCACGGGCTGGACGCTCTACCCGCCGCTGTCGGTCCAGCAGGGGATCTCGATGGACATGACGATCCTCGCGATCCACATGATGGGCGCCTCCTCGATCATGGGGTCGATCAACATCATCACCACGATCCTCAACATGCGCGCCCCCGGCATGACGCTCATGAAGATGCCGCTGTTCGTGTGGACGTGGCTCATCACGGCCTACCTGCTGATCGCGGTGATGCCGGTGCTCGCCGGCGCGGTGACGATGCTGCTCTTCGACCGCCACTTCGGCACGAGCTTCTTCAGCGCGGCCGGCGGCGGCGATCCGACGATGTTCATGCACATCTTCTGGTTCTTCGGGCACCCGGAGGTCTACATCATGATCCTGCCGGGCTTCGGGATCATCTCGATGATCATCCCGGCCTTCGCCCGCAAGCCGCTCTTCGGCTACGCGTCGATGGTGTACGCGACCGCCTCGATCGCGCTGCTCTCCTTCATCGTGTGGGGCCACCACATGTTCACCGTCGGCATGCCCGCGGCGGGGAACCTGTTCTTCATGTACGCGACCATCCTCATCTCGGTGCCCACGGGCGTGAAGATCTTCAACTGGATCTCCACGATGTGGCGCGGCTCGATGACCTTCGAGACGCCGATGCTCTTCGCGGTGGGGTTCCTGTGCCTGTTCACGATCGGCGGCTTCTCGGGGCTCGTGCTCGCCATCGCGCCCGTGGACATCACGCTGCACAACACGTACTACGTGGTCGCGCACTTCCACTACGTGCTCGTGTCGGGGGCCCTCTTCGCGATCATCGGGGGCGTGTACTTCTGGCTGCCGAAATGGAGCGGCAGGATGTACAACGAGACGCTGGGCAAGTGGCACTTCTGGCTGTCGATGATCGGCTTCAACCTCGCCTTCTTCCCGCAGCACTTCCTGGGGCTCGCGGGGATGCCGCGGCGCGTGCCGGACTACGCGCTGCAGTTCGCCGAGTGGAACATGTGGTCGTCGATCGGCGCCTTCCTCTTCGGGGCCTCGCAGCTGCTGCTGGTCTACAACGTCGTCACGACCCTGCGCAGCGGCAAGCCCGCGCAGCAGAAGCCCTGGGAAGGGGCCGACTCGCTCGAGTGGACCCACCTGCCGACGCCGGTCCCGTACCACACGTTCGAGACGGCCCCGGTCGTGAAGTGAGGAGCGGAGCCCGGCCCCGATGGAGCGCGCCGCGATGACCGAGCCCGGCCCCGACCCGCGCCGCAAGCGCGCGATCGCCACCGCGCTCGTGCTCGCGGCGTTCGCCGTCGGCCTCTACGTCTACGTGGTGGTGCACCTGGTCTCGCGCGGATGAACGCCGAGCTCGAACTGCGCAACCGCCAGCTCATGGGCAAGCTCCTCGTGATCTGCGCGGCGATGCTGGGCTTCGCCTACCTGATGGTGCCGATGTACCGCCAGATCTGCCGCGCGACCGGCATCGACCGCACGCGCGTGGTGGGCCTGCGCAACAGCCAGGTGGACATGAGCCGCGAGATCAAGGTTGAGTTCATGGCCTCGACCGCGGGGGGGCTGCCGTGGCGCTTCGAGCCGCTCGACCCCAGCGTGACGCTGCATCCGGGCGAGTACAAGATGGTCCGCTACCGCGTCGTGAACACCCTCGGGCGCACGATCACCGCGCACGCCTCGTGGAGCACGGCGCCCGCCCGGGCGGCGCTCTGGATCCAGAAGAAGCAGTGCTTCTGCTTCACGAACCAGACGCTCAAGGCGGGCGAGACGCGCGACATGCCGGTGGTCTTCCGGGTGAGCCCCGACGCGCCGAAGGACCTGGGGCTCATCACGCTGTCGTACACTTTCTTCGAGGCGCCGAAGGCGGCGTCCTGAGACGGTGATCGGACAGGCGTTCAAGGCGGTCTTCTGGAGCTTCTTCGGGGTGCGCAAGCGCTCCGAGTACGAGGCGGACACCCAGCGCCTCAAGCCCCAGCACGTGATCGCGGCGGGGCTCGTGGCGGCCGTCGCCTTCGTGCTGGCGCTGCTCTGGGTGGTGAGTCTCGTGACGCGGTAGCGGTGGGGACGGACCAACGGATTCGAACGAAAGAAGGGGAAACGAAAGTGGCCAACACGCAAACCTCCGGGTACTACTTCGCGCCGCCGTCCAAGTGGCCGGTCGTCGGCTCGACGGCGCTCTTCTTCCTCGCCGTGAGCGTCGTGACGCTCATCAACGGCCACGGCGTCGGCTGGATCGCGTTCGCGATCGGCGCCTTCATCCTGCTCTACATGCTCTTCGGCTGGTTCGGCACCGTGATCCGGGAGAGCGAGGGGGGGCTGTTCAACGGCCAGGTCGACATGTCGTTCCGGTGGGCGATGAGCTGGTTCATCTTCTCGGAGGTCATGTTCTTCGCCGCGTTCTTCGGGGCGCTGTTCTACGCGCGCGTGTACTCGGTGCCGTGGCTGGGCGACCTCGAGAACAAGCTGCTGTGGCCGAGCTTCGGCGGGCACTGGCCGACCTCGGGTCCCTACATGCCGAAGGAGTTCTCGCCGATGGAGGCGTGGGGCATCCCGGCGATCAACACGCTGCTGCTCCTGTCCTCGGGGGTCACGGTCACGTGGGCGCACTGGGCCCTCAAGAAGGGCGACCGCACCAACCTGATCTTCGGCCTCACGCTCACGATCCTGCTGGGCGTCACGTTCCTCGGGCTGCAGGCGCACGAGTACGGCCACGCCTACGAGGCGCTCAACCTCAAGCTCACGACGGGCGTGTTCGGCTCGACGTTCTTCCTGCTCACCGGCTTCCACGGCTTCCACGTGACGCTCGGGGTCACCATGCTCACGGTGATCCTCTTCCGCTGCGTCGCGGGCCACTTCCGCCCGGACCACCACTTCGCCTTCGAGGCCGTGTCGTGGTACTGGCACTTCGTGGACGTGGTCTGGCTGATGCTCTTCGTGTTCGTGTACTGGCTGTAGCGCCGCGCGCCAACCCGGAAGGCCTGCCGCCCGACTCGCCCGTCGGGACCCGAAGGGCGGGCGGGGCGCGTGCGCCCTACAGGCGCCCGTGGGACAGCCAGCCGAAGTAGTACGAAGCGATGAGCAGCCCGAAAACCACCAGCGAGAGCGCGATGCGGATCGTGAGCGAGATCACCGCGCGGTTGGTGGTGCCCTTGTCCCGGTAGACGAAGTACAGGCCGGAGAAGAGGCTCGCCAGGACGGCGAGGAGCAGGACGATGATCAGGATTCGCATGGAAGGTCGGGACGCCGCGTGGCAACGGCTAGTGTATCCCGCGGGACGGGGCGGATGGTGAGGGCGAGGGCGTTTCGGTTTGCGCCGCGGCTCGTACCGACGCTCGCCGCCGCGGCGTTCGTGGCCCTCACCGTCTCGCTCGGCCGCTGGCAGGCGCACCGCGCGCAGGAGAAGGAGGCGCGCCAGGCGCTCTACGAGGCCCGCATGGCCGAGCCCGCCGTGCGCCTCACCGGGGCGACGGGACCGGCCGACACGCTGCTCTTCCGCCACGTGCGCGCGACCGGCCGCTGGATCGCCGATCGCCAGGTCTACGTCGACAACCGGGTCCACCTCGGCCGCGCCGGGTTCGAGGTCGTGACCCCGCTCGAGATCGCCGGGACGAAAGAGGCGGTGCTCGTGAATCGCGGATGGATCGCGCGCACCGGCGCGTACCCGCGCCCGCCGCGCGTGCCGGTGCCGCGGGGGGAGGTGGAGGTGACGGGGCTCGCTACGGTGCCGCCCGCGCACTTCCTGGAGCTCTCGAGCGACGTGATCGAGGGGTCCGTCTTCCAGAACCTCTCGATCGAGCGCTACCGCGCCTGGAGCGGGCTCCCGGTGCTTCCCGTCGTGATCCTGGCCGATCCCCCGGGCGGGGGGCTCGCGGCCGTGGCCGAGCGACCCGACGCGGGCGTGGCGATGCATCGCCAGTACGAGTTCACCTGGTTCCTGCTGGCGGCGACCGCGGCGGCGCTCTGGCTCGGCCTCAACCTCAGGCGAGCGCGATGAGCCTGGGGCCGCGCACGAAGCTCGCCCTGATCGCCGCGCTCTTCGCGGCCCCGATCGTGGCCTCCACGCTCGTCTACCTCTTCGGCCATCCGGCTGCGACCGCGAACCACGGCGAGCTCCTGCTGCCGCCGGCCACGGTCTCGGCCGGGGAGTTCACGCTCGCCTCGGGCAAGCCCTTCTCCTTCGCCGAGCTGCGCGGCCGGTGGATCCTCGCGACCTCCGATTCGGGGGCCTGCGGGACCTCCTGCGGCGCGAAGCTCCTCGCGATGCGCCAGGTCCGGCTCGCCCTCGGGCGCGACGCGGAGCGCGTGGCGCGCGTCCTCGTGGTGGACGACGGCCGGGTGCCGGACGCGGCCGTCCTCGCCCCCTACGAGGGCACCGAGGCGGTCGTCGCGCCGAAGGGCTCGTCGCTCGCCGCCGGCGCGGGCGACCGCGAGCACGTCTACCTCGTGGATCCCCACGGCAACGTGATGATGCGCTGGGGGGCGGCGGACGACCCGCGGGGGATGATCAAGGACCTGGAGAGGCTCCTCAAGGCCTCACAGATCGGCTGAACGCCTATAATCGAGGGCTCCCATGCACCAGCGCACCCTCCCTTCGCAGCCCGCCGTCGGCGTGCAGCTCTGGCGCCTCACGAAGCCGCGGGTCAACTCCCTCATCGTCTTCACGGCGGTGATCGGGATGCTGCTCGCCTCGCCGGGGCTGCCGCCGCTCGACCGCCTCGTCTTCGCCACCGTGGGCATCGCGCTCGTGGCGGGCGCGGCCGCGGCGTTCAACTGCCTCGTCGAGGAGAAGCTCGACGCGGTGATGGCGCGCACCCGCGCTCGCCCGACCGTGGTGGGAACGCTCTCCGCGCCGCAGATCCTGCTCTTCTCCGGCGGCGTCGGGGGCCTCGGCCTCGCGGTCCTGTGGCACGCGGTGAATCCCCTCACCATGTGGCTCACGCTCGGGACGTTCGTCGGCTACGCGGTGATCTACACGGTGCTGCTCAAGCCCGCCACGCCCCAGAACATCGTGATCGGCGGGGCGTCGGGCGCGATGCCGCCCGTGCTCGGCTGGGCGGCGATCTCCGGCGACGTGACCTTCCAGCCGCTGCTGCTCTTCCTCATCGTCTTCGCGTGGACGCCGCCGCACTTCTGGGCGCTCGCGCTCTATCGCCGCCACGAGTACGCGCGCGCCGGGATCCCGATGCTGCCGGTCACCCACGGCGAGGCCTTCACGCGCCTGCACCTGCTCCTGTACACGGTGCTGCTCGCGGCCGCCTCGCTCCTGCCGTTCGCGACCCACATGGCCGGCTGGTTCTACCTGGGCGTGGTGGCCGTGCTCGACGCCGTGTTCCTCGGCTACGCGCTCGCGATCTGGCGCCGCTACAGCGACGCGCTGGCGAAGCGCACCTTCGGCTACTCGATCTTCTACCTCGCGATGCTCTTCGCGGCGCTGATGGTCGACCACTACCTTCCGCTGCTGCACGGGTGATCGCGCGCCGCTTCCTCGCCGCGGCGGCGCTCGCCGCGCTCCTCGCCGCATCCGGCTGCGACAAGCTCCTCTCGCCCCCGAAGAGCCCCTTCCACGGCGTCGACGTGACGGGGCTCGACGCGGGCGGCGAGCTGAGGCTCACGGATTTCGACGGCAAGGCGCGCACGCTCGCCGACTTCCGCGGCAAGGTGGTCGCGGTGATCTTCGGCTACACGCAGTGCCCGGACGTCTGCCCCACGACGCTGCACGACTACGCGGAGGCGATGAAGAAGCTCGGAACCGAGGCCTCCCAGGTGCAGGTGCTCTTCGTGACGGTCGACCCGAAGCGCGACACCGCCGAGCTTCTGCGCGAGTACGTTCCCGCCTTCGACGCGAGGTTCCTGGGACTGCGCGGCGACGCGGCCGCGACCGAGCGGGTGACGAAGGACTTCCACGTGTACGCGGAGGTGCGGCCGGGCCCCACGCCCGACAGCTACACCGTCGACCACACCTCGCAGGTGTTCATCTTCGATCGCGGGGGGCGGCTGCGCCTGATGATGCCCGCCGGCACGCCGTCGGCGGACATCGCCTCCGACCTGCGCGTCCTTCTGGACAACTCCTAGGCCGCTCAGACGGCCTCGGCGAGCTCCTTCTTCATCTTCTGCATGGCCTTCGCCTCGATCTGGCGAATGCGCTCGGCCGACACCCCGAACTCGCCGGCGAGCTCGTGCAGGGTCTTGGGATCCGACTCCGCGAGCCAGCGGGCGCGGATGATGCGACGGCTGCGCTCGTCGAGGCTTTCCAGCGCACGGGCGAGGCCCCGCGCCTTGAGCGTCTCGGACTGCTCGCGCTCGTAGGCCTCGGCCGGGCCCTCCCCCGGGTCGGCGAGGTAGGCGATCGGCGTCACGATCTCCTCGTGCGCGTCCTCGGGCGAGGGCTCGAGGGCGACGTCGCCGCCCTGCAGGCGCTGCTCCATCTCGACCACGTCGCTCTCCTTCACGTTGAGCGTCCTCGCGACCCGCCGGATCTCCTTCGGCGTGAGCGCGGCGGTGGTCGGCTTCATGCTGCGCAGGTTGAAGAAGAGCTTGCGCTGCGCCTTGGTGGTGGCGATCTTCACCATGCGCCAGTTGCGCAGGATGTATTCGTGGATCTCCGCCTTGATCCAGTGGATCGCGAAGGACGCGAGCCGCACTCCCCGCTCCGGGTCGAAGCGCTTCACGGCCTTCATGAGGCCGAGGTTGCCCTCCTGGACGAGATCGGCCTGCGGCAGGCCGTAGCCCATGTAGTTGCGGGCGATCGAGACCACGAGGCGCAGGTGCGACATCACGAGGTCGCGCGCGGCCGCGAGGTCGTTGTCGTTCTTGAGGCGACGGCCCAGCTCCCTTTCCCGCTCCTGGGTGAGCATCGGGACCGCATTCACGGCCTGGACGTACATCTCCAGGCTGGAAACGGGAGGCAGGGTGGCGGGCAGCGTCAGGGTGGTCATTGGATCGGAACCCTCCTTGGATGGGTATTTTAGCACTCGCGTGATTGGAGTGCTAATCCCCCGGAAGAGTTCCCCCGGCCCGCTACCCGCCCGAGGAGAAGCGGCGAAGCTCCCGGGAAACGGCCGCCCAGGCTCCCGCGAGGCCCAGCAGGCTCGCCCCCGCCACGACGGCCAAGCGCTCCAGGGGGGAAAGGAAGGCGACTTTCAACTCCGGAGCATACTGTGGAGTGAGCGCTAGCACTTCGGCGTCGATCCAGGCCGCGAAGCCCGCGGCGAGCGCCAGGGCCGCTGCCGCCGCGAGGAGCCCCTGGAGCAGGCCGTGGTAGAGGAACGGGCGCCGCACGTCGGCTGCCGTGGCCCCGACGAGTTCGCTCACCTGGATCTCCTCCCGCCGGGTCACCACCTGCAGGCGAATGAGGTGAGCCACGATGAAGGCGACCGCGGCGGCAAGCAGGGCCGCCATTCCCAGCACCAGGCGCCGACCGAATCGGGCCCAGCGCCCGAGGCGCTCGGCCCACTCGAAGTCGGCCACGACCTGGTCCACCTTGGGCAGCCGGCTCCAGGCGGCCTTCAGGGCGCCGATGCGAGCCGGGTCGGTCGCGCGGAGCCGCACGGCGTACGCATCGGGCAGCGGATTGCGGTCGAAGCTCGAGAGCAGGTCCGCGAGGTGGGTCGTCGCCTGGAGCTCGGCGAGCGCCTGCGCCTTGGGGATGAAGCGCACGGCGGCCACCCCGGGCTCGGCGCGCAAGGCCTCCCCCACGCGCTTCGCGTCGGAGTCCGACGCGTCGAGGGAGAGGAAGACGTTCACGTGGGGATCGGTGTCGAAGCCGGCCGTGGTCGCGCCCACGGTCTCGAGGACGACCGCCGCCACCACCGGGATCGCAATCGCCACCCCGAGCACGAGGATCGACAGGAGCGAGGCGACCGGCTGCGCCGCGAGGCGGCGCAGGGCATCGCCGAAGGCGAGCGCGTGCAGGCGCAGCCAGAGCCTCACGGGGCGGCGCCTGCCACGAGGCCCGCCGATAGCGCCACGCGCCGGCAGCCCAGCCGCGCGGCGCTCGCCTCGTCGTGAGTGGACAGGAGCACCGTCACGCCGACCTGGTGGAAGGAGGCGAACAGCTCCATGATCGAGCGCGCGTACTCGGCGTCGAGGTGGCCCGTCGGCTCGTCGGCGATGAGGATCATGGGCCGGTTCACGATGGCGCGCGCGATGCAGAGGCGCTGCTGCTCGCCGCCCGAGAGCGCCACGGGCATCGCCTTCTCGCGCGCGAGCAGGCCCACCTTGTCGAGGGCCGCGCGCACGCGCCGCGCCGCCTCCTCGGGCGGGAAGCCCGCGATGCGAAGCGGCAGGGCCACGTTCTCGAACGCGTTGCGATCGAAGAGCAGCTTATGGTCCTGGAAGACGAAGCCGACCCGCCGGCGCAGGACGGCGAGCGCCGCCTCGCCGAGCGCGGCGAGGTTCTGCCCCTGCACGAGCACCGTGCCCGCCGAGGCGCGCTCGATGCCCGCGGCGAGCTTGAGCAGCGTGGACTTCCCGGCGCCGGAGTGGCCCGTGACCGCCACCATCTCGCCGTCGCCCACCTCGAGGGTCACGCCGCGCAGCGCCTCGAGGCCGCCGGGATAGCGCTTGGCCGCGGCGGAGAAGCGGATCACGCGAAGAGCGCCTCGACGAAGTCGGCGGCCGCGAACGGCTGCAGATCCTCGGCCTTCTCGCCGACGCCGATGTAGCGGATCGGCACCGGGTGCTCGCGCGCGATCGCGGCCACGGCCCCGCCCTTCGCCGTGCCGTCGAGCTTCGTCACCACGAGCCCCGTGAGCCCGAGGGCCTCGTCGAAGGCCTTCACCTGGCGCACGGCGTTCTGGCCGGTGTTGGCGTCGATCACGAGCCACGCCTCGTGCGGTGCGGCCGGGTCGGCCTTCCCCATCACGCGCTTCACCTTGCGCAGCTCCTCCATGAGGTGCGCCTGCGTCGGCAGCCGCCCCGCGGTGTCGGCGAGCACGACGTCGATCCCCCTCGCGCGCGCCGACTGGATCGCGTCGAAGATCACCGCGGCCGAGTCGCCCTTTTCCTGGGATACGAGCACGACGTCGTGGCGCGCGGCCCATTCGGCGAGCTGCTCGCGCGCCGCCGCGCGGAAGGTGTCGCCCGCCGCAAGCAGCACCGTGAGGCCCTGCGACTGGAACAGGCGCGTGAGCTTGGCGATGGTGGTCGTCTTGCCGGCGCCGTTCACGCCGGCGAGCAGGATCACGAAGGGCTTCGCGCGCGTCGCGTCCACGGGCTTCTCGAGCGGAGCGAGGAGCTCGACGAGGGCCGCCTTGAGCTCCGCCTCGAGGGCCGCGCCGTCCTCGAGGCGCCTGTCGCGCTGCGCCTTGCGCAGGCGCTCGACGAGGCTCGCGGTGGCGGCGACTCCCACGTCCGCCTCGATGAGCTGCGACTCGAGCTCGGCGTAGAGCGACTCGTCGATCTTCGGGCGCGCGCGGAAGATCCCGAGCGCCTTCTTCCAGCGCGAGCGCGTGAGCTCGAGGTCCTTGCGCAGCAGCGCCTTGAGGTCCGGGGCGGCGCCGGGCGCGGCCTTGTCCTTGCGGGAGAACAGCGGAAGCATCGGGATCGGCGAGGGGGGAGGCCGACATTTTACGGTATGATTTCCCGACGATGACTCCGGCGCGCAGTCTCGCGGAGGCCGCGCCGCCGAAACGCACGGCGAGGGGCGGGCGCAACCGCGTGCGCATCGTGGGCGGGACGTGGCGCAGCCGCCTCGTGAGGTTCCCGCCGGCGGCGGGGCTGAGGCCGACCCCGGACCGCGTGCGAGAGACGCTCTTCAACTGGCTCGGCCAGCGCCTGGACGGCATGGAGGCTCTCGATCTCTTCGCCGGCAGCGGCGTGCTGGGCTTCGAGGCGCTGTCGCGCGGCGCCGCCCGCGCGATCCTGGTGGAAAGCGACCGCCGGGTCGCCGAGGCCCTGCGCGCGAGCGCGCGGGAGCTGGGCGCGCGCTCGGCGCATGTGGTCGAGGGCGACGCGCTGGGCTACCTCGCGCGCACGGGCGAGCGCTTCGACGTGGTCTTCGTCGACCCGCCGTACGCGAGCGGGCTCGCCGAGCGCGCGATGCGCGAGCTCGCGCCGCACCTGAAGCCCGGCGGGCGCGTCTACGTGGAAAGCGCCGGCCCCATCGAGCCGGGCGAGCCCTGGCGGGCGCTTCGCGCCGGGCGCGCCGGCGCTGTACGCTATGCGCTTTTCGGGATTCCCGCCCCATGACCATCACGCGCGCCGTCTATCCCGGCACCTTCGATCCGATCACCAACGGGCACGAGGACCTCATCCAGCGCGCCTCGCGCCTCTTCCACGAGGTCGTGGTCGGCGTGGCGCACAGCCAGGCGAAGCGCCCGTTCTTCTCGCTCGACGAGCGCGTGGCGCTCGCGCGCGAAGTGCTCTCGCCCTACTCGAACGTGAGCGTGATGGGGTTCGGGGGGCTGCTGTCGGAGTTCGTGAAGGAGCAGGGCGCGAGCGTGATCCTGCGGGGGCTGCGCGCCGTCTCCGACTTCGAGTACGAGTTCCAGCTCGCGGGCATGAACCGGCGCCTCGCCCCCGGGGTGGAGACGCTGTTCCTCACGCCCTCCGACAAGTACCTGTTCCTGTCGGCCACGATCGTGCGCGAGATCGCGGTGCTGGGCGGCGACATCGGCGCCTTCGTGCACCCGCTCACCGTGCAGCGCATGCGGGAGAAGATCGGGCGCGAAGGCGACGCGCGCTGAAGGGGCGGAGCTCCATGGCCCTCAAGATCACTGAGCAGTGCATCAATTGCGACGTCTGCGAGCCCGAGTGCCCGAACGGCGCGATCTCCATGGGCGAGGAGATCTACGTGATCGACTGGCGGCGCTGCACCGAATGCGTGGGCCATTTCGACCGGCCCCAGTGCCGCGAGGTCTGCCCCGTGGACTGCATCCCGCTCGACCCCGAGCACGTGGAGACGCGCGAGGAGCTCATGGAGAAGTTCCGCCGCCTCGAGAGCGAAAAGGCGCACGCCGCGGGCGGCTGAGGCGCTAGGCGAGCGAGCGCTCGGGCTGCTCCTCGACGAGGGCCCGCAGCTTCCGGTCGTGGGCCTCGAGCTGCTCGCGCTGGGCGTCGATCTCGGCGGCGATGCGCCGCAGCTCCTCGAGGCGCTGGAGCAGGTCGGTCTCGGCGTTCTGGATGCGCCCCATCCCTTCGATGCGGCTGTTGGCCCGCTCCTGGAAGTCGTTCACCTGGCCCTCGAGGGGCCGGATGAAGGCGTTCATCCAGGTGCGCACCTCGCGGTCGGCGATCTCGAAGACGTGGATGATCTTGAGCGCCACGGTGTCGAAGAAGAGGGCGCCGAGCGTCTTGCGCCGGTGCAGGAGGAGGCTCGCCCCCTTGAAGTCGCGGGCGCAGCGCTCCTCGAGCCGGTCGATCTCGACGAGGAAGCGGTCCGTGGCGAAGTCCACCGCCTCGGGGGCGGCGATCCGGTAGTCGCGCTCGAAGGCGCGCCTCACGTTGCCCATGAGCGTGCGCGCCTCGCCGATGATCGCCACGGCGCTGCGGATGCGCTCGCGGGCGTCGCTGAAGAACGCGTCGAGCGCCCCCCCGATGCCGCTCGAGAAGGTGCTCTCCACCACCGCGCGGCGCGCGCGGATGCCGGCCTCGCGCGCGGCGTTCGGGTCGAGGAGCCGGGCGAGCTCGTCGGCGTGGCGGTTGTGCACGGTGCGAAGCCCCATCAGGGTCGCCCGCGCCTGCTCGATGCGCAGCCGCTCCTGCGAGGCCTTGCGCGCGAGCGCCTCGACCAGCTTCTGGTTGCGCCCCTGCAGCGCGGCGAGCGCCTCCTCCTGCTCGCGCGCGTAGTCGGCGCGGCTGCGGATGAGCGCGCGCGCCTCCGCCACGGCCGCGCGCAGCTCCGCGCGCACCGCCGCGGCGTAGTCGCTGCGGCGCTCGTGGATCGTGCGCCGCGCGAGCGCCTGCTCGAGGCGGTACAGGCGGCTCCTGAGGAGCGCGTCCGAGTCGCCGCCGATCTTGCCGGCGAGCCCCAGGCGCGCCGACAGCGCGAAGACCCGCGTGGGCTCCATGGCGAGCGCCTCGGCGCTGTCCCTCACGCGGCGGTCGATCTCGGCGAGGACCTGGGCGTCGGTGCGCGCGCCGTCGCGCAGGGCGTCGATCTTGTTGAGGACCACGAAGCAGCTGCGCTCGAGGCCGTCGATGGGCGCGATGTGCTCGGCCCACAGCTCCGCGTCGGCCGGCGTGAGCCCCGTCTCGGCGGTGAGCATGAAGACGATCGCCGCGGAGTCGGGCACCCGGCGCAGCGTGAGCTCGGGCTCCGTGCCGAGCGTGTTGTGCCCGGGCGTGTCGAGGATGGTGAGCCCGTCGGCGAGCAGCCGATGGGGGAAGTTCAGCATCGCGTAGCGCCAGCGGGGGATGCGCACGAGCCCCGCGCTTTCCACGCGGAAGCCGAGGTCCGCGGCGCGCGAGGCGTCCACCTCGATCGACTCGGAGACGGCCTCGCAGGCGGAGGCAAGCGACTCGGGGCGCGCCGGGTCCACCTCGACCGTGGTCCAGCCCTCGGCTTCGCTCAGGTACTCGCGCAGCGCCTTCGGCTGCTCGCGGGTCCCGATGGGCAGCAGGCGCAGCGAAGGCGGCCGCGCCGGGTCCCAGCCGATCTCCGTGGCGCAGCGCGTGGTGTGGCCGGGGCCCGAGGGCAGCAGGGGATGGCCGAAGTCGGCGAAGAAGAGGGCGTTGATGAGCTCGCTCTTGCCGCGCGAGTACTCCGCGACGAAGGCGACCGTGAGGCGCTCGGCGAGGAGGCGGCGCTCGAGGTGCGCGAGGCGCTGGGCGGTCTGCTCGTCGAGCAGCCTCGCCACGACGGCCCAGCGGCGGAACTCGGCGAGCGCCTGGGCCGTGCCGTCGCGCCAGGCCTTGAGCTCGGCGAGGCTCGCCTCGAACGAGCGCGAGCCGGAGACCCAGGCCCCCGTGGCGCTCAGCGTTGACATGCGGGGCAGTAGTACGTGGAGCGCTGGCCCTGGCGCACCGCGCGGATCGGCGTCGAGCACGCGAGGCAGGGCTCGCCTTCGCGCCCGTAGACGGCGCACTCGCGCTGGAAGAGACCCGGGTGCCCGTCGGCGGAGGCGAAGTCCCGCAGCGTCGTGCCGCCCGCGGCGAGCGCGCGCTCGAGCGTGGAGCGCACGCTCGCGGCGAGCCGCTCCCATCGCGCGCGGGAAATGCGCCCCGCGGCCCGCAGCGGATGGATGCCGGCGTGGAACAGCGCCTCGTTCGCGTAGATGTTGCCCACGCCGGTCACCACGCGCGAATCCATGAGGAAGTGCTTCACCGCGACGCGCCGCCCGCGCGCCTTCTCCTGCAGGGCGCGGCCCGTGAACGCGGGGTCGAAGGGCTCGAGCCCGAGGCCGCGCAGCAGCGCGTGGTCCTCGGCCCGGCCGCGCACCCAGAGCATCGCGCCGAAGCGGCGCGGGTCCGTGAGGCGCAGGGACTGCTCGCCCTCGAAGCGCACGTCGACGTGGTCGTGGGCCCGCGGGGGCTCGCGGTCGGGCACGAGCGTGAGCCGGCCCGACATGCCCAGGTGCACCAGCAGATGGCCGCGGCGGCAATCGAACACGAGGTACTTGCCGCGGCGCCGGACGTCGATCACTTCCTCGCCGCGCAGGTGCCGCGAAAGGTCCGCGGGCACCGGCCAGCGAAGGTTGGGGTTGCGCACCACGACGTCGCGGATCCGCCGCCCTCGCAGATGCGGCAGCAGGCCCCGTCGCGTCGTCTCGACTTCCGGAAGCTCAGGCATTGCGCGATGGCTTCAAATTCAAGGACTTCGGCAAGCCGATTATACGTGTCTGCCGCGGGCCCGCAGCGTCGTTTCGGGTCCCGTCGCGCGAAGGCGAATCGTTCTATGATAGGTGCCAAGGGGGCGCCGTACCGGGCGCCTGCAGGAGCGGGACTCATGGTTTCGAAACGGTGGTTGAAGGGGCTCGCGGTCGCCTTCGCGGTGGCGTTCGCAGGGGCGGCGGGCGCGCAGGGATCGGGCGACGGGGCGACGGGCGACGAGGCGACGGGCGACGCGACGCCCACCGGCACCGACGCGATGTTCGAGTACCTGGTCGCGGAGTTCGCGGCCCAGCGCGGCGACGTCGACGGGGCGCTCGCGATCTACGAGCGGCTCGCGCGCGAGCTGCACGATCCGAAGATCGCCCGGCGCGCGGTCGAGACCGCCATCCGCGCCCGCGAGTTCGCACCGGCGCTCGAAAACGCCGCCCTGCTGCTCGAGCTGGACCCGAAGTCGAGCCTCGCGCGCGAGATCATGGCGGCGCTCCTCGTGAACCAGGGCGACCTCTCGAAGGCGCGCGACCTGCTCGAGGGCGTGCTCGAGAAGACCGACGACCGGGGACCGATCCTCATGCAGCTGTCGCACCTGTTCGGCAAGTTCCAGGACAAGGCGGCGGTCCTCCAGGCGACCCGCGACGTGACCGCGCCCTACGCGTCGATGCCCGAGTCGCACTACGCCCTCGGCGTGGCGGCGCTCGTCGCCGGGCAGGACGAGCTTGCCGCGCAGGAGGCCGATGCGGCGCTCGCCGCGCGGCCCGACTGGGGCGAGGGCGCCGTCCTCAAGGCCCAGGTCCTTCGCGAGACCAAGCCCGCGGAGGTGGTGCCGTACTACGAGGGATTCGTCGCGGCCCACCCGGACTCGGTGGAAGCGCGCATGCAGCTCGGGCGCGAGCTCGCCTCGACCCGCAAGCTCGCCGAGGCGCGCGATCAGTTCCGCGCGGTCGACAAGCTCACGAAGAGCGACCCGCAGCCGTCCTACGCGATCGGGCTGCTCTCCCTGCAGCTCGAGGACTACGAGGCCGCCCAGGCGGCCTTCACCCGCGCGCTCGACCTCAATTACCGCGATGCGGCCGCGATCTACCTGGGGATGGGCGAGGCGGCCGAGGGGCTCAAGCGCTACGACGAGGCGATCGACTGGTACAAGAAGGTCGATTCGGACGACTGGGTGCGCGCGCAGCTGCGGATCGCCACGATCATCGCCCGCCAGCAGGGGCTCCAGGCGGGGCGCGACTACCTGCACAAGATCGAGCCGCGATCGAGCGAGGACAGCATCCAGATCATCCAGGTCGAGGCGCAGCTGCTGCGCGAGGCGAAGAAATGGCAGGAGACCTACGACATGCTCTCGGAGGCGGTCGCGAAGTACCCCGACTCCTACGAGCTGCTCTACGACCGCGCGATGGCCGCCGAGCGCATCGACAAGCTCGACGTGATGGAGACGGACCTGAGGCGCGTCATCGCCATGAAGCCCGACTACGCCCACGCCTACAACGCGCTGGGCTACACGCTCGCGGAGAAGACCGACCGCCTCAAGGAAGCCAAGGAGCTCATCGAGAAGGCGTACAAGCTGCAGCCCGACGATCCCTTCATCCAGGACAGCCTCGGGTGGGTGGAGTACCGGCTGGGCCACGTGCACGAGGCGCTCAAGCAGCTGCAGATCGCCTACTCCGCGCGCCCCGACCCGGAGATCGCGGCGCACCTGGGCGAGGTGCTGTGGAAGAGCGGGCAGCACGAGGCGGCCGAGAAGATCTGGCGCGCGGCGCTCGCGGAGAACCCGAACCACGAGTCGCTGCTCGCGGTGATGCAGAAGTACCACTGAGCGCCCCGCGTCCGGACCGATGAGGGCGCGCCTCGTGGCGGCCGCGGCCGCGCTCCTCGTCGCGGGGTGCGCCACGCTCGCCCCGCCGCCCGCGACCGCGCCGCGGCTCACGGCGGTTCCGAAATCGTTCGAGATGAGCGGCCGCATCGCCGTGCGCCAGGGCGACCACAGCGAAATCGCCGAGCTGCGCTGGACCCGCCGCGGCACCTCGGACGAGTGGGTCGTATCCTCGCCCCTGGGCAACGAGGTGGCGCGCATCGAATCGACGCCGCAGGGCGCCACGCTCGCGCAGGCCGACGGGGCCTCGGAGGAGGCCCCGACGTTCCAGGACCTCACCGCGAAGGTGCTCGGCGTGGCGCTCGATCCCGCGTGGCTCGCCGAGGGCCTGCACGGCCGCACGCCCGCGGACCTTCCGCCCGGATGGCACTTCTCGGTCGACGAGACGCAGCCCGCGGGCGCGGTTGCGCTCGCCCGGCGCATCACCGTGAGGCGCGGCGACACGGTGGTGCGCCTCGTCGTGGACCGCTACGTGCCGCTCGGGGACTGACGCCCGTGCGGCTTCCCGGACCCGACTATCCCGCGCCCGCGAAGCTCAACCTCTTCCTGCACGTGGTCGGGCGCAGGCCCGACGGCTACCACCTGCTGCAAAGCGCCTTCACGCTGATCGACCGTTGCGACGCGATCCGCCTGCGGGTGCGCGACGACGGCGTGATTCGGCGCGTGAATGACGTCCCGGGCGTCGCGCCCGAGGAGGACCTGGCAGTTCGCGCCGCGCGGCGGCTGAAGGAGATCTCGGGCACGCCGCTCGGCGCCGACATAGAGGTCGAGAAGCGCATTCCGATGGGCGCGGGCCTCGGGGGCGGAAGCTCCGATGCGGCCACGGTGCTCCTCGCGCTCGACCGCCTGTGGGCGACGCGCCTCGGCGACGAGGCGCTGCGCGGGCTCGGGGCCTCGCTCGGCGCCGACGTGCCGTTCTTCGTCTTCGGGCGAAGCGCGTGGGTCGAGGGCGTGGGCGAGCGGCTCGCGGCGATCGCGCTGCCCCCGCGCTGGTACGCCGTCCTCGTGCCGCCGGTGCACGTCTCCACGCCCTCCATCTTCGCCGCGCCCGAATTGACCCGCGATACGGAACCCCTTAAAATGGAAGACTTTTCGGCGCAGGCTCCGGGGTCGCAGTTCCGCAACGACCTGGAGCCGGTCGTCGTCGCGCGCTACCCGGCGGTCCGCGAGCACCTGGAGTGGCTGAGGACGCGGGGACGGGCGAGCATGACGGGCTCGGGCGGCTGCGTGTTCGCGGCCTTCGCGAGCCGCGAGGACGCTCGGCGCGTGATCGACGGGCTGCCGGCCTCGATGCAGGGTTTCGTCGCGCAGGGACTGGAGCACCATCCCCTGCGGGAGTGAGCTTCGAGCCGCGTCCCCCGGGGCGCGGGCGTTAGGGGAGTCGCCAAGTTGGTTAAGGCACCGGATTTTGATTCCGGCATTCGAGGGTTCGAATCCTTCCTCCCCTGCCAACCCCTAGCGGGCCCGCGCCTCGCGCAGGCGCGTCCCGCCGGGATTCAACAACCGCGAGCGCCGAGCGCAAGATGGCCTTCGACAACCTGATGGTGTTCACCGGCAACGCGAACCCGAAGCTCGCGCAGAAGGTCGCGAAGGTGCTGAACGTGCAGCTCGGCAAGGCGACCGTCTCGAAGTTCAGCGACGGCGAGGTGATGGTCGAGCTGCTCGAGAACGTGCGCGGCAAGGACGTCTTCGTGCTGCAGTCGACGTGCGCGCCGACCAACGACCACCTGATGGAGCTGATGATCATGGTGGACTCGCTGCGTCGCTCGAGCGCGGCGCGCATCACGGCGGCGATCCCGTACTTCGGCTACGCGCGCCAGGACCGGCGCCCGAGGAGCGCGCGGGTGGCGATCTCGGCCAAGGTCGTCGCCAACATGCTCACCGTGGCGGGCGTGAACCGGGTCCTCACGATGGACCTGCACGCCGACCAGATCCAGGGCTTCTTCGACCTCCCGGTGGACAACATCTACGCCACCCCGATCCTGCTCGGCGACCTGTGGAAGCACGGCTACCGCAACCAGGTGGTGGTGTCGCCCGACGTGGGGGGCGTGGTGCGCGCGCGCGCCATCGCCAAGCGCCTCGAGACCGACCTCGCGATCATCGACAAGCGCCGCCCGCGGCCCAACGTCTCGTCGGTAATGAACATCATCGGGGACGTGAACGGCCGCACCTGCGTGATCATGGACGACATGGTGGACACCGCCAACACGCTGTGCGAGGCGGCCAAGGCGCTCAAGGAGCAGGGCGCGGTTCGGGTGGTCGCCTACTGCACGCACCCCGTGCTGTCGGGAAGCGCGGTGGAGCGCATCGAGTCGTCCGTGCTCGACGAGCTCGTGGTGACCGACACCATCCCGCTCAAGCCCGAGGCCGAGGCGAGCGGCCGCATCCGCCAGATCAGCGTGGCGGAGCTGCTCGCCGAGACGATGCGCAGGATCTGCGAGGAGAGCTCGGTGAGCTCCCTCTTCGTGGAATGAAGCTATTTGTGAGGGGACGTCCCTCGGAAAACCGGCGGGCCTGGTCGCGGGCCGCCGAGCAACCGGAGTGAACATGAAGATCGCCATCAAGGCCGAACCGCGCAAGCTGCAGGGAACGGGTGCGAGCCGCCGCCTGCGCCGCACGGAGAAGGTGCCCGGAATCCTCTACGGAGGGGGCAAGGACGCAATGCCCATCGAGCTCGACCACAAGGACCTCCTGATGAAGCTCAAGCAGGAGGCCTTCCACGCGTCCATCCTCGACATGGAGGTGGGCAGCGAGAAGGCGCAGGTGCTGCTGCGCGACTACCAGATGCACCCGTTCCAGCCGCGCGTCCTGCACGCGGATTTCCAGCGCGTGGCGGCGGACAGGAAGATCCACATGAAGGTGCCGCTGCACTTCGTGAACGCGGAGATCTCCCCGGGCGTGAAGGTCGCGGGCGGCCTCGTGCAGCACGTGATGAACGAGCTCGAGGTGCGGTGCCTGCCGAAGGACCTGCCCGAGTTCATCACGGTGGACCTCGCGAACCTGCAGGCCGGGCACTCGATGCACCTCTCGTCGCTCAAGCTTCCCGCGGGCGTCGAGGCCATCGTGCCCAAGGGCGAGGACCCGACGGTGGCCACGATCGTCATCCCGCGCGTGATGACGGCGGAGGAGGAGGCGGCGGAAGCGGCGGCGGCGGCCGCGGCGCCGTCGGCGGCCGAGGTGCCGACCACGGCCCAGAAGGCGAAGGAGGAAGAGGCCCCGGCTCCCGCGGCCGGCCCGGCGGGCAAGGAAGCCAAGCCCGCTGCCGCCGCCAAGGAAGAGAAGAAGAAGTAACGGGAGTCGAAGCGACACACATCGGGGCGATCGTTCGAGCGGACGGAAATCCGCCGCTCAACTCCCCGGGCAAGGGAACGCCCGCCGCAAGGTGGGCGTTTTTGCATGGAAGATATCCGCCTCATCGTCGGGCTCGGAAACCCCGGGCGCGAGTACGAGAAGACGCGACACAACGCCGGCTACCGGTGGGTGGACGCCATCGCCGGGCGCAAGGGCGCGGCGTGGAAGCGGGAGACGAAGTTCTCCGGCTGGACCGCGCGCATCGAGGAAGGCGGGCGGGAGCTGCGCATGCTCAAGCCCGCCACCTACATGAACGAGAGCGGCCGCAGCGTCTCCGCGCTGCTGCGCTTCTACCGCATCGAGCCCTCGCAGATGCTCGTCGTGCACGACGAGCTCGACCTCCCGCCGGGCACCGTGCGGCTCAAGAAGGGCGGCGGCACCGGCGGGCACAACGGGCTCACGGACATCGTCGAGGCGATCGGCACGAAGGACTTCTGGCGCCTGCGCATCGGCATCGGGCACCCGGGCGACAAGGACCTCGTCGCCGACTACGTGCTCGACCGGGCGCGCCGCGTCGAGCAGGAAGCGATCGACCCGGCCTTCGAGCGCAGCCTCGACCTGCTCCCCCGGATCGCCGCGGGGCGGATGAACGAGGCGATGACGTGGCTGCACACGGCGCCGAAGGAACCGAAGGACGCGGCGCCATGAGCCTCAAGTGCGGCATCGTCGGCCTGCCCAACGTGGGCAAGTCCACCCTGTTCAATGCGCTCACGAAAGCCGGGATCGCGGCCGAGAACTATCCGTTCTGCACGATCGAGCCCAACGTGGGCATCGTCGAGGTGCCCGACGAGCGCCTCGCGAGGCTCGCCGCCATCGCGAAGCCCCAGAAGGTCGTGCCCGCGATCGTCGAGTTCGTGGACATCGCGGGGCTGGTGGCCGGCGCCTCGAAGGGCGAGGGCCTGGGCAACCAGTTCCTCGCCAACATCCGCGAGACCGACGCCATCGCGAACGTCGTGCGCTGCTTCTCCGACGACAACGTGGTGCACGTGGCGGGCAAGGTGGACCCCGTCTCCGACATCGAGGTGATCCATACGGAGCTCGCGCTCGCGGACATGGCCACGGTGGACCGCACGCGCGAGCGCCAGCTCGGGGCCGCCCGCTCCGGCAACAAGGAAGCGGCGAAGCTGGTGGCGGTCCTCGAGAAGGTGCACGCCTCGCTCGACGGGCTGCATCCCGTGCGCGCGCTCGACCTCTCGCCCGAGGAGATGGCGCTGCTGAAGCCCCTGCAACTCCTCACCGCGAAGCCCGCGCTCTACGTCGCGAACGTCGACGAGAAGGGCTTCGAGGGCAACCCGCTCCTCGAGCGCGTGAGGCAGTACGCGGCGAAGGAGGGCGCCCCGGTTGTCGCGATCTGCGCGAAGCTCGAGGCCGAGATCGCGGACCTCTCGGGCGAGGAGAAGCTCGTGTTCCTCGCCGACATGGGGCTCGCGGAGCCGGGGTTGAACCGCCTGATCCGCGCGACCTACGACCTGCTCGGGCTGCAGACGTACTTCACCGCGGGGCCGAAGGAGGTGCGCGCGTGGACCGTGCGGAAGGGCGCGACGGCCCCGCAGGCCGCCGGCGCGATCCACACCGACTTCGAGAAGGGATTCATCCGCGCCGAGGTGATCGCCTACGACGACTACGTGGCGCTCGGGGGCGAGCAGGGCGCGAAGGAGGCGGGCAAGATGCGGCTGGAAGGAAAGGACTACGTCGTGAAGGACGGCGACGTGATGCACTTCCGCTTCAACGTCTGAGGCGCCCGGCGGCACCAAAGGGCTGGCACTTCGGCCGGAAAGCGGTGCAATATGCGCCCGATGCGCTTCCCCCTCCCGGCATTCGACTGGCTTCGCGCGTACGACCGCTCGTGGCTGAGGCTCGACGTGGTCGCGGGCCTCACGGCCGCGGCCATCGTGATCCCGAAGGCCATGGCCTACGCGACCATCGCGGAGCTGCCCCTGCAGCTGGGCCTGTACACGGCGTTCCTTCCGACGATCGTGTACGCCCTGCTCGGCACCTCGCGGGTGCTCAGCGTGAGCACCACGACGACGATCGCGATCCTCACCGGGGCGGCGATCGATTCCGTGCCCGGAGCGGCGCCCGCGGCGGTCGTGGCGGAGCTCGCGATCCTCGTGGGCGCGATGCTCCTCGCGGCGCGCGCGCTGCGGCTCGGGTTCGTGGCGAACTTCATCTCCGAGCCGGTGCTCACGGGCTTCAAGGCCGGGATCGGGCTCGTGATCGTCGTGGACCAGGTCCCGAAGCTCCTCGGCATCCACATCGACAAGGCGGGCTTCTTCCGCGACGTCGCGTCCATCGTCGCGCACCTTCCGGGCACCTCGATGGCGACACTCGGCGTGGCGCTCGGGACGTTCGCGGTGATCGTGATCTTCGAGCGGTTCGCGCCCCGCGCGCCGACGCCGCTCATCGCCATCGCGGCGGGCATCGCGGCCTCGGCCCTGATGGGCCTCAAAGCCATGGGCGTGAAGGTCGTGGGCGAGATCCCCAGCGGGTTCCCCGCGCTCGCGGTTCCGGAGCTGTCGCTCGTCGCGAGCCTGTGGCCCGCCGCCGCGGGCATCGCGCTCATGAGCTTCACCGAGTCGATCGCCGCGGGACGGGCGTTCGCGCGCCCCGGCGATCCGCGTCCCGACTCGAACCAGGAGCTCGTGGGCATCGGCGCGGGCAACGTGGTCGGGGGCCTCTTCGGCGCGATGCCCTCGGGCGGCGGAACCTCGCAGACGGCGATGAACCGCAGCGCGGGTGCGCGCACCCAGGCGGCCGAGCTCGTCACCGCGGCGATGACGATCGCGACCATGCTCTTCCTCGCGCCGGTCATGGGCGCGATGCCCAACGCGACGCTCGCCGCGGTCGTGATCGCCTATTCGATCGGCCTCATCAGCCCCTCGGAGATCGCCGCCATCCGCGCGGTCCGCACGATCGAGTTCCGGTGGGCGCTCGCCGCGTGCATCGGCGTCGTCGCGCTCGGCACGCTCGACGGCATCCTCGTCGCCGTGGTCCTGTCGATGGCGAGCCTGCTCTACCTCGCGAACAATCCGCCCGTGCACGTGCTGGGGCGCAAGCCCGGCACGAACGTCTTCCGCCCGCGCACCGACGAGCACCCCGAGGACGAGTCGTTCCCGGGCCTGCTCATCGTGAGGACCGAAGGGCGCATGTACTTCGCGAACGCGCCGGTCGTGGGCGAGAAGCTGCGCGAGCTGGTCGGGCGCGAGAAGCCGAACGTGCTCGCGCTCGACTGCAGCGCGATCCCGGGCTTCGAGTTCACCGCGCTCAAGATGCTCGTCGAGGCCGAGGCGCGGCTGCGGGAGGACGGGGTCGAGCTGTGGCTCGTCGCGTTGAGCCCCGAGGCGCTCGAGCTCGTCCGGCGCACGCCGCTCGCGGAGAAGCTCGGCCGCAAGGGGATGTTCTTCAACCTGGAGGCGGCGGTGGCCGCCTACCTCGCGCGGGGCGCCACGTGAGCGCGGCGGGCGCGGCCGCGGGCGTGGACGAGGCGAGGGAACCCGTCCTCGATTCGGTCGAGCGCGTCTCGGAGATGTGCTTCGGCCTGTTCATGGCGCTCACCTTCGTGGGCGCGGTCCACGCGGCCAAGCCGGGGGAGGACGCGGGCAGCACGGTGCTGTACGCGGCGCTCGGGTGCAACCTCGCCTGGGGGCTCGTCGACGCCGTGATGTACCTCGTGCGCACGATCACCGACCGCGGGCAGCGCCATGCGCTCGCGTTCGCCGTGAAGGACGCGCCCGATGCCGCGAGCGCGATCCGGATCCTGGGCGATTCGTTTCCCCCGAGGATGAGGGGGCTGCTGGGAGAGGCGGAGCTCGAGTCGATGCGCACGCGCCTCGTCGCGATGGAGCTTCCGGACCGGGTCAGGTTCCACCGGCGCGATTTCAGCGGCGCCCTCGGCATCTTCGTGATCGTGGTCCTGTCCACCTTTCCGGTCGCGCTGCCCTTCGTGCTGCTCTCCGACGTGCCGACCGCGCTGCTCATCTCGCGGCTGCTCACGTTCGCGATGCTCTTCGGGGGCGGTGCCGCGCTCGCGCGCCATGCCGACTATCCGGCGTGGAAGGGCGGTTTCATGCTGCTCGCGCTCGGCGTGGCCCTCACCGCGGCGATCATCGCGCTCGGCGGATGAAGATCGCCCCGGCGGTCGCGGCGCCGGTTCTCTGCCTCGCGGCCGGGCTCGCGCACGCGCAGGGCGGCGAAACCCCGCCGGGAGTGGCGCCCGAGGCGCCCGGGTGGGAATTCTCGGCCACGGGCGAATGGAACGCGCCGAAGGGCGGGACCGATTTCGCCTCCGGCACCTTCACGGCCGACCGCGGCGCGCTGCACCTCGAGGCGCGGGCGAACTACGAGGCGATCCACGCGCAGTCGGCGTTCGTCGGCTGGACGTTCTCGTGGGGCGGGGCGGTGAAGCTCGAGGCGACACCCATCGCCGGGGGAGTGGGAGGAAGCCTGCGCGGCCCGATCGCCGGCCTCGAGGCGACGCTTTCCTCGGGAGCGTTCGACTACTACCTCGAGGCCGAGCACGTGAGCGTCCGCAACGAGGGCGAGTCGAGCTACAACTACGCGTGGACCGAGCTGGGGTGGCGGCCCGCCGAGTGGCTGCGGTTCGGCGCCGTCGGCCAGCACACGCGCATCTACGGCGGCGACCGCGAGACGCAGCGCGGCGGATTCGTCCAGCTCACCCACGGCAAGGCCACGCTCTCCGCCTACTGGTTCAATCCCGGAACGTCCGACCAGGTGCTGATCGTCTCCCTCGGCGCGGCGTTCTGAGCTCCCGCGGCCGGGCGACGCACAACTCGTAACATCGCGCCGGGGCGCCGCCGCTAGACTGGACCGATGCTGCGAGCCCTGCCCGCTCTCCTGCTGCTCGCCCTCGCCCTCGGCGCGCAACCCGCCGCGGCGGCACCCGTGCGCATCCTCTTCGTCGGCGACGAGATCCTCGACGCGGGCGATATCCCGGCGCGGCTCGCCTCGCTCGCAAAGGCGATGGGCCGCGAGGCCGAGGTCGAATCGATCTCGCTTCCCTCGTACACGCTGGGCGATCAGTGGCGCGACGGCCGCGCGCTCGAGGCGCTGCGCAAGGGGTGGACCTACGTCGTGCTCGAGCAGGCCGCGGCGGTGGGCGCCGACGAGCGCTCGCAGCTTGCCGCCTCGACGAGGCGCTTCGCCGAGCGGATCCGCGCCCAGGGCGCGAAGCCCGCACTCTTCATGACGTGGCCGCCCGAGGAGCAGGCGCGCTACTTTCCCGAGGCGATCGCCTCCGCCCGCGCCGCCGCCGAGGCTTCCGGCGCCATGCTTGTCCCCGCGGCGGAGGCGTGGCTGCGCGTGCTCTCGAAGGACCGTCACGCCGGCTTGTACTCCGGGGGTGCGCGGCCCTCGTCGCGCGGCGGCGATCTCGCGGTGCTTACGCTCTGGTTCACGTTCTTCCCCGCCGGCCCGCGGGACTTCGACGACGCGTACGTGGCCCGCCTCGGGGAGGCGCTCACGATCGAGCCCGGGCGTCGCGAGCCGTGGATCGACGCCGCGACCCGGGCGGTCGACGAGCCCCTGTCGCTCAAGTAGGGATCCGCGATCCTTGACCCTCGCCGCCGGATCGCCGAAAATATCCGGCTCTCTGGCGAGTTAGCTCAGTGGTTAGAGCAGCGGAATCATAATCCGTTGGTCCGGGGTTCAAATCCCTGACTCGCCACCACCCATTCCAAGGTACGACCTGAACACATAGGTGACAGGTCGTACCCAAGACATAAGTGACAGCCCCGTGCCGATCGGGTTGTCCAGCCGTCGCGCGTTCGAGCGCTACTTGTATCTCTGCTCGAACTCCTTCACGCGCTTGAGCCTCTCGGCCTTGACGGCCGGGTCTTCCCTGCCCGTGAACCACTGGTGGTCGGGCGAGCCCAGGATCTCGTTCAAGGTGGCTTCGAGCGTGTTTGCCGCCTTTTGGGCATCGGGCTTGGTGCTCGCCTTGCCTTGCGCGACGATCTCCTTGAGCTGCGGGACATAGTCCACGTAGAAGCTCTGGGCGACTTCGTAGTTGCCATGCCATTGCGTGTAGTCGGGCGCCATCATCGAGGCCCCGTGGCGGGCGCGGCGGCCCTGATGGTGCCAGAGCTCGAACCATGTCCAGTCTATCTTCTGGGCGTACTGGGCATAGCTGGAGCCTTCCACAGCCTTGAGCACCGCCGTGGCCTGGCCGTAGAGCTTCGCCCCGGGCTTCGCGAACTTTTCGTTGTACAGGGCCAGCTCGGCCTCGTACTGCTTGTAGAAGCTGTCCACGAAGCTGGCGGCATGGCACGCGGAGCAGACGTCCTTCATGTTCGCCTCGCGCTGTTCCCCGGAGACCTTCGCTCCGGGCAGGCCCATCTGCCTGTCGGCCTCGTTCGCCAGCACCGACACGGCCGGACGGTTGTTCCATTTGATCCGCATGCCCACGTCGTGAGTGACCGGCTGGTTCCTCGTCGCCGACATGTGGCAGGTTGCGCAGGTGGGAGCCGCCGTATAGTCCTCCCCGACGATCCACTTGTCGGAATCGAGGTGCATTTCCTTCCCGGCGGTGTACGTGTACATGATGCCGTGCTTGGACAGCTCGTATATCTCGTACTGCGGGTGATCGGGGCCCTGGTGACACTTGCCGCAGGTCTTGGGCTCGCGGGCCTGCGCCACCGAGAACTCATGGCGCTGATGGCACGCCGTGCAACTGCCCTCCGAGCCGTCGGGGTTCACGCGGCCCATCCCGGTGTTGGGCCAAGTGGCCGGGTCGAGCTTGCCGTCCTTGTCGACATGCGTGACCCCTCCGTGGCACTGCCAGCAGCCGTTCACGGCGGCGGCGGAGATGCCGTTGGGGAACTGCTCGGTCTTCATCGAGGCGGTATTGCCCTCGACCACCTCGGCCAGAAGGTTGTCCGCCGAGCCGATGATGCGGTCGGCCTTGCCATGGTGGGAGCTCAGGAACTCCGTGGCCTCCTTGCCGTGACACCGGCCGCAGTCGTTCGGGGACACGATCACGGATATGGTGTAGCCGTTGTGCTCGATGGCGCCCGGCGCACCCTTCTCCTTGCCGTGGCACTCGTAGCAGCCGACGTTGGCCCGGAAATGCCTGCTTCTGCCCCACTGCTGGTAAATGCCGGTCGTCGTGGCGCTGTGGCAGCCCACGCAGGCGGTCGATTCCTTCGATAGCTCCTTGGGAAGGCTGCTCGAGACTCCGCCGGCTTGCGCGGCCGCGGGCCACGCGAGCAGGAACAGGAGCGACGTGACGATCGCGACGGGCAGTTTCGTGCGCATGACCACCTCCCCGATTGCGCAGATACCGCGACGGCAACCAGTCTTGTGGTCCACCCTGCTGGTCGCCGGAAAACGAAGCTACCGCACCGTCCGACGCAGCAGGTTGATCTGGGTCAACGCTCGTCGAAAACAGCGCACCGTGGCGAGGGGCCGCTCACGCGAGCCGTCGATCGCTCAGGGCTACGGCTTGGCGCTCTCCGGGGCGCCGGAAGCGGCCGCTCCCGCCGCGCCGTACCAATCCTTCGTCGCGTTCACCACGCGCACCACCAGGAGCATCACCGGCACCTCGATCAGCACGCCGACGACGGTCGCGAGCGCGGCGCCCGAGCCGATGCCGAAGAGGCTGATCGCGGTGGCGACCGCCAGCTCGAAGAAATTGCTCGCGCCGATGAGCGCCGAAGGGCAGGCGACCGAGTGCGTCTCCCCGAGCGCCCGGTTGAGGAGGTAGGCGAGCGAAGCGTTGAAGAACACCTGCACCAGGATCGGCACCGCGATGAGGGCGATCACGAGCGGCTGGCGCAGGATCGACTCCCCCTGGAACGCGAATAGCAGGACCAGCGTGGCGAGCAGCGCCAACGTCGACCAGGGCGAGATGCGCGCGACGGCCCGATCGAACGCGTCCTGCCCCTTCGCGAGCAGCGCAGCCCGCAGCGCCTGCGCGATGGCGACGGGAATCACGATGTACAGGACCACGGAGATCAGCAGCGTCGCCCACGGCACGGCGATGCTCGAGATGCCGAGCAGCAGGCCCACGATCGGCGCGAACGTGAACACCATGATCGTGTCGTTCAGCGCGACCTGCGACAGCGTGAAGAGCGGGTCGCCGTTCGAGAGCCGGCTCCACACGAAGACCATGGCGGTGCAGGGCGCGGCCGCGAGCAGGATCAACCCGGCCACGTAGCCGTCGAGCTCGGCGGCCGGCAGCCAGGGCGAGAAGAGCCGCCGGATGAAGAGCCAGGCGAGGAACGCCATCGAGAACGGCTTCACCAGCCAGTTCACGAAGAGCGTCGCCCCGATCCCGCGCAGGTGCTTCCGGACCTCGTGCAGCGAGTGGAAGTCCACCTTCATGAGCATGGGGACGATCATCACCCAGATGAGCAGCCCCACCGGAATGTTCACGCGTGCGACCTGAAGCGCCCCGATCGCCTCGAACGCCCGCGGCAGGACCTTGCCCAGGCCGATGCCCGCGGCGATGCACGCGAGCACCCAGAGCGAGAGGAACCGCTCGAAGCCGCTGATGACGGCGGGCGTCACTTCCGGCCGATCTCCTTGAGCTTCGTTCGCAGGGAGAGGTTGTCGAGGCTCGCGAGCGGCAGGCTCACGAGGAGCTCGATCCGGCGCCGGAGGATGAGCGCCGCGTCGCGGAAGGCGGCGCGCTTGAGCTCGTCCGTGCCCTCGACCGCGGCGGGGTCCGCCACACCCCAGTGCGCCGCGATGGGCTTGCCGGGCCAGACCGGGCACACCTCGGCCGCGGCCTTGTCGCACACGGTGATCACGAAGTCGATGGGATCGGCGCCGGGCGCGGCGAACTCGTCCCAGCTCTTGCTGCGCAGCCCCTCGGTGCGCAGGCCGAAGCTCCTGAGCGTCTCGACGGTCCACGGGTTCACCTTCCCCATGGGATGGCTTCCCGCCGAGTGCGCCTTGAAGCGGCTTCCCCCGAGCTGCCTCAGCCACGCCTCGGCCATGATGGAGCGGGCCGAGTTCCCCGTGCAGAGGAAGAGGACGTTGTAGCCCTTGTCGGCCACGGCGCGGTCGTCAGCAGCAGGAGGCACGCGCGGCCGTGCCGGATACGGAGGCGGGCGCGCAGCAGGCGGCCTTCTGCGCTTCCTTCGCCTCGGCGGCCGGCGCGCAGCACGAATCCTTCGACGATTCCTCGCCCTCGCCGTGGTAGAAGGGTACGGTCCCGAGGCTGCGGAACGATTCCCACGCGACCCCCGCCGGGTCCGTGACCCAGTACTTGTCGGACCGCGCGTAGCAGCACGACACGTTCTTCTCGGCGCTCACCTTCGAGTCGGCCGTCTGGAGGCGCGCGTGGATCTCCTCGAGCTCGGCGGGCTCGTCCACCTGGAAGCCGAGGTGGTTCACGCCGGCCGCGCCCCCGCGCTGCGAGATCGCGAAGTTCACGCGCGGGTCCTCGAGCATCCATTTCGCGTAATCGTCCTTGCGCACCGAGGGCTCGGCGCCGAAGAGGGTCGAATAGAAGCGGATGCCGTCCTCAAGGTCGGGGACGGCCACGTGCACGTGGAATCTCTTCATGGTGGGATGCTCCCGGGTCAGGTGGTCGATTTTTCGCGGCGGGCGCGGCGCGGCGGGCTCGTGCCGCACGAGGGTCCGCAGGTGGTGCCGTCGCGCGCGCAGCAGTTCTCGGTGAGGTAGCCGAGCAGGCGGTTCATCCGCTCGTAGTTCGCGAAGTAATAGACGTAGCGCCCCTGCTGCCGCGCGCTCACGAGGCCCGCGTGGGCGAGCTCCTTCAGGTGGAAGGAGAGGGTCGCGGGCGCCACGCGGACGGAAGCGCCGATCTCGCCCACCGCGAGCCCCGTGGGGCCCGCCTCGACGAGCAGGCGATAGATGCGCAGGCGCGATTCCTGCGCGAGCGCGGCGAGGGCGGCGATGGCGAGGCGGTTGTCCATGTTTCGATATTACTCGAATTATGGAATTGGTCAACCCCCGCCCGGCGCCCGGCGGCGGGGCCGAATCGGGGACCGGGTTTTGAGGTAGGATTCACCTCCCGCCGGAAATCCTCCTGCCCGGAATCACCTCCGCGACCCAGGACGTCATGCAGCCGCCGAAGAAGGTCTACATCCGCACGTTCGGGTGCCAGATGAACGAGTACGACTCGGAGAAGATGGCCGACGTGCTCGCCGCCTCCGACGGCTACGAGAAGACCGCCGACCCCGCCGAGGCCGACCTCATCCTCTTCAACACGTGCTCGGTGCGCGAGAAGGCGCAGGAAAAGGTGTTCGCCGACCTCGGGCGCGTGAAGCCGCTCAAGCGCGCGCGTCCCGGGGTCCTCATCGGCGTGGCGGGGTGCGTCGCGAGCCAGGAGGGCGAGGAGATCGTGCGGCGCGCCCCGTACGTGGACTTGGTGTTCGGGCCCCAGACGCTGCACCGGCTGCCGGCCCTCATCGCCGAGCGCCGCGCCACGGGCCGCGCGCAGGTCGACATCTCCTTCCCCGAGATCGAGAAGTTCGACCACCTGCCGCCGGCGCGGGCCGAGGGGGCCTCGGCCTTCGTTTCGATCATGGAAGGATGCAGCAAGTACTGCACCTTCTGCGTGGTGCCCTACACGCGCGGCGAGGAGGTCTCGCGCCCCTTCGACGACGTGTTGGAGGAGATCCGCCACCTCGCCGCCTCGGGCGTGCGCGAGGTGACGCTCCTCGGCCAGAACGTGAACGCCTACCGCGGGGCGCTCGACGACGGCGCTTCCGCGGACTTCGCGCTGCTCCTCGCGCACGTGGCGAAGATCGAGGCGATCGAGCGCATCCGCTACACGACCTCGCACCCGCTCGAATTCACGCAGCGCCTGATCGACGCGTACCCGAAGATCCCGAAGCTCGTATCGCAGGTGCACCTCCCCGTGCAGTCGGGCTCCGATCGCGTGCTCGCGGCGATGAAGCGCAACTACACCGCGATGGAATACCGCTCGATCGTGCGCAGGCTTCGCGCGGCGCGGCCCGACATCTCGATCTCGAGCGACTTCATCGTGGGCTTCCCCGGCGAGACCGAGGAGGATTTCGCGCAGACGATGAAGCTCGTCGAGGACGTGCGCTTCGACGGCTCGTTCAGCTTCGTCTTCAGCCCGCGCCCCGGAACGCCCGCGGCGTCCCTGCGCGACGAAACGCCCCCGGAGGCGAAGCTCGTGCGGCTCCAGCGCCTGCAGGCGCGGCTCGCCGGGATCGCGCTCGAGTACTCGCGCGCCATGTTGGGCTCGCGCCAGCGCGTGCTCGTCGAGGGCCCCTCGAAGAAGGACCGGGCGGAGCTGTGCGGCCGCACGGAGAGCAACCGAGTCGTGAACTTCGCAGGGCCGCCGAGCCTCGCGGGGCGCTTCGTCGACGTCGACATCACCGCGGCCTACCCGCATAGCCTGCGGGGCCGGCTCGCACCCCATTGACCCCTGGAGGACATTCGTGATCCGGATTCCCTTTGTGTCGATCCTTCCCCGCCGCTTCCTCTTGGCCATCGCGCTCGGCGCGAGCTTCGCCGCGTTCGCGCAAGGGCCGGGCGAGGCGCCCGCGCCGTCCGCGGCACCCGCGGCCCCCGGCGCCCCGAACGGCAAGCCCGCGGCCGGCCCGCCGCAGAAGCCGCCTTCCTACCAGGACGTTCTCAAGGACGCGCAGACGCTCCCCGGGTTCTTCACGCTGCACCGCAAGGACGACAAGGTCTGGATCGAGATCCGACCCGACCAGCTCGACAAGCCGTTCTTCTTCAGCTACAACATCGCGCGCTCGGTCGGCGAGCGGGGCCTGTACGGCAGCCAGATGGGGGACTCGCAGCTCGCGGTGTTCCACCGCATCGGCAACCGCGTGCAGCTCATCGCGCGCAACACCCAGTTCTTCGCGAAGGAAGGCACGCCGCAGGCCGAGTTCGTGCGCGATTCGTTTTCGGACAGCCTGATCGCGAGCGCGGCCGAGGCCTCCCAGCCCAACCCGGAGAACCAGGCCGTGCTCGTGGAGGCGAACGCGCTGCTCTTCGGCGACATCCCCGGCTACCTCACGCGCCTGGAATTCGCCTTCCGCCTGCCCTTCGCGCTCGACGCGCACAACACGAGCATCGCCTCGGTGAACAACACCGAGCACCTCACGGGCCTCGAGGTCGACGCGCACTTCTCGGTGCCCAAGATCCCCGCCCCCCCGCTCAAGCCGCCGCCGGAGCCGACGCCCCCGCCGCCCACGGCGACCCCGGACCCGCGCAGCCTCTTCGTCGGCTTCTACTACAACTTCGCGGAGCTCCCGGCGCAGCCGATGCGCCCGCGCATCGCCGACGAGCGCGTGGGCTACTTCACCACGCCGCGCGTCGACTACACCGACGACGTCGCGATCAAGCCGAAGCTGCAGTACGTGAACCGCTGGCGCCTCGAGAAGAAGGATCCGACCGCGGCGATCTCCGAGCCCAAGCAGCCGATCGTCTACTGGCTCGACAAGAACATCCCCGTGAAGTACCGCGAGGCGGTCACCGAGGGCATCCTCGAGTGGAACAAGGCTTTCGAGAAGGCCGGCTTCCGCAACGCCATCGTCGTCAAGCAGCAGACCGACCAGGACACCTTCGACACCATGGACGCGCGCCACGCGTCGGTGCGCTGGTTCACGGGCGCCGACGTGGGCTTCGCGATCGGGCCCTCGCACGTCGATCCGCGCACCGGGGAGATCCTCGACGCCGACATCGGCATGTCCGACGTGTTCGCCCACGGCGCCCGGCGCCTCGTGGTGGAGGACCTCGGCAAGCCCGCGGGGATCGACGAGGACGAGTCCCTCGCCGGATCCGCGCTCGGCGCCCGCAGGGGCTACCTCGCCTGCGACTATGGCGCGGCGGCGGAACAGGAGGCCGAGTTCGCGTTCGACCTGCTCGAGGCCCGGGGGCTCGAGATGGACGGGCCCGAGGCCGACGCGCTCGCCAAATCCTACGTGAAGGACGTGATCATGCACGAGGTCGGCCACACGCTCGGGCTGCGCCACAACTTCCGCGCCTCCGCCGTCTACAGCCTGAAGCAGACCGACGACCCGGCCTTCACGAAGGTGAACGGCGTCGCCACCTCGGTGATGGACTACACGCCCTTCAACATCGCGCCCTCCGGCGTGAAGCAGGGCGAGTACGACATGAGCACGATCGGCCCCTACGACTACTGGGCGATCGAGTACGGCTACCGCGAGATGGACCCGGCGAGCGAGCCCGCGGAGCTCGCGAAGATCGCCTCCCGCTCGATCGAGCCGCAGCTCGCGTACGCGACCGACGAGGACGCGGGCGTGGGCAAGATGTTCATCGGCATCGACCCGCAGGTGAACCGCTTCGACCTGGGCTCCGATCCGCTCGAGTACTACAAGCGGCGCATGACGCTTTCGCGCGAGCTCTGGGACCGCATCGAGAACCTGAAGCTCGCGCCCGGCGAGAGCTACGAGCGGCTCACGCGCAGCTTCGTGGCGGGGTTCCTCCAGGTGGCGCGCATCGCCCCGCTCGCGGCGAAGTACGTGGGCGGCGTGGACACGACCCGCGACCGCGCGGGGACCGGCCGGCAACTCTTCGAGCCGACGCCCGCCTCGCGCCAGCGCGAGGCCATGCGCCTCATCGACCAGGACTTCTTCCAGGAGGGCAGCTTCCGCTTCCAGCCGCACTTCCTCGGGCGCCTCGCGCTCGACCAGTTCCAGCGCCCGGCCAACCCCGACATCTCGCCCTCGGCGGCGGTGTTCGCCGTGCAGAAGGCGCTGCTCGGGGAGCTGCTCTCCGACCCGGTCGCCGCGCGGCTCATCGACGCGCCGGAGAAGGCGCCCGATCCGTCGAAGGTGCTGCGGCTTTCGGAGCTCTACGACACGCTGCAGTCGTCGATCTGGAGCGAGCTCAAGTCGGGCCGCGAGATCAGCGCGATGCGCCGCAACCTCCAGCGCGAGCACCTGCGCCTCGTGACCGCGATGCTGCTGCACCCGGCGCCCACCACGCCCGCGGACGCGAGGAGCCTCATGCGCATGAACGCGAAGGCGCTGGTGGCGGACCTGCGCGCCGCGCAGTCGAAGCCGGGCTTCTCGAAGGAGAGCCGGGCGCACATCGGGGAGAGCCTGGATACGCTGCAGGAAGCGCTGAAGGCGCCGATGCAGCGCGCATCGAGCTGAGCGCGAAGCGGGGGCGGGCGCCTAAGGAGGGACGCCCGCCCGCCGCTTGATTCCGACGGTGGTCGCGAGCCGTCCCTGCATCGCCTCGACGAAGCGGCAGAGGTAGGGACGCGTCTCGCGCGGGTCGATCACGTCCTCGACGGCGAAGGCCTCGGCGGTGAGCAGAGGCGAGGCGAGGGCGCGGAGCTCCCCCTCGATCTCCGCCAGGCGCTTCGCCGGATCCGGCGCATTCTCGATCTCCCGCCGGAACGCCACGGCTGCGCCGCCCTCCACGGGGAGCGATCCCCATTCCGCCGACGGCCAGGCGATCTTGAAGTCGAGGCCGTTCTTGTCCGTGGTCGCCATGCCGGCCATGCCGTAGCACTTGCGGATCACGACGGTGAGCATCGGCACGGTCGCCTGCAGCGACGTGTAGACCGCGCGCATCCCCTCGCGCAGCGTGGCCGCCTGCTCCGCCTGCAGCCCCACCATGAAGCCGGGCACGTCCACGAGGAAGACGACGGGGATGTGGAACGTGTCGCACAGGGTGATGAAGTGGGTCTGCTTGCGCGCCGCCTTCACGTCCATCGCGCCGCCGTTCACCATCGGGTTGTTGGCGACGAAGCCCACGACCTTGCCGTTCAGGCGCGCGAGCGACGTGATGACCGCGCGGCCGAACGTGGGCTGGATCTCGAAGACCGAGCCGCGGTCGGCGACCATCGCGACGAGCTTGCGCATGTTGTAGGGTTGCCGGCGGTCGCGGGGGACGATCGTGAGCAGCCCTTCGTCGCGGCGCACGGGATCGTCGTCGCAGGGCGCCGCGGGCGGCAGCTCCCAGACGCTCTGCGGCATGTAGCTCAGGTACCGGCGGATCATCGCGAAGCAGTCGCTCTCGCTCTCGGCGGCGTTGTCGATGGTGCCCGCCACGTCGACCGCGACGTGCGCGCCGCCGAGCTCCTCCTTCGCGATCTTCTGGCCGAGCGAGCGCTCGACCACGGGCGGGCCGGCCGCGAAGACCTGGCTCGTGCCCTTCACCATGACGGACCAGTGCGCGAGGATCGCGCGCCCCGCGGGGCCGCCCGCCGCGGTGCCCATCACCGCGCAGACCACGGGCACCTCGGAGAGCAGCTCCACCGAGCGCTCGAAGCCGTGCACGCCGGGGAACACGGTGTAGCCGCGCCGCGTCGCGGAGGTGACCGTGCCGCCCGCGCCGTCGATCAGGTTCACGAGCGGGATGCGGTACTCGTGCGCGAGGTCCTCGACGAAGCCGCCCTGGCCGCCCTTGCGCCGGTCGCTTCCCCAGCTCGTCCCGCCGCGCACCGTGAAGTCCTCGCCGCCGATCGCGACCGCCCGGCCGTCGATCTTCGCGAGCCCCATCACGTAGGGCGCCGGGACCACGTTCACGAGCTTGCCGTCGGCGTACGTGCCCTTGCCGGCGAGGCGGCCGACCTCCTGGAACGAGGACTCATCGCACAGGCCCGCGATGCGCTCGCGGATGGTGAGGCGACCCTGCGCGTGGTGCTTCGCGACCGCCTCGGCGCCCCCGAGGGCGTCGGCGAGCGCGCCGCGCCGCTCGATCTCGTCGGTTTCGGGCTTCCAGGTCATCGGTCGTCCCCGCCCTAGACCTCGAGGACGGCGACGAGCTGGCCTTCGGCCACGGGATCGCCCTCGTTCACGGGGACCTGGGTCACCTTGCCGCGCGCTTCCGCGAGCACGGGGATCTCCATCTTCATCGACTCGAGGATCATGAGCGGCTCCTCCTCGTCCACCTCGTCGCCGGGCCGCTTGAGGATCTTCCACACCGAGCCGGTGATCTCCGACCGGATTTCCTTCGTCGCCATTCGCGTCCTTCCTTCGTTCCCGAAATCGTGGGCGTGGCCGCGCTCAGCCGGCGCCGGCCCGCTCGTCCACCGGTGGTTGCGCCTGCGCGCGGGGCGAAGCCCGGTCGCAGGCGACGACGCCCGCGCCTTCGAGCCGCTGCAGCTCGGCGGGCGTGAGCCCCAGGAGCTCCGTGAGCACGCGGCGCGTGTCCTGGCCGATGCGCCGTCCCGAATGGCGGATCGCGCCGGGCGTCTGCGAAAGCCGCGGGACGGGCGCGGCCATCGCGACCGTGCCGAGGTCGTCGTCGGCCGCCCGCACGATGGCCCCGCGCGCCGCGTAGTGGGGATCGCCGAAGATGTCGGCCATGGTGAAGATGCGCGTCGCCGGGACGCCCGCCTCGTGCAGCGCGCGCTCGAGCTCCGTGAGATCGCGCCCGGCCGTCCAGCGGCCGATGAGGTCGTCGATCTCCTCGTGGTGGCGCGAGCGCTCGACCGCATCCTTGAAGCGCGGGTCTTCGGCGAGCTGCGGCGCGCCCATGCAGGCGACGAGGCGCCGGAACACGGCGTCGCCCATGGCGGTGACGTGGATGAACTGGCCGTCGCGCGTCGCGTAGAGGTTGTTGGGCGTGCTGTCGGGCAGCCGCGAGCCCGCGCGGCTCGCGACGAGGCCCAGCTTCTCGAAGGCCGGGATGTGCGGCTCCATGAAGCTGAACGCGCACTCGTAGAGCGCGCTGTCGACGTACTGGCCGCGGCCCGTCTTCGCGCGCGCGAGGAGCGCCATCACCGCGCCGAACGCGCCGTAGAGCCCGGTGATGTAGTCGGTGATCGAGACCGCCACGCGCGAGGGCGGGCGGTCCGGGTCGCCCGTGATGTGGCGCAGCCCGCTCACCGCCTCCCCGATCACGCCGTAGCCGGCGCGGTCGCTGTAGGGGCCGGTCTGGCCGAAGCCGCTGATGCGCACCATGACGAGCCCGGGATTCGCGCGGGCGAGCTCCGCGTAGCCGAGGCCCCACTTCTCGAGCGCGCCGGGGCGGAAGTTCTCGACGACCACGTCGCACTTCGCGGCGAGGCGGCGGACGATCTCCTGGCCCTCGGCTCGGCGCAGGTCCACCGAGACGAGCGACTTGTTGCGGAAGATGCTCGCCGCATAGAGGGACTTGCCGTGGAAGCGCTTGCCCATGGTGCGCACGGGGTCGCCTTCGGCGGGCTCGACCTTGATCACCTCCGCGCCGAAGTCGGCGAGCAGGCGCCCGCAGAACGGGCCGGCCACCGTCGAGCCCATCTCGAGCACGCGGTATCCGGACAACGGGCCGTCCCCGGGCATCGTTTCCTGCGACATCGTCTCCCCGCTCGCCTCGCGCTGAACGCGCATTCTGCGGCGCGGTCCGGCACGGCGTCAACGGATTTGTGGACAGAAGTGTTGACAATTTCGCGCAGCGCGTTGTACGGTGCCGGATGCCCGCCCCGCGGACCGGCGAGGCGTCCCCGGGGCACTTCCAGGCGTGAGAGACCACCTTGCCGAGAAAGACACCGAAGCCGCGCCCGCCTCCCGCGCGCAAGGCGGGGAGCCCGGGCGCGAGGCGCCCGCGGAGCGTGGCGGAGATCCGCGACTCGCTGAGGGCGAGGATCGCCCAGCAGCACATCGCCCCGGGCGCCAAGCTGCGCGAGACGGACCTCGCCGAGGAGTTCGGCGTCTCCCGGGCGCGCGTGCGCGACGCGCTGGCCGCGCTGGAGCAGCGGGGGCTCGTCGAGCGCATTCCCAATCGCGGCGCGGTGGTGATCCGGCTCGACCTCTCGCAGGTGTTCTACATCTACGACCTGCGCGAGGTGCTCGAGGGGCTCGCGGCGCGCCTCGCCACGCAGAACGCCCCGCCGCAGACCTGGCAGGAGGACCTCGCGCGGTTCCGGGGGCCGCTCAAGGACCTGGTCGGCCGCGGCGACCTCCAGGACTACATCGGGCACTACGAGGCGCTGCGGCGCAAGATCATCAGGGCGGCGGGCAATCCGGTGCTCGCCGAGATGCTCGACATCATCTTCGAGAAGACCCAGGTGCTCATCCGGCGCATCATCATCCTGCCGGGTCGCGCCGAGGTCGGGCGCCAGCAGCACGTGGCGATGCTCCAGGCGATGTCCCGGGGCGATGCCGAGGAGGCGGAGAAGCTGCGCCGCAGCGGCCTGCGCAGCGCCAAGGCCGCGTTCGACAAGTACCAGCGCTTCATCCTTTGACGCGGCGCGGCGGCGCAGCGCGATGAGCCCCCCGGAAACGCCCGACATGCCCGACGGCAAGCCGAAGGATCCCCTCGAGGAGCGACGCGAGGGGCTCGAGCGCGAATTCGCCGCGCGGGAGGCGAAGGCGCGCGCGATGGGCGGGCCGGAAAAGCTCGCGAAGCGAAAGGCCGCGGGGATCCTCGACGCGCGCCAGCGGCTCGAGCGCCTTTTCGATCCCGGGACATACGTCGAGTCCGGCCTCTTCTCGACCTCGGCCCATCCCGCCGACCGCGACAAGTCGCCGTGCGACGGGAAGATCGCCGGATTCGGCCGGATCGACGGGCGCATGGCCGCCGCCGTCTCCAACGACTTCACGGTGATGGGCGCCTCGAGCGGGGCGACGAACGGCCGCAAGATCGCGCACATGAAGCGCGTGGCGACCGAGCGCGGCCTGCCGCTCGTCTTCCTCGGGGAATCGTCGGGGGCGCGCATGCCGGACCACATGGGCTCGCGCGGGATGGGCTCGCTCCTCGGCAACGACGGCCTGCAGTACCGGCGCATGCGCGAGACGCCGTGGGCCTCGGCCACGCTCGGGATGTCGTACGGGTCGTCCTCGTGGTACGCGGTGCTCTCCGATTTCAACGTGATGCGCAAGGGCGCCGTGCTCGCCGTCTCGAGCGCCCTTCTCGCCTCGCTCGCGATCCGCGAGGAGGTGGACCCGCAGGAGCTCGGCGGGTGGCAGCTCCACGCGGAAGTGACGGGCTTCGCCGACCTCGTGGTCGACACCGACGAGGAAGCGATCGACGCGATCAAGCGCTTCCTCGCCTACCTGCCGGGCCACCACCACGAGCCTCCTCCCGTGGCCCCCGTGCCTGCGGGGTCGGGCGCGCGCATGGCCGGGGTGCTGCGCCGCCTGCCCGCCAGCCGCACCCAGGTCTACGACGTGCGCAAGGTGATCCACGACGTCGTGGACGAAGGCAGCTTCTTCGAGCTCAAGGCGCGCTTCGGCAAGGTCGCGACCACGGGGCTCGCGCGGCTCGACGGGCGCACCGTCGGCATCCTCGCCAACAACCCGCTCCACAAGGGCGCGGCGATGGACGCCGAGGCGTGCGAGAAGATGACGAGCCTCATCGTGCTGTGCGACTCGTTCAACATCCCGATCGTGCTCTTCGTCGACACGCCGGGCTTCGTGATCGGCACCGAGGCCGAGCGCCGGCGCGCGCCCGGCAAGATCATGAACATGATGAACGCGCTCGCGCTCACCACGGTGCCGAAGCTCTCGGTGATCCTGAGGAAGAGCTACGGCCAGGCCTACCTCAACATGGGCGGGGGGCGGAACTCCGACGAGGTCGCCGCGTGGCCCACGGCCGAGGTGAGCTTCATGGACGCGTCCTTCGCGGTGAGGATCGTGCACGGCCTGGAGCCCGGAGCGCCCGGCTACGACGAGGCGCTCGCGGCGATGAGCCGGGACAGCGAGGTATGGGACATGGCCTCGATCTACGCCGTCCAGTCGGTGATCCGCCCCGAGGAGACGCGCGATTACCTGATCCGCATGCTCGACGTGCACCGCCTGCGCCTCACCGGCGGCGTGGGGCAGCACCTCATGCGCGCCTGGCCCACGAGCTACTGAGGATGGCGATCTTCGACAAGGTGCTGGTGGCCAACCGCGGCGCGGTCGCTTCCCGTGTGCTTCGCGCGTGCAACGCGCTCGGCATCGCCTGCGCCGCCGTGTACTCGGAGGCCGACCGCGACGCCCCCTGGCTCGCGCTCGCGGGCGAGGCGTTCCCCATCGGAGCGGCCCCCGCGCGCGAGAGCTACCTCAACCAGGCGGCGATTCTGGAGGCCGCGCGGCGCCTGCGCTGCGACGCGCTGCATCCGGGATACGGCTTCCTGTCGGAGAACGCCGCGTTCGCGCGTGCCGTCGAGGAGCGCGGGATGCGCTTCGTCGGACCGTCGCCGCGATGGATCGAGGAGATGGGCCACAAGACGCGCGCACGCGAGCTCGCCGCGGCGCAGGGCCTGCCGGTCGGGCGCGGGTCCGGCGTGCTCCCCGCAGGGCCCGATGCCGTGCTCGCCGCGGCCGAGGAGATCGGCTACCCGGTCCTGGTGAAGCCCGCCGCGGGGGGCGGCGGCATCGGGATGCTTTCCGCCCGCGGACCCGGGGAGCTCCTCGCCGCCGTGGAGCGCGCCGCCTCCATGGCCGAGCGAGGCTTCGCGAACCGCGAGGTCTATCTCGAGCGCCTCGTGGACGAGCCGCGCCACGTCGAGGTCCAGCTCCTGGGCGACCGCCACGGCGGGATCGCCCACCTGTTCGAGCGCGACTGCTCGATGCAGCGGCGGCACCAGAAGATCATCGAGGAAGCGCCCGCGCCAGGCGTGGACCGGGCGCGCATGCGGGCGCTCCTGGAGCAGGTCGCGGGCACCTTCGGGCGCCTCGGCTACGACAACCTCGGGACCGTGGAGATGCTGCTCGCGCCCGACGGCGAGTTCCGCTTCCTCGAGATGAACACGCGCCTGCAGGTCGAGCACGGCGTCACCGAGGAGGTGACGGGCATCGACCTGGTCGCCGCGCAGCTGCGCTCTTCGGCCGGCGCCCGGCTCTCCGAGATCCTGCCCGAGCCGCCGCGCATGCGCGGGCACGCCATCCAGGCTCGCGTCTACGCCGAGGACCCGAGGCGCTTCCTGCCCTCGCCCGGGATGCTGCGCGAGTTCGCCCCGCCCGCGGGCCCCGGCGTGCGCGTCGAGACCGGCTACGCCCGCGGGCGCGAGGTGACGCCGCACTACGACCCGCTGCTCGCGAAGGTCATCGCGCGGGACGACACGCGCGAGGCCGCCATCGGGCGCCTGATTGCTGCGCTGCAGATGTTCCGCATCGAGGGAGTCAAGCACAATGTACCCGCGCTCGTGGCGATCCTCGATTCCGAGGAGTTCCGCCTGGGGCGCGTCCATACCGGGCTCGCGACGCGGATCGCGGGCCGGGTGGCCGCCGCGGCGGCCGGATAGGCGTTTCGCAGGGTGTCGACGACGATCAGCAGGCACAAACGGAGGAGACGATGAGCAGAGCGAGGATCCTGGCCTCGATCGCCGCGGCGATCGGGCTCACCGCGGGCACGTTCGCCGCAGCCGAGGTGAGCGAGGTGAAGATGATGTCGCAGTACGGCATCGGCTACATGCAGCTCACGCTGATGAAGCACGACAAGCTGATCGAGAAGCACCTGAAGGCCGAGGGCCTCGCCGACACGAAGGTGAGCTGGGCGACGCTCGGCGCCGGCGCGGCGGCCAACGACGCGCTGCTGGCGGGCGGCCTGCACTTCGCCTCCGGCGGGACGGGGCCCGCGATCATCCTCTGGGACAAGACGCGGGGGAACGTGGACGTGCGCGGCGTCTCGGCGCTGTCCTCCATGCCGTGCATCCTGGTGTCGCGCAATCCCGCGGTGAAGACGATCCGCGACTTCACCGACAAGGACCGCATCTCCATGGCGGGCGCCGGCTCCTCGGTGCAGACGATCTACCTGGAGATGGCGGTCGCCAAGGAATACGGCATGGCGAGCTACAAGAAGCTGAACCACCTCATGGTGAACCTGCCGCATCCCGAGGGGCTGCGCGCGCTGCTCTCGGGCTCGGGGGAGATCAACGCGCAGTTCGCCTCGCCGCCGTTCCAGAACATCGCGCTCGAGAATCCGGCGATTCACCCGGTGCTCAATTCCTACGACGTGATGGGCGGGCCCAACACCTTCCTCATGGTCTGGTCGACGGAGAAGTTCCGCAAGGAGAACCCGAAGACCTACAAGGCGGTGCTCGACGCGCTCAGGGAGGCGACCGACGCCATCAACGCCGACAAGAAGCGCGCGGCCGAGGTGTACGTGGAGGAGGGCGGCGGCAAGGAGAGCGTCGACAAGATCCTCAAGATGATGGAGGACCCGCAGGTGCACTACACGATGGCGCCGGAGCGGATCCTTCCCTACGCCCAGTTCATGCACAAGGTGGGCATCATCAAGCACGAGCCGCAGTCCTGGAAGGAGCTCTTCTTCCCCGAGGTGCACGACCTCCCGGGCAGCTGAGCATGGGGGCGGGAGGGCCGCAGCCGCTGCTCGCGGTCGACGGGGTGACGCTGCAGTACAAGACGCGCGAGCACCTCGTCACCGCGACCTACCGGGTGAGCTTCGACGTCCACCCGTCGGACCGCTTCGTCCTCCTCGGCCCGTCGGGCTGCGGCAAGTCGACGCTGCTCAAGGCGGTGGGCGGCTACCTCAAGCCCGTCGAGGGGACGATCCGGCTCAAGGGCGCGGAGGTCGCCCGCCCCGGGCCGGACCGCGTCATGGTGTTCCAGGAGTTCGACCAGCTCCTGCCCTGGAAGACGGTGAAGGAGAACGTCGCGTTCGCCCTCGAGGCCTCGGGGCGCATGCGGGGGCGCGAGGCGCAGGAGCGCGCGATGGCGTGCATCGAGAAGGTGAACCTCGTGCGCTTCGCCGATTCGCTCCCCCACACGCTCTCCGGCGGGATGAAGCAGCGCGTCGCGATCGCGCGCGGCATGGCCATGGAGCCCGATATCCTGCTGATGGACGAGCCCTTCGCCGCCCTGGACGCGCTCACGCGCCGCAAGATGCAGGACGAGCTGATGCAGCTCTGGGAGGGCACGCGCTTCACGGTGCTCTTCGTGACGCACTCGATCCCCGAGGCGGTGCGCATCGGCAACCGCATCCTGCTGCTGTCCCCGCACCCGGGCCAGGTGAAGGCGGAGCTCAACAGCGACGGCTCGGACGCCGAGGATCCGAGCGGCCGCCGCCTCTCGGACCGCATCCATTCCATGCTCTTCTCCGACGGCGAGACGGAGCCGGAGGCCGCCGCCCATGGCTAGCCGCCCGCCGGCGCGTCCCGAGTACGTCCGCGAGCAGGTCGACGAGCACGACTTCGGCGTCGTCAACAAGCCGCTCACGCTCTGGGAGCGCGTGTACGGCAACACCGTGGTGCGCAAGGCCTCGATCCTGGTCGTGCTCGCACTCGTCTGGCAGGCCTACGCGATGCACCTCGGGAACGCGCTGCTCCTGCCGACCTTCACGGACACGCTGCACTCGTTCCTCGATCGCGTCGGGAGCGGCGAGCTGCTGCGCAAGTCGTGGGTGTCCATCAAGGTGCTCCTCCAGGGCTACGCGATCGGGCTCGTGCTCGCGCTCGTGATCACGATGCTCGCGATCGCCACCCGCATCGGCAACGACCTGCTGGAGACGCTCACCGCGATGTTCAACCCCCTGCCCGCGATCGCGCTGCTCCCGGTCGCGCTCATCTGGTTCGGCCTGGGCAGCGGCAGCATCATCTTCGTGCTCGTGCACGCGGTGCTGTGGCCCATCGCGCTCGCCACCCACTCGGGGTTCCTCGGCGTGTCGAGCACGCTGCGCATGGTGGGGCGCAACTACGGGCTCGCGGGCTTCGCGTACGTGCGCCGCATCCTCATTCCCGCCGCTTTTCCCAGCATCCTCTCGGGACTCAAGATCGGCTGGGCGTTCGCGTGGCGCACGCTCATCGCCGCGGAGCTCGTGTTCGGCACGACCTCGGGCTCGGGCGGGCTCGGGTGGTTCATCTACGAGAACAAGAACGTGCTCGACATCCCGGCCGTCTTCGCGGGGCTGTTCACCGTGATCCTCATCGGGCTGCTCGTGGAGAACCTCATCTTCCGGACGATCGAGCAGAGGACGGTGCGCCGGTGGGGGATGCATTTCTGAAGGCGGCCCCCGCGGCGCGCCTCGCGAAGCTCTCCGGCGCCCTGCTCGCGGCGGTGTGGCTGGTGGAGCTCGCGCGCATCGTGCGGCCGGCGCCGCCGCTCGCGACGCTCGGGGGCGCGGCGCTCGCCGCCTTCGTGGCGCTCGCCCTCGTGCGCGCGAACCGGCACATCCGCGCGCTCTTTCTCGTCGTGGCCGGGACCTCGGCGGTGATGGCCTGGCGCGGCGGCGTTCCCGACGCGCTCGCCGCGGGATTCGGGCGCGCGCAGATCTTCGGCGCGTTCCTGCCCTCGGTGCTCTTCCTGCGCGCCACCGCGGAGGCGAGCCCGCGGATCGCGAGGCTGCGCCACGGGCTGGGCGGCCTGGACGCGGCGGGCGCGCAGAACTGGACGCTCTACGGGTCGCACGCGCTCGGCGCGGTGCTCAACGTGGGCGCGATGTCGATCCTCGCGCCGGTCGTTTCCCGCGGCGCGGGCGAAGCGCGGAGGGAGGGGCTCGCCTCGAGCTCGGCGCGCGGCGTGGGCACGGCCGTCATGTGGTCGCCCTTTTTCATCGCCATGGCGTTCACGAGCCAGCTGGTCCCCGGCGTCGCGGTCTGGGAGGCGATGTCGGTCGGCGTGGGGCTCGCCGCGATCGGGCTCGCCCTCTCGCACGCGCTCTTCACGCCGGCGCTTCGCGGCGCGGCGTTCCGGTCGAGCGTCGCGCAGCTCGGCCCGCTCGTCGCGCCGATGGCGATCGTGGTCGCCGCCGTCGTGGCGGCGAACGCCTTCGTGGGCCTCAACGGCCTGCAATCGGTCGCGCTCGTCGTTCCCGCGTGCTGCCTCGCCTACCTCGCGGCGCTCGGGCCGGAGGCGGCGCGCGAGGCGGCGCGCCGCGCGTTCGAGAGCTTCGGGCGGCTCGCCGACGAGCTGCTCATCGTCGCGGGCGCCACGATCCTCGCCGCGGTGGTCGCCGCGCTGCCCTCGGCCCACGCGTTCGGCGCCGCGGTCACTCCGGGCCTCGTTTCCGGGTTCGCGCTCATCGTGGCGCTCGTGTTCGTGCTCGTCGCCCTCGGGCAGGCGGGTCTGCACCCGATGATCGGCGCCGGGATCGTGGTTCCCGTGATCGCCGCGGGCCCGTTCGGCGTCTGCCACGCCGTGCTCGTGGAAACGGCGGTCTTCGCGTGGGGGCTCAGCGCCTCGATCTCGATGTGGACGCTGCCCATCGTGGCCGCCTCGATCAGCTTCAACGTCCCGGTGCGCAGCCTCGTGTCGCGGAGGAACCTCCTCTTCGGCCTGCTCTACGCGCTCGCCGGGGTTCTCTACCTGGGCGCCGTGAACGCCGCGTGCGCCCCGACCTGACCCGACCCTGCGAGGAGCCCCGATGGCCGCCCAAGACATCCGCCTCACGGACGACAACCGCCGCCGGACCACGGGCGGCAAGGCGGTCGTCGACGCGCTCCAGGCCGAGGGCGTGCGGCACGTGTTCGGGCTCATCGGCTCGGCGGGGATGGAGATCTTCGACGCGCTCTACGACTCGAAGTCGATCCGCTTCGTCGGCGTGCGCGACGAGCGCACCGGCGTGCACATGGCCGACGGCTACGCACGCGCCTCGGGCGGCGCCGGCGTCTTCCTCGCGGGCCAGAACGGGCCCGGCGCCACCAACCTCGTGACGGGCCTCGCGCAGGCGCACGCGGCGTATTCGCCGGTGGTGGCGCTCGCGGGGTCGCTCTCCTCCGCCCACGTCTACCGCGACGCCTTCCAGGAGGTGGACCAGCAGGCGCTCTTCAAGCCGATCACCAAGAGGACCTGGACCGTCACGCAGGCCGGGCGCATCCCGGAGATGGTGCGCGAGGCCTTCACCACGGCGCTTTCACCGCGGCGCGGGCCCGTGGCCCTCAACCTGCCGCGCGACATCCTGTCGGAGTCCTTCCCCGAGGAGCCGCAATCGCCGGTGCGCTCGCATCGCGCCTCGGCCCCGGCAGCGGGCGATCCCGAGCTCGTGCGGGAAGCGGCGCGGCTGCTCGCGGCTGCGCGCCGCCCCTTGATCATCGCGGGCGGCGGCGTGAAGAACGCCCGCGCGCATCGCGAGACGCTCGCCCTCGCCGCACGGCTGGGCGCGCCCGTGGCGACCTCGCCCGGCCACGGCGACGCCATTCCCTCCGACGATCCGCTCTACGCGGGGCAGGTCGGGCCGCGCGGCAACGCGGTCGCCTCCGCCCTCGCGAAGGAAGCGGACGTGATCCTCGCCCTCGGCACGCGGCTCGGCTTCAACACCACCTTCTACACCTACGACAACCTCAACCGCGAGGCGAAGATCGTCCACGTGGAGCAGGAGCCTTCCGCCGTGGGTCGGTTCTTTCCCGTGGCGCTCGGGATCGTCGGCGACGCCGGGAGAATCGCCGCGCAGCTCGCCGCCGAGCTCGTCGCCCATGTTCCGCCGCCGGAGGTGGCGCAGCACGCGGCGAGGTTCCGCGAGGAACGCCGCAGGCTCCTCGAGCAACGCGAGGCGGCGGGCCGTGCGCGGGGCGACCCGATCGCGCCGGCGTCGCTCTACCACGCGCTGCGTGCCGCCGTGCCCGCGGACGCGATGTTCACCCTGGACGCGGGCACGCTGTGCCTGCAGGCGACCGACCAGCTCCCGTACCGCCGGCCGCCCTCGCTCTTCACGCCGCTCGACTTCGGGCTCGTCGGCTTCTCCTACGCGGCGGGGCTGGGCGTGAAGCTCGCGTGTCCCGAGCGCCCGGTCGTGAGCCTCATGGGCGACGGCGGCTTCGGGATGACGGTGAGCGAGATCGGCACGGCGGTGCAGAACCGCATCGACACCGTGTGCGTGGTGATGAACAACGGCTGCTGGGGCGCGGAGAAGGCGTACCAGCGCGACTTCTTCGGCGGGCGCTACATCGGCGCGGACGTTCCCAACCCGCCGTACGACGAGCTCGCACGGCTCTACGGCGCGGCGGGCTTTCGCGTGGAGAAGGCGGCCGAGCTCGACGCGGCGCTGCGCGAGGCGCTCGCCTGCGGCCGGCCCGCGATCGTCGACGTGGCGGTCGACCCCGAGGCGCTCTACAGCTTCCGGCGCGACTCGTTCAAGCATCGCGACAAGGCGGCCGGCTAGAGGATGGACGGCGCCGCCTTCGACTACGTCGTGGTGGGGGCGGGCTCCGCGGGTGCGGCGCTCGCCGCGCGCCTCACGGAATCGGGAAGGCACCGCGTGCTGCTCCTCGAGGCGGGAGGGGCCGGCCGCAATCCCTGGATCCACATTCCCCTCGGCGTCGGCAAGCTCCTCACGGACGATCGCTACGCGTGGAAGTTCGAGACGCTGCCCCAGGACGGGCTCCAGGGACAGAGGATCTACTGGCCGCGCGGCAAGGTGCTCGGCGGCTCGAGCGCGCTGAACGGCATGGCGTACGTCTGGGGCGAGCCGGCGCAGTTCGACGCGTGGCGCGACGCGGGACTCTCCGGCTGGGGCTGGTCCGACGTCCGGCCCTACTTCCAGCGCATGGAGAGCAATCCCTACACGCGCGAGCCGGGACGCGGGCACGAGGGGCCGATGCGCATCACCGATCGCAAGGCGCGCGAGCGCGATCCGCTCTCGGACGCCTTCGTCGCCGCGTGCCGCGAGGCGGGCATCGACGAGACGCGCGACTACAACGTCGCCGGCTACGAGGGCGTGCGCTACCTCGAGCAGACCGCCCACGAAGGAAGGCGCTGGAGCACGGCGGTCGCGTACCTGCGCGAGGCGAGGCGCCGGCCGAACCTCGCGATCGAGACCGGGGCGCTCGTGGGCCGCGTTCTCTTCGAGGGCGGCGCGGCGGCCGGCGTGGAGTACGCGAAAGACGGGCAGACGCGCGCGGCGCGGGCGGCGCGCGAGGTGATCCTGTGCGCGGGCACGATCCAGTCGCCCCAGATCCTCGAGCTCTCGGGTGTCGGGGACGCCGCGCGGCTCGGCGCGCTCGACATCCCGGTGCTCGCCCATCGTCCCGCCGTGGGCGAGAACCTGATCGACCACCTGCAGGTGCGTTGCACCTACGAATGCACGCTGCCCATCACCATCAACGACGTGATGCGCAGCCTCCGCCATCGCCTCGCGGCGGGCCTCGAGTACCTCGTCGCGCGCAAGGGGCTCATGGCGGGAACCTCCTCGACCGCGCACGCGATCACCCGCACCTCGGCCGGCCTCGACGCGCCCGACGTGATGGTGCGCATCTACCACATCAGCGGAAAGGACCGCTACTCGCGCTCGCCCGGCGCGGGCATCGATCCCTTTCCCGGCTTCTCCATCGGGGGGTTCCCGCTGCATCCGCGCTCGCGCGGCCACATCCACGCCGCATCCCGCGATCCCTGTGCGCACCCCATGATCGAGCCGCGCTACTTCAGCGACGGGCACGACCGCGCCACCGCCCTCGCCCTGCTGCGCCTCATCCGCCGCATCGCCGCGCAGCCCGCGATGGGCCCGGTGATCGTGCGCGAGACGCGTCCCGGTCCCGAGGTGCGCGGCGACGCGGAGCTGCTCGACTATGCGCGAGCCTGCGGCCAGACCGCGTGGCACGCCGTGGGCACGTGCCGCATGGGCGCCGCCGAGTCCGATTCGGTGGTCGACGCGCGGCTGCGCGTGCACGGCGTGGGACGGCTGCGCGTGGCCGACGCCTCCGTGATGCCGACGATCCCGTCGTCCAACACGAACGCGCCCTCGATCATGATCGGCGAGCGCGCGGCCGATCTCGTCCTCGCCGACGCGCGCTGAGGTCCGACCCCGTTTCGGTCCACAATAGCCGCATGGCGACGCGACGCAAGCCTCCTTCGGAGGAGGTCGTGTTCAAGCCGGTGGACAACGCCCGGCTCGCGGCCCTGTGCGGGCCGCTGGACGCGAACCTGCGCCAGATCGAGACGGCGCTCGACGTGACGATCGCGCGCCGCGGCGAGCGCTTCGCCGTCTCGGGGCCGCGCGAGAAGTCCGCCCAGGCCGCCCAGGCGCTGCGCCGCTTCTACGGCGAGGCGAGCCGCGACCTGTCGGTCGAGGACATCCAGCTCGGCCTCGTCGAGATCTCGCACCCGCGGCCGCCCGGCGGGCAGGAGGCTCCCGCGCTCGTGCTCCCGCGGCGCGGCGAGCTCACGGCGCGCACGCCGCGCCAGGCCCAGTACCTGCAGAACATGCGCGACTTCGACATCACCTTCTGCGTCGGCCCCGCGGGCACGGGCAAGACCTTCCTCGCGGTGGCCGCCGGCGTGGACGCGCTCGAGCGCGACGCCGTGAAGCGCATCGTGCTCACGCGCCCCGCGGTGGAGGCGGGCGAGAAGCTCGGGTTCCTGCCCGGGGACCTCGCGGCGAAGGTCGATCCGTACCTCCGGCCGCTCTACGACGCGCTCTACGACCTCATGGGCTACGACAAGGTGAACCGCAGCTTCGAGCGCGGCGCGATCGAGATCGCGCCGCTCGCCTTCATGCGCGGGCGCACGTTGAACCACGCGTTCGTGATCCTCGACGAGGCGCAGAACACGACGCCCGAGCAGATGAAGATGTTCCTCACGCGCATCGGCTTCGGCTCCAAGGCGGTGGTCACGGGCGACGTGACGCAGATCGACCTCGCGAAGGGCCAGGCCTCGGGCCTGGTGGACGCGCGCTCCGTGCTCGACGGCGTGCGCGGCATCGCGATGACGCAGTTCCATTCCGACGACGTGGTGCGGCACCCGCTCGTGCAGGCGATCGTGGACGCCTACGACCGCCGCGCGGGCGCGAAGAAGGCGTGAGGCGTACCCCGTCCCGCGCCGCGCCGCCGCGGGCTCCCGGCGTGCGGATCGGCATCCAGCGCGCCTCGCGCGCCTCCCACATCCCCGCCGACGCGCTCCTGCGCCGCTGGGCCCGCGCCGCGCTTCCGCGCTCGGCGGTCGTCACCGTGCGCTACGTGGGCGAGCGCGAGGGACGGCGCCTCAACCGCGAGTACCGCGGCCGGGACCGCGCGACCAACGTGCTGAGCTTTCCCTACTCGCGCTCCCGCGGGACGCTCGAGGGCGACGTGGTGATCTGCGCCCCCGTCGTCGCCCGCGAGGCGCGCGCCCAGGGCAAGGCCCGCGCGGCGCACCACGCGCACCTGCTCGTCCACGGGCTGCTGCACCTGCGCGGATACGACCACGAGCGGGCGGCCGACGCGCGGCGCATGGAGGCGCGCGAGCGCGCGATCCTCGCGCGGCTCGGCTTCCCCGACCCCTACGTCCTCACGGATCCCGAGGTGTAGGTGTCCGGCGGCGGGCCCTGGCGGACGAGCTCCACTCCGTCCACCGTCATCTTCCACACGCCGCCCTCGACGTGCGGCGGCCGGGAGACCACGAACGTCGTGCTGAGGACGCCCACGCCGACCACGAAGTTGTCGCCCTCGAAACGCCGGATCGGCGCGCTGATCGACGTCTTGCCCCGGCCGGTCGCGCGGACGTACCTCACGAAGCCGTCGGAGGAGATCGCGAGGCGCATCTTCGCGGCGCGCCAGTCGCCCACGTAGGCGGAGCGGGCCGGCGGAAGGGGCTGCGAGCAGGCGACGAGGAGGGCCGTGAGGGCGACGGCGGCGGCGCGCGGGATCCGCATTCCCGATACTCTATTCCCATCCGCACGCCACGGGCGGGGCGGCTCTTTTTGGTAGAGTATTCCCTCGTCCCCCGCGCCCATGAACGAGCAAGCCAAGCCGAGCCTCCTCGAGCGCCTCTCCTCGCTCCTGCTGCGCGAGCCCGAAGACCGCGAGCAGCTGGTCGAGCTGCTGCATTCCGCCTTCGAGCGCAAGCTCCTCGACGCCGAGGCGCTCTCGATGATCGAGGGCGTCCTGCAGGTCTCGGAGACCCAGGTGCGCGACGTGATGATCCCGCGCTCGCAGATGGACATGATCGACGTGGCCGAGAGCCCCGCGAAGTTCATCCCCTTCGTGATCGAGACCGCGCACTCGCGCTTCCCGGTCTTCGAGGAGAACCGCGACAACGTGATCGGGATCCTGCTCGCCAAGGACCTGCTGCGCTTCTACGCGGAGGAGGAGTTCAACGTCCGCGAGATGCTGCGCCCCGCGGTGTTCGTGCCCGAGGCGAAGCGCCTCAACGTGCTGCTCAAGGAGTTCCGCGCCAACCGCAACCACATCGCCATCGTCGTGGACGAGTACGGCGGCGTGGCGGGGCTGATCACCATCGAGGACGTGATCGAGCAGATCGTGGGCGACATCGAGGACGAGTACGACTTCGACGAAACCGAGGACAACATCCTCGTGGACCGCAGCGGCCGCTACCGGGTGAAGGCGGTCACCGAGATCGCCGACTTCAACGCGCGCTTCGGGACCTCGTTCTCGGACGAGGACTACGACACCGTGGGGGGGCTGGTCGTGGGCCGCTTCGGGCGCCTGCCGAAGCGCGGCGAGTCGATCGTGATCGAGGGCTTCACGTTCCAGGTGCTGCGCGCCGACAGCCGCAAGGTGCACTCGCTGCTGGTGGAGAAGCCGAAGGAGACGAAGTGACGGCCTCGCCCGGCGCGCCGCCGACGCCGTCGGCGGCGCGCGTCGTCGCGGGCGGGCTCGGGCTGCCGCTGCTGGCGGGCGCGGCGTGCGTCCTCGCTTTCGCGCCCTTCTACGCGTGGCCCGTGGCGATCGCCTGCCTCGCGATCCTCTTCGCCGTGTGGGCGGCGAGCGGCTCCCCGCGCCAGGCGTGGCTGAGCGGCTACGCCTTCGGCCTCGGCTACTTCCTCGCGGGCGTCTCGTGGGTGTTCGTGAGCCTGCACCGCTACGGGGGCATGCCGGCCTTCCTCGCCGCGCTCGCCACGTTCCTCTTCTGCGCGTACCTCGCGCTCTTCCCCGCGCTCGCCGGATGGCTCGCGGTGCGCTGGGGCGGGGCGCGGCGCGGCCGGCGTCTCGCGGTCGCGTGCGCCGCGTACGTGGCCTTCGAGTGGCTGCGCGGCTCCGGCACCTTCGCCGCGGGATTCCCCTGGCTCGGCATCGGCACTTCCCAGGCCCCGTCGAGCCCCCTCGCGGGCTTCGCGCCGTGGCTCGGCGGCTACGGCGTGTCGCTCGCCGTGACGGCGGCGGCCGCGCTCGCGGCCGGGATCGCGACGGGCGGCGCGGCTCCGCGCGTACGCTACGCGCTCACGCTCGCGCTCGCCGCGCTCTTCGCCGCGGGGGCCCTCGCGCGCCTGCCCGCGTGGACCGAGCCCGCCGGGGCGCCCATCTCCGTCGCGCTGCTGCAGGGCAACGTGCCGCAGGAGCTCAAGTGGCGCGACGAGGTGCGCGACCGCACGCTCGCCGAGTACCGGCGCATGATCCTCGCGGCCGACGCGCGCGTGGTGGTGGTGCCGGAGACCGCGCTCCCCGCCTTCCTCGACGAGCTTCCCGCCGGCTACCTGGAGAGCCTGCGCGAGGACGCGCGCTCGCACGGCAAGGACATCCTCCTCGGCACGGTCGAGCGCGTGCGGCGCGACGGCGACTACGACTACTACAACAGCCTGGTGCGCATCACCGGCCCCGAGCGCCAGACCTACCGCAAGCGCCACCTCGTTCCCTTCGGCGAGTTCATCCCGCCGGGCTTCGCGTGGGTGCTCGCGATCCTGCACATCCCGATGAGCGACATGTCGCGCGGCACCGCGACCCAGCCGCCGATCGCGGCGGGCGGCACGCGCTTCGGCGTGGCGATCTGCTACGAGGACATGTTCGGCGAGGAGGTGATCGACGCGCTGCCGGCCGCGGGCGTGCTCGTCAACGTGAGCAACGACGCGTGGTTCGGACATTCGCTCGAGCAGGAGCAGCACCTTCAGGCGTCCCAGATGCGCGCGCTGGAGACGGGGCGCTGGATGGTGAGGTCGACCAACACGGGGGTCACGGCGGCAATCGACCCGCGGGGGCACGTCGTGTCGAAGCTCGCGGAGTACACGCGGGGAACGCTCGTCGCGACGGTGGTGCCGCGCACGGGGAGGACGCCCTATGCGCGAACCGGCAACCTGCCGGTGCTCGCGATCACGTTCGCAGCGCTCGTCGCATTCCGGCGCAGAGCGACCCTCTAGGCGAGGACACCGTGGCCGAGCCGGTCTGCATCGCGATTCCCGCCTACTCGGAGCGCTACTTTCCCGAGGCCTTCGCCAGTGCGCTCGCGCAGCGATACGCGCCGCTCAAGATCCTCGTCCGCGACGATTCGCCCGGCACCGCGATAGAGGCCGCGGTACGGGCCGCGTCCGACCCGAGGGTGCGGTACGTCCGGAATCCGCGCAGGCTCGGGTTCGCCGGCAATTTCACGAAGTGCTTCCGGGAAGCGGACGCCGATCTTCTCAAGTTCCTGAACGACGACGACCGGCTCCTTCCGGAATGCGTCCAATCGCTCGCCTCCGTGCTCGAGGCGAACCCGAAAGTGCGGCTGGCGACGAGCCGCCGGCGCGTGATCGGGGAAAGGGGAGAGCACCTTCCGGACGTCCAGTCGACCTTCGCCGTCTCCCGGGTGTCCGCCCTCGTCTTCGGCCGCGAACTCGCCGACCTCGCCCTGGTGAACAGCGCCAACGTGATCGGGGAGCCCACCACCGTGATGTTCCGCCGGTCGCACTTGCCGATCGAAGGCGACTCGATCTTCCGCTGGGGCGAGCGGGATTACCATTGCCTCGCGGACCTGAGCGTCTGGTTGCGACTGCTCGCTTCGGGTCTCGCCTACTATTGCGCCGCGCCGCTCAGCGAATTCCGCCGGCACGAGGAGCAGGAGCAGGGTCGCCCGCACGTTCGCCTGGAATGCATGTTCGAACGGCTCTGGATCGCCCGCCAGGCGCGCCGCGCGGGCTTCCTCGCAGGCGAATCCGCCTGGCGGACGGCGCTCGCGAGCATCAAGGCGCGCGCCGACGCCGATCTCGCGAAACCGAATCTGGATCGCCGGGCGCGCCACGCGCTGACCGAGTTGGCCGAGGAGTTGAGCGCGGAGATCGCCGCCGCAGGGGCGTGAGCCGCGCGCGCTCGCCTATAATCAGCGCTTTTCACCGCCGTTTCGCAATGCTCACCTTCCAGCAACTGGTCCTCCGCCTGCAGCAGTACTGGGACCGCCAGGGCTGCGCGATCCTGCAGCCCTACGACATGGAGGTGGGCGCCGGGACCTCGCATACCGCCACGTTCCTGCGCTCGCTCGGGCCCGAGCCGTGGCGCGCGGCGTACGTGCAGCCCTCGCGCCGCCCGAAGGACGGCCGCTACGGCGAGAACCCGAACCGCCTGCAGCACTACTACCAGCTCCAGGTGGTCCTCAAGCCCTCGCCGCCCGACATCCTCGACCTCTACCTCGGCTCGCTCGCGGCCGTGGGCTTCGACCTCGGCGCGAACGACGTGCGCTTCGTCGAGGACGACTGGGAGAATCCCACGCTCGGCGCGTGGGGCCTGGGCTGGGAAGTGTGGATGAACGGCATGGAGATCACGCAGTTCACCTACTTCCAGCAGGTGGGCGGGCTCGACTGCCGTCCCATCACCGGCGAGATCACCTACGGCCTCGAGCGCCTCGCGATGTACCTGCAGGGCGTCGAGAACGTGTTCGACCTGGCGTGGACCGAGTGGAAGGAGGGCGGCCTCACGAGGAGCCTCACCTACCGCGACGTCTACCACCAGAACGAGGTGGAGCAGTCCGCGTACAACTTCGAGCATTCCGACAGCGAGGCCCTGTTCCGGCACTTCGCGGACCACGAGGCGCTCGCGCGCCGGCTCATGGAGTCGCGGCTCGCGCTGCCGGCCTACGAGCAGGTCCTGAAGGCGGCGCACGCCTTCAACCTGCTCGACGCGCGCGGCGCCATCTCGGTCACGGAGCGCACGGGCTACATCGGGCGCATCCGCGCGCTCGCGCACGCGGTGGCGAAGAGCTATTACGAATCGCGCGAGCGGCTGGGCTTCCCGATGCTCGCGGGCGGGGCGGCGCCGTGAGCGCGCCGCTGCTCGTCGAGCTCTTCTGCGAGGAGCTTCCGCCGCTTGCCTTGAGGCGCCTCGGAGAGGCCTTCGCCCAGGGCATCGCCGACGGTCTCGCATCCCGCGGCCTGCTCGAGGCGACCTCGTCGGTGCGCCCGTTCGCGAGCCCGCGCCGGCTCGGCGCGCTGATCCTCGACGTGAAGGACAAGGGCGCGGACGAGCCGGTCGAGGACAAGCTCATGCCGCGCGCGGTCGCCTTCGGCGCCGACGGCCGCCCCACCGACGCGCTGCGCAAGCGCCTCGCCAAGGCGGGCCGCGCGGAGCTCGCCGACCGGGCGGACCTCGCCTCCGGCCCCAATCGCATCGAGGTGCGCAAGGAAGGCAACGCCGAGTACGCCTACCTGTGCCGGGTCGCGCTCGGCCAGCCGCTGCAGCGCGCGCTGCAGGAAGCGCTCGAGGCCGCGATCGAGGCGCTCCCGATCCCGAAGGTGATGAGCTACCAGCTCGCCGACGGCGAGACGACGGTGCGGTTCGTGCGCCCCGCCCACGGGCTCGTCGCGCTGCACGGAGCGAACGGGGTCGACGTTTCGGTCCTCGGCCTTCGCGCCGGCCGCCTCGTCCACGGGCACCGCTTCCAGGGCGCGGCCGGCATCGAGCTCGCCCACGCCTCGGAATACGAAGCGCGGCTGCGCTCGGAGGGCGGCGTCATCGCCGGATTCGACGAGCGCCGCGACGAGATCCGCCGGCAGCTCGCCACCGCCGCCTCGGCCACGGGCGCGAGCCTGGGCCCCGAGGAAGCCCGGGCCGCGCTCCTCGACGAGGTGACCGCGCTCGTGGAGATGCCGACGGTCTACGCGGGGGGCTTCGAGGCGGAGTTCCTCGCCGTGCCGCCCGAGTGCCTGGCGCTCACCATGCGCCAGAACCAGAAGTACTTCCCGCTCTTCGACGCCCACGGGCGGCTCGCGAACCGCTTCCTCATGGTGAGCAACATGCGGCTCGCGGACCCGTCGAACATCGTCCACGGCAACGAGCGCGTCGTGCGCCCGCGCCTGGCCGACGCGCGCTTCTTCTACGAGACCGACCGGAAGACGCGCCTTGCCGAGCGCGTGCCGCAGCTCGCCTCGATCGTCTACCACCACAAGCTCGGCACGCAGCTCGAGCGGGTGGAGCGGCTGCGCAGGCTCGCGGTGCAGGTCCAGGCGCGGCTGCCGCGCGGCGACAAGGGGAAGCCCTACGCGGATCGCGCGGCGTTCCTCGCGAAGGCCGACCTCGTCACGCTCATGGTCGGCGAGTTCCCCGAGCTGCAGGGCGTCATGGGCCGCTACTACGCGGAGGCCGACGGGGAGGAGAAGTCGGTCGCCCGCGCGATCGAGCAGCATTACTGGCCGCGCTTCGCCGGCGACCAGCTTCCCACGGGCGACGCGAGCGTGGCCGTGGCGCTGGCCGACAAGCTGTGCACGCTCGCGGGCCTCTTCGGGGTCGGCCAGCACCCCACGGGCGACAAGGATCCCTTCGCCCTGCGCCGCAACGCCCTGGGCGTGGTCCGGATCCTCGCGGAGGGCGGGTTCGACCTGTCGCTCGCCGAGCTGATCGACGAGGCGTTCGCGGTCTTCCCGAAGGGCCTGCTGGGCGACGCCCGCGGGGAGCTCGAGGAATTCGTCGTCGAGCGGGTGCGCGGCTACCTGCGGGAGAAGGGCTACAGCGCCAACGAGGTCGAGTCGGTCCTCTCGACCAACCGCACGCGGCTGCACGAGCTCGCCCGGCAGCTGCAGGCGGTGCGGGCCTTCGCGGGCCTGCCCGAATCGGAGAGCCTCGCCGCGGCGAACAAGCGCGTGGCGAACATCCTCCGGCAGGCCGCCGCGAAGGGCGAGTCGTTCGCGAACGTGGGCCGCGCGGAGCTGCGCGAGCCGGCCGAGCTCGCCCTCTACGACCGGCTCGCCGAGGTCTCGGGATCGGCGCGGCCGCTCTTCGACCGCGGCGACTACGAGGGCTACCTCAAGAGCTTCGCCGTGCTCAAGGCCCCGGTGGACGCGTTCTTCGACACGATCATGGTGATGACGGAGGACGCCGCGGCGCGCAGGAGCCGGCTGGCGCTGCTCGCCGACCTCCGGCGCGAGATGAACCGGGTGGCCGACATCTCGAAGCTCGCGGCATGACGATGAAGCTCGCGATCCTCGACCGCGACGGCGTGATCAACGTCGACAGCGACCAGTACATCAAGTCGCCTGCGGAGTGGCGGCCGATTCCCGGCTCGATCGAGGCCATCGCGCGGCTCAACCAGGGCGGCTTCCGGGTGGTCGTGGCTTCGAACCAGTCGGGGATCGGGCGGGGCCTGCTCGACATGGCCACGCTCAACGCCATCAACGACAAGATGATGGAGATGGTCTTCCGCCACGGCGGGCGCATCGACGCGCTCTTCTTCTGCCCTCACACCGAGCTCGACGGGTGCAACTGCCGCAAGCCGCGCACCGGCATGCTCGAGGAGATCGCCGCGCGCTTCCACACGGAGCTCAAGGGCGTGCCCTGCGTGGGCGACAGCCTCCGGGACCTGCAGGCCGCCGAGGGCGTGGGCGCGCAGCCCATCCTCGTGCTCACCGGCAAGGGACGTCTCACGCGCGACGCCGGGGGACTGCCGCGCCGGACGCTCGTCTTCGAGGACCTCGCCGGGGCGACGGACCACCTCATCGCCGCCGCATGACCACGTTTCGCTCGGCGCTCTTCCTCGCGGGAGCGCTGGTCCTCACCCCGATCTACGGAATCCTCGTGCCCCTCGGCCGGGTCTTCGGCCGGCGCGCCCCGTTCGTCCTCGCGCGCTCCTATGCCCGCGTCATGCTGCGCTGGATCGAGGCGAGCCTCGGCATCCGCTGCGAGGTGAGCGGATGGGAGAACGTGCCGGCGCGGCCCGTGGTCGTCCTGTCGAAGCACCAGTCGGCCTGGGAGACCATCTTCCTCGAGGCGCGGCTGCCCGACCAGTGCTGGATCGTGAAGAAGGAGCTGATGTGGCTGCCCTTCGTCGGGTGGGGGCTCTGGGCGGTGCGCTGCATCGCGATCGACCGCTCGAGCGGCACGGTCGCCCGCGAGCAGATCGTGCGGCAGGGAGCCGAGCGGCTGAAGGAGGGCATCTGGGTCACGATCTTCCCGGAGGGCACGCGGGTGGCGCCGGGCAGGCGCGGCCGTTACGGCGTGGGCGGAGCGCTGCTCGCCACGCGCACCGGCACGCCCATCCTTCCCGTCGCGCACAACGCGGGCGAGCTCTGGGGGCGCTACGCGTTCCGCAAGCGCTCCGGGGTCGTGAAGGTGGTCATCGGCCCGCTCATCGAGACGAAGGGCCGCGACGCGCCGTCGGTGAACGCGGAGGTCGAGAACTGGATCGAGGGGCGGATGCGGGCCCTCTCGCCGGAGCGCCATGCGCGCCCGTGAGGTGGTCTCCCGCGACGTGCGCCGCCTGACCCTCGGCGCCGACCCGGTCGAGTACGTGCTCGTGCGGCGCCGCGGCCGGCGCGGGGTCGCGCTCCGGGTGGACGCCGACGGCCTCACGGTGAGCGCCCCGGCCACGATCCCCCTCGCACGCGTCGAGGCGATGGTGCGCGAGAGCGGGCGCTGGGTGCTGCGCAAGATCGCCGAATGGAAGACGCGACAGGTTCCCCGCGTGCGCTGGGAGGACGGGGCGCGGCTGCCCTTCCTCGGCGCCGAGATCGTGCTGCGCCTCGCGCCCGGCGGCCGTGCGGGCGCGGTCCTCGCGGGAAGCGAGCTGCGGGTGAAGGCGGGCGACGGCTCGGAGGAGGGCGTGCGGCGCGCCGTGGTCGCCTGGTACAAGCGCGCGGCGCGCGAGCACCTGGGCGGGCGGCTTGCCGCGCTCGCCGCGGCCGCGGGCCACGCGCCGCCGCGCTTCCTGCTCTCGCCGGCGCTGTCGCGCTGGGGAAGCTGCAACGCCCGGCGCGAGATCCGCCTCGCGTGGCGCCTCGTGAAGGCCCCGCCGGCCCACGTCGACTACGTCATCTGCCACGAGCTCGCGCACCTTCGCCAGATGAACCACTCGCCCGCGTTCTGGGCCGAAGTGGAGCGCCGGTGCCCCGACTACCGGCGGCTGCGCGCCGAGCTCTTCGCCACCGACCATCTCTACCGGGCGTTCTAGCGCCTTCCAGGAGGCTTCCATGCGGCTGCTGCACACCATGCTTCGCGTCGGCGACCTCGAGCGGTCGATCCGCTTCTACACCGAGGTGCTCGGGATGAAGCTCCTCCGGCGCAAGGACTATCCCGAGGGGCGCTTCACGCTCGCCTTCGTGGGCTACGGCGACGAGGCGGAGCACTCGGTGCTCGAGCTCACGCACAACTGGGACACGAAGTCCTACGACCTGGGCAACGCCTTCGGCCACATCGCCGTGGCGGTGCCCGACGCCTACAAGGCGTGCGAAGCGGTGAAGGCGCGCGGCGGGAAGGTGACGCGAGAGGCCGGGCCCATGAAGTACGGCGGCAGCGTCATCGCCTTCGTCGAGGACCCGGACGGCTACAAGGTCGAGTTCATCCAGCGCGCCTGAGCGCCTGGCCGGCGGTCGCCGCCCTGCGCCTCAGGTATGGGCGACCCACTTCTCGTCGCCCTGCTGCTCGCGCTCGAACTTGAGGAACTCGTAGTAGCCGCAGCGGGTGCTGTCGGGATACTTCCGGCACACGCCGGGGCGGGCCTCGTAGACCGTGCAGCGGCGCTTCCTCTGGTCGAGGAAGATGCACGCCGAGTCGAAGATCCGGTCCTTGTGGTGGCGCAGCAGCCGCCTCTTGCCCTTGGCGTCGGGCTTGGTGAAGCGCTCCTCGGCCTGCGCGTAGGTGATGCCGAAGTGACGCGCGAGCCGTTCGATGTCGCGGGGGGTCGCCTCGATCTCGCTGTAGGTGCAGCAGTAGGCCGGGCACTTGTCGCAGCGGTAGTACACGCGCACCGGCACGGGGAAGGGCTTGGCGTTCTTCATGCGGGAGCGTTTGGGGGGAAACACCGATTCTAGCGGCTCGTGCGCCGGGACACGAGGTCCGGAAGGCGAGTTCACCCGGGCCGGCCCGCGGCGAGCGCGGCATCGGCGAGCGCGACGAACTCGGCGACGGACAGGGTCTCGCCGCGCCGCCCCGGGTCGATGCCCGCCGCGTCGTAGGCCGCGGGCGGGACGAAGGCGCGCGCGGCGTTGCGCAGCGTCTTGCGCCGCTGGGAGAAGGCCGCGGCCACCACCGCGGCGAAGAGGGGCTCGTCCCTCGCCCGGGGGCGCGCGGGGCCCAGCGGGCGCATCCGCACCACCGCCGAATCCACCTTCGGGGCGGGCGTGAAGGCGCCCGGCGGCACGTCCAGCACGCGTTGCATGGCGAAGCGGTACTGGAGCATCACCGACAGGCGCCCGTAGTCCGCCGTGGCGGGCGCGGCCACCATCCGGTCGACCACCTCCCGCTGGAGCATGAAGACGCAGTCGGAGAGCCGATCGGCGATCGCGGCCATGCGGAAGAGCAGCGGCGTGGACACGTTGTAGGGGAGGTTCCCCACCACGCGCAGCGGCGCGGGCAGGGCCGCGAAGTCGAAGGCGAGGGCGTCGGCCTCGTGGACCGTCACGCGCTCCGCGGGGAAGCGATCGCGCAGCGCGGCGGCGAGGTCGCGGTCGATCTCGACCACGTGCAGGTGCCCGACGGCGGCGGCGAGCGCCTCGGTGAGGAGCCCCGTGCCGGGGCCGATCTCCACGAGGCTGTCGCCGGGCCGCGGGTCGATCGCCTCGGCGATGCGCCGCAGGTAGCCGCGATCGGTGAGGAAATGCTGCCCGAAGCGCTTGCGCGGGCGCGGCAGCACGCGCGCCTCAGCGGCCGCGACCGGCCATCTCGAAGGCGAGCGCGATCGCCTGCCCGAGGCTGCCGGGGTCGACCTCGCCGCGGCCCGCGAGCTCGAGCGCGGTGCCGTGGTCGACGGAGGTGCGGATGATCGGCAGGCCCAGGGTCACGTTCACCGCGGTGCCGAAGGCCGCGTGCTTGAGCACCGGCAGCCCCTGGTCGTGGAACATGGCGAGCGCCGCGTCGGCCCCGGCGAGCATGCGCGGCGTGAACATCGTGTCGGCGGGAAAGGGGCCCGAGACGCCGAGGCCCGCGCGCGCGAGCTCCTGCACCACGGGGGCGATCACCTCGATCTCCTCGCGGCCGAGGTAGCCCGACTCTCCCGCGTGGGGGTTGAGGCCCGCCACGAGGATGCGCGGGGCGGCGATCCCGAAGCGCCGCCGCAGGCCCTCGTCGAGCACGCGGATCGTCGACCGAAGCAGCGGCGCCGTGATCGCCGCGGGCACGGCCGCGAGCGGCAGGTGCGTGGTCGCGAGCGCCACGCGCAGCCCGCCGCCCACGAGCATCATCACGACCCGGGGCGCGCCGGTGCGCTGCGCGAGGTACTCGGTGTGCCCGGTGAACGCGATGCCGGCCTCGTTGATCACGCTTTTCTGGACGGGGGCGGTCACCATCGCGTCGAACTCCCCTTCCGTGCAGCCTTCGACGGCGCGATCGAGGAGGGCGAGCACGTGCGGCGCGTTGCCGGCGTCGAGCCGCCCGGGGGTCACCGGACGCGCGACGGGAACGCCCAGCAGGGAGACGGCGGCCGAGCGCTCGCGCCCCGCATAGTCGGGCACTTCGAAGGCGAGGCCGCGGGCGCGCGCCCGCTCGGCGATCACGGCGCGGTCGCCGAGGATCACGAGCCGCCCCGGGAAGCGCCCGGCGGCGAGCATCGCGCACAGGTCCGGCCCGATGCCCGCGGGCTCTCCGGCGGTCAGGGCGACCAGGGGCGCGGGATCGGGCACGGGGTCGCGCTCGAGCGCCCCTCAGCGCTCGTCGTAGCGGTTCTCGACGTAGGCCCGGTCGCGCTGCTGGCGCAGCCAGTCCTCGTAGGCCTCGTCGGCCTTGCGCGCGCGGATCGCGGTGCGCGCGGCATTCTTGCGGTGCTCCTCCGAGGGCGCCTGCGAGCGGCGCTCGAGCACCTGCACCAGGTGCCAGCCGAAGGGCGACTGGAACGGCTGGCTCACTTCGCCGGGCTTGAGCGAGTCCATCACGCGCTCGAACTCGGGCACCGTGTCGCCCGGGGAGACCCAGCCCAGGTCGCCGCCGCGCGGGGCGCTCGCGTCCTCGGAGTTCTGCTTCGCCATCTCGCCGAAGTCCGCGCCCGCGAGGATCTTCTCGCGCAGCTTCGCGAGGCGCTCGCGCGCGTCCGCGTCCGAGAGCCCCGGGCCGGTGCGCAGCAGGATATGGCGCACGTGCGTCTGCTCCACGCCCCCCGCGGCCGACTTGCTGCGCCGGTCCACGACTTTCACGATGTGGAAGCCGTTGGGGCTCTTCAGGATATCGCTCACATCGCCGGGCTTCATGCGCTGGAGGGCGTCGAGGAAGAGCGTCGGCAGGCGGCTCGACTCGCGCCAGCCGAGGCTGCCGCCCTGGAGCGCGTCGGGCGCGTCGGAGTACTGGGCCGCCACCTGGGCGAAGTTCGCGCCGCTGCGCAGCTGGGCGAGCGCCTGGAGCGCGCGCTGCCGGCGCGCCTCGATCTGCTCGGCGCTCGCCTGCTGGGGCACCGACACGAGGATGTGGGACAGCTCGTACTCGGTGCCGGCATCCGATTCGTGGGCCTGGCGCGCGAGCTCGGTCTCCACCTCGGCGTCGGTCACCACGACCTGGTTGTCCACGTCGCGCTCGCGCAGCCGCGCGATGGTGATCTCGTTGCGGATGTCGTCCCGGAAGCGCGCGTAGTTGATGCCGTCGCGCTCGATGGCCGCGCGGAATTCCGTGAGCGACATCTTGTTCTGCTGGGCGATGCGCTCGATGGTCCGGTCGAGGGTGAGGTCGTCCACCTTGATGCCGGTATCCTTGGCGAGCTGCAGCTGCACGCGGTCGTTGATCATGCGCTCGAGGATCTGGCGGGCGAGCGCGTCGGCGGGGGGAGGCTGGCCGCCCTCGCGCTGCAGCTGCCGCACGACGAGCGCTATGCGCTCGTTGAGCTCGTTCTGCGTGATCACGTCGTCGTTCACGACCGCCACGATCCGGTCGATGGTGATGATCTTCGAGGGCGGGGGGACGAGGTGCGTCTCGAGGCGGCCGCCCGCGGGCGCGGCGGCGGGGGCCGGCGCGGCCTGCGCAAGCGCGGACTGCGCGGCGGCGAGCGCGAATGCGAGCAGGAATCGGGCCAGGGGCATGCGGGGTTTCATTGCGAAATCTCGTAGGACCGGCGATAGCCGGCGATGTTCTGCCGGAGCGTCTCCAGGGGGTTGATCCCGATCCTCGACAGGCCGGTCAGCTCGAGCTGGATCTGGAACGACGTCGAGTACTGGTCGGTCGCCGTGATGAAGCGATGCGCCACGGCGCGGAACTGCCAGCACCCCGCATTGTACTCGAAGCCGGCGAGGCCCTCGATGAGCTTGCGGTCCTGCGTGCTCCAGTTCCAGCGGCCGACGCCCGACAGGCGGCTCGTGATGGGCCACTGGGTCGAGAGGTCGACCTGCGCGATGCCCGCCTGGACCGAGGGGTCGGCGCGCGGGTCGTTCACGCCGCGCGCGTAGCGGTACGCGGCGTTGAGCACGCTGCCCGGCACGGGCGAGTAGTGCGCGGCGAGCACGATCTTCTCGGATTGGTTCAGGTTCGGGGTGTACTGGATCCCGCCCTCGAGCGACACCGAAGGCGACATCTGGCTCGTCACGCCCGCCAGGATGTCGGAGTGCTTCTTGTCGCCGAGCGACTCGCTCAGGGTCACCCGGGGCGGGGTGAAGTAGTAGATCTGGCCGAGCGAGGCGGTGAGGCGCTCGATGCCGGTCGCCGACTCGATCATGCGCGAGGTCACGCCCAGGGTGAGCTGGTTGGCGTCTCCCACGCGGTCGCCGCCGACGAAGCGGTTGTCGGTGTAGATCTGCGCGAAGCTGAAGTCCTTCTCGGCCGTGGTGAAGTTGGGCAGCAGGCTCTGGTCGCGGAACGGGACGTAGAGGTAGTACAGCCGCGGCTCGAGCGTCTGCTCGAAGGCGCGCCCCCCCCAGTGGATCGCGCGGTCGAAGTAAAGGCCGCTGTCCACGCTCGCGATCGGCAGCGACAGCGGCCCGTCGGCCACCCCCTGCGCGTTGTCCTTGAGGCTGTAGCGCAGGTAGTAGTACTCGATCTTCGGGACGACGTATCCGTAGCTGCGGCGCATCGGGTACGACAGCGACGGATTGAGGATGAAGCGCTCGCCGTCCACCAGCGTCGGATGGCGGAAGTTGGAGGCCTCGGCGGAGAGCTGCCAGTCGAACCCGCTCATGTTCTGGCGCGCTCCCGTGAGCAGCATCTGCGGCAGGATGCGATAAGGGATCGGCACCGGCGGCCCCGTCGGGTCCTGCAGCGTCTGGTAGGCGAGGGCGCGCGCCAGGAAGGTCCAGGTGTCGTCGCCGTAGGCGACGATCGCGTCGTGCGGGAGGTTGGTCTGCGAGGTGAGCGCGATCTGGGTGGACAGGTCGCGGAAGTAGTTGTCGTCGGAGACTTCCTGCGCGTTCACCGCCGCGCTCCATCCGCGCCAGGGCAGCTGCTGCTTGTGCACGATCCCGGCGAACCAGCGGTCGCTCCTTGCGATGCGGTCGCTCGGCAGGTACTCGCCATCGAGCGTGCCGGAGAGCTTCGGCTCGAGGTAGCGGAACTCGCCGCCCATCTGCAGCCCGCGCTTGGTGAAGATCTTGGGCGTCAGGGTGGCGTCCATGTTCGGGGCGATGTTCCAGTAGTACGGCAGCGAAGCCTCGAAGCCGCTCTTGCCGGAGGTCCCGAAGGTGGGCGCGAGGAATCCCGATTTGCGCTTGTTGTCGAGCGGGAAGGTGAGGTAGGGCATGTAGAGGATCGGCAGCCCCAGGAAGTACAGCGTCGAGCGGTACGCGGTGCCCACGTTGCGCGTGCTGTCGAGGTCGAGGTCGTTCACGCGCAGGAACCAGTCGTCGCGCGGCACCGGGCACGAGGTGTACTCGGCGCCGAGGAGCCGGCTCAAGCGGTCGGGTTCGAGCTCGGCGCGCTTCGCTTGGCCGCGCGAGGCGATCACCCGGTCGGGCGTCTTCGGGAAGTTGAAGACCGGCGAATCCATCTCCCCGGTGCCCGTATCGAGGCGATAGACCAGGCGCGGGCCGGTCGCGGTGTTGCCGACCCGGTCGAGGCGCACGTCGCCCGTGGCGACCGCCGTTTGCGTCTGCTCGTCGTAGTCGACGCGGTCGGCTCGGATCGTGACCCCGCGCTGGCGCAGCCTCACATCGCCCGTGGCGGTGACCTTCCTGTCCTGGGTCGCCTCGATGCGGTCGGCCTCGAGGAATTTCGCCCCCTCGCGCTCCGGGCGCGTGGGCGCCATGTGCAGCTGGCGGTCGAGCTTGAGGCGGAGCTCCTCGGCCGCCTGCGCGCCGGTCAGCGTCGGGCCCATCGCGCAGAGGAGCGCGAACGCCTGCATCCGGGTGCGTCGCGGCGTCAAGGCGGCTTCGGGGTCGATGCTAGAATGTACGCGCAAGGATACACGCAAACCCGCCACGCTTCGCCCGATGGACGACCGATTCCGCGCGCTCGATGCGTGGCTGCGTACGGCCCTGCCGGGCGCGGAATTCCGTCTCGAGCCGGCCTCCGCCGACGCGAGCTTCCGGCGCTATTTCCGCGTGTTCTCCGGCGGGGGCACGCTGATCGCCATGGACGCCCCGCCCGAGCGCGAGGATTCGGCCCCGTTCGTGAAGGTCGCGCGGCTGCTGCGCGAGGCGGGCCTCAACGCGCCGGAAGTCCTCGCCCACGATCTCGCTCGCGGCTTCCTCCTCGTGACCGACCTCGGCACGCGCTCCTACCTCGCGGCGCTGCGCGAGGACGATCCCGGCCCGCTCTTCGCCGACGCCACGGCGGCGCTCGTGCGCTGGCAGTCGGCGACCCGCGAGGGCGTCCTGCCGGAGTACGACGAGGCGCTGCTCGGGCGCGAGCTCGGGCTCTTCCCCGAGTGGTACCTCGGGCGCCACCTCGGAGTGGAGCTCTCGGCGCGCCAGCGCGAGTCGCTCGAGGCGACGTTCCGCGCGATCCTCGAGCGCAACCTCGCCGAGCCGCGGGTCTACGTGCACCGCGACTACATGCCGCGCAACCTCGTGGTGGCCGAGCCCAACCCGGGCATCCTCGACTTCCAGGACGCGGTCCACGGCCCGATCAGCTACGACGTGGCCTCGCTCTTCCGCGACGCGTTCGCGAGCTGGGACGAGGAGCTCGTCCTCGACGGGACCATCCGCTACTGGGAGAAGGCGCGCGCGGCGGGGCTGCCGGTGCGCTCGGACTTCGCCGACTTCTGGAGCGACGTGGAATGGATGGGCGTGCAGCGCCACCTCAAGGTGCTGGGCATCTTCGCGCGGCTGCACTACCGGGACGCGAAGCCCGGATACCTCGAGGACACGCCGCGCTTCGTGGGCTACGTGCGCCACGCGGCGGCGCGCTACCGCGAGCTCGCGCCCCTCGCACGGCTGCTCGACGAGGTGGAGGGGCGGCGCGCCGAGGCGCGCTACACGTTCTGATGCGCCGCGCGCTCATCCTCGCGGCCGGCCGCGGCGAGCGGCTGCGGCCCCTCACCGACGCGACGCCCAAGCCCCTGCTCGCCGCGGGCGGGCGCGCGCTCATCGAGTGGCAGATCGAGCGCCTCGCCGCGGGGGGCTTCCGCGACCTGGTGGTGAACCACGCGCACCTCGGCGGCCGCATCGAGGCGGCCCTCGGCGACGGAAGCCGCTTCGGCGTGCGCATCCGCTACTCGCCCGAGTCCCCGGCGCTCGAGACCGCCGGCGGCATCGCGCACGCGTTGCCGCTGCTCGGGCCGGCGCCGTTCGTGGTGGTGAGCGGCGACATCCACACCGAGTTCGACTTCGCCTCGCTCGCGCCGCGCATCGAGGCGATCGAGCGCGACCCGGCCGCCTGCGTCGCCCACTTCGTGCTCGTCGACAACCCGCCGTGGCACCCGGAGGGCGACGACATGAGCCTCGAGGCGGGGCGCGTGCGGCGCGGCGCGGCGCGCCTCACCTATGGCAACATCGCGGTCTTCCATCCCGCGCCCTTCCGCGCGATCGCGCCGGGCGCGCGCCTCAGGCTCTTCCCGTGGATGTACCGGTTCGTGGACGAGGGGCGGGTTTCGGGCGAGAAGTACGCGGGACCGTGGGACAACGTGGGCACCGCCGAGCAGCTCGCGGCGCTCGACCGGAGGCTGACGCGATGACACTCTACATTCCGCCCCCCTTCCGCGTGGACGACCGGCGCGAGCTCGTGGAATTCGTCGAGCGCAACGCCTTCGGCACGCTCGTCTCCAGCGGCCCCGGGGGCCTGCGCGTGAGCCACATCCCGTTCCTCGTGGAGGCGCCCGCGGACGGCCGCTTGCGGCTCCTCGCCCACGTCGCCCGGGCGAACGACCACTGGCGCGCCCTGGAGCAGGCGAGCGAGGTCGTGGCGATCTTCCACGGGCCGCACGCCTACGTTTCCCCCACTTGGTACGAGCACCACCCCGCCGTCCCCACGTGGAACTACGCGGTCGTGCACGCGCACGGAAGGGCCGCGCCGCTCGACGAGGCGGAGCTCCGCGCGCTTCTCGCGCGGCTCGCGGCGAAGTACGAGGCGGGCAACGCGCCGCCGTGGCGCATGGAGGACCTGCCGGAAGACTACGTGCGCGGGATGGTGAAGGCGATCGCCGGGTTCGCGATCGAGGTGACGAAGCTCGAAGGCAAGTTCAAGCTCTCGCAGAACCGCCCCGGGCGCGACGCCGAGCGCGTCGCCGAGGCCCTGCGCGCGGGCGGCGAGGAGGCGCTCGCCGGGCTCATGCGCGAGCACCCGGCGCGGTCGACGCGGTAAGATTCCGCCATGAAGCTCGAAAACCCCCTGAACGTGAAGCCCTTCAAGGCGCGCCGCGCGCGCCTCGCGCGGGCGCTGGAAGGCGGCGTGGTGGTGCTGCCCACGGCCCCCGAGCGCACCCGCAACGCCGACACCCATTACGACTATCGCTGGGACAGCGGCTTCTACTACCTCACGGGCTTCCGCGAGCCCGAGGCGGTGCTCGTGATGACGCTCGGCCCGAAGCCGCGCTCGATCCTCTTCTGCCGCGTGAAGGATCCCGAGCGCGAGATCTGGGACGGCTACCGCCACGGCCCCGCCCAGGCGCGCGAGCTCTTCGGCTTCGACGAGGCCCATCCGTACGGCGAGCTCGACGCGCGCATGCCGGAGCTCATCGCCGACCAGGAGGCGCTGCACACGCCGGTGGGCTCGGACGCCGCGTGGGACCAGCGCGTCGCGGGGTGGCTGAACGTCGTGCGCGCCAAGGTGCGCAGCGGCATCACGGCCCCCGCGCAGATCCGCGACGTGCGCTCGGCCGTGAACGACATGCGCCTCGTGAAGGACGGGCACGAGCTCGCGGTGATGCGCCGCGCCGCCGCGATCTCCAGCGCCGCCCACGCGCGCGCGATGCGCTCGGCCTCTCCCGGGCAGCGCGAGTACCAGGTCGAGGCGGAGCTGCTGCACGAATTCCTGGTGAACGGCGCGCGCGCCCCCGCGTACGGGTCGATCGTGGCCGCGGGCGCCAACGCGTGCGTGCTGCACTACCGCGAGAACTCGGCGGAGCTGCGCAAGGGCGAGCTGCTGCTGATCGACGCGGGCTGCGAGCTGGACAGCTACGCCTCCGACATCACGAGGACCTTTCCCGTCGCCGGCCGCTTCGGCGACGTGCAGCGCGACGTGTACGAGCTCGTGCTCGCCGCGCAGGAGGCGGGCATCCGCGCCGTGAAGCCCGGCGCCGACTTCATCGCCTACCACGAGGCGGCCACGCGCGTGCTCACGCAGGGGCTCGTCGACTTCAAGCTCTGCAAGGGCTCCGTGGACCAGGTGCTCGAGGACGGCTCGTACAAGCAGTTCTACATGCACCGCACCGGCCACTGGCTCGGGCTCGACGTGCACGACGCGGGCGAGTACATGCACAAGGGGCGCTGGCGCAAGCTCAAGCCCGGCATGGTCCTCACCGTCGAGCCGGGCCTGTACATCCGCCCGGCCCCGAGCGTGCCGAAGGCGTTCTGGAACATCGGCGTGCGCATCGAGGACGACGTCCTCGTGACGGAGCGGGGCCGGGAAGTCCTCACGGCCGCCTGCCCGAAGCGCGTGAAGGACGTGGAGGCGGCGGTCCTCGACCGCTAGCCCGCTCGTGCTCGACGTCGCCATCGTGGGCGGCGGGCCGGTCGGCGCGACGGTCGCCGCGCTCGCGTGCGGGGCCGGCCATTCGATGGCCGTGCTCGAGGCGCGGACCGGTCCCTCGGGCGACGGGCGCATCCTCGCGCTCTCGCACGCGAGCCGCGAGCGGCTCGAGGATGCCCGCGCGTGGCCCGCCGCGCGCGCCACTCCCATCACCTCGATCCACATCTCTCAGCGCGGCGGCCCCGGGCGCACGCTGCTCGAGGCCTCGGAGCAGGGGCTGCCCGCCCTCGGATACACGGTCGCCTACGCCGCGCTCGAGGACGCGCTCGCGCAGCGCCTCGCGGGAGCCGGCGTCGCGACGCGCTTCGGCGCGGCGTGCGAGGCGATCCGCCTCGAGCCCGACGCGGCCGTGGTGCGCCTCGCCTCGGGCGAGGAAATCGCCGCGCGGCTCCTCGTGATCGCCGACGGGGGCGCGAGCGCGGCGCGCATCCCCGGCATCGGCTTCGAGCGCAAGGACTACGGCCAGCATGCCGTCGTCGGCGCAGTGCGCAGCGACCGGCCCCACGGCGCTCGCGCCTACGAGCGGTTCACGCCGCAGGGGCCCCTCGCCCTCCTTCCGGTCGAGGACCGCTACGCGCTCGTCTGGACGGCTGCGCCGGAGCGCTCGGGCGAGCTGGTGGCGATGGAGGAGGGGCTCTTCCTCGCCGGGCTGCAGGAGGCCTTCGGCGACCGCGCGGGCCGCTTCACCTCCGTCGAGTCGCGCGCCGCGTTCCCGCTGCAGCTGCGCACGGTGAACACGCCCGTCGCCCTGCGCACGGTGATCGTGGGCAACGCGGCCCAGGCGCTGCATCCCATCGCCGGCCAGGGGCTCAACCTCGGGCTGCGCGATGCCGCCGCGCTCGCCGACCTGCTCCGCGGCGCCGCGCCCGAAGCGCTCGGGCGCCCGGAAATGCTCGCGGCGTACCGTGCGGCGCGCCGGCGCGACGCCTCGCGCGGCGTGGCCTTCACCGACTTCCTCGTCTCCGCGTTCGCCGACGCCCGGCGCCTTCCGACGTGGGGCCGGGGCCTGGCCCTCACCGCCCTCGACCTGCTGCCCCCGGCGCGGCGCCTGCTCGCCGAGCGCATGATCTACGGGGCGCCGACGTGAGCCCGCGCGTCGTGGTGGCCGGAGGTGGGCCCGTGGGGCTCGCGTTCGCATGCGCGTGCGCCGGCTGCGACGTTCGCGTGCTGGAGGCTTCGGTGCCGCGCGAAGCGCCGTGGCCACCGGAATTCGACGTGCGCGTGCTCGCGCTGAGCCCCGGCACGCGCTCGCTCCTGCGCGACGTGGGCGCGTGGGAGCGCCTGGACGCGGCGCGCATCGCGCCGATCCGGCGCATGGAGATCTTCGGCGACGCGGCATCGCGCCTCGTCTTCTCCGCGCGGCCGGGTGCGGCGCTCGCGTGGGTGCTCGAGGCCGGGCGGCTCGCGGAGGCGCTCGGCGCGCAGGCCGCGTCGCTCGCGAACGTGGCGGTGACGAGGGGCGCGAAGGCGGTGGACTTCGGCGTCGAGGCTCGCGCCGCGTGGGTGGGGCTCGCCGGCGGCGAGCGCCTCGAGGCCGACCTCCTCGTCGGCGCCGACGGTCCCGATTCGCCCGTGCGCGCCCGACTCGGCATCGCGTTCGCGGAACGGCCCTACGGCGAATCGGCGGTGGTCGCGAACTTCGAGACGGAGCGGCCCCACGGAGAGGTCGCGCGCCAGTGGTTCCGCCGCGACGGCGTGCTCGCGTGGCTTCCATTGCCGGGCCCGCGCATGTCGATCGTGTGGTCCACGCCGAACGCCCATGCGGAGGAGCTCGAGCGGCTCGAGGAGCGCGCCTTCGAGCGGCGCGTGCGGGAGGCGGGAGGCGCGGCGCTGGGGGACCTCAAGCTCGTGTCGCCCGTGGCACGGTTCCCGCTTCGGCTCATCCGCGTTCCCGACCCCGTCATCGCCCGCGTCGCGCTCATCGGGGACGCGGCCCACGCCGTGCATCCGCTCGCGGGCCAGGGGATCAACCTCGGCTTCCAGGACGTGCGCTCGCTCGCGGCGGCGATCGCGGGCCGCTCTCCGCTCGAGGCCGTAGGCGACCTGCGCGTCCTCCGCCGCCACGCGCGCGCGCGGCGCGAGGACGTCGCCGCGATGCAGCTCGTGACCGACGGCCTCGACCGGCTGTTCGCCACGGCGAAGCCCGGCGCCCTGGGCCTGCGCAACCTCGGGCTGGGGCTGGTCGAGAGCCAGGGGTGGGCGAAGGCCGCACTGGCGCGCCGGGCAATGCGATAATTGAAACGTGCCCTCCCGGAACTCCGCTCCCCCGCGGCCTGTCCGAACGGGTCGTCCTTGGGAAGCCCCGACATGAAGATCACCGCATTCCTGGCCGCGCTCGCCGCCTTCGCCGTCCTGCCGCTGCAGGCGCAGGTCAACCCCGAGAGCATCAAGGCGGAGCTTCACAAGAAGCTTCCCGAGGCGCACGTGCAGAGCGTCCGCAAGACGCCGTACGGCAACCTCTACGAAGTCGTCTCCGACGGCGAGATCTTCTACACGGACGACCGGGCCTCGTTCATCTCGCTGGGGCCCATCGTGGACCTCAACACGAAGGAGAACGTGACCGAGACGCGCCTGCGGCAGGTGAACGCCGTGGACTTCAAGGCGCTGCCCTTCGCCGACGCGATCAAGATCGTCCGCGGCAACGGCTCGCGCAAGATCGCGCTCTTCGAGGACCCGAACTGCGGCTACTGCAAGCGCTTCGAGCGCGACTTCCAGGGCGTGACCGACATCACCGCCTACGTCTTCCTCTACCCGATCCTCGCGGCCGATTCCTACACGAAGTCGAAGGCGATCTGGTGCGCCCCCGACCCCGCCAAGGCCTGGATCGACACGATGGTCCATGACCGGCTCCCCGCCAAGGACGGCACGTGCTCCACGCCGCTCGACAAGAACGTCGCCTTCGGCCAGGAGAAGCGCATCCACGGCACGCCCACGCTCATCTTCGAGGACGGGCAGCGGCTGCCGGGGGCGATCTCCATGGCGGAGCTGGAGAAGCGCTTCCGCGAGGCGAAGGCGAACCTCGCCTCGGCGAAATAGCGCGCGCTCAGTTGCGCCCGGCCGTCACGGGCGGCGGGAGGCCTTTCGGGAGCAGCACCCACATGCGGCCGTCCTGCCGCATGCGGCCGGCGAGCGCGCCGGCCTCGTCGCCCGATCCCCAGTAGAAATCGGCGCGCACGGCGCCGGTGATCGCGCCTCCCGTGTCCTGCGCGACCATCAGCCGTTCGAGAAGTCGGGCGTCGTCGGGCCAGGTGGTCGTGAGGTAGACCGGCGCGCCGAGGGGGATCACTCGCGGATCGACGGCGATCGAGCGCTCGGGCGTGAGCGGCACGCCGAGCGCGCCGATGGGGCCGGGCAGGCTCGTCGGAAGCTCGCGGAAGAACACGTAGCTCGGGTTGGCGTCGAGGTACTCGCGGATCCGGTGCGTATGGCGCCGCGCCCACGCCTTGATCCCCTGCATCGAGGCGCTGTCCGGGGAGATCTCGCCGCGGCGGATGAGCAGCGCGCCGAGAGAGCGGAACGGGTGCCCGTTCTGGTCGGCGTATCCGACGCGGATGCGCTCCCCGCCCGGCAGCTCGATCTGCCCCGAGCCCTGGATGTGGAGGAAGAACAGGTCGATCGGGTCGTCCACCCACGCGATCTCGAGGCCCTTCAGCAGGTTCGGGTTCGAGTCGATGTCGCCGCGCGAGAAGTAGGGCACCACGCGATTGCCCTCGAGGCGCCCGCGCAGGCGCTTGTACTTGAGGTCCGGGTACACCGAGGCGAGGTCGATGGTGAGCAGATCCGGCGGCGGCGCGTAGAGCGGATAGCGGTAGCGCTTCGTGCGCGTGCGGCTTCCGTGCAGCAGCGGCTCGTAGTAGCCGGTGATCATGCCGGTGTCGGAATCGTCGGCGTTCACGACGCGGTACGGGTCGAAGTGCGTTTCGAAGTACAGGGAGATCTCCGCTTCGGTCGCGCCCGCGGGCACCGCGAGCGCGGTTTCGCAGGCCGCCTTCCATCCTTCTTCCTCGGCGAGCACGGTGCAGCCTCGGGCGAAGGCGTCGAGCGAGCCGCGCAGGGGCTCCCTTCCCCAGTCGGGAAGCTGCGACCAGGCCGCGGCCTCGAGCCTTCCGCGGTATTCGGACGGGGGCGGCGGAGGCGCCGGAGCGGGCGCCGTGGGGCACGAGACCTGCGGCGCGGGCGCAGCCGCGGGCGGCGCGGGGCGGGCGGCGGCCTCCTTCGCGGGCGGGCCCGCTTCCTGCGGGGGAGGCGCGGCGCAGGCGGCGAGCAGCGCGAGCAGCGCAGCCGCGAGCGCCCGGGCGCCGCGGGACGATAATGGGCGCCACAGCAGCCCGCTCGAGGAGAAGGCCGTGGGATGGGTATTTTTCGAGGTCGCCTTGGTGATCGGCGTGGCCGCGGCGATCGTGTGGTGGACCTTTCCGCGCGAGCCGCGCAAGCCTTCGGGCGAGGACAAGGAGCGTCCCGGCCCCGGCGGCTGAGCGCTCAATGCAGGACGCGCGGGACGCTCAGCGTGAACTCGGGGATGCTCGCCTCGAACCGCGTGCCGTCCTCCGCCACCAGCTGGTAGCTGCCGCGCATCGTGCCCACCGCCGTCGGGATCGACGAGCCGCTCGAGTACTCGAACGTGTCGCCCGGCTTGAGGACCGGCTGCTCGCCCACCACGCCCATGCCGCGGACCTCCTGCACCTGGTTGTCCGCGTCCGTGATGATCCAGTGCCGGCTCACGAGCTGCGCGGTGATGCTGCCGTTGTTCGTGATGCGGATCGTGTAGGCGAAGACGTAGCGGTCCTCCTCCTCGTCGGACTGGTCGGGAAGGTAGGTCGAATGCGCCGTGACCGCGACGCTGTATTTCTTCGCTTCCGGCATGGGTTTCCTGATCGGGTTTCCTGATCCGCGCGCCTGGAAACGATGGTAGCAGGAAAAGGGCGCGCGCCGAGGGCGCGGCGGGCCGTTTCCACGTAGAATCGCAAGGGCCCCGACGATCCCCAGCCTCCCATGTCCCGCTCCGGTTTCCGCATCGCCCCGAGCATCCTGTCGGCCGATTTCGCGCGCCTCGGCGACGAGGTGCGCGACGTCATCGCGGGCGGCGCCGACCTCGTGCACTTCGACGTGATGGACAACCACTACGTCCCGAACCTCACCATCGGGCCGCTCGTGTGCGAGGCGATCCGCCCGATCGCCACGGTGCCGATCGACGTGCACCTCATGGTGAAGCCCGTGGACCGCATCATCCCGGACTTCGCGAAGGCGGGGGCGGCCATCGTGAGCTTCCACCCCGAGGCGAGCGAGCACGTCGACCGCACGCTCGCCCTCATCCGCGACCAGGGCTGCAAGGCGGGCCTGGTGTTCAACCCCGCCACGCCGCTCGCCTGGCTCGACCACGTGATGGACAAGGTCGACCTGATCCTCGTCATGTCGGTGAACCCCGGCTTCGGGGGCCAGTCGTTCATCCGCTCGGCGCTGCCGAAGATCGCGGAGGTGCGCCGGCGCATCGACGCGAGCGGGCGCGACATCTGGCTCGAGGTCGACGGCGGCGTGAAGGCCGACAACATCGCCGAGGTCGCGCGGGCCGGCGCCGACACGTTCGTGGCGGGCTCGGCGGTCTTCGGCGAGAAGGACCGGCACGCGGCGATCGCGCGGATGCGCGCGGAGCTCAAGCGGGCTACAATGCCCGCCTAGACCGCAACTTCCCTCCCGTCGTTCGACATGGCACTGCGCGGACCGCGTCTCGATTGGCGATGGCAAAGCTGGCGCTGAAGCGCCCGCCCGGCCTCCCCTTTCGACCGTGAACCGTGTGGTGACCCATGACTGAAGACGAATTCCTGGCGCTCGGACGCGCCGGCTACAACCGGATCCCGCTGCATCTCGAGACCCTCGCGGACCTCGACACGCCGCTTTCCATCTACCTCAAGCTCGCCAACCGCCCCGGCTCCTACCTGCTGGAGAGCGTGATCGGCGGCGAGCGCTTCGGGCGCTATTCGATCGTGGGGCTGCCGGCGCGCGAGCGCCTGGAAGTGGTCGGCCACCGGGTGCGTCGCATCCGCGACGGAACCACCGTGGAGGAGCGCGAGGACCCCGATCCGCTCGCCTTCATCGACGACTACCTGCGCTCCTTCCGCGCCGCGGCGCCGTCGGGCGCGCTGCGCTTCGCCGGCGGGCTGGTCGGGTACTTCGGCTACGACACGGTCGACTACATCGAGCGGCACCTCGGGCGCGCGCCGAAGCCCGACCCGATGGGCCTGCCCGACATCCGGCTGCTCCTCTCGGAGGAGCTCGCCGTGGTCGACAACCTGTCGGGCAAGCTCCACCTCATCGTCTACGCCGATCCAGCCGAGGCCGGGGCCCATGGCCGCGCCCTGCGGCGCCTGCAGGAGCTGCGCGCGCAGCTGCGCAAGCCCTCCGAGCTGCCGCCGCACGCCCCGCGCCCCGCCCTCGAGGCTCCGCGCTCGAACGTCGGCGAGAAGACGTTCCACGAGGCGGTCGCGCGCTGCAAGCGCTACATCACGGAGGGCGACATCTTCCAGGTGCAGATCTCGCAGCGGATCGCGCAGCCCTTCCCTTATTCGCCCGTGAACCTCTACCGGTCGCTGCGCTCGATCAACCCGTCGCCGTACATGTTCTACTTCGACTTCGGCGACGCGCAGCTCGTGGGCGCCTCGCCGGAGATCCTCGTGCGGCGCGAAGGCGACAAGGTGACGCTGCGCCCGATCGCGGGGACGCGGCGGCGCGGGGCCACGCCCGAGAAGGACCTCGAGATGGAACGCGAGCTCCTGGGCGATCCCAAGGAGCGGGCGGAGCACGTGATGCTGATCGACCTCGGCCGCAACGACGTGGGCCGCATCGCGAAGGTCGGCACCGTGAAGGTGACCGAGACGATGGTGGTCGAGCGCTACTCGCACGTGATGCACATGGTGTCCAACGTGGAAGGCACCGTGGATCCGAACCTCACGGCGATGCAGCTGCTGCGCGCGACCTTCCCCGCGGGCACCGTCACGGGCGCGCCGAAGGTGCGCGCGATGGAGATCATCGAGGAGCTCGAGCCCGAGAAGCGCGGCGTCTACGCGGGCGCGGCCGGCTACCTGGGCTTCAACGGCAACCTCGACCTCGCCATCGCCATCCGCACCGGGATCGTGAAGGACGGGACGCTTTACGTGCAGGCCGCCGCCGGGATCGTGGCCGATTCGGTGCCCGCGCAGGAGTGGCTCGAGACCCGCAACAAGGTGCGCGCGCTCCTCGCGGCGGCCGAGCAGGTGCACGCGGGGCTTGACGCCCCGCTCGAGTGAGGAGGCGGCCGTGCTCCTCATGATCGACAACTACGATTCCTTCACCTACAACCTGGTGCAGTACCTGGGCGAGCTGGGCGAGGACGTGAAGGTGATCCGCAACGACGAGCTCACGGTGGACGAGGTCGAGCGCCTCGGGCCGCAGCGCATCGTCCTCTCGCCCGGTCCCTGCACGCCCACCGAGGCCGGCATCACGCTGGAGGTGATCCGGCGCTTCGCGGGGCGCGCGCCGATCCTGGGCGTGTGCCTCGGCCACCAGGCCATCGGGCAGGCCTTCGGCGGCCGGATCGTGCATGCGAAGACCCTGATGCACGGCAAGGTGTCCGACATCCACCACTCCGGGCACGGCGTCTTCCGCGGGCTGCCCACGCCGTTCCGGGCGACCCGCTACCATTCGCTCGCGATCGAGCGCGCGAGCTGCCCGGCCGAGCTCGAGGTGACGGCGTGGACCGAGGACGGGGAGATCATGGGCGTGCGCCACCGCGTCCTTTCCGTCGAGGGCGTGCAGTTCCATCCCGAGTCCATCCTCACCGAGCACGGCCACGAGCTGCTCGCGAACTTCCTCAAGCGATAGAGGGAAACGACGATGTTCACCGCCCAGGAAGCGATCAACCGCCTCTGCGACAAGCGCGAGATCTTCTACGACGAGATGGTCGACCTCATGCGGCAGGTCATGGAGGGCAAGGTCACCCCCGTGCAGCTCGCCGCGGTCCTCATGGGGCTGCACGTGAAGACCGAATCGGTGTCGGAGATCGCCGCCGCGGCCTCCGTGATGCGCGAGTTCTCGACGAAGGTGGACGCGTCCGACCTGGACCACCTCGTCGACACCTGCGGGACCGGGGGCGACAAGGCCCACACGTTCAACATCTCGACCACGGCGGCCTTCGTCTCGGCGGCGGCCGGCGCGCGGGTCGCGAAGCACGGCGGGCGGGCCGTGTCCTCGCAGTCCGGGAGCGCCGACGTGCTCGAGTCGCTCGGCGTGAACCTCGCGCTCACGCCCGAGCAGGTGGGAGTGTCCCTGCGCGAGGTCGGGCTCGGCTTCATGTTCGCCCCGAGCCACCATCCGGCGATGAAGCACGCGGCGCCGGTGCGCAAGGAGCTCGGCATGCGCACCATCCTCAACATCCTGGGTCCGCTCACGAATCCCGCAGGCGCCCCCAACCAGGTGATGGGCGTCTTCCACCCGGACCTCGTCGGCATCCAGGCCCGCGTGCTCAAGATGCTCGGCAGCCGCCATGTGCTCACGGTGCACGGCCACGACGGGCTCGACGAGATCACGATCACCGGCCCCACTTCCGTGGCGGAGCTGCGGCACGATTTCATCACCGAGTACACGATCGAGCCGGGGCAGTTCGGCCTCGACGTCGCCCCCCTCGAGTCGATCCAGGTGAAGGACGCGGCCGAGTCGAAGGCGCGCGTCGAGGGGGTCCTCGCCGACGAGCCGGGGCCCGCGCGCGACATCGTGGTGCTCAACGCCGCCGCCGCGCTCTACGTCTCGGGCGTCGTGGAAAGCCTCTGGGACGGCGTGGCGGCGGCTCGCGACGCGATCGCCTCGGGCGCGGCGCGCGCGAAGCTCGACCAGCTCGTGCGCTTCACGGGCTCCTTCGCGAAGGGCGGCTGATGTCGGACGTGATGGCGCGGATCCTCGCGGCGAAGCGCCGCGAGGTCGAGGTGGCGCGCGCGTCGGTGCCCCTCGCGGAAATGGAACGGCGCGCCGCGGCCGCTCCGCCCGCGCGCGGGTTCGAGGCCGCGCTGCGCCGCCGCGTCGACCGGGGCGAGGCCGCCGTGATCGCCGAGATCAAGCGCGCGAGCCCCAGCCGCGGGCTCATCCGCTCCGACTTCGACCCGGCCCGCATCGCGCGCTCCTACGAGGCCGGGGGCGCCGCGTGCCTCTCGGTGCTCACGGACCGGGAGTTCTTCGGGGGCTCGCCGGAGGACCTGCGCTCCGCGCGGGCGGCTTGCGCCCTTCCCGTGCTGCGCAAGGACTTCATGATCGACCTCTACCAGGTCCATGAGGCGCGGTCCTGGGGAGCGGATTGCATCCTGCTCATCGTGGATGCCGCGCCGGACGCGGAGCTGGAGGCCATGGCCCGCCTCGCGCGGGGCCTCGGGATGGACGTGCTCGTGGAATGCCACGATGCGGGCCAGCTCGAGCGCGCCCTGCGGCTCCCGGCGGGCATGGTGGGCATCAACAACCGCGACCTGCGGACCTTCGAGACTCGCCTCGAGACCACGCTGGAGCTTCGCCCGCGGGTCCCGGCGGACCGCCTCGTCGTCGCCGAGAGCGGAATCGCCAGCCCGGCCGACGTGAAGCGGCTCCGGGCGCGTGGAGTAAGCGCTTACTTGATAGGAACGGCTTTCATGGCGGCCGACGATCCTGGAAAGATGCTGGCTGCCCTCTTCAGGTACCCCGAATGACGCTGTTGTGACGGCACAACAAGGGGCTCGATTTGTTGCGTGATCGG